>JAABUM010007283.1_pt1 | contig 10285 bp, 15 predicted proteins | sample 5559161 | NCBI WGS metagenome assembly JAABUM01 (sample SAMN10711868, study PRJNA513369) | rock metagenome | isolation source: Antarctica rocks | place: Antarctica: Victoria Land, Siegfried Peak nord | reverse complement strand
CGTTTGCTAATCTCAGAGGGCACACGTGTGAACGTGGGCGTTGGAGCCGTGGTGTAGTGGCCTAACATGCCTGCCTGTCACGCAGGAGATCGCGGGTTCGAATCCCGTCGGTTCCGCTTGACGTACATTGGGTACGTTCGGGAAGCACGCTCTCTAAGCACGAGAGCGTGCTTTTCAATTGCACATGGAAGTCGCGTCGCGTATCCAGGTCTACCCATACCCCCTCAAAGAGCGCGTGCGCTATCTCGCGGCGCTCCTCAACAGTGGCCGCGTACCAGAGTGTCTGCATGTCGTCTAGCAACGTGGCGGCGCGGTCTAGGTCCACGTCGGCGCGCTTGGCGATGGGTAAGGCGTCTAACTCGGCATCTATTTTGGCCTTGTCGGCGCGGTATTCGTCGGGCTCAATGATGCCCTCTTTCACCAGCCCCTTTAGCCGTTCTAGTTTGCTCTCCAAGGCCACGCGCCGCCCTTCGACGCGTCGGGCGTCGTCGTCGCCCGTCACGTTCAGATTAGCGACAGCCATTGTACGCCAATCATCGGGCAGGCGTAGGCCGCTCACCGCGACATGTAGAGCCCGCTCCACGTCGGGTTCAGATATGCTTTTGTGCCGTGTGTTGCACGTGATCCCGCGCGCCTTGTTGGGGTCGCAGTAGCCGGGCTTGCGATTGGCCGCGCCCTGTGCCCGCATAGGCTGGCCGCACGACGCACAATAGATGATGCCGGCCGCGACGTACACATGAGCGTGACGCACGGGCGATGAGGCATGGCCCTTGTGATGCTTGGAGCGGCGTACAACCTGTGCCCGGTCGAATAGGTCACGGTCGATGATCGGCTCGTGCTTGCCCGGCCTGTAGGTGCCGTCTGGCTGCCGCACGTCCCCGACATAAAAGCGATTCTGTAGCAGCGCGGTCATGGTGTCTTTCTTGAACGGGCCGCCGTGCGGCTGGTGCTTGCTCACCATCAGGTAGCCAGCGTCGTTGAGGGCCTGTGCTACGCGTAGGTCGCTGTGCTGGCCTGTTGCGTACCAGGAGAAGGCTTTATGCACCGCCTCGGCTTCGTGGGTCTCTTTGACGGGCACGGACGCGTTGTAGACGCCCGCACCGCTCGCGTCGGTCCCGGCGTCGGGGTTCTTATATCCATACGGCACGTCGCCGTTGTAAAGGCCGCTTTCCGCGCGCTCTTTCTTGCCCTTGCTCGTGTGCTGGCTCAACTTCTCGGAGAAGTACTCGGCAAACATGGCGAGTATCTGTAGGTGCAAGCGCCGGTCGGGGTCGGAGTAGTCGAAGTCACTTTCCGTCACGCTGCTGTAGGCTATGCCTTGGTCGTGCAGATCGGCCAGCGTCGTCAAGGCAACGACAAGGTTACGCGCGTAACGATCCAGGGTGTGGGTTACGATCACGTCACATCGCACGGTCGGGGGCGTGCGCCGGCCGTCGCGGTCCTCGCTGCCCATCACGTCAGATAGCATGCGCTTGAAGTCGGGGCGCGTGTTAATGTCACTGCCCTTGGCGCTGTGCCCCGCATCCTCATAGATGTAGTGATGCAAGGTCCATCCGCGCCGCTCGCAGTATGCCTGTATCTCTTTGCGTTGCGCTCGCAAGCTAAAACGGTCCTCTTTCGCCTGTTCCTCACTGCTGACGCGGATATAGCCCACAGCATGTTGAATGGCGCTCGTGCGCCGTGCCCGTCGCATGACCATGGTGCTAGCCCTCACTTTCAGCCGGCTGCCGCCGGCGCTTGTCGCGCCTAGTCTCCCAACCGCGCGCCTTCGGATTGCTTGCCATCACGGCCCTGTACCGCTCTACCTCATCGGCGCTTATCGCCAGGTCACGCCCAAACCGCTGGGCCGTCAGCCGGCCATCGCGTATGGCGCTCCTAATGCCCGTGGCGGTCATACCTAGCCACCGCGCCGCTTCGGCCGTCGTGAGCAATTCTCCCCCTGCCATAGAGCCCCCTTCCCGCGCTCACTCGCGCTCACCTGTAGTCTATCAGGATTGCTAGCGATCCTCAACTTCCGATACAGTACCCTTATCGGAAGTTAGGATTGCTAGCAATCCTGATAATTAGGGCTGTCAACAGGTAAAGTCAAAGTGCTTAGGGCACAAGGATAGTGGGAGGTTGTGACCGTGAAAGTATGGCTCGTGGAATGAGGCGCGGGCGGCGCTCACGCCGAAGCGCGCATGCCAGACAAGTACGCGGCAATCTTGCCGGCCGATACACCTGTAGACCGCGTGCGCGAGATTGTGGAGGTTCTGTACGCCAACGCGTCGTACACCCGTAGCGAGCGCCTGCACCTTGCACAAGGGACATGGAACAATCCGTATCGTGCGCAGTATGATAGTGGCATCGTGTCTTGCGGCGCGAATCCTTACCTTACTGCCCGCCTAGTTGACGCCAATACCATCCCTGTCGATGAGGAAGACCACTAGCCCCGCAAGCCGTTCAGGACGTGGCCGGCCTCGCGCCAATAGTGCTGCTGTTGCCACTCCATTAGGCTGGGGCATAGTATACCAATGGTATGCTGTCCTAGCTGGCACGCGGTCGCTATGCCGTAGGACCTGCCATGGTGCCCTGCCTTGCCTCAGTAACGTAGACGTAGCCCACGGGGGTTGATGGTTGGCAGCGGTGGAGACAGGGGCTCGATAGGGGACAGGGCAACGGTTAGGGTACCGTGGCTAGGCACACTAGCGTCGCGGTGCCGCTTCGCTAGCAGGTTAGGGTTTGCCTCCCGCGCCCACCGTCTGTAGCTCTTACATACCGGCTATTTTCTGAAACGTTTTGGAACAAACGTTCTAGTATGGGCTCGTAGCCTACGGAATCATGTCCCGTAGGCTACGAGCAGCGCGCCCACTTGCTAGCGGGCCAGCGCCGCGTTGCTCACTGATGGTAGACACTGAGGGGGATTTGGTGTTTACTGTGGGCAACGAGGATGGTTTGAGGAGTAATGTCGTGCGCGAAATCAAGGCTGAGCCCAACTTTATCGAAATAGGTATACTTGGCACGTCATATCTGGCGTACGTGTAGGAGGTTGATAGATGTTGAAGAGATGTACAGCGTTACTTGTTGCGGCTTTCCTTTGTGTGCCGTCACTGGCTCAGGCCAATGACGCATCAAGTATCTATCCACCGCCCCACGTCTTTCGCTTTCCCGACAACATTCTTGGGCCGCGCGGCTGTTTGACTGTGCCCTATCCCGGCTGCCAATCGTTCGCACGCCACTATGATAAGCACGTTCGTGGCAATGGTGCCGAACTCTTCTACCAATCGTTTCAATACGGCGTTAAGCCGCTGGGCATTTCTGACGCGAGCAGCTTTGCCTATTATGGCGTGAATATTTTCGACAGTACATCCGACGCCCAATTGTCTAATGGCAATTCCATCAGCATGGCCCCCCCTGATCTATTTGTTGACGGTTGGTTAGTCATGGGTGGCGAGAGTGATCCATCCCAGTGGCACACCGGGTACATACCATCCATCCATAAATGTGTGTTTAGCAGTGTCCGAACCTATCGCAACCTGAGCATGTTCGCCTACGTCTCTGTGTTACACGTATCTCCCCCCTGTACTCATACGCGTCACTGGATACTCCTTGCGGATCGTATTCTCTACAATGCCGCCGTCGCCTATGCCAATGGGCCGCAAGATAAGGGCTGATGTCGTGCCAGTGCAGAAGCAGGGGTGCGTATATCTCACGTTCCCTTTATCGTGCCCGCCAAGGTGAACAGTGGAGCTAAGCGTGCCCGCTCAGCGCGGCCCATCAGCTTGCCCCGGTAGCGCGCCCTACCACACGCCGGGTCCGCTGCCCCAATGGCCGGGCCGATCACTCGGATGCTTCGACAGGCCTCGGCGTTGGCCTGACCGCCGAAGGTTGCGCCGCTCCCCGTGCAGGCCGGCGATGGGGAGATCAAGGCGGTACGATGGTTCCATCGACGGCCAGTTGCAACCACCACCACCGGGGCGATGGGCAAAGGGCGCGTAGGGGCAGTGGCAAAGCAGGGGAGCCCCTGTCGCCTTGCCGCCGTGCGAGTGGCACGTGTCGCTGCCCCACACGGCGTAGGCAACGCACGGCTTGCCTAGACGTGTCGTGGCCGTGCATTGCCGGGCCTGCTGCGCTTCGACGGAGTAGGGCATGTCAGCCCCCCTTCGACCGCACGGCTAGGGCATCGGCGGCACTCTGGATCAAGCTGAACAGCGTTTGCCGTTGCACGCCCAAAGCATCCGCTACCATCATAGCGTCATCTTCGTGCACGGGGGGCGCGGGTAACAGCGCGAGCAGGTACAGGCTAGCAAGGCGTGGGAACGGCCTGGGATCACCGGGCTTGATGCTGATTAAGTCATCGCCGTGGGGCAGCCCCAGCCGCGTTGCAAAGTCGTCAAGGGTCGCCTTGTCGCGCGTCATCAACGCGGCCAGCCCGTGGCCCATGAAGCCGGCCCGGCCCATCACGGCCGCTCCGAGCGCGCTTAACTGCCACCATTTTCCAGCCGCCTGGTGCCAGTGCGCGCGGCCAGATTCACGATCAGCCCGGCAGGCGTTGTAGCGGGCCGGGCCAGTGGCAAAGCGGCCGTCACGGTCAGCCGTGGGCTCTACGAGCAAGAGCCCGCCGCACACGTAGCACATGCCCACCAGCGTCGGCGCGGGGGGCAAGTCCGGGCTGAACACGTTCATCAGCCCCGTGACGCGGTGGCCCTTCTCGGCGGCAAGCCTCATGGCCGTGCGCGTATTGTGCTCGGCAGTAAACCGCGCGGCGTCGATCACGGAGTCACTTGGCACGGTGCGGCTGGTGAGCGGTACGCGGGTCTTTAACGCTCCCTCGTCAAACCGCACCATTTCATCATCGGCTACATTTTGGTTGCGATCTTTCATCGGTCATTCTCCCCATTCAATACTAATGCTAATCTATCGTTATACTCTGCGGCCAGGTTGTCATGGCCGGCATCGCGCATGAGCGCAATCCCGCGTTGGAGCTCGCGCACCAGCCCAACGGCGAGCGCCTCATCGTGCATGTGCCTGTCGGCGGCAAGCTCGCGGGGGTCACGGGGGCGTGAGCGCGCTTCGTCCAGGTCACGCCGCACGGTCGCACGGGCCGTTGGGTCGCGCATGGTGAGCCGCACTGTAAGCAGCATGCTACCCATGGCGTCGCGCACCGCTGGGCGCGCTGCCAGGTCATCCAGGTCGGCGCGCTGCAATTTAGGCGCGTGGAGCGCCCCTTGCAGGTCCGCGCGGCGGTCATAGTCAGTCTGATTCATCTCTTTTCCCTTCTCAAGTTGGTTGTCAGATTATGCGTGTCCATTCAGTTGGTGACGGGTGACGCATGGTGACGCTGTTTTATATAAAGTCCGCTTATAGGGGATACAAAGCTAAGTTACTGAAAACAGCGTCACCTTGCGTCATCCGTCACCGTTTGAGCGCGACGCCGCGCCACATGCGAGCGGTTTTAGTCTGCTTTTTTGTAAATCCACGCTCAGTAAAGCAAGCCGCCATACTTTTCTTACTCATTACCTCCTCATCATTTAAGTGTGACCACATTTCATAACTCGCGTACAGCGCGGCCGTGGTTGCTTCGGCGTCGGGTGCGACGACGCAGCAAGCGGCCAGCCAACCGGCCAGCGGGTCTTGGTCGGCACGGTACGCGGTGGTGACCGCTTCGACTGCGGCCGGCACGGTTAGGCCCTCGCGTTGCCAGCGCAAGCAGCCTTCCACAGCCCAGGCAAGAATGCCGGGCAACTCTGCCCGCAGCTTCGCCGGCAAGATCTTGTCTTGCTGGTCGGGCGGTATTGTCACGTCGAAGGGGATAAGCCGGATGCGTCGCCAGATCGCATGATCCGTCCCGCTGATCGCAGGCCGGTGGTTGGTTGACAGCCAGATTTTGGCATCTAGCTTGAAATCAAAGTGTTCGGCGTAGAGAAAACGCGCCGTTATGGTGTCGCCACCAGTTAGGGACTTAATGCGCGCTTCGGCCAGCTTGCCGCCCGCGTCGGTTTCGGCGGCTGTGACCAACCGCGCGCCGCGTAACCTCGCAAGGTCGTTGGATGGTGCGCCGGCCGGTCGAAGCATCAGGGTATCGGCCGGGGCGTTTACTGCATAATCGCCCATCAAAGCGGCCAGCGTTTCTATGAACGTTGTTTTGCCGTTGGCACCGCCGCCGTGCAGCACAAATAGACATTGTTCCGCAATGCTGGCCGTCAGGGAATAGCCAACGGCGCGCTGCACGTACGAAATCAAGTCGGCGTCACCGTCGAATATGCGTGCAAGGAAGTGCAACCAGGTCGGACAGTGCGCGTCACGGTCGTAGCGTACGGGGGAGAGCTTTGTAGTTAGATCGGCGCGGTTGTGGGGCCTCAATTTAGCTGTGTTTAGGTCAATGGTTCCGTTTGCGACATTAAGCACCATTTGGTCGCGGTCGAACTGCTGCACTCTGGCCCTAACTTCCTCATCGGTCGATGCGGATTTTATCATCGCGTCTATGTTCCTCACACTTTCGGAACGTAGCGCCCATCGGCCAACCGCTTCCCGCTGTTCCCCTGCATACTTTGCTTCCTCATACATGGATGCGACAGTATCCTTGGCCCGGCGTGTGACTTCGCCGGTGTCATCGACCGCCCATCTTTGGCCGTCGAATATGTGCCATTTGCGTTGACTCATGACATACAGCAAGTCCCGTCCGTGTTGCTCAACAAGTCGCCGGCCGTTGCCGGTATCGGTAAGGCTGTAACTGGTACCGAAGCCCGCCAGCCGTAAACCACGCGCCGCCTTCGAGTAGTCGCCGTCGTGTTCGAGCGCGGTATATGCCCCAAACTTTGAGAACGACGTGTCGGCGTCGAAGGGGGCCGCGTTGGTGCTGAACACGTAGAGCACGCCGCTGCCCATGTAATCGGTCGTGGCTGAAATGCCCGCGTCCTTGCCGGGCCGTCGCCAACAACCTACGCCGTCGCGCTCGTACACCTGTGTCCATCCGTGCGGTTCCAGAATGTCGCGCCAGTTGGCGCGCTTATTGAAATCGTCACCCGGCCGCGTGCCATGGGCATTAGACGCCGGCCGTGGCTCGCGTTTGACTCTGGCCGGCATGCGGTTGAACGTGCGCGCCGCATCCAAAAGCAAGGCGCGCTCGTCGGTCGTGAGCACCGGTAGGGCCGCAAGGTCGCCCTGTAGGAGCCGATAAGGGAGTTTCAGCGGATGACAAGCGGCCGGCGACGGGGGCACGATGAAGTAGCCCCCCTCGCCGCGTGTTTCGATGAGCGTTTGGTGATCCTCGCTCACTGCCAGTTTCGCGCTGCCGGCCGGCTGCCCTTCGTGGCGATATGAGATGGCGTAGCCACCCGATGGGGTTTGAATTTCTGGCAGGCGTTTGAGCAGGCCCGGCGCTTGCGACTCTACCAGCGCACACCATGGCTCATGTAGCGCGGGCTCGTCGATGTCTATATCCTCCACATTTCCGCTTACCCGGCCAGCGATAACGGCTAGCCCATTGCCGTTGCGGTAATGCTGCCCTAATTCTTCGGCGCTCGGCAACCTAGTTTTCAAATGCGACCATGTATCCAGCGCGGGGGCCTTGCTGCCGTCGTGCCGAATAGGTAAGGTACCGATTCTGGCCGCGTGCAGGCGGCGCGCCTCAGCCAATACCGCGCCGCTCATGATGCACCGCCCTTGCGCGCGCATAGCCGTTCCATAAACCGGGGCACCCACACGCGCGCGGCGGCGTCAATGGCCCGCTCACGCTGCTCCACTCCTCGCGCGACACGTGCGAGCACCGCGAGCAACTGGGACGCGTCGGGGTCCAATGCGGTAAACTTGTCGTTGGGGCTGACGTTTCGGGCTGACGCCCCCGTTTGAGCAGCCGTGTCGGGCTCCCGGTGGCAACTGGTGCCCGTCACGGTCGTATTATTCTCGTTCATATCACATCACCTTTGACATTTGGTTCCGGCCGCGATTGCTTCTAGGTCGTCAACCCGCACCCTCCACGTTCGCCCTACCTTCACAGCCGGCAACCGCCCTGCCCGAATCCAAAACAAAATCGTATTAGGCGACGTGTCTATGAGCCGTGCCGCAGTTTCAACCCGCACGGCGATTGCGTCAGTGGCCCTCATGCCAATCATCTCTCGCTCCTTATGCGCAGCTATGCGCAGCCATGTGTAGCCACGCTTCACCCCACGCTACCACGGCGCCATGAAAAAATCTACCCCTACATTTGGACTTATCTGATGGAAAGGCCGCTTATGATCAATATGATGAGGCATCTATTGACAATGGTAAAGTGCGGTAAGCATCGGCTTGGAACGGGCTGGCCTGTTCTCCCACGCCTGCCCGTTTGTGCATTCTTACTGGCAGGCTAAGATTATTTGCTGACGACCCCGCGCTCGTATTACCATGGCGGCACCCCTCGCGCCCCTCGCGCCCGTTGTGACGATGAGTAGAGAGGACGTACCCATGCACGCGCATACCCTACCCTTGCGCGCCCTATGCGACGCTTTGGCCGATGAGCCCGATAGCCCCGACGCACTGGTATCCGTCAGCGACGCCTACACCCTCATTAGGTTGGCGCTGGTCAAGCGTGACTATGGCCTACAGTGGTGGCACGGCTGGGAAGCCGAAGGCTTGCATATCAGGCTGACGGCCGCGTACCGGGCACTGGGCGGCTACGTCTTTACGAGCGCGGGCCAGCGTTACTATCAGGGCTACGACCTGCGCCGCGCGGCGTTACGCATGAGTCGGGTGTAGTTGCCGTTCAACGGCGCGATGCACTGTAGCCAATCCCACAGCCAGGGGCGCGCCGTGGACAACAACCGCCCGGCCGTATTAGTACCTTGCTACCATGGGCATACAAGGGGTGCTGCGCATGAATGGCATAGTGGGTTACGTGCTGGGTACAATTGCCAGCGGGGTGTTACTGAGCATCGTTGCAAACCTGCTTACTCCCGTTGTTGGACGTAAGCTGTCGCGGTGGACTAATGACTTTGCAAACGCACGGGCCTTACGTAGTAAGCAGAAAACGCAAAAGAGACTAAATAAGCTAGAGAAGGCACTGATAGAGGCCGATATTCTAGCGTCCGAAATGCCCCACTTTACCCGCGTTGCTTGGGCCAGTGTTTATCGCATCTTATACAGCCTGTCCGGCAGCCTTGCGTTTCTGTTCATTGGTGCGAGTTTCGCTGTACCAAACATACTTAGAGCAATCGGGGTAACAAACGAAGTAGGTCTATTTGTTGTATCAATGATTTTTCAGGTGCCATTCTTTTTGGCCCTATCCGCATTTTTTTCCGTGCGGAGTGCTATGCAAGACATGCAACGCTCTTTGCCCTACTATAGGCAGCAGTTAGAGGCCAGCATTGCAAAGCTACAGACCCACTTAAATGCTTCTGACGCACCGTAAGCATATGGCCCCGTGGAAAACTGCTCGTTGTGATGCTACACGCGCGCCATACTTACCACATGGGTAGCGAGTAAGGGGGCAGGCATGCCGGGAATCGGGTTAAGTTGACAGGAGAAGAAAGGCCGGGCTATACCGTGCCTCCCGTGTACGCCGTTAACATGGACACTGTAACAAACGTGTCCTTTGGTCAGTACCAAGGCGGCGCAGTGAAACTACAATTGGATGTAGCAGGTAGCAACGGTAGCGAGTCTTTATACTTGTCGCAAGCTGACGCTGAAATAATCAAGGCATGGCTCGACGCCAACACCTATCCGCATAACCCCACACCTAAACCTGTCGAGTGGGCATAGTCCCAACTGGCCGCGCCATACACCACGTAGGCCCGGCTACCGTGTGGTAGCCGGGCCTACATTTAGCTCTTTCTTGTGGTTGGTCTACACCGTTACGCCGCGTGTTGTATGAGCGGTCGGGTCATGTACGTCACGGTGAACCGAATCCCGTCGGTTCCGCAGTTGCGATCTTGTAGCAGCGCTACGAGGTCGTTCGGGTGGTGCGCGCAACAGCAGGGCGGAGATGAAATTAACGTCATCTTCGCCCTGCTGTTCTTGCATCGCCCACATCCCCGCGTAGCAAGGTGTCGATGATAGGGTCTCTCCTGTTGAAAGTTCCTATCTATCGCTCCGAGGCCGATGTCACGGCCCCCGGCTAGATGTCTTGAACACGCGAACTTGTTGCGATTGAGTCAAGTTTTTGCGTCGTATATATCTCGTCGGTCTGAGGCGGAGCCTCGTTAGAACTAGCCGCTCCCTTTATGCTACCGCGGGTCCGACGGGTTCGCCACGGCCTTGTCCACTCCCCAACTCACGCGCCTGCGTCAGCATGCGACGCAAGATGGAGATGTTGCCCTATCCGTCGATT
>JAABUM010007281.1_pt1 | contig 10286 bp, 18 predicted proteins | sample 5559161 | NCBI WGS metagenome assembly JAABUM01 (sample SAMN10711868, study PRJNA513369) | rock metagenome | isolation source: Antarctica rocks | place: Antarctica: Victoria Land, Siegfried Peak nord | reverse complement strand
CGCGTGCGCTTCCTGCCACTAATGTTGATTCTTGAGCAGAGGACGCGCAGAATAGGTGCAAAGCTGCCGCCTGCGGTAGAATCCCATAGAGGCAAGCTGGCGCTCACCTGCTAGTCGGTGCGATGCGTTAAAACAAGTGCAACACTCCTGACCCTGACTGTGGCGCAGGGGCTGCTGCGCGAGCGGGACGCAGACCTGCAGCGCTGCAAGATGATCATCAAGCTCAAGGAGGGCCTTATCACCCGCCTGGAGGTGCGTGCCCTCAAACTGCGCGACTCTGCAGTCCACATTCTGGGGTCACGCTGCTATGTGCTGGTGCCGCAAGCATGCCCGCCGCTCCATGAACAGGAGCGCAGCTCCTGCGGCTGTGACAGCTTGCGGGCCGGGAAATCTTCAAGCCGGATTCACATCATGACCTGTGGTGTCCCCGCTTGCGTTCGCCCTTGCGGCCCCCGCCGTGTTGAACTCCCTGCGCCAGAAGGACACCCTGGTGTGAGTCAATGTTGCCGCAGAGTCGGTGAACGATGCGGAGGAGTTCAGAGTTTGCAAGCGGCGAGAAGAAGGTCACCATAGTGGAGCTGAACCGGTCCCTTCATTCACTTTACTATAATATGCTGCTGCAGAAATCGGTGAACGATGCGGAGGAGTTCAGTTTTGCGAGCGGCGAGAAGGAGGCCATCATCGTGGAGCTGAAGGAGGAGGCGCGCATCCTGCGCGCGCGCATGGAGAACAACCCCGAGGTCAAGCGCCATGCCGGTGCGTTCTCCTGCTCCACTTCATGTCATTTCTGTCCTGCTCTTGTTCGTTGGCTTGTTCCTCTGCTTCCCTGGTTCCCTTTTGCAGCAAAGCTCGTCGTCACTCGCCAGCTTTCAAGGGTTGCAGCTGTAGAAATCGCAGCGGCAGCTCATGATGATGCAACCCCACTCTGTCGCAGCGGAGACGGCGGAGCTGGTGTGCTACCAGCAGGACGTGGACCGGCCGGAGCGGGATCACTAACGTTCAAGGTGGTTTATCACGCTGATCCAGCCACTTTATGTTGCTTCACTCACTTTATGCAGCGGAGAACGTGGCGCTGACGGCGGAGCTGGCGCGCTACCAGCAGGTACATGGACCGGTCGGAGCGGGAGGCGCTGCTGGATGTGGAGTTTCTTGGGTGCTGATAACACTCAATCTTACCGGTTGTGCCATGGATTTGACGGCAGCGGAGAACGTGGCGCTTACGGCGGAGCTGGCGCGGTACCAGCAGTACGTGGATCGGTCGGAGCGGGAGGCGCTGCTGGGAGACGTGGAGGCGCTGCGGGGCGAGGTCCTCCGCCTGCAGGACTCCGTGGGACGCCTGTCCGCCGCGCCGCAGGTATCTGCCATGTCCACTCCTCCTCAGAACAACTGGTTCTGAACCAAGAACGATGCAGGGTGGCAGCCCCTCGCTTGCTGGACTCCCTGGGATGCATCTCTGCCGCGCCGCGTTTGCTTTTGACTGCCACTCAGCTGTCACAAGTCCGAAGCTGTTTGGTGTAGCGCCTGCCTGACATGGCGCAGGCGCTTGCCAGTTGCAGCACTGTGTCACATCAAGCTGACTCTATTGAGGAGAAGTTCCTGAATGCATGGCCCTGAGTCATGCCCGATGCGCAGTGCCTGGCCCATAATCCTGTACATGGTGCTCGTATTACCTGCTGAGAGATCTGGACGGATGAGGCCGCTGCTGCGCAACATCAAATGGGCTTGTCTGTCATGTCATGCGACTGCACTCATTCGTGACTACCCTTGGCACTTAGCAGTTACATGCGTCCTGCAGTATGCAACGTGAGAGGTCAGCGACTACTGGTCTTTCGTGGTGCGCAGGTGCGGGAGATCGAGGCTGCGGCGCTGCGGGCGGCGCACGACGGCGCGCTGCAGATCGAAAACGCCATGGCCACCGCCGCCGGCAAGGTGACCATCATTCTTCCGTCCTGGTCTGATGGTGCCGCTTTAGGGCTCAGCGATGCCGGCTACACGCCACCCAGCGCTTGTGTGGTTTGCTTGCCACTGGCTCACTTGCCTTCCCTCCACATTTCCTACAGCGCTCATCGGCAACAAGCCATTGCTGATGTGCTCACTGCACTGAACACTGAATACGTTTTGGCACCCCAGGCGGTGGATGCCTCAGAGGTGGCCGCATTGCGCACGCGGCTGTGGGAGGAGGAGACTGCGGCGAAGGAGACGCAGGCAGCGCTGGAGGCGGCGGCCGCCGCAAGGGACGCGCTCGTGATGGAAAAGTCGCAGCTGCAGACGCAGATCTCCGCCCTCCAGTGCGCTGTCCTCCCGCCACTGCCTTGTGGCCTGATGAGAAACGCGACCTGTGTATTGACTCCTTCATCTGCACATCTGGCTGTGCTGGGGGGCACAGTGATCTCTTTTGTCGGATCTCTTCTGTTGCCGGCAGCTCAGTGTTTGGACAGGGACGAGCCTGCAGAGGGGCAAACATGTGCGCCAAAAGTCATCGTGATGGCATTCTCTTGTATGCGCACTCGTCTAGGTTGATCTCGTCCTTCAACTGAACAGCATCAACCTTCAACACGGAGCAGACACGGGAGCGGCGCCGGCGGCAATGCCAGTTCCCGCACCAATTGAGGTTGTGCCCACATACTTTATATCTTGAAGCTGACAAATCCTCCCTTGTCAACCTGGCAGGGCGCAGCTGGCGCGGCCAAGGAGCAGGCATGCGAGCGACGCCAGCGGCGACGCCAGTCCCCCCGCGAATGCGCCAATGGAGGCGCTCACCCGGCGGCTCAATTCGGAGGTCGAGCAGCTGCGCGCAGACAACGCCCGCCTGCAGGTGATTGCCACGCCACAAACATTGCGTAGCAGTCTGGTCACGAGAGGCGCAATTGGAAGTGAGCTGACCCGGCGGCTGAGCTTGGAGGTGGAGCAGCTTGCGCGCAGACAATGCCGGCCTGCAGGTTATATCCCAGTCACACAAAGCTTCAGGCATCAACGAGCAATGATGCATTTGGTGAAAGCAAGCGCAATGGAGGCGCTCACCCGGCAGCTGAACTCGGAGGAGGGGCAGCTGCACATGGACAACGCCCGCCTGCAGGTGATCATCCTAGGGTTCAGGTGGTTTGCAGGGGTTCCAGGATCCCTGCCTTGCATCATCTTCGAGCAGCTGCACATGGACAGCATTCCAGCCGCAGGTCGTGCCTCAGTGCGCCATACGCGTCACGTTCACTGCACATGGCGTTCAATTCGATGCCGATGCATGCAGGCCGCGCACACCACGAGGATAGTTGAGCAGGGCGCCGCTCGCGCCGCCGAGGCGCTCAACGCCTCCCTCGTGGCGGAGGTTGCGGAGCTGCGCCTCGGCAACGCCGCGCTGCGGGAGCAGGTGATTCATCAATAGATTTGATGAGTGCTGGGTCAGCCAGCAACTGGTTGCCATTGTTTGTTTGTGGCTTTTGTTTGATCGGCATCGTGGTGTACATGCCAATAAGCAACCAGTTGGGAAGAAGGAACCGCTTTTAAGCGAGGCGTCATGGCGCGGGCAGGTGTCGCAGCGGGAGCAGCAGCGGCCAGGCGACGGGGCGGCGGAGGCAGGCGGCGCCGACGGCACCTCTGGCGCTGCGCCAGGCGCCGCGGCAACCTCCAGCCCGGTAGAGCAGAACCAGAGGCGAGCGTGTTCGCGGATGTCTGCACGCCGCCTGCGTGGGCGGGGCTGCATGGCAGAACGGGAGACGTGCGCCAGACAGGACAGCCACAGGAGGACGTGTCCAATCGCCATAAAAAAATATTTTATGGCGCAGGCTGCGCATCGAGCTGGCGAGTCTCAAGGCGGAGCTGGCTGCAGCCAAGCAATCGGCGCCGGCGCCACAGGTCGGCGGCCAGGCGGGCGTCGGAGACGAGGCGCTGCGGCGGCAGCTCTTCGAGGCCGGGTGCGCTTGATATAAGCACTATAACTGGGACAAGCAAATCGCAGAGGCGCAGCGGCGGCGGCTCGTCGAGGCTGGGTGCGAAGTTTTTGTGGTCATTTCGACCGAGCAGTGGACACCGCCATGCCTGTTCGCTCTGCCCCTGCGATGTGGCCACTCTGGTTCCCAAACCCATCCTCTTTGCAGTCGACTTTCGAACCTGCAAACCTTCCACCCTAAGCTGCAGGCTACGGGGGGACGCGCTGCAGGCGCAGCTACCGCGCGCTGCAGCAGACGATGGCGGCGGGGCTGGCGGATAACGTTCACCGGAATACTCAACTTCCATTCATTCTGAGCTGCAGGCTGCGGTCGGACGCGCTGCAGGCGCAGCTCGACCGCGCGCTGCAGCAGACGATGGCGGCGGGGCTGGCGGCGCGCACCCGCGAGGCCGCCGTTACCGGCAAGCTGCGGGCGGCGCTGGAAAGCGCCCAGGCGGACGCGGCGGCCGCGCGGCGGCAGGCTGAGGCCGCCGCGGCGGAGACCGCCGCCCTGCACGAGCGCGCGGCCTCGCTGCAGGTGAGGAGTTCTGCAGGGTGTGGGGCTCAGTACCTGGCAGGGGGGGCTTGCAGGACTGCAATTCTGAGCAGAAGCCTGTGCGCAGTAGAGTGGGGTTCCAGGACTGCATGCCTGGGCAGTGCTAAACCCTAAACTAAATCTCAAGCAAACGTGTCAAACGAGTGGACGCGCTGTGCTGGTCCAACCTGCCGTTGCCGCTGGTGTAGTGCCGGGCTGTCGCTTCTGCAACAGTGCAAGGCCGACAAACCATGCTGAGCCTGTTGCGCATTGTGCAGGCTGAGGCGGAGGCAGCGCGGTCGGCGGCTGCGAGGTCGGCAGCCGAGGAGAAACGGGCTCGCGCCGCGCAGGCCGCCGCCTTGCAGGTGACACTTCCGGCACTTCCACAATCCTGGTTTGGGACCAGAACAACACCTTCCAAGTTCGGTCCCACACCTTTCAGACCGACGCCTCGTTCATGCTGTCGTGAAATCAACACCCGAATCATCAGACAGCCAGCGCACTGCGTGTCAGCATATCACCGCTCCGATTCACGTTTGGCGAGGTGCTACAAGTCACGCCACAGCATATTTCAGGCGGCGCACCTGCCACCCGCGCGGCATGCACCCATGCCGTCGCGACCTCAGGCGCCCGCCCACAGTAGTCCAATTGCATCACAATTCACTGTGTATCCAGCGTTACCTCAGACGTGGACATCGCGAGCGGCCAGGGGACAGTCGGAACACCTGCTGAGGTTTTGCTGAGTTTCACCTGCGCAGTCTGTCAGCGCTCCTCAGATGATCCAATGTCTGCCTGTGTAAGAGTGGCTGAAGCTCATGTGTGAGTACTCGAGCCTTTGGTTGCACCTCCTGTCGGTCTTAGTTCACATACAATCTGCGATCTGCAGGCGGCGATGGGGGAGCGGGAGCGCAGCAACCATTCAACACAACCAAACATCGTCAACTCAACCGGACAACCTTCCGTCTTATTTTCGAAACAAATGTGCAGTGCCTCAGCCGCAGTGTTGCCGAGAAAACAAAATCGCAATTCTGCAGGCGGCGATGGGGGAGCGGGAGCGGGTGCGCTCGTCGTCGGGCGAGCTGGCCGGGGTGCAGCAGCCGCGCACCCCTGGCGCCCCGTCCCCCTCTGGGTGCGCGCCGCAAGACGAAACACTTGCATGGTCGACGGGCAATTGCACACTTGTTGTTGTTGTTGTTGTTCTGAAGCCCTGGAGCGATTTGCACAGCAGACACCCACGTTTGCGGGTCCGCTGAAAAGAGCAGGCTTCATGACCTGTTGACACATCTCAGACACGAGGGATGCCCAGACAGCCTGTCAGATGTCGCCCCTCAGTGTTCCTTGCACTGCCTGCACTGTCTCTGCAAGCGTCTGGGAGCCGACACCTGCTACATTGCCGCAGGCCATCGGAGGCGGTGGCCTCCAATGGGCACGCGGTATTCAGCGGCTTCAGCACGCCGCGGCGCGATGCGCCTGACGGCAGCGACGCTGACACGCCGCCCTCCGTCAGCAGCTACGCCAAACGTGGGCCCCTCGCCTACCTCACCTAAACGATCTGACTGCGTCTTGACCAGGCCATCTGCGTATCTGTGCTTGTGCTTGCCGCAAACGGCCTGTGTCACTCATGCCTCGGCTTTGCCCTTGATGCCCCCGGCAAGGATGCGGCAGGTATCAGTGCCTCCAGGAACTGTTCACCTGCATCTTTTCAACCAGTGGTGCCCCTCGTTGTTGCAGCCGGCGGTGCCTCGCCCGTCAAGCTGCAGAATGGGCACACTGCCGCCAACGGCGCCGCCAATTCTGCCAGCGGCGCCGCCAGCGCCGCCAACGGGCGGCCCTCGAGCAGCCCTGCTACCAACGGCCTGCTGAATGGCGCGGCGTCAAACTACATGGCGGCAGCAAACGGCGGCAACTCTCCGTCTCCCGTCGCGTCGCCGCGGGCGCTGTCGTCGCCTCACGGGGGTGCAGCGCGGCCGCTGGAGCGCAGCAACTCGTCGTCGTCGGCGGACAGCCAGCGCGCCAGCAACGGCGCGCCGGCGGCGCTCGCCTGGCTCATGTCCAGCCCGCGGCGCAGCCCCGCCACGGCTTCGTCGCCGCTGCGGCCCAGCGAGCGATCCACCGAGCGCTGCACTCTGTGAGAACAAAACGCCGCCCCCCGGCAAGTTTCCGGCCCGCGGCTGGGCCCCATGGCGGATTCGCCGCTGCGCCCCAGCGAGACACGCGACGCCGCGCGCTTCTTGACACCACCGGGCTTTGCGGCGGTCGGAGCTGTCGGCGCGACGCTTTTCAGGCCGCCAGGTTTATGCATCAATGCAGGCGAACGGTCAGGACCGCCGGCGGCGACGCGCTCGCGATTCGGCCCCCTGCATTCCACTGGACCTGGTTGCGGACAGGGGACCCCGGCGTATTGGCCCCCGATGACCGCAGTGTAAGCTTGCCGCAGGCGGTCGCTGCACACGCGTCAGGAGGAATGCTGCTGCCGAGCAAGCGAAGAAGGAGGCGCGTGTGAATGCCAGAAGTTAGCATATATATGAAGACAATGACAATGCATGTGATATAGCTGTCTCGACGTTCAGAATGCTGTTGGATTACCCACTGCGCACTGCTGAGTGGATCATTGGAGATTTTGAAGCGTCAGTTCAGCCGCACTTCCGTTGGCCGCCTTGGATCCCTAGAGAATCGCGTTGCTGCACTGAACCCTATAATATAATGCGCGATCAGGAGCAGTGAAGCCTCGCGTGTACTTGTGCTTTCTTGCTTTGTGACTAGCCTGACAATGTCCACGTTCGTCCGCAGCTTGCAGTGCACTGCTGCATGCGTAAGCCAGTTGTTACTAGCAGACTGTCCGTGACCTGTTAGGTGCCTGCCACCCTGGGAGGGGGTTTCGGGAACCATCCTCCCTACCCACCCAGCTGCCCCTCCCTTGGTACCCACAAGGGGTCGTGCATCTAGCTGGACAAACCCTCCCTCCCACCACGGCGGCACTTGCCTTCCCCACCAATGCTGTGCCATGTTGCCGCCAAACTGAGAATATTTGCAGCCATCGCTCTGCATTGTGGTGGTCAGTGAGCATCTGAGCAACTGTGTGGTACGAGACATGGCATTCGAGGGTTCATTCAGCGCGCGGTAGAATAAGAGGTGGTGGTACTGGAGGAGGCTGCAGCAGCGGACCCACCCCCCTCACCCACCAACCGCAGCGCTGTTCTGGATACCTAATGGGTACCTGGGTGGTGGTAAAGGACCCCCTCAGCACCTCGCCCCTACCCACTCGAACCCTCTACCCATACCCCAGGGTGGCAGGAACCAATAATAAGTCACAGACCGTCGGTTGGCAACCACAGGTGCGTATTTCTAGCAATCCAGAATCTGACATTGCACGAGCGGATCAATATTGTGCAGAGGCTTGACTACTGCAGTGACACGGTTGACTTTCTGCAGAGAATGTTTTTGTCAGTCACGCTTCAGCAGTACATTCACGTTCCCGTGAATGTGAGCCACAGGCTGCACCTGAGCGCCTGCGGCGCTCCGCCGCCGGGCAGTCGTCCGCTATCGTCTGAGAAGGATCCCATGCAGCTCACATATCCAGCGGCTTGCAGCTGCCGCAGCCAAATGACCCGCTGCCAGGAAAGGCGCTGAAGCGTCGCGCAGGGCCGCCGCCGGCGCCGGCGACCTCGCACGCGCCACTGGGGGCCTCACACGCTGGCAGACGGGTCGAAGTCTTCGCCCACTGGAGACAGGTCGATGACGGAGGGCTCCTTGCCGCGCGTCACCTTTGCGATGGCCAGCAGCTCCTCCAGCAGCGACCTGCGTAAAATAAACATCATATTTCAGAGAGGTCAAAAGCACATTCAGAATGCATAGGTTAAGGTTATATTTGGGAACGGACTGCAGATTTTGTCGCAGCAGTGCGGCAAGCTGCGTGCAGCTTACTGGCGCGGTGCAGCTCTAACCAACGACGTCGTGAAGCAGCAGGTGAGATGTGTAAGGCTCGCCTGAGGTGCCGCAGCGGCCATTGCGTTGGCGCGTCCACTGGTGACGTCGTCGGATCGTCATGCACCTGCCGACAGCCAGCCCCAGTTTCGATCAGGGTTTGAGGCAAACCTGCCAAGATAAAACCAGTCTCGCAGAATCATGCTCAAGACAGCAGTAGGGGATACTCAGGCCGAGCGTCTGTGTTGCGATTTGCAAGCATTGGAGCCTTGCATCACCCTCCATGAAGACGCCCATCACGCCACAGTCAATACGGAGTAGCTGTTCCTGTTTGAACAAGCCCAGAATTCAAGAGGTATCTGGTTATCTGCAAACAGTCTCATGCGTCACACCTCCATGAAGATGCCGTCGACGCCGGCCACGACCGCTGTGCGTGCGACGGTCGGAATGAGCTCCCTCAGGCCGCCGCTCGCCACGCCGCCGCCGTCAAGCGCCCGCCCTGGGGAGTACAAGACAAAGCAGCGTCAGAACATGGACGAGCTTTGGATGAAACCGCAGGTCGCCGCTCACCATGCCGGCACCGTCCATCGCTGGCCCAGGAGCCAGTATGGCGAGGTCCACCTGACAGCCAGCGACCAGTGTACAGCCGGCGTCATGCATGAGCACGAATGTGTGACATCGAGAAGGGATCAGACGGAACTCGCCTGCAGGCTGCTGCAGGGCGTGGGTGACGTCCGCGGTGACGGGGCAGCCGGCCTTGCGCATGAGCACGAGGTGACAACTTGAGAAAGTGCCAGAACTCACCTGCGGGCTGCTGCAGCGCATGGGTCACGTCCGCAGTGACGGGGCAGCCGGCGTCGCGCATGAGCACGAAGTTGCGGGGGTCCACCACCAGGTCGCTGTAGCCGAACATGGTCCCCCGCTCGCACAGCAGCACGTTGGGGTTGCCTGCACTTAGTCAACTCAGCAGCCTTGCAACATAGCATGTGCTCCTCTGTCGCTGTCTTTACTGTTCATCAACCCCCGGGCAGCGTGGTGCCCCGCTCGCACACCAGCACGTGTGGGTTGCCTGCAAAACGGCGCACACGCGCTCGTTCACGACAAGCAGGATTGCAGGGATCCTGCATACGCAGCTCGCCATGTTTTGTATAGTCAGGGCTGTTGTGTGGTGTTGCATGCATCGTCCTGCACAGCGACAAGGTGCTGCAGAGGCTTTGCTGAGTGCAACGCGCGTTGGGCATCAGATCAGCGAGGCAATGCGAGCCGAGAGAGGAGAGAAGTACAGCTAAAATTGCATCGAGTCTCGCAACCTTGAACTTGCAGGCAGAAAGAACCTCTCACCTGCGGCGCGGACCTTCTCTGCCGAGTTGCGCATGACCGATGCGGCGCAGAACTGCCCCTTTTTGATCTGCACGATCTTGCCCGTCTTCGCCGCCGCCACCAGCAGGTCCGTCTGGCGGCACAGGAAGGCGGGAATCTGCAGAATGTCCGCGACCTTGCCCACGGGCTCCGCCTGCCACCCCTCGTGGATGTCGGTGATGATGGGCACCCCGAACGTGTCCTTCACCTTCTGCAGCACCCTGCATTTTGAATAAGGATACACATTAGATGAATTGCGAGTTCTGCCCCTGGTGTCGGTTACGATGGGCACGCCGAATGCTTGACCTTCTGCAGCACCCTGCACGAATATCGGACTATATTTAGGTCAACATGGGAATTTTAGGAAAATGTTGACCTCAGATACTTTTCCCACGAGCTCCGCCTGCCACGCCTCGTGCATGTCGGTGATGATGGGCACCCCGAACGTATTCTGCAGCGCCCTGCGCCGCGGCACAGAGCTTCCTGAGGCACTTCGCGCCAGGCCAGCCGTGCAATGTCAAGCTGCAACGAACAGTCCTGTCCGCA
>JAABUM010007277.1_pt1 | contig 10290 bp, 11 predicted proteins | sample 5559161 | NCBI WGS metagenome assembly JAABUM01 (sample SAMN10711868, study PRJNA513369) | rock metagenome | isolation source: Antarctica rocks | place: Antarctica: Victoria Land, Siegfried Peak nord | reverse complement strand
CCACCGATCTCTTTCACGAGCCATCACGCTCACCCGGAAACCGGAACGACCCGAGGCCATCTCCCACGGTCACCGTAGCGACCACCACCTGTCACCAGGGGCACTCCAAGTCATACAAGCCTGCATTAAAGAAGGCCTACCAGCAGTTGCACGTCTCACGCCCGGGTGTGCGCTTCATCGGGGTCGATGTCAAAGAGCCACCGCAGGCGGCAGTGATCTTCATCAACGCTCACAAAGTTCCCTACACCTCCATAGCCACCTACACCGATAGCCGGCCACTGCTGGCGCTGCGGGGCAAGGCACCGGCCACTCCGACCACGTTGGTGCTTGACGAGCAGGGCCGTATCGCTGCCCGTGTGCTCGGGCCGGTCGACGCGTCAACCCTGGTCGGGTTGGTCCAAGATGTCATCCCTGCTGCCCGCCCGAGCAGTAGCTCTTCCACGCCCCGATGATTCATCAGTTGACTGCCGGGCCGTTTGTGGTGGCAGTCGCCGTGGCGATTCTTGCCGGACTGGTGTCGTTCGCCTCACCCTGCGTGCTGCCTCTCGTGCCGGGGTTCCTGGGGTACATCACCGGGCTGTCCGATGTCGACCTCGCCGATCGGCGTCGGGCCCCAATGGTGGTCGGCGCCGTGCTGTTCGTTGCTGGCTTCGCCACGGTCTACATCCTCGGGGCCGTCGCGGTATCGGCGCTCAGCCTGCACCTGCAAGCGGCGCAACCCATCTTGCTGAGAGTTGGAGGTGGGATCGTCATCATGATGGCGATCCTGTTGCTAGGGGTTGGTGATCGTTGGAGTCGTGCCCCGTCGTGGCGCCCTCAGGCAGGCCTTGCCGGTGCACCTCTTCTCGGCGTGGTATTCGGCATCGGCTGGAGCCCGTGCCAAGGGCCGGCTCTTGCCGCGATTCTGGCGATGGCCGCACCCCTCAGCGCACAGGCCCACAGCATCACCCGCGGAGTCACCCTCGCTGCCGGATATTGCGCTGGTCTCGGCATCCCGTTCATTGCCATCGCTGCGGGCTATCAGCGCGCGGGCCGACTCAGCGCCTGGCTGCGCACCCACCGGCGACCGATCCAGTTAACTGGCGGAATCATGCTGCTGTTGGTGGGTCTCTTGATGGTTACCGGCGTGTGGGAACTGGCCATCACGTGGGTTCAAGCCCGGATGATCACCAATTTCACGACGGTGCTGTGACCACAGCCCCACATCACTACCCAGGGGTTCGCGTAAACCGCTGTGGCGGGGGATTGCGGCGTTGCTGGTAATTGCCGTGAAGGCCACAACCAGTGGCGTTTGAGGTGTGTGGTTAGTGACTGCTGCGGGAGGCTGCCAACACTGCGGACGCCTTATTCAGCAGGCGTGGTCGCGCCTGTAGGGCCGCTTTGCAGTCCGGTTCAGCCCGCACGAAAGACAGCAGCATTCCAAGTGCGAATAGTGTCGTCACCAAGGCCGAGCCACCGGCCGAGACCAGCGGCAGCGGGACGCCGATGATGGGCAGGAGGCCGGTGACCGACCCGATGTTGACCATGGCCTGGAAGACGATCCACATCATGATGCCGCTGGTGGCGATCCGAACGAACATGTCTTTACTGGTGATTATCAGGCGGTAGGCGGCGTACGCGAGCACGATGTAGAGCCCCACGACGGCCATGGTGCCGGCCATGCCTAATTCTTCGCCGATGATGGCGAAAATGAAGTCGCTGTGGGCTTCGGGTAGCCAGAACCACTTTTCGCGGCTTGCACCCAAGCCCACACCCCACCAGCCACCGTCGGCCAGCGCGTACATGCCGTGCACCTTCTGCCAACAGCCCGCCGTGTTGGCGTTGACGCAGGTTCCCAGCCACGAGTCGATGCGTCCGGTGCGGTTCTGATTGGTGAGCGCAAAGGCAATGATGGGGATGACGGCAGCAGCGCCGGCAATGGCGAAGACGCGCAGTTTTACTCCAGCGACAAAAAGCATTCCTCCCACAATCGACGCCAGGATTACCGTGGTGCCCAGATCGTGTCCGCCCATTACCGCGCCGAGCAGCAGTAATAGCAGAGGCGCAAGCGGAAAAAGCAAGTGTCGATGCCTGTCCAGTACTCGCCGTTTGTTGGCGAGCACACTGGCCACGAGCAGAACAACCGCGATTTTGCCGAATTCTGAGGGCTGCATCGTGAAACCCCCGGCACCAATCCAGTTGGTGTTGCCGTTGACTGTCAGGCCCAACGGGGAAAACACCATCAACTGCAAGAAGAAAGCAAGGAAGAAAATTGGGTAGGCCAGGGCCTTCCACATTCGGACCGAGACACGACTGGCAACGAACGCGGCGATGACACCAAGCACTGCAAAGATCGCTTGGTTAAAAAATATCGTGTACGAAGAACGGGATGCCGACGCGTAAGAGGTGACGCTCGAGGCGGACAGCACCATGATCAGCCCAAAGATCAATAACATCGTGCCGGACCCGAGAATGAGGTAGTAAGGACCGACGGGTGAGGTGATCCGCTCCTTGACTTCTTGCAGATATCCGCGCGCGGGGTTCAACCCATTTCTGGTCGGGGTGCTATCTGTCGTCACTGCGCCGCACCGCCCGTTTCCCGTGCCGCAGTGGAGGACAACTGCTCGAGTCCGAGGCAACCGTTCGCGGTTCCTGTGGATATGAGGGCAAGTACGAAAGGCTCCATGTCGCCCGGCGAGTCGAGGCGGGCAGCCTCGTGCGCTGCAAGAATCATGGCCCTATTGTGAATGATCGTGATCTACATAACGGGACATCCACCGCGTGTCGCCGCAGCACACTTGCTGAACATTTCCGGATCAGTTCGAGCGTCCCGGCACGGGGCAGGGTAGATAGCACTGATACCTCGCGAGAGCACGCCGGGGTGGCTTATCGGTCATCCCCTTCGGAGGGCCAGCGGAATCGGGCTTTCGGCCTGCCTTGACGGGGTGCAGTGTGCAGAGGTGTCAGTGTCAGGAATTCATTCCAAACGTGAATGAATTCCACCTTCACGATGGTGCTGCGCCCAAAAGGGCCCTCCGTACTCGACGGTGGGGTGAGTCGCCGGTAACCGGAGGCTCTTGACGAATTGACGAAACCCCCGCGCGGAGGCGAACCTGGGCCGGCAGCGGGTTCTTGCTAATTCTTACGCGCCTCCGGCGCTGACGATGGCGTCAGTGATGAAACCGGCGAGCAGGCCCACCAGGAGCCCGTAGGCGAGCAGGTCGGTGCGTCGGGCGCGGGCGGTTATGCCCAGTAGTTGGGCGATGACGTAGAGGATGGAGCCTGCGGCGAGGGTGAGGAAGGCGATGCTGACCGGCTCGGAGGTGAAGGAATGCCCGATCGCGGTGCCCAGGAACGTGGGACCTCCACCGATGGCGGCCATCGCGAGCAGGAATCTCCAGCTGGGCAACGTGTCGGGGTCCTGCAGGTCTCGGTCAGCGGCGAGCGGCGCGACGATTCCGAAGCCTTCGGTGGCGTTGTGCAGGGCGAATCCGAGGACCAGCACGGTGGCCAAAGAGACAGCGTTGCTCGCGGCGGCTTGTCCGATGGCCAAGCCTTCGGCGAAGTTGTGCAGGCCGATCCCGACGGCGATCAGGAGCGCCATCCGCTTACCACCGGACCAGGTGGAGACTCCTCGAGATCGTGCCGGTCGATCGGTAATAGCCATCGCACCTGGACCACCGTGGCCCGGGTTGGAGCGTGCACGTGCCATGTACCGGTCGTAACCGACCAGGCTAAGCAGCCCAACGCTCAGTCCTATCGCGAACAAGGATCCATAGCCAAGGACCGGGCCTAGCCCGCCATGCCCACCGTGCACCTTGATCAACGCTGCATCGATAGGTTCCCAGGCGGCTGCCAGGACGTCCCAGAACAGGAACAGCAGTACCCCGACTGCTGTGGCGTTCAGAAAAACCCGCACCCCCGGTGCATGACTGCGCATCCGTCCCAGCGGCAGACCGAAAATGATGGTGACGCCGGCGATGAAGCCCAGGAGCAGAGTGCTGGACAGGCTCATCAGACGCCGTCCGCTATGAAGACGTGTGTCACAAGATAAGGCTTGCCTAATAATTGATGGAAGTCAACCGCGGACCCAGCGGCCGCGAGGCGGTCCTGTCAGGCTCTGCTCCTGTGTCATCGACTAGTCCGGTGATCTTGCCAACTTCGGGGCACATGGACGGCTTGGCCCCTTCAATTTCTCGTTAAGAGCTGGCGGGGAGTTGCTTCAGCAGGGTTCGCATCCGGCTGATTTCTCCCTTCTGGGCGGTGATGATTTTGCCGGCCAGTTCCTTGGCAGCGGGGTTGGACCCCTTGGTGCGTTCGGTGGTGGCCATCGTGATGGCGCCTTGGTGGTGGCGAATCATCAAGGTGACCCACATCCGGTCGTAGGCCGCCCCCGAAGCCTTACCGAGCCCGGACATGTCGGAGCTGCTCATCATTCCGGTCCCCATCTGCATCTGACCCATGGACGTGGACGGGATGGGTTTGCCCCAGGACCGCAACCATCCGCTCATGGTCTTGATTTCGGGATCTTGAGCGTTCTTGATCTGCGTGGCCAAAGATTTCACAACCGGGCTGGCGGCCCGGGAGGGCGCGGAGTTGGCCATCTGCACTGCCTGAGCGTGATGGGGAACCATGTCCGTCGCGAAGGCCACGTCGGCCGCATTGTGCGGGGCCGCTGCGTTGTTCGAGGAGGAGGAGGTCGACGGCGAGGTGGTCGGTGTGCTCGAGACTGAAGAGGAACATCCGGTCAGCGCTGTGACGGCCAGTAGTGCGGTGGCCAGCGTGGTCGTGGTGGCCATAGCGGAGAGCTTCACGATAGATCGGTCCTTTTCGGTGGTGATGCGGACAGTAAGGGTCCGTGGTTGCCAGCGTTCCGACCCATACCCACGATAACCGTAGCTCTGTACGGGTTTGCGTAGGTGGGTCGAAGGGGAGTAGACCTGATAGGCGCCCTACACATAGTGCGCAGATCTGGGAGCTGGTAATGCAGGTTGTGCATGGGGTGTGGGACGGCGTCGATATGGCGTTCTTCATGTTCTGGGCCACGTTGTGGGCCTTGGTGCTGGGATTCGCGTTGTCCGGGGCGGTGCAGGCGTTCGTCTCACGGACGCAGATGCAGCAGGCGCTGGGTGACCACCGGCCTAGGACGTTGGTGAAGTCCTCGTTCTTCGGTGCGGTGTCCTCTTCCTGCTCCTACGCTTCCTCGGCGTTGGCGAAGTCGCTGTTCGCGCGGGGCGCGGATTTCACCGCATCAATCGTGTTCATGGTCGCCTCCACCAACCTGGTACTGGAGCTGGGGATCGTGTTGTGGTTGCTGATCGGGTGGCAGTTCGCCCTGGCCGAGTTCGTCGGTGGCGCGATCATGATCATGCTGCTGGGACTGGTCGTGCCTCGCGTGATCCCTGCAGGGTGGTTGCAGCAGGCGCGGGAGCGCCTGGATGACGGCGCCCCGGGCGACGACGCAGCCGGTCAGGACGATGAACCGTTGAGCACACGTCTACGAAGTCGCCGCGGGTGGGGGGATGCCTCGGGGTACACGATCAGCGACCTGAGCATGCTGCGCAAGGAACTGTTCATCGGGTTCGTCGTTGCGGGGTTCCTGGCCGCGCTGGTCCCGGCCTGGTTCTGGCGCTCGATCTTCCTCACCGGTCACGGGTTCTGGTCCTCACTGGAGAACGTGATCATCGGCCCGTTCCTCGCGATCATCAGCTTCGTCTGCTCGGTCGGCAACGTACCGCTGGCGGCCGCGCTCTGGGAAGGCGGCATCAGCTTCGGCGGCGTCGTCAGCTTCGTCTTCGCCGACCTGATCACATTGCCGCTCTTAGCGATCTACCGCAAGTACTACGGCACCAGGATCATGCTGCGGCTCCTGGCGGTCATGTGGGCCACGATGAGCGTGGGCGGCCTGGCCGTGGAATACCTGTTCCGCCTCGTTCGCATCCCCGCACCCGGGCGGCCCACCATGGTGGTGCACACCGGCTTCGAGTGGAACTACACCACCTTCCTCAACATCATCGCCTTGATCGGGTTCGCAGTCCTGTACTGGCTGTACAAGCACCGCGACACCAGCGGCGGGCGCTACGCCAAAGACCCGGTGTGCGGAATGCAGGTCGAGGTCGCCAACGCCCCCGCCCGCCGCAGCGGACCAACCGGCGATGCCGTGTATTTCTGTTCCGATCACTGTGCGACCCGGTACGACACCACCGGAACCGGCGATGGTGAACATGGCTCTACGGACGCCGAGACCCGTGAGCAGGGTCAGTCAGCAGAAGACCCGGTGTGCGGGATGCGAGTACAGATCGCGGCCGCGGCCGCGCAGCGTACTGGTGCCGCCGGTGATGCGGTGTACTTCTGCTCGGAGCACTGCGCGCAGCGCTACGAGGCGACCGACCGCGCTGGTACCACGTCAAACACGCCACAAGGATCACGATGAGTTCAACCGGGCACGACCACCCGATCGACCCGGCGCGGGTCGCGCATGCGCGGTCCCGGTTGCCGTCCGTGGAGGATGCGGCGCGCCTGACCAGCCTGCTGTCGTTGATGGCTGACCCGGTGCGGTTGCGGCTGATCTATGCACTCGATGTCACCGAGGAACTATGCGTCGGTGATCTCTCCCTGGCCCTGGGTGTCAGCGAGGACTCGGTCTCCTACGCCCTGAGGTTGCTACGCACCGCGGGGTTGTTGGTGACCCGTAAAGAAGGTCGGGTTGTCTACAACCGGCTCGCCAACGATTTCCCGGCACCGTTGCGCGACCACTGTCTTCGCCAACTGATCGACCTAACCCGTACCGACATATCGGATGACGACGATTCAGCGCGCACGGACGGTGGCACAGGCTGATGCCGTCACGACCGAACTGACGGCGGGCTGCTGCCCGGACCCCTGACCGCAGATCGACGTACCGCGTCCGCCACCTCTGAAAAATCTGGCCCGTTCTTGTTGGGAGTTCTATCGTGTATTTTGCCCCGCTCGTAGTTTTCGCCGTCGCGGTAGTTGGTATTACCGGCGCGTCGGGGCTGCATCGGATCACCGCGGTGTCCCCAGTGCCGTTGGTCGTCCTGCCCTTTCAGTCCGGCTGGCGCCCCCAGGAACACGCCCTTTCCCGTTACCACGCTCGGTGGTACCTGGCCACCCTGATCTTTCTTGCATTCGACGTCGAGATGCTCTTCATGTACCCGTGGGCCGTGGTGGTCGCTGAGCGTGGCGCGTCTGCGGTCATTGAAATGTTCGTGTTCCTGGGGGCGCTGCTGCTCGCTGTCGTCTGGGCCCGGCGCGAGGGGGCGTTGCGATGGGTCTGAAGCACCTGTTGGCAACCTTCGCGGTCGATGCCGCCCACGTGCTCATCGTTGAGGCACCAGGTGCCTGGCGCACCAGGGTGGCGATCGAGCATGAAGTAGCCCGCCGTGGCTGGCAGCTGGCGGTTGCTGCCGCTGACGCGGACGTCCTCGTCGTCGCAGGAACGCCTGGAGCGCAGTTGTCGGAGAAAGTCGAGTCGGTCTGGGAGCAATTGCCGGGGCCACGGTCGCGAAACACCGTCACCGACCACTCCACCCCTTCAACCGTCCGCACGGTCCTGGACGTGGTCGCGGCCGAGCTGCTCGATACCGACCGGCAGATCCGCGACGCGCGTGAGCGGGGCGGTTTCGATCCCAAGAAGATGCCCGATGCCGATGCCGATGCCGATGCCGATGCCGATGCCGAGGGCGACCCGGACAGCGGTGACATGGACATGAGCGGCGGTGACGACATGGACATGGACATGTCGCCCAGCGGTATTCCGTTGGCCGAGGGAGGGCAGGACCGGGACGGGTTGGAGATGGATGTGCTGCACGTGCCGCTGGGTCCCGTGTTGCCGTTCTGGCCTGCTGGGTTGGTGCTGCGTGCCACGCTGCAGGGCGACGTGGTGGTTGCAGCTAAGGCGGATGTTCTCGACGAAAACGATCGGGGGTCAGGCCGGCTCAGTCCGATTGAGCATGCTGCCCTGCGATGTGATCAGGTCGCTGGTGTGCTGGCTTTGGCTGGTTGGGCCGATGGATACACAGCCGCGGCGGGTGTTCGTGATGCGCTCATCGTGGGTTCAGGTGCCGCATCAGCTACTGATCTCCTCGATGGTCTGGACCATAAGATTCGGCGTCGATGGTTGCTGCGGTGGTCATTGCACGGCATCGGAGACCTGCGCCGCGCCGACGATCTCGAACCTGCCCTGTGGACCCATATTGGCGACGTCTACGACCGCCTCCTGGACTTGATCGGCCGGGCGCGTGCCGACCTTGCTGGTACCGACCGCCAGGGGATGCCGTTACACGAGCTGCTTGCGCTGGCCGAGCGTCTGGTGGTCGGTCTGGACCTTGCCACCGCTCGGCTCGTCGTGGCCAGCCTGGGCATCGACACCGCCTCAATGTCTGCTGCTGCATCGCACGGCCCGCAGGACGCGGTCCGTGGCTGACATGCCCACCGTGGTGGCGTCCCCGGTCACGCTCGTATCGCCTGAGTGGGCCGTCCTGGCCGCGGTGCTCGTCCTTGGTCTGGCGTGGTTCGCGGCAACCGTCGACGGTGTTGCATCGTCTCGCGCCCGGGAAGGCCGGGCTGTCCTGGGTCGCCCTGTGCGGGAGGTTGCCCGCCTGATGCGTCAGCGCCGCCGCACAACGGTGCAGGCCGATACCCCGCTGTGGCGGGCAGGGTCGAGCGGGTTGCTGGTCATCGCCACCTTGATGCTTATCGTGGTGCCGCTGGGGTCATGGACCGTGTTCGACCCGCCGGTCGGGGTGGTCTGGTTCAACGCGATGGACGTGGCTGTGTGGGCGTTGATCTGGTTGACCGGGTGGGGTCCCAACTCCGTGTACGGCCTAGTCGGCGGGTACCGGTTCCTGGCCCACGCCCTGGCCTACGAACTGCCGCTGATGTTCGCTCTCGTCGGTCCGCCCATCGCCGCGCACAGCCTGCGGGTCAGCGACGTCGTCGCCGCTCAACACGGCCTGTGGTTCGTGGTCTGGATGCCGGTCGCTTTCGCGGTTTACCTCATGGGAGTTGCTGGCTTCTCGGTGTGGGGTCCCTTCTCAGCAGCAGCAGGGTCAGATGTGGCCGGCGGGGTTGCTGCGGAGCTCTCGGGGTTGGACCGGCTGCTGTTCTTCGCCGGACGCTACGCGCTGCTGGCTGCCGGTGCGGCTTTCTCGGTGCCGATGTTCCTGGGGGGTGGGGCCGGGCCGTTGCTGCCGGGCTGGTTGTGGGTCCTGGTCAAGACACTCACGGTGCTGACCGCGCTGGTGCTGGCGCGTCGCCGCCTACCGGTGTTGCGCCCTGACCTGTTCATGGAGGTCGGCTGGCTGATCCTGCTGCCGGCCGCGCTAGTTCAGGTACTCGCGGTCTCGGTCATCGCGGTCTGGAGGAACTGAAGCCGTGTTCGTAGACATCGCGTTCTGGGTGATGACCGTCGTGACGGTGGTCATGGGCGCCGCTGTGTTCGTGGTCGATTCGATGGCCCGGGCAACCTACGCCCTCGCACTGTCGTTCGTGGCCGTCGGCGTGCAGGTGCTGCTGCTGCATCAGGACTACGTCGGCGTGATCGTGATCCTGATGATGGTCATGGAGATGGCAATCATGGCGGTTTACATGGTCATGTTTATGGGAATGAACCCGGCCCTGATGCCGATGAGCATGGTGCACGACAACCGCAAGGCTCTGGGCGCTGCCGCCACCTTGTTCATCACCCTCGCCGCCGGAGCGGTGCTGATCCCGTGGCCCACCCGCCGCGGTGCCCCCGCCGGTGACACCACGCGGGCGCTGGGGGAGGCCCTGATGGGATCGAAGATGCTCGTGATGACCGCGGTCAGTCCGGTCATGGTCGCCACCATCGTGGCTGGCATCACCATCGCTTCAAAGCGTGGACGCTACGACCGGCTCGGCGACGATCTGCGCGGCGCCTTCGATGACCCACAACGCGGGGGAGTGGGCCAATGACTCTGCAGACCGTGCTGCTGGTGGCCGCTGCCCTGTTCAGCATCGGGCTCTACGGGGCCATTTCCCAGCAGGTCGTCGTGATGGTGATGATGGGCCTGGAGCTGATGATCAACGGGCTAATCCTGGCTGCGGCCGGGTTCTGGTGGTTCCTGGTGCCCGATCCCAGCGGGCAGGTGCTGCTGATGGTGATCATCGCAGTCATGACCCTGGAGATGGCGATGGGTTTCGCGGTGGCAACCTTGCTGCACCGAGACCACGAAGCAGACATGACCGACATGGCCGGAGACCTTGCCGAATGAGGGCCACCAGCGCCTCAGCGCCGGTAGCCCTCTGGATGATCGCCGTGCTGCCAGC
>JAABUM010007276.1_pt1 | contig 10290 bp, 20 predicted proteins | sample 5559161 | NCBI WGS metagenome assembly JAABUM01 (sample SAMN10711868, study PRJNA513369) | rock metagenome | isolation source: Antarctica rocks | place: Antarctica: Victoria Land, Siegfried Peak nord | reverse complement strand
CACGTCTGCAGCTGCCACTGCAGCTCCTGCCCCGCCCACAGCGGCACGACGGCGCTGTCCCCAAAGTCGTACGTCGCCGGCACGGTCCAGGGCCGCCGCACGAGCGTCAACTTTTCCTCGCTCCGCGGCAGCCCGTAAAAGTCCGCGCCATTGTGGCTGGCGAAGGCCTCCAGGTGATGCAGCGCCCCCGCCTGCTCGAAGGCGTGTGCGTACAGCGGCAGCGCCACCGGCGCGCTGTAGATGCCAGCGCACCCGCACGCGGACTCCTGCACGCCGCACCGAAGGGAACGTCAGCACCGCTGTACCACTGCGCCACAGTGTCAGCTGGTCAACGGCAGCAGCGGTGGAGCGCAATGCAGGTGGGGAGGACACGTCAAGCTGTCAAGAAGGCACTGCTGGCGCATGGCACAAGCAGCTCTTGCAGAAGTGGTGCAGCAATGACACAGACGACAAAGCGGGCGCGCATCTGCCCCCTTGGGGTGCCGGCACACTGTTTGCAGGCACGCAATATCAGAATAAATTGCGTACATATGGCGTCGAGCATCTGACAGGCAACTTCAAAGCCCACCTTTGCGCCCTTGGGGTGCGGCGCGCTGTCGGTGCCCAGGAAGAAGCGCGGCTCGCCGCTGACGGCGGCGCCGAGCACCGCCTCCCGGTGCTTCTCCCGCTTCAGGATCGGCAGGCAGAACGCGTGCGGCCGCAGGCCCCCCTGCGCATTGCCATCGGGGACCTTGTGCTCGCGGCCTCGGGGGTGGGCATGCGGGTGAAGATTTGTCGTGGCATGAGCTGGCAGCGCTCAAGCATAACGGCGAAAGCCTCAGCCGTGACGGCGAATGCCAATGCCTGATGCCACGCCTCTGTCACCTTCCCGAGCCTGTTATCCTTGACAGCCAGCCACACACCCACGCACCTGGAATAGCGAGTTGCGGTTCAGCAGGATGTGCTGCGGCGTGATGCTGGCCGCGAGGCGGCCCTCCGGCCCCGATCGCACAAACTCCACCGCGTCAGCCGTCGTGATGTGCTCCATGACCACCTTCAGGCCCGGCACCTGCAGTCGCACAGACAGTTGTCCTCAACATTGAGCGCATCACCGTGATATGTGTTGCGCACTCTGTGCACGCATTCACGTTCCATCTCGCATCCTTTACACCGCAGCTGATCTGTCGGCTTGAAGAGCGATGGCAATCTTTACTGCTCAAATCCATCAGCAGAGCGCGGCAGTGCCGCGCATGGGGATGGAGAGCCAGGACAACGCACTAAACATGATGCACTCAGGCGGGGGCACCTGACATTCACGGCATCCCACCTCGATCAGAACGTGGTGAACAATGAGAGCGGGTGTCGTGTATTCATGTGGTTGCCCCACCTTGTCCAGCAGCGGCGCGAGGTGGCGCTCGATGAAGACCGCCTCCCGGTCAAAAAAGTCCACGGCAGGGTCCGTAACCTCCCCGTGCACCAGCAGCAGCAGCCCTGCCTGCAAGAGCGAGGAGCTGCTGGCGTCAGCACAGCACACTACAACGCCGTCGAATCAGACACGCCAACATGATGCGGTTGCGCAGTGCAAGATGCGACAGCTCGCAGATTGTCAGATTATCAGACGCACAGTCAGGGAAGGAGCATCGATTGATGCACCCAGAAAGAATCAGACGACACAAGCTCGGCTACAAAGACAGGCTACTGTAATAATCATTTCCCACCCACCTCCGCCATGGCGTGCAGCGTGGGCATGACGAGTTCAATGTCAGTCACGCCGGACGCTGAGTTGGTGGTAGCGCCGGCCGGGTACAGCTTGAAGGCCACCACGCCTGCCTCCTTGGCTGCCCGCACCTCCTGCATCGTGAAGTACAGATCGTGCGGCCCCGGCGCACAACCTAAGCGGCGCATCATTCTGCGCGTCAGGTTGGTTGCTGGCACTCCTGCAGAGGCAATGTGCGTTTGGCGAGCGTGCAGTATCCGCACGCCGGTGCGTGCTATGCTGGGGTGCCGCTGCAGCGGCGCCGCACCTCTGGCGGTGTGCCGTCCGTCAGGTACATTGTCATGAGCGGCGTAAAGCCGCTGCCGTCTGGAATCGCCGCCGTGATGCGTTCCCTGTAGTCCCGCGCCTGCACACAGTGTATGTCAACATCGGTCGCGGCAGCGCCTTCTTGCAGATGTTCCTAGATCGGTCGAGTAGCAGCACAGCCGAGTGGTCTGTTGACAGCCTGCAAAACACTACACAACATCATTTCAGCACACCTGCGAGACAGAGGTGACAGGCGGCTGCAGGTTTGGCATGATGATGGCGCGACCAAACGTCGCTGCCGTGTGCGGCACCACCGAGGCGAGCCCCGCGCCGTCCCGCACGTGCAAGTGCCAGTCGTCTGGGCGCGTGATGGTCAGGCTGTCTGGCTGCGCTGCCGCCGCCGACGCCACGGCGCGGCGTTGCCGGAGGCCGGCTGCACCCTTCCTGCTGCTGGCGCTGCGAAGCGCACGGCACGCAATGGGGCCCAGCATCGTCGACGGCGCAGCCGCAGGTCGCATGCCTGGGGTGGTTCACAGCATGCGCGCGTACTAGATCACTGCAGCACCCCACAGACGTGCCAGCAGCGCACTGCGATGTGCGTAGCCTCTGCTGCCCGTCCTACGATGGAGAGTGAGAATGGCTGCTTCTCTTTAACCAGCAAAGAACGGAAGCTGTAAACACAGACATGTCTTAGCTCGCAGCCCAAATTAGCCAAAATGGTGAAGTGCTAAACCCTGAGAGACAGTCAAAGGCGCGACGGTGATCGTTTGCAGGCTGCGTCGTCAATTCTGTAACAATTTCGAGGGTTACTGACCTCATCCGAAGTCGTGATCGCTCACCGCTGCCGCGCGCCATCTCGAAATCGCAGGCGTCCGGACTTTTGATCGTTGATTTGCACTTGGGAATTTCAGTGTCATCCTGCTCCTTCGCTGCGACCTCCGCCCTTGGGAGAGTACTCATTGGATGTTCTGGAAGTCTGAGTGGGAGTGATCGCAGACAGAGCCTACTGTGAACGATTGCAAGTCACCCAGCCAGCCAGCTCAGACGTCATGGTCTAACGCAGCTCACGGCAGCAGCGCATCATGGAGCGGCCGCTCAGCGCGATGTCTGCATCTCACGACAGCGTGCCGTCCACCTCACGGGCCGGTGAAAGCGGCAGCAGGAATGACAGCTACGTGTATGAGGACGGGTATGACAGCGAGATGGCGCTGTCCCGGTCGCCCAACGAGAACTTCAAGGTGATTCAAGGCTGCTGAATCAGCACCTGGTATATACTGCACCGGTCCAAAACGACACCTTCCGCCTGCAACAACTTTGGCGCGCCATCTTACAATATACAATTCGCAAGCGTGTTCACACACATATGCCTGCAGGTCGTCGTTCGTGTGCGGCCACCGCTGCCTCGCGAGTACAAGGTGATCGGCTGCTGCGACAGCTGCATCAAAGTACGCTCTTGATTCTGGGATCGCCTGGCGGATAGAGCCGGCGGGCAGCCCCGCCGCATCCGCGGTTGCAGAACCGCCCCTCTGAACGAATTCGCACCACTGAAATACAATTGTGATAAAACTGCCTGCCATTCGCAGGGGCTGCGTCCATTTCAGAACACCACCATGGTGGATGCGCAGCGGCAGACGATCACGCTGTCGGACAATCTGCCGTCCTCAGTCGCCAGCGGCAACACCAGCACCGCGCACGTGGACAACGGCATTGTGAGTGCCGTGATTCTGCTTGACATGTTGCAACATGCTTTGCGGCCTGATTGCTGTCATGAAGGCATGTCATCCAAGAAATAGGAGATGTGCTGGCCCAGGCATAGCCAAGGCGCTCAGCGACACCCATGCAGCGGCCTTTATACCGTGCTGATTCTGGCACGCCATCCGCAGGTGTACTCCACCTATCGGTACACATTCGACCGTGTCTACGGCCCGGACAGCACGCAGCAGGAGGTGTACGAAAATTCGGCCCGCGAATCAGTGCGGCAAGTCCTGGAGGTGAGCCATTGTCATGTGGTTTTCAGTGAGGGATCTGCTGGGTAGGCCACATGCCACGCCGATGATGGCGGATTCCATGGTGGCAGCGAGTTGTTCACAGCTGCAGTGCCGCAGGCCGGTGCATAGCGCCCTTGGGAGGCATGCAGACAGCAGAACAGCGACGCTGCAAATCGCGGCTCTCCACTGAGCAGTGGGTTTCCTTGGCAAGTGCCCCGAACATTCCGCGGTATTCCATGGCTGAACAGCTTTGAAAAATTGTCGTGCATCGATCTTCGAATTTGCCTTGCAGGGCTACAACGCTGCAATCATCGCGTATGGGCAGACGGGTACAGGCAAGACGTTCACGATGGAGGGCGACCGCGCGGGCCCGGGCCGCGGCATCATACCGCGCGCCATCGAGGACGTTTTTGCCGCGATCGAGCACGATGCGGCGCCGCACTCCAAGTTCCTGGTCCGCGCGACCTACCTGCAGATCTACAACGAGGTGAGGGTGTTTGGAGGGTGTTTGGAGGGTTTCTGGAGGGGCTCTTGCAGAAAGCATCACATCGTCTTGTGCTTCACACTGGCTGCGGGTGCAGCATGTCGTGTGGCGTGTGTGCGAGTTGGTTGGGGACATGTCTGCTGAGTTTCGTGTGGGGGGAGCAGAGCCCGGAACTCCGACTACGGGGCACCTGCTGGGCTCCAATGTGCCGGCGGTCACACAGGCTCAGGCATGCTTGATAAACCCATGCAGGTGATATCCGACCTGCTGAAGCCGGAGCGCACCAACCTGTGCATCAGGGAGGACCGCAAGCGCGGCATCTACGTGGACGGCCTGTCCGAGTGGGTCGTGCGCTCGCCAGAAGAGGTGCGGAGCTCAGACCCCTACAGCAGAACGTCATTATGAAGGAGGATGCTGCGCTGTCTTCAGCAGTACGGGTCTTCTCTGCAAATGCAGCAGTGCAACAAGGGCCCATGCTCGTCGCCGACGAGGCAGACGCGCGGAGGCTTGACATGCAGCTGGTCCACTCCCAGTCGTTGTATCATCAAGGCATCGTGCTCACAAATTGCCCTGCGCGATATAAATGTACGCTTGCTGAGCCTGCGAGCGGACCACGCCTCACGCTTGCTGCCCGCTTCTGCAGGTGTATGGCCTGATGGAGCGGGGAGCGGAGCAGCGCGCCACAGGCGCCACCAAGCTGAATGAGATGTCGAGCCGCTCCCACGCGGTGTTCATTATCATCGTGGAGCAGTCCTCGCTGGCGGTGCGGTCGGAGGATGGCGACGTTGCCGCCGCCGCGCAGCAGATTGCGCAGCTGCGCGCCTCCATGGCCAACCCCGGTGCGGTTGAAAATCTCCCAGCGGTTCTTGGGGGTGGGGCTGCATGGGATCCATGTTGAGGGCAGGATCTCCAGGATGAAACATTATCAGACGTTGAGGGGGTTTAGCCGGGGCCAACACAGAAGCCAGGTCTGGCTTGACGGAAGAGCGGGCTGCTGTCGACCGGCAGCCGCTGCATACGTCCTGCTGATGGAGAGGGGCGCTGCACCAAAGGCGCCAGGCCTACCACGCGGCACCACAAGCCACAGCCCCACGTGCTGGAAGCCCACAGCCTGTGCCGGTGCCTGCAGGCGCGGGCGAGGACACTGCGGCGCAGCTGCGCACAGAGGCACCCAGAGGGCACGTCGTCACATTCCAGCTCAATGCGTTCAAGCCTTTGAAGTCTGGATATCTGCAGGCATGGGCGAGGACATGCGGCGCAGCGTGCGCGTGGGCAAGCTCAACCTGGTGGATCTGGCTGGCTCCGAGCGCGTACACATCACCGGCGCCACCGGTGCGCATGCCTTGTAGTGTGTTGGGGCGTGTTTCTTTCACTATTATCGTGACCGCGCCCTGACAAAGGAGGTGGCCCGTCACACCCGCACAATCAGCTTAGAGAGCAGCGTCTTCGCTGCCCTGCCCGCTGGCTAGCTGGCGGCGGTGGCCGCTGCGATCGCTTCCAATGCCTGCATATCACGCCCTGTCGTGGTGTGCGCCCGCTTTGCCGCTCCTGATTGCTGATCCCCTTCTTGTTGTCTCATAAATCGCAGGCAAGCGGCTGGAGGAGAGCAAGAAGATCAACCAGAGCCTGTCGGCGCTGGGCAACGTCATAGCGGCGCTCACAGACACGCGCGGCGCCCGGCCACACGTGCCCTACCGCGACTCGCGCCTCACCCGCATCCTGGAGGACAGCCTCGGCGGCAACTGCAAGACCACCATGATGTGCATGACGTCGCCCGCGCTCGAGGCCTACGCAGGCTCGTGTGCAACTCTGACTGTAGTTATGATTGCCGTTGGTGCAGCAACTGTGAGCATGCCTTGCGTTGACGATGTGTGTTGACAAGCCTGCCATGCAGCAATCTTGGTGGCCTGCCAACCTCCTAGCTTGGCAGATTGACGAGCCAGACGCCGCCAGCAGGCGCCTGCCGATGGCCAAATGTCTGAGGCATTTGCCACCATGCTACAAAGCCGCATCCTGTTGACTGCAGAGTCGCTCAGCACGCTCAAGTTTGCGAACCGGGCGAAGAGCATCAAGAACGCGGCCCGGCTGAACGAGGACGTGGACCAGCGCACGCTGCTGCGCAAGTACGAGCGGGAGCTCAAACGGCTGCGCGCCGAGCTGCTGGCGCGGCAAGCTTCGCTGGTGGATGCGCGCCGACTGCTGCAGGTGAAACGAGAATGCTTTTTGAAATGTGAAGTAACGAGCTTGATGAGCGAATCAGATGAGCTGCTGGCGCGGCAGGCCTCCCTCGTCGGCGCCCCCATCTGCTGAAGTGACCCAACATGAGCAAAGACGACCAGTCATCGCCGGTGCAGATGGCAACAGTCACGATGCCAAGGCAGGCAGTGAGATGTCGCTCGTGAGATACCGCCATCAAATCGCCTGTGTTCAAGGATACAGTGCCCGCATGGTAAAAGATGCACATCTGGCACAAGCACAGGTGGAGGAGCAGAAGCGGCGGGCGGAGGCGGACAAGCTGGCGGCGATCACGGCGCTGGAGCAGCGCTCGCGCGACTTCATGGCGGAGAAGGAGGCCAACCGGCGCCTGGAGCAGAAGATCGCCAGTATGCAGAGCCAGCTGCTCACCGGCGGCGCCGCGCTCACCGATACGCCCGCCTTCAGGTGCCTTTTCTTCCTTTCATCCCCCAGGTGCCTTTTCTTCCTTTCATCCCCCAGGTGCCGCCACGCCCAAATGTCCGCTCCGCAGGGTGTTCGCTCCCCTGTACCTTCACGCGCACGAGTTCGCATTTGCAAAGCCAGGTGCTCGCAATGGTGCCACTTCAAGGCTGTGCTTTGCCTTCACTGAGCGCCGCCTGCTGACACTGGCGCAGCGTGTCGGCACACGTTGGCGCCAATGGCATGGGGGAGGGGCTGCAGCAGCAGTAGCAAGGCGTATCACGCTAATTTCAGTTGTCGGTTCGGGAGCAAACCTCTTAGTTTCAGCAAGCCAATCGTCCTCGCATCGCACCACTGCTATGCTGGCGTTGAAGCAGATGCAGCTGTGGGAGCAGTATGAAGTGTAGCTTGTGAAGGGACCATACCAGGTCCAGTCCCATATCAGTATCAACGCGGAATGTGCTCTTTTGTTGCAACAGGAACATGGTGGCGGCAGAGCAGAAGCGGCTACGGGAGCAGTATGAGGCGCGCCTCGCGGAGCTGGAGGCGGAACGCCATGGCGCCGAGGCCGACCTCGCGCAGGTGGGTTTAAGAAACTTGCGAAAGAGTTGCGCCGTGCAAGTTGCCTGATCGCTCCCTTCAACGTCCGATGTGGTCTTGCAGCGTGCAAGGTGCAGGTGGAACGTGTCTGCGAGGCTTGCCCTGTGCTTTGCCTGGAGCTTGCGTCGCCACAGCAGTGCTGATGAAACAGCACGTGGTGCGCAACGGGTCAGCTGGGCTGACATCTGGGGAGCGAATTGTGTGACTGCAACGCACACTGCCGAGCGTAGGTGCTGCGCTGCAGGGCGCTGCTGCTGAAGCAGTGCGACGTCATGTCGCCTGGCGCACCTGGTTTTCTTTTCCGATTACTGAAGCGCAGGTGCCGTGGTACAAGGCGCTGCTGCTACAATAGCGCGACATCATGGTCGTGCTGAGGCGTCCGAATCATTGAGTTTCCTGACTGCGGCCAACGCTCTTGGGTGCTGCAGGTGCCGCGGTACAAGGCGCTGCTGCTGAAGCAGCGCGACATAATGATAGCGCTGACGGAGCGGCTGCAGGAGCGCGACGAGCGCATCCTCGCCCTGCAGGACGACCTCGACGCCTCCGACGCCGTTGCCAAGTGCGCATTTACATTCTCCCTCTCTGGCTGCTGCTACAGACAGCGCCTTCTGTGGTTCCTGTCACGGGCGGCACATGGCACCTTGCCAGGCTGCAGGCTGGAAGACGAGCTGGACCAGCGCAGCGCAAAGGTACTACAACAGTAGAAATTAATAGATGGCAATCAAGAAATACCAATAGAATTGATCACAGGCGGCTGAAGGACGAGCTGGACCAATGCAACGCGGAGCTCATAGTGTGCAAGGCGGCGGTGGAGGAGCTATGGACCATAAGAGTTGAGACGCAACAAGATTCTGACCAAGTGTTTGCAGGCGGCTGGAGGACGAGCTAGACCAGCGCAATGCAGAGCTCATAGCGCTGCGCAAGGCGGCGGTGGAGGAGCAGGCGGCGGCGCCCGGCCGCTCCGCGCCGCTGCAGTCGGCGCTCGGCCGCTGGGGCGACGCGGCACCAAGGCCGGCTGCGGTAGGGGCCGAGGCCAATAGACGCGGCGGCGGCGAATGCGCCTCTGATCGCAGCAGCGACGGCGGCTCCGACGGCGCTGCCGGCGGCAGCTCCGCCGGCGATGGCTTTGCGGGCGTGGATGTTTTTCACGGCGGCGGCGCGGCCGGGGCGTCCAGTTGCGGGCGCACAGCGGACGGCGGGGCGGGCCCTGGCAGGGACGGCGCGACCGAGGCCTCCCTGGACCCTGCGTCGCGGCCTTCGTCCGCTTCCAGCTGCCACAGCATGCCGGTGAGCGAGGCCCTAGAGGTGTTTGGGTCGGCAACAACGCGCTGGGGGTTGTGCCAATTCGAGTGAAGAATCTCAACTCAAGGACCATGTGGTCATGACGGCATGTCCGCCTCCCACAGCAGCTTCCGGCCATGTGCGACACTGCGCAACGTTGTTCAGTGGCTTCTGTGCGCTGCGCAGCGCGGCAACTGGGAGCAGGGTGCCAACGGAAGCGCCCCGCCGCAGACGGACGCTGCGGCGGCGAAGCAGCTGGCTGCGGCCACCCGGCAGCTGGAGGCCCTGCAACAGGACCACCAGCAGCTGCAGAGCGCTGCCGCGCAGCAGGAGCAGGTGCGCCGCAAGATTGGTGCGTAGAGTTGTGTAATGGTATCGCTGTAAGCTCTCGCCAACCAGCCAACAGTCCACGACGTGTCTGGTCGTGACGCCCCGCTGCCGGGCAATTCTTCTGGTGCCGCCCACCCGCCGACGCTATTCCATGCCATGCCTGCAGTGGCGAATGCATACCTGCATCGTTCAGGGTGTCATGGCCAGTTCCTGCAGCTCCTGACTCTGCGACCGCATCCCGCGCAGGCAAGGCAAGCGGCAGAGGCGGCGCTGCGGGAGCAGCAGGGCAATGAGGCGAGGGAACGGGCGGCGCTGCGCACAATCTTGGACTCCAAGATGCGCAACCTGCTGTCCGACCTCGCGCGCGGCCTGGCGGAGCTGCCCACTGGGGTGCGCTCCTGCCCCCTTGTGGCGTTTACGTCTGCGAGAGAAGCTCTGCATCTCTCCCCAGGCATGCGCGCATCACCAGCATCGTAGGGTCAGTTCAATCACGTGCTGGCGCAGGTGCACCACTCGCAGCGGGCGCCGCGGCAGCTGGCGGCACTGGAAAACTTGTTGTCAGCCACCGTGAAGGCGATATCCGCCAGCGGGCCATGATCGCTGTGGGCAGTGTCTCCTGCCTTTCAATATTTCGCGAGACTTGTTGATAGACGGTTTACTACAGCCACAGTTGTACGCAAATTACCATTTGAGATTGCTTTCGCGCAGCAAGTTGTGCATCGGTCCGCCTCTTTTCTTTCCCAGACTGCTTGGGACAGCCACCGGCTCTACAACACCCTGATCAAGCCTGCTTGAGTGCGGAATGCCCGGCTTGCACAGTGATTCACGTTTTCGCTTGTGAGAGGACAGTGTTGTGGCATCGGTCCCGCCAGTTTTGCCGTCCTTACGGGTCCCCGGCAACTGTACATTCTGGTAGTCCCGCTAGTTAGTAACCCGAGAGCGTGCCGACA
>JAABUM010007274.1_pt1 | contig 10293 bp, 18 predicted proteins | sample 5559161 | NCBI WGS metagenome assembly JAABUM01 (sample SAMN10711868, study PRJNA513369) | rock metagenome | isolation source: Antarctica rocks | place: Antarctica: Victoria Land, Siegfried Peak nord | reverse complement strand
GCGCATGTTGCGGCGCCCTGTGCAGGCCGCAGTTAGGCTTTTACGATGTTGAACTTTCTGGGCAAGAGCTTGAACTATTGGTCAGAAAGGCACGTATAAGACCCGAAAAACTGCCTATCCTGGATTGCCTTTTGAGCCCACTACATAACAACGGCAGGGCAGTTATGTAGTGGGGGAGTAGAAGTTCATTCCCCCTGTCTGTTCTTCTTCTGCCCCTGGAGTCATGGTAAACCCCGGCCCTTAAAGTCCAAACAAACAGGCAGGGTTTGGCTGGCTTTCAAAGTGGAACACACGGACGGGGTGAGCCGCAAGACGACGGTGTCTCCAGCACAACGCACAAGCGCTTTCGCGTGACATCGACGTGCTCAGCACCCGTGCTCCAGTGCATCTCCTGTGCCGCTCATCGCTGCCGCAGCGCTCGTGCTTCACACACAACAGAGCTGACTAGATCTCTAGTCGGGTCAAGCGTGACAGCGTTGCCAGGCGATGCACATCCTCCAGACGTGTATATCGCTGGCTCCTGCCTGAGTGGCGTGCGGGAACAGCGTGTGCGTCGCCTCGCTTGACGAGCCAGGTGTGTCACAAGCCGAACATTCTGCTGCAGACATTTCTCGTGGGAGGTGTTGCCCGATACATGATGAGCGAGGCTTGTGTGCATACTGACCATTCTGCTGGCGCTGCACAGGTCACGTCCCTCGCAACGACGTCTGCAACTGCTTGACATCCGAGCTTCAACAAGCTTCAAAGGTGCGCCGCAGCAGCAGCAGCAGCAGTAGCTGCAAGCTGCCTGCGTGCATCAAAACTCCCGACTTGAACAGCATCCAGCTGACACCATTTATGTGCAGTCGGACACGCTGCACAATCAAAACACGTGAGATGTGCGCTCTTCAGTTGCAAGGCAGCTTCTTGGTTCCATTCACGGCTTTTGACGCAGGGATTGGTGTCGGAGCGCACTCCACTCGCCCTGAGTCTGGTGCCATGCGCGCAGGTGCAGCCCATGCCTCCCACACGCGCCGTCCACATCAGCTTCGAAGGCAAAATCCGCAAGGTCGACACTACTCCAGCAGGCGAAGTCCCGCTCGCCAGCGCGGCGCGGGTGGCCGATTCGGTGTCAAACTACCGAGGCCCTCCGCTTGATCCATCCAGCATCGTGCTCGCCGGCAAGCGTTGCGAAATCATGCGCGACGGCCGGTTTGGTTTCCAGATCCTGCCAGAGGATGACTGCGGGCTTCTCGGCCGCTCCAGCCACCCCCTCATCATGTATGGTCAGCGAACAGGTGACGCCGCCGTCTGTCCAACAGCACGATCAGGAGCATCTTGCGGAACTTGACAGTCATTTAGAGCCTGTCAACATGTGCTTCCTGCGCAGAATAAAAGTTTCATTGGTCTGCACACTTTCACTGTCTTGGCCACTGTACCTCACAGCCTGCTCACGCCCAAGTGACAATCTGAAAGACGATCGCAGGGCAGCAGCACAGGCTGCCGGACCCGTTCCTCGCGATCGACCTCTACTGCCGGCAAGGCGTCAAGTACCTAGGTAACGCACGTTGCAAGATATCAGTGGAGACATGCTCTTCTGGTTGCGGGTACAGCTGACCCACACACCAGGTGCTGATGTGGTGCAGAAAAGTGTCAATGGGTCTGTGCGAAATGCAGGTCACTTGGCCAGGCTGCTGATGCCAGCCTCATGACTTATGCACCGCCATTTTGGATACTGACACCAGCGCCCTGGGTGAGTTGTACGATCTTTTGTCAGCCCTGCTCAACACAAATGCAGGTCTTGCTGCGTCGATTTGTCTCCAACAACAGAATGCGTGCTCACTCGAGTCGGTGCCATGTGCTGCAGGCTGGCAAGATCTGCCATAACATGCTTCGGCTCTGCGCCAGCGGGATCGCATCAGCCGCATTCGTTGGCTCCTGCAATTGGGATGACCGCTGACGACGTACTTGCTGCTGGACGATGACATGTGCGCCTCATGACATGAGCACGCATGTGGTGCGTGTGTCGGCGCAAAACTTAGCATGGAACCAGCTCACCAAGTTGCGGCTGTGAAGACAACATTGTTTAGAAATTTCTGTTGTATGAAGCGTGCGCGCGACATGACGATGCACATAGATACCTATCAGACAGCGTGTGCCTAGACCTAGAGACTTGTGGCTGGATTACAGTATTACCTCGCGCATGGCTCGTTCCACCCTTCAACATGGTGTCGTCTCACATTTGCAGTTTGAAGGTCGACCTGAAAGTTCGACTTAAACAGTCATGCACCCTCTGGACATCGCATAAGTATATACCGTAGTCACGGGTATGAATCACGGACGGCAATAAGATGCAATTTTATTGGGTTGCTCGCGGATCGAAAAAAACCATTTCCTGAAGCGGTCGCGGGGCTGCTGTCTGCAGGATATACCGCCGAGTCAAAAACGGCCCATTCTGGCTCTTTTAAACAGCACACGACTTCGGAAACGCAGGGATCAGTGCATTGCACACAATTCGCACGCTTCGGGAACAGTTGGCGAAAGCATTGGCTACGGGTATTGGCCGAGCATACCGAGATTTGCATTTTTCAGTCCTTTTTTTCAGAAAATTCGCATTTTCTGGCCTACTCGCGGATTGCTCGGTGTCTCGCCGCAACATTTCCAAAACAGCTCCCGGGCAGCCGTCTTCAATCACCCGCGATTCATGCCCGTGACTACGGTAATCGATATGTAAAGAAATGGTTGACCGTACTGGTGCGCATGAGCAATTTGAATGGCATCATGATGGCATCGTGATGGCATCATGATGGCGATGGTGCTGTCGTGCTTGATTTCTGGGCATCTCTGCTAACTTCGGCATGAGCATCATCCTTCGCCACAGCCGTCGTCACACGCCCCGCGCACGTGCAGTACTGCACTATTAGCAGGCTGCATGCATTAATGTCAATATTGGCGGTAGCGCTGCGCTTCATGTGCAGCTGCCTGCAGCCACTGCTGCGTTCAAAGGTTTTGAGACTGTCCTTATATACGCCAGAGTGTCCTCGCGAGTTGGCAGCTGCTGCCGCTGATCAGCAAGACGCCGTGTGAAAGTATAGCTGCCTCAAGGGAGTTCGAGTTGAAGTGGATGCATGATCCAGGGGGTTGTGGAGCAGTCAGCACTAGCAGAGGGCGGCGTCCACAATGGCGCCACGCTTGGGATCAGCAGCCGTGGCGGTGGGAAATTGGCCGGCGATGACGATGTTGCGCATAAGTTCTGGTACCCGCAGCCCCGGGCTGCAGCTCCAGCACAGCGACAAGCTTCGTCAGCGGCCTCATCAAGCCAACAGGAAGCCCAGCTGTAACGTGTTTTAGCCCATGTGCTGCAAGGAGACATGCTGAGACTCGACGCGGTGGAAGGCGTTGCCCGCCATGCCATCGCGCGGCATCGCGATCCAGTCCTCCCCGTCGCTCGAGGCGGACGAGGGCTGGCTGCCGAGACCGCACCTCTGACGGCTCGCATTGGCGACACCCAAAAGTTTCACACCCACAGGCGTGCTGGCAGCGTGCGCTCGTCCTGCACCTTGCATCAGGGTGTTGCCGACCTGATTCCGGCTTTTTGCTCCGGGAGCCGCTGCTGCTTGCTCCGCAGTACGTTGGCCCGTGCGCATGGGCTCGTGCTGCATCTGCAGCAGCGCTGCACGCGCGCCGAGGCCGCGAACGCCGGCAGTTGGAGGTGCGCATCGCAGCTTGGCGTCCAGACGGCACTCTAAAGCCACTCTAAAGCCACCAGAAGATCCTTGCGTCCAGCTGTTCTGACTCGCTGCTCCAGTGATCTCCTGCTGCACCTCTATGCTCATGTGGCTGGCAATTTACAAGCACAGCGCATTCGCCCAAGCCAATGGACTGTGATTGCCGAGCAATAGCACATGGCAGTGGCACTCTCTATGATAAGTAAGTTGCTGATTGGTGTCTGAGCTGGCCATGACACCTCCTGAGGCCTCACCTCGCTGTAGGAGCTGTAGCCGCACTGCGCTCTGCTGACACTCCGCTGCCCTGGGCGCTGATGTGGCCCCGTAGCCTGCTATCCGAATCCTTGATGTTGCTGTGCTCCCGAGCTTGCCTCTGGCAGTCAGTGCTCCCTGTGGGAATGCTCATGCTGCAGACGCGGATTATATGTCAGACAGACTGACATGCATCCACGTCAGCGCTGAGCAGGAACTGACATGCATCGGGAAGGAATCTTGCCGATCCTTCGCCTGCGCACTCACGTTCCTGTAGGTCTAAGAAGCGCATTTACACTTGAATTTCGCTTGACCAGGGCTTCAGCGGAGGTTGAGGCAGCAACTCCTTGGTCGCTGTTGCGTGGGTGAGGGGATCGATTTACATATTGGCGGCTGGGTGGTTCACAGATGTCAGGTAACTGAGTAGCATTCAGTGATGCCATGGCGATCTTCGCTGTGCAGCAGGACGCCGTTGGTCGTTGTGCTGCTTGCAGACTTGGCTTTGATTGGCCCTCGTGAATGGATGTGCAGTGGGAACAGTCTGCTGTTCAGTGTTGCTGAACGCTCCTGCTGCAGGGGACATGGAACGTAACGGCACAGGTCGGCAGGCCTTCGCTGAACTTCCTGCCTCCAGCACCGGACAGCCTCCCAGCCCACCCAAGCCGGTGAGTGTCCACTCGATGCGTCACGTACACCGTGCATATAGATAGCCGAAGTCGACTGCAAAACGAACTTCGACAAAGAGCATCAGCAGCATCGCCAGATGTGCAGGGTTGCAAGCCGCGATTCCCGGGGAGCGGCAGCACATTACAATGCCCTCAGGGATCAGGGCAACCATCAAATGGCTTGATAGATGTCTGCTATGAGCTCGATTGTTCTCATTCAACGCGCAGGAGGTGGAGGCTCTTCGGCGGAGCAGCAGCGGCGAAAACCTCGCCCCAGACGCGCAGTCGCCGGCCACCATCGCATTTGAGCACGAGACCGGCGCCACAGGCGGCAGCCAGGCGAGGCCGCTCCTGCAGCAGGTGAATGCACACTACCTTTGCGCACGTGCCGGTTCAGTTCTCCACGCTGTGCTTAGCATCCCCGCAGTGCCGCTGCGGCAAAGACGGTTGAAGCCCAATGCCGCAAGCCGCAGTGCATGCAGGTGAGTCGCTGAAGCACAGACAGACCTGAATTCTCCTGTCGCTGCAACGCCTGGCCAGACATCCCAGCAACAACCTAGAGAGCGAAGATTTAGCAGTGACACCAGTCATTGTCGTCCATCCTCATCTTGCATGCAGCATCATCGCATGCATTGCTCGTGCTTACATGGACTCCGTGATCAACAGCAACATAGGCCTTCTGCTCACGGCCCTGGATGCAGAGGTGAACTATTGGCTGTGGCTTGGCGTGTGCGTGGGCGAGGCAAGTTGGGGCACCAAAACGTGTTGTTTATTTCACAACAATTGATCTACCTCCACTTTGCAGGCCCGGAGGCGCAGAAGAAGCTGCGGGCGGCAGCGAGCAATATGCTGAGGAGAGACCGGCGGCAGCAGGTTGACAGAGATGTGTATCAAGACAGGAAGACAGGAAAAATGTTAACAACGTTGTGACGGTGTTTGATCACAGGCAGAGCTACTACGGTGCAGCGGAAAATAGTCCGCCAGGAGACAGACCCGCATCAGCAGCTGGCATATTACTCTCCCAATCGAAAGAGATTGAAATGAGGCTACCATCTACTGTTCCACACAGGGTTCTGAGAGCCAGACTGCGGACCCCGACGCGCAACTGGCAGCCGGCAATGTGCCTTGGCTTGCAACTGGCGGCAATGACCTGCCGCTGGATCCACCTGTGCAGGTGTGCTCACGGCAACTCTGTCGACGTGACCCTAGTGAAACGTGTTCAGCAATATCAACCATCTGTCACCCCATCAAAAGCGCGCTGCATGCGGAGGAGGCTCATCAGGACGACCCCCAATGCAGCGCTGCTGGACCTGTGGGGCTGTTATCACCATCCTCACGAGAGACGCGCCCATGCATTGCACCAGGACCTGCGAAGCGAAGAAGTCATTGCTGGCGGAGTCGAGCTCTGCATGCGAGCAGCACCAGGCCATGCCGGATGGCCTTGCGCTGCGGCTGAACACATGTCGGCATGGCCATCAGAGTCCGCAAGTAGATCTCTGATTGCATTGGTCCACCAACAGCTGCTGGATCACAGATACTACCAAGAGACACTTATATTCCTGTGCTAACACTTCTAATGCACGTTCAAGTTGTTTGAATGTAGTCGCTGCTCAATCAGGCGCCCGAAGCCATCTGCTGCTTTCGGTCATCCACGATGTCGCCTCTGCAGGTGAACAGGTGAATTAATCCAACGACATTGTGTTTGCACTCGGCAGGAGGAATCTACAGACGACCTGGCGGCCCAGCTGCAGCAGCATCTGGCATCCGCCGCAGCGGCGGAGCCAGCAGGTGAATCCCATGTCGCCCTTGTCACTGCGGATGTGTCATGCCTCCATGCAATTTGACTGGCTGCTCCCCCTCTCTTGAGGAGCTTGCTGGCTGCAGCCCGGGTGCCACCCGAGTTGGGCTTAGGCACATATCAATCGGAGCAAGCATGCATGTCCAGCTCAGACCTGAACCTCAGTTCCGCAGCCAGTACGCAGGACCGGTATGGAAACCAGTGCATGCAGCAACATTCTTGCCCGTCGTGTTGTCGGTCTTGGGTGCTGTGCAAGTTTATCCTTTGTTGCGGCTTCCAGGTGGCAAGACAATCGCGGCGGCCAGGGCAGCGGCTGTGGAGGCTGCTCTGCTGGCCAACACAGACGCCGGCGGCAGCCACGCCCTGCAGTCCCGACAGCCGTTCCGGGTGCGCATCTCTCCCCACGCAGTGCAGCCTGGGACCGCTCGCTGGCTGCTGCAGTCTTGACGGTTTGTGCGTGTGCCACTGATTACCAAAGGGTTTTACCTCCGGCAGCAGCCCTCAACGCTGTCAGCAAGATGAGGTACCAACACGTCAGCATCATTCGATAATGCTTCGCCGCTGCATATCTGGTTCTGTCTGATCATTGACACTTGCAGCCGAGGGAGCTGGTACAGAACGAGGCTGCTGCATGTTCCAGGCAGAGGGTCCTGCAGTGGCGCCTGTATCTGCCCAACCTGGCATTGTGATATCTGAAAGGTGTCTTCGGCTGTGCTTGCTCAAAGGATTGCTGTGAGATTGCTGTGCCACCACAGCTGGCAGACTACGGGCAAGTGAGGGAAGGCGAGCAAACCCAGGCTGCCGCTTTCACCGAAATCCAATATTCTATGTCATTTCTGCTGGATTCCCGCAGCAGCGGACGAACAATAAGCGGACAGCAAGAGGACTGAGCGTGACAATGAGCCCCGCTGTGAAAGTCTCTCCGTCTTCTGCATCCCGCCCATATAGCCTTCCTGCATAGTCTTTTCTTGTTGTGTCGCAGGAACCTGGCGTGGTGAAGCGACAGGTGACACACCTGGAAGCGCGCCCTCCAGGCGCAGCCGCAGGCGCGGCAGCCGTCCGCGGTGCTGCACAGTCAGTGTCGGCACCTGCCGCGTTTCCTGCCGCAATGGCAGGCGGCAGGGGTGGAGGCGCAGGTATGATATTCCACACCACTTACTGCTCTCAATGTGAATCAGCTTTTTAAAGTCGCAATACAGGAGAATGGCTGCCGATACTCTGAGACCCTAACCGGCAAAGGCTGGCACTGGTGTGCAAGCATCGAGTACCAGCACAACTTCATCTGCATCTACAGGCTCCAGCAGCGCGCCGTGCCTGCCGCCGGAGCTGGTGGCTGAGCTGGGGGGCGCGGCGCAGAATGCGCTGAGGGAGCTGGACCCCGACCAGCCGGCGTATGCGACGCAGTCCGGCGTGTACCTCTCGCCAGAGGAGGCCTGCCTGCTGAGGGAGCAGGTAAGCATGCCACATGTCAGGGCAGTGCCACTCCATCATGACATAGTGTCAATCAATGCACGGTTTCAGTCCTGTGCCAGGCCACGTGGCCAAAATTGCAGCCACACCAGCGGGGGCGGTCCACACAGCATGCTGCAGCGCGTACAGGTGCGCGCAGATGACATGTGACTGTGAGCTCAAGACTCCAGCACAATTTGACATCTGTTTGACGTTGACTCCCCTTTGGCATACTACCCCCAGCCAGAGGCGATGCCGCCACCTGCTCCGAGCTGCAGCGTGCACAGGTTGGTGCTACGGGCATACTGAAAGTGTAGAGCACTTCTTCAAAGGGCTATCCTGGTGTGGCACATGCCAATGCTCATACACCATGCCTCCCACTTTGGTGCGTGCCTCGCCCCGTCCCAGACTCCGTTGAACGCCAAAGACAGGGGTCACAGTGCCATGCATTGCTAGACGCTGGCGGTCGCTGCCCGCCCGGACGGAGCAGAGTTGCTCCTCGTCGCCCAGTCGCACGTGCTGCCCATGCCTTCATGAAAACATTTTTGTTGTTTCTGTCGAACAGGTTTACCTCCAGGCAGAGGTGAACTTGCTGCGACGGCGCAGGCCTACTGTCTGGGCGAAGCACCTGCGCCAAATGCTAAGGAAGTGGTCTACAGCAGTGGTACATATCTTCAATTTCGACTCGCACATCCACTGTTGCAGGGGCCCCAGCTGAAGGAAATAGCGTGCGCGGTGGCAGCCATCAGGGCTATGAACGAGGTGAGATGGGAGATGCCAGCTGTATGGCGCTGCAGGGCCTGCTACTGTTGCATGTTCATTTCGGTCGAGCCCGAGCATCGAGGTACGCATACCATTTGCCGGCAGGGAAGCTCCGAGCGTCCGCTGCGTCTTGCAACAAAAACATGCACGAAAACGCAAAAGCACGAGCTGCTCGCAATGCAGCAACAGCTCGCAATTTTCTGCCCACGGATGCAATTGTCAGCACTGTTGTTGCCGTTTGCAGCCGCGGCAGGAGGTCGCTGTGCACGTTGCCGGAGGCCAGCTGCTGATGGAGGCGATTCGAGGCTGCATCGCGACGCGGCCCATCACCACCGAGCTGGGTGCATCCCTCCACAGCCTGCTGCTGGACGGCAGCATTCCGGACATCGTGTGGCGCGGCGACCAGCCGTACGCACGGCTCTCGCCCCTGCCACCCCCTGGCGGCGCCGTCACCGCCACAGTGGAGGGTGAGTGTCCGCGGCAGCTGCACATGGACTTGCGCTGAAGTGTGTTGAATTGCATTCAAGGCGGGGCGTGGGAGACGGCAGCCCACCACTCCTTGGTGCAGCGTGCTGTTGGAGACGCGGTTGCAGAAGTCGTTGTGATGCTTTGCGCCTTTTGGAGGTAGCAATACCGTGTTTGCCACCCGCTCCAATGATACGCGAGACCTGTGTGGTGACCTGTGCAGGTGGCGACGAGAAGGCGTGGCTGCTGCGGCTGTGCTTGCTGTTTTGGAACCCGGTGCTGCCGAGCGCCGGATTCAAGCAGTTCCTGCTCTCAAGTGAGTGCTGCAATGCCTTATCCGATTTTTGCAACATTCGAGCATAAGTCTCGGGTTCTTACTCCGGCGGCCGGCTGTTGCACTGCTCTGGCCCTGGAAACAGCAGCTGTGCACGGCGGCAATACACGGCCCTTTCTTGCATCTGCGCAACAAACATGCCAATGCAGCAGCTGTGACCATGCCCCGTCTGCTGTTCGCAGACGCCGTCCAGGTGGGGGTGCTGCACGCGCTGGCGTGGACGCTGTACGGGGGAGGCCACGCCGTGCTGCTCTATGCAGCATGGACGCACAGGCAGCCGGTGGACGCCACTTGGCAGGACCGGGCATCGGCGCCGGGCCTCGGCTTGATTGCCTCCGCGCTCGTCTCCGGCGTGCAGGTAAGAGTGCGTCAGCAAACGTGCCATGGCATGCGCTGCTACTGGCCTGTTGCACTGGATTCTGGGTCATTTGCGATTGTAGCGGAAGTTGGTGGGCCCAGCGCCTCCCAAGATGAAATCGCCTCAGCCTTTGCGCAGCCCAAGCGACAGCGGAGTTATGACCTTGAAGTAGCTTCAGAGGCCGCCCACAGTGTGATACCAGCTGGCCGGCGCAAGCACTCATCTCCAGAATTGGATGTGCTCATAATGATTTCACTCTCGTGCAGGCGCTGGAGAAGGCCCACTCTGAGGGGTCGCTCCTCCACGCCCTGACGCTGACGCTGTACGTCGGTTACGTTGCCATCGTCGCCGTCGTGCAGCTCATCAAGCTGCTACTTTACCTCGCCAGCCGTGTCTACGCGTTCGTGTGCGGCTGTCAGTGCTGCGTCGCGCTGTGCACGCGATTCAGCGGCGGCCGCATCGTTGCGGCGGCCGTCGGCAGCGGCTTTGATGGTCTCAGCGCG
>JAABUM010007272.1_pt1 | contig 10296 bp, 17 predicted proteins | sample 5559161 | NCBI WGS metagenome assembly JAABUM01 (sample SAMN10711868, study PRJNA513369) | rock metagenome | isolation source: Antarctica rocks | place: Antarctica: Victoria Land, Siegfried Peak nord | reverse complement strand
TTGGTCCTGTTGGGCAACACGGCCACGGAGTAGCCCCCCGCAGTCTCCACTGCTCCTTCTGTTGTGCAGTGGACGAACCAGCACCCCACCGGCTGCCTGGGCGTCGCAACCAACGAGAAGTCGAGCCGGGCCTGGGACGCGATTGCCGTCGCGGCGCTGGGCACCGAGCTGCAGGCACGTGGAAAGCTTCAATGTAATGTATTGGGATTGGCAAATCTCGACAGCCTTGAAGTCCTTGGGATGCAAGTGCAGTCGCGGCGCTGGACAACGAGCACAGATACACAAAGCTTGATTGCGCAGATCGTTTGTGATTCCCGCGCGAGAACTCTGGCCGAACACCACATCCGGTACAGGGATCGAGATTGCAGAGCAGACGAGCTGCGCTGGAACGCAGCAAGCAGTGCACTGTTATTTTTGGCCGGGGGAAACCTTGCATTGCTCATCTCAAAAAGCCTGATGCCGTGTGCTACAGGGCCTCTTCCCGACGGCGCTGTGCGCGATGTATGCCGCTATCGGCTCGGAGCGGAAGCTGGCAGCCGGCATCTCCTCTCGCCACCACCAGGGCGCCAGGTGAGCTGGAAATAGGGTTTTACTGCTATACCCTTTCTTAGAATGATTCGCTGGGCCGTCCCGGACATACTGCCGGGAATGCTGATGTCTGAGATGGAATGCTGATTGAGCTGTGCACATGAGCTCGGTCTACCTGCCAGGGCATCTCCTCGCTCTGCTACTAGGGCAGCAGGCCGGCGGCCCTGAGGATCCCTCAAAAGAAGTGAGAGAGTTTCTGGAACGCGTCTGGCACCCCCTGTTGAGTGGAAAGCATCTGCAGTGGTGCGGCATGTCCCTCCCACCGGTTGCAGCAAGTGCTTGCAGTGGTACAGTATGCCGCTCCAACCATGTGCAAGAAGACTGCAGTACCCTGAACCCTAAACCCTACAAGCGCGCCCCATGGAGACCATGGCCGCCCATGGGACAACGTACACCTCGTTCGTACCTCTAGAATTTCCATGTGATTGCAACCGCAGGCCGAGCTAAAACGACATGCGGCATGACAGGGCGGGAGACCATGAGGTCATGTCCGCCTGGGCGGAGGATGTCCGCCTGAGCGGTCTCACAATGCTCTGTGTTCTCTAGAATACTTGTCATATATACGCAAACGCAGGCCCAACCAGTACTACAGCCGGCATGACAAAGCGCGCGACCACGAGGTGATGTCCGCCTGGGCGGAGGAGCGGCAGCGGCAGCGCGGCGCGTCGCGTGCCGGGCAGCGGAAGCAGGAAGTAGACGATGCCGTGCGACTGGGGCGCGCCCGCCGTCTTGTTTCAGCCGTGGAGCGCGCGATTCACATTCTCGAGCAGCAGGTCCGACTTCTGCCCTGCCAGTGAGAGGGACTGCCTTGTTGATTCAGCCAAGGTGCTCAAAGGATAGCCTGCCGCCTGGTGGCGGCGGTTGAGCGTGCTATTCACACCCTGGAGCAATGGGTCCGCTTTCTGCATTGTCAATGAAAATGAAAATGACTTGTTGACACTCGCGCAAAGTTTCCCACCTCGTGGCTGATGTGGATCATGCTATCCGCATCCCGGAGCTGCACGTTTGTGTTGTTCCGTGTGGGATACTTGATCGTAACAACAGCTCGGAGATGATTGGCGATGGCTGGGGCGGGGGTTTAGGGTTTATATAGGGTGTTCACGCCAACGGAAGCCCTGCCAGGCTCTGCGGCCGCCAAGGAGCTCGCAACGCTTGCACGCTGCTGCTGGGCCGAACTCCCGCAACATCACATCTGCTGTGTGCAGGAGGCGGCAGGGTCGCGGCATCAGGCCCGGCGCAGGCACCCCATCGCCTGCCGGACCTCGCCAGTCAATACCCTATCATGTCTCACACAGGCCAAGCAGACAGTCGCGCAGCGTGTTGCAAGACATGGGAGCCGGCGGTGCAGCGAGATGTGTCGGCGCTGGTGCAGGCGCCCCTGATTCTGCCACATCGTGCCAGTCAAGAGCAGCGCGGCACGTGGATATTCCTGTCATGTCGCATGTGCAGGAGGCGGCTGTGCAGCGAGATCTGTCAGCGCTGGGGCCCGCGCAGGAGGCGACGGCGCAAGCGCGGCAGGTGCTGTCCGCTGGCCACATGCATCTAGCGCGGCTCGAAGACGCTGTCTTGGCGGCCCAGCAGCGGCAGGTGAAACACGGGATTGCTCAGTGATCATCTCATTGCTCAGTTCAAGAGATTCCGCTGCATCTGGCGCACCTGTGGGCTGTGGTGTGTGCGGCTCAGCGGCAGCCAGCCTCACCTCACTTCCAAGCCCTTCTCGACACTTGTCCAAAACTGTCGCTTGTGCCACGAACGTTCCAAACACACGCTCGGCGTGAAGGCTCTGCATATTTCCCATTCGCAGGCGGAGCATCGAGCCGGCGGGCGCTCAAGCGCTGGCACGGCGTGGCAGTCCGTGCGGCCGTGACCGCACGCCGCCGAACACCGCTTGCGGAAAACGGGATGGCAAAGGATATCCGGAACATCCACTGGGTCCTATTTCAGAGCTTTCAGCTGCTCCAGTGCAAAATTGACTGCTGGCGCAGCCGGCGCCGGCAAGGCCACCACGGCCTGCGCTGAAGGTGCGGCAGTCTCCAACTGCACGATGATGCGCTGGAGCCAGGCTTCCCGAGTGGCATGTGGCGCATGCTGGAGGACTTGCTCTGATGCAGCATTTCTCAAGTGCAGAGCGCACTTGCGTGCTCCACATTTGAATCTGTGCCGAGGGCTGACGACGGGATGTGCTGTGTGCATCGGTGCAGGGATTCTGCACAGCACATCTGGCCCCAGGTCTTGCCGCCAATTGTGATGAGGTTCTAGCAGATGCAGTCGCGGGTGGCGTATACGTATCTAGCAACTGACAACCGAGAAAACCTAGAGGAACGGTGGAGCATGTGATGCCTTGTCTGAACTTCTGAGTGTGTTTGTGTTTTGAGAGCTACTTGTGGAGGCAGTGTATTTCCCGGATTGAGAGGCCGCACATGCGGCAATTCCCTGGATCGAGATGGCGCGGGTGACTCATTATCACAACTGAATCTAAAGTCTACAATAAAACCCTAATGTACAGTGCGCATGCCCGCCCAGTCAGAACAATCCCCAGACCGAAGTTCAAAATATTTCGAATTGCGCTACGACCAAGCCCCATGCGAACACAGCAGACGTTGCCCAGTCATGAAATTTTATATGACATCATGCTTCGCTGACAGCTGGTTTGCCGCAGCTACTCGAGGCGCAACTGCCGTCACCGCTGCCGCTGGCCTTGGAAGGCGGCTCATCCATTGCGGCGCCGTCTTGCGGCTGTATGACGGGCAGGTTCGTCATCGGCGGCCCAATGCCGGCGACGTACGCTGGACCAATGAGAGAGAGCGCCACCGGCAGGAAAATCAGGCCCACCAGCAGGCTGAACAGGATGGTCCCAAAGATGAGCGCGAAGAAGGTCCGCAGTATCTGAAACGGCAGCAAACTCCTTTGGTCAGCACATTTTTCTTCAAATTTACAAAGATTCTTCGTTTTCTTCAGATATTCTTCAAATTTTCTTCTTTCGTCAGCAAAATTTCTTCTTTTCTCATTTTCTCCTTTCATCTATTCGCATTTCTACACACACATCGCCATATTCAACAACATGTTGCACGATGAGGGACATGCCAACGAGCGACAGCGTTGTCATGCCGCCCAGCGCCATCTTTGTGTGAGATGGTGATTGATATCAAATCTTTCTGTGGTGGTTTGTTGTGCTTGTTTCACACTAGGGTTGAGGGGTTTTACGGTGTGCGCACCGCGAGAATGCGCCGGCGAGCGGCAGCGCGCCGACGAGCATGGTTATATGTCATCGCGCCGCCATTGCGTCAGTTTCTCACTTTTGTATTCTGTTTGCATCAATTTTTTGAGGTGTCGTGACGTCCTCACCGTGGAGGATGCGCCCGCGAGCGGCAGCGTGCCAATCAGCGCTGTGATGCCGCCCAGCGCGACCGCCGCGCCGGTGTTTTGCATGGATTTCGCGACGCGCTCATTCCGTGACACGCCGGGCGTCGCTGAGAATTTGACGGCGATGTAGACGCTGTAATCGACCGCAAGCCCCGTCGCCATGATCATATTCACCACAGACACACTGCAGTTCAGAGAGTCCCTTCAGCTGCAGGTGGTTGACGAGGTTGCTGTCTTCAAAAGGTTTGGAGCAGCTCTAGTGTGGTGAACACACTGTAAGCCACTGGGCAGTTGATTTAATTAATTAATCCTTGACGTCACGGACACGCTGCAGTCGTTGGACGAAAACTGCATCGTTGCAGCAGGGTTTGATAGTATGCGTTACTGGGTGGGCACTCATCGGCGAGCGGCGGAGTCTCAACATGCTCCAGCATCTCAGCATATTCCAAGGCCATATCCGTAGGATTCAAGTGGCAACAGGAGGGGCGTACTCGTTGAAGCGCAGGCCCAGGATCCAGAGCTCGCCGAAGAGGAACACGATGACGGCGGCGACGCAGCACATCATGAGCAGCGTCGTCAGCGGGTGCACCAGCAGCACTAACAACACCGCGCCGACGCCCAACTGCAATTGACACCGTGCCAGTCACAAGGGTATATGACCTAGCCTAACATTTTAGTTGCTGGGGAGGCAGAGTTGCAGTCACCAAGCCAGATCTATATTTGCAGAGATAGATCTGCAAATCTATCTCTTTGCGGTATCTATGACGCACCACTGCATATATCGCAAAGTCCAGCGCCGCCTTGGGCAGCTGCGCATCGCCGGCCCTTCCGTGAAACAACGCACAAGTCAATAGAAATCATATAGATATAAGTAATAGTAGTCACGTATTTAAAGACATAAACCACAGATGGGCCAACGGCTGGATCTGCCGCGACCAGCCTCACGACGCTAATGGACAACGTGAAGCATATCCCAAGAAAGCAAGTCAGGACACTTCAATTTGATGGGAATTGTGTCCTGCGTTCACCAGTAGATGTAGTTGGAGGTGTAGATAAAGAAGGGGTCCATAGCTTCCGACTTCGAGGTGACGTTGAAGACATCGTTGTTTACTCGCTCCTGCGTGTCACGCAGCGCATGGTACGCCTCCGATGTGTACTTGCCCTGCCACAAACAAGTAGACGTGTTGTCAGATATCGGTATCTTTTCGTGATTCTACATCCACTGCGGCGCATAGTTCGCCTCGAGATTGTGTTTGCCCTGCAGCGAATCGAATCCCGAGCGGCTACCTGGCAGCACTCGATTGCAAGTCTCCGAGCGTGTCTTCACCGGGCGGCTCCAGAAACCGGGCGGCTCCAGAAACCGGGCGGCTCCAAATATCAGCACCTCAGAATGCAAGGACTGTGACGCCGCTGCGGCGTGAGACCTCAGTGGGCCAGCGTCTACATAATTCCCGTTAACTATGTTGATTACGCGCCTGGTCGTTGGGCGGCGAGTGCATAGCGCCGAGCTGGGAGGTGATGACAATTCCATTGGCCGCACGGATGACGTTGTTGCGGCTTTCTGTTCCCGCTTCAGACGCCAGCCACTCCGCCAGCAGCGGGTAGAAGCTCGCCTGCAGACGTACTCAAGGGTGCAGTGCGCTCTTGCTCGCTTTCGACCGAAGTCCAAAGCGCAAATCAGGAATCATGACATGAATGGTGCCAGCCTGGGGCGTGCAGTCACTGTCGGGCTGCGGGGCCGCCGGCACAGTGGCCCGATACCGAAGATGTAAAGCCAAGAAAGGAAACCAGCCGGCAAAGCGAAAGAAGACTTTTCCAAATTTTGCCTGGGCACACAGCCGCCGATGGGCTGCGGGGCCGCCAGCATACTGAGCGGCGGCTCCGCCGATACAACATACGGGTTGAAGCAGCCGTCGCTTGTGAGCGCGACTTCTGGGTGCTCCGCCTCCACCCACTGGATGAAGCTGAGCAGCCTGCACAAGATAGGGATGAAATTTGGGGGTTCAAAGCATTCTTGACATGGCAGAGTATCCTGCTGTGCCACAATTTGCACGAATCGAGGGCAGCTCAAATTTCCTTGGGAAGCGCAACCAATGGCAGCCATGGCGGCCATGGGTGGACAGCGTGCCATTGAAGCAGTCGGTGAGGATCGTCTGATTGAAAGCAGACCAACATGGTCGTTGCCCGACATCAAAGATACTTCACTCGCTGTTGTGCATAACGCGCACCAGTTGTTGGCAAAGGCGGACAGCGTGGCGTTGAAGTAGTCGGTGTGGATCGTCTTGTTGAGCGCAGTCAGCATGGCGGCCTGCACCGCCGGCTGCGACTGGTCGACGTTTCGGAAGAATAGCTCTGTTGCTTCGCCAGACTGCAGTGAAAATAACAGAGCCTATATCCTTGACGAAACTTGACAGATAGACACAGCCTGTATTGCTGGCAGCGGCTGATCCACGCTGTGGACTAGGAGCTCCATTCTGTCGCCGTACTTGCTGCAATAGGAGGGAAACTGAGAGTTGCAACTTACAGATATATATACACATATACGCATCGGCTTGCATCATGGAAAAAATTCCGCTCGCAGAGTGCATCACGGGTCTTGATGGGGACGTCCATGCAATGCTGCACCCGCAAACATCTTGTAAAAGCATTGGACCGTGCAGGGAAGTTAGCATGCTTGTAGATGGCGGACCTTGCTGAGCTTTTGCCTGGTGGAGAGCGACTCGTATCTTCATTCTACTGTGGTGTGTCTATCTGATGTACGTACCTGCTTGTCGAATGTGGCCTTGTTGAGTTGCTGGAAGGGGATGACGTAAGAGCCATCCGGGCACAGGTCCTCTATGGGCTGCCCCTGGTCCACCTTCCAGATGCCTGCAAGGAGTAGATTGGAAACATGGATCGAAATGTCACGCTCTTGTATAATACTGTGATGGAGTCCGGGCACAGGTCCTCTGTGGGCTGCCCCTGGTCCGCCTTACAGATGCCTGTCAACCAATTAGGCGGAAACGTGCATCTCGTGAGCAGTATAGGGTCTTCCCCCAGGGTGGGCAGGAAAACACTGCTCAGAAACGTATAGAAGTCGGACCCATGAAGGTCGAGGAACACGAATGCACCTGAAACGGAGCCGCCGAGGTACTCGTAGGGGAAGAGTGCCAGCAAATTTGTTTAACTTATTTAAATTTAAATTTCTTCCACTTGCACCAGCCTGCATCCGCCCATGAAGAAATCAGGCGCACCGGCGAGAGAGACGCCGAGGTAGGCAAAAAAGGCTGCCAGTACGAGCGCCTTGACTGGCTTGGACAGCAGGAAGGGCGTGCACCTGCGCCACATTGAGAAACTCAAAAAAACAGGGGGTGTAAAATACACAATTACAACATCTCTGCGAACATCTTGAGTCCCTTGACAGGCTTGGACAGCAGGAAGGCCGTGCCTGCGCCGCATTAATTCCCGCAACAAGGACACATGGTGTACTGCATTGGGCTGCTTGACCTGCTTGTACAGTAGGGCGTTCACCCGTGCTGGACAACAGCGCACTGATGGCGCCCCTGACTCTTCAATGTAGCGCTGTGTATTTCTTCCATGGATCAGATGCGACAACAATTCGCCGTGATGTGCTGCATGCGGCAGGTGGCACGCTCTAGACCCTGCAAGCAAACCAGTGAGTGCACCGTTTGGCGATGAAGCGGTTCACGAGTCCGTTGCGGGAGCGGGCGGGTCGGCGCGCCATGACGGACCTCTCACCCCCTGGACCCGCTGCGAACGCCGGCTGCGGCTGCGGCGCCGTGTCCATCGCCTGCATCTCCCGTCCTGCGGGAGGTGATTTCAATCGTATTAAGAGGTCGAAGCAGACGCCGCAGCAGTGCTCACTGCAGCGGGTTCTTCCGCCAGCGCATATTGATGGCACTTTAGGGTTTAGGGTTTAGGGTTATTTAGGGTGCGCCAGGCTGATAGCCAGCGACTCCAGCAGTGCGCAGCGGTGGCAGATAGATGTCAGACACGCAGCGTGCATGTGAAATCCACCTTCGGGGTGCGCTCCGGCGGCAGAAGCCTCAACGGCGTCGGCCGCGGCCGCCTTGGCCGACACGATGCAGCAGCAGCAGTCAACACGGCGGGCGGCAATGCGTCGCTCGTTCAGGACAAATGCCGCCAGGAAGAATGTGGTGAGCACCACGAAGTTGGTGGCGACACTGATGGTAGCGAAGATGCTGAACCTGTGCAAGATTTAACCCAGCCAGGAGTCAGAGCAAGGTTGGTTCCAGAAACAGACTCCAAATTGTTCATGACATCGCATTCTGTGGCCAATGACATCAATGCGCTGAGGTTGATGCGCTGATTTAACGGTTTCAGGTGGCGACAAACTGACTCACCTACCGGAAAGCTGACTCACATACCGGAAAGCATGTGCAGTGATTCGACAGGTGGTGTGCAGCCTGCTAGCGTCCGCACCAGTGGATGGCGGGAATGGCAGAAATGGCACCGAGGCCAAAGGCAACGACGGTGGTGACAGCCACCACCGCGACAGAAAGACCGGCAGTCTCCATGAGGCGCTGGAAGCGCTGGCTGCGCGTCAGGCCCGGCGACACGAAGTCCAGCTCGTCCAGGCCCTGAAGCGAAATGGCGGCAGTCGTCGACAGTGTTTGATCATGCATCATTTCACTCAGGACGTTCTGCGGCGGTTTCATGGCGCAGCAGTGGCAGGGCGCCTTTGCGGCTGCCAGCGGCTGAACTTCAGCAGTGCTAGATGTTGGGATGGTGTTGGTCCAAACCGTGATGGCGATACTCGATAATGAACACTCGCAGTGGCCATCATCAAATGTTATCCGCAATTGCGACTTGCAAGTAAGATGCGCAATTGCGACTCGCAAGTAAGATGCGCACCTTGACGAGGATGAAAATGACGTCCAGGCCGATGCCCTCCAGGATGTACGGCAGCGTCTGCAGGCGAGAACTACTAAACCTCAGTATGCATACAGCGGACGATACAAGTACACGGGGCAGAGGGATCGGTCACGCGTGCATGGGAGCGCAATTGGCGGCGGCAGGCTGCGCGACATGCGAGTCGGAGTGCACAGGCTGCCAGCGTCTACTGACCTGCTGCAGTGAGGTGAAGGGCAGCCCAATGAGCATGGCCAAGCCGTAGCCCGCCACGATGCCAAAGATGATGGCCACGACGCCCGTCAGCGCGAGACTGGTAAGCGTGAACACGCTGTCCCAGCTGCCGGGTGTCAGAACATGGGATGGGTATCAGAGAATCGATTGAATAGATCACACTGGATGCAGAAGCTGAATCTGAGTGCCGAAAATTTCGGCCACAGTGCCAGTCAGCGACAGGGCTGATGCGCATGAACACGCTCTGCGAGCTGCGGGCAGCAAAAATGTTTCGAATATTCGAAACATTAATGCCAGTATTGGGTTTAGGGTTTATTGCAGCAGCAGCACAGGGGTGTCGTCTCCGCACGAACCTGGACAGGAAAGTGACGGCGAGCACGACGAAGATGGCGATGGAGATAGCAATGAGGTAGATGTCGCTGCCGACGGAGTCTGCAATGGCCTTGTCCACCTGCATTTTCAAATCAGCCAAAATCTCAGATGATAATGCTGAACTCAAGATAAAATGTTGGGCACAGGGGCGAAGAGGCGAAGTGTGCTGGCGTCAAGACTCCAACAGATATGTCGCGTGCTACATCAATGAACACCTACCGAGTTTGCGGCCATGTAGTTAATGGTGACGTTGACGGAAGCCGCGGCTCGCGCCTCCAGCAGGTCAGCAAAGGCGTCGTACCTGCAAAAATCAGGCGGGTGCCAGAAGTGGGTTAGCGAGGACAGACGAAATTAATGTCGTTAGCAAATATCGCGCCTCCAGCAGGTCGGCAACGGCGTCGTATCTGCGAGAAAGGAGGCGTCACCTTAGCACACCAGCCTGGTGTGCTAAGGTTGCATTCAACGTTCACCTGGGCCAGGTGAACATTAAATGCAACGAAGGGAAGCATTTGAGTGGCTGCACCAGAGGACGCCGCGGCGTGCGCCTCCAGCATGTCGGCAGATGCGTCATACCTGCGAGCAAGGATGCAGCACCTTGACACATTAGGTGAATATTGAACGTAACGCAGGGAGTTAGTTAAGCGGCTGCACCGGCAGACGTTGCGGCGCGTGCCTCCAGCAGGTGCATGCCTCCGGCGGATGTGTCTGGCAGCCTTGCTGGCCTGCACGCCAATGGGGGTTCTCTGAGAGCCAGCGTCACTGGCACTCGGATCGATTTGCCTCAAGGTTGGTGGCGGCTAGCGGCGTCAGCTCGTCGACCCACAACAGCAGCTTGATGAAATGAAACCATGGTGGCTCCGGTATACA
>JAABUM010007270.1_pt1 | contig 10297 bp, 8 predicted proteins | sample 5559161 | NCBI WGS metagenome assembly JAABUM01 (sample SAMN10711868, study PRJNA513369) | rock metagenome | isolation source: Antarctica rocks | place: Antarctica: Victoria Land, Siegfried Peak nord | reverse complement strand
ACGAGCGCGCTGCCGCGGAAGCCGAGCTGCGTCACCACGAGCTCCCCGCCGTCGCGGTCGCCGAGCTGCTCGCCGGTGTCGGGGTCGACGACGTCGAGGACCTCGAGGTCCGGGTAGGTGACGTAGCCGTCGCCGGGGGTGCTCTCGCCGTAGAGGACGCGGCCGTCGGGTGGCCCCCAGACCCCGAGCACCCGCCGGCCCGGCAGGGCGGCGGCGACCGCGCGGCGTACCCCCTCGGTCGGGCCGCCGACGAGCAAGACCGTGGTCACCGAGCGCGGCACTGCGCCCAGCTCATCAATCAGCGCCGGCGCCTCCTCCGCCGGCAGGGCGAGCACCGTCGCGGGGACGAGCCGTAGGGCCTCCGTGACGGCGAGCGGGTCGTCACCGGGGTGCAGCGCCGGCGCGCCGGATCCGAGCGCGGCGAGGGACAGGGCGACGTGGTCCAGCCGCTGCTCCACGGCCAGGGCCGAGACGCAGACGTCGGCGGCGGTGAGCCCGAGCACGCCCCAGAGCCGGGCGCCCGCGCGGGCCACGAGATCGAGGTCTCCGCGGGTGCTGGCGATCGGCAGGGTCAGGCCGAGGCCGCCGAAGTGATAGCTCGTGGGCCGGATGGCCGCCTCGACCTGACGGCGATAGGCCGCGACTGTGCGCAGCCGCGTCGCGATGCCCTTGCGCAGGTCACGCCCAGGGGTATGCAGCGCCCACCCCCGCTCGTCGGCCTGCAACACCAGCCCCGCGGCGCCCGCGGGGTCGCCGTTCGGGCAGAGGTCCCGCTCGGTCACGGCGGGCAGCCGGCGTAGCGCCGCGGTGCCGGTGACGGCGGAGGGCGCGGTGCCGATGGCCGACAGGCGCGCACGCCAGAACGGCGAGAAGGGTCCGACCGCGTCGGCGAACTGCGCCCGCACCAAGGCGTCACGCGACCGCGCGGACCTGACGCGTCGGTCCCACGCTGCTGCCACGTCTGGCGACCCTAAGGCAGCACGGTCGGGTCGCCGGCGGCGCGTTGACAGCCGTCAGCGTGATGCGATGCTGCCGTGACCCGTGCGGGGCACGGAGCAGGGGGGTGCGGTGACCGAGCGGGTGCGGCTGAGCGTGACCGACGGCATCGCCGTGATCACCAACGACAATCCCGGCAAGCACAACGCCTTCGACGACGAGATGGACCTGCGGCTCTTCGAGATCCTCGCGGAGTTGCGCACCCGCCGCGACGTCGGCTGCGTCGTCTGGCGCGGCGAGGGTCCGTCCTGGTCCTCCGGCCGGGACACCGCCCTGCTCGCCTCCCCCGCCGCGGCTCCGGAGCTCACCCACCATCAGCTCATGCAGCGCGGGCACCGCGGCATCCTGGCGTTGTTCGACCTCGACGTCCCCGTCATCGTGGCCATGCACGGGTGGGCGGTGGGGGGGTCCTTCCAGCGGGCGCTGCTCTGCGACATCCGCGTCGCCGCCGAGGGTGCGCGCTTCCGCCTGCCCGAAGTGGGCCACGGCGTCATCCCCGACACCGGTGGGGTGGCTCGGCTGTTCCAGATGTGCGGGCACGGGCTGGTCTCCGACCTGGTGTTGACGGGTCGCGTCCTCGCGGCCGAGGAGGCGCTCGCGCATGGGATCGTGTCGCGTGTCGTGCCTGCCGCGGAGCTCGACGAGACCGTCCTCGGCATGGCGCGGGCCGTGTGTGCCGCGCCGGCGGCGACGGTGAAGATGGCCCGGCGCATCATCGGTGCCCTCGGCGAGCCGCAGGTGCGCGCGTCGATGGCCGAGGAGCTCATCGGGCAGACCTGGGTACGCCGCTCCGACGACCACGCCGAGCTGGCCGCGGCCCGCGCCGAGCAGCGGAGCCCGCGGTGGACGGGGAGCTGACGACCGGGCCCGGCGCGGCGCTGCCGGCGCCGCCGGGGCGGGCGGGGCTGCCTGGGCTGCCCGAACCGCCGCAGCTCGGGACGGCCGCGCTGCCCCCGGGCACCTACGCCGGCAGGTGCGTGCTGGTCACCGGCGGCGGCACCGGTCTCGGCAAGGCCATCGCCGCCGAGTTCGCCCGGCTCGGCGCCGATCTCGTCGTCATCAGCCGCAGCAGCGAGCATCTCGCCGCGGCGAGGTCGGCGCTGGAGCCGCTGGGCGGGGGCGTCCACACCGTCGTCGCGGACATCCGCGACGCCGAGCAGGTCGCCGCCGCCTTCGGCGCGGCCGAGGCCGCCTTCGGCCTCCCGGACGTCCTCGTCAACAACGCGGCCGCCAACTTCCCCTCCCCCGCCGAGGATCTCTCCGCCAACGCCTGGCGCACGGTCGTCGACATCACGCTCAATGGCACCTTCGTCTGCACGCGCGAGTTCGGGCGGCGGCACCTCGCGGCACGGACCCCCGGCTCGGTCGTCTGCATCGGGGCCTCCTACGCCTGGACAGGTGGTCCCGGCTTCGCCCACTCGGCCGCCGCCAAGGCTGGCGTCAAGAGCATGGTCGAGAGCCTCGCCGTCGAGTGGGCGCCTTACGGGATCTCCGTCAACGCCTTGGTGCCAGGGCTTTTCCCGCACGAGGACATGACCGCCGACATCCGCGCCAGCCTCGATCGCTCACCGGACACCGCCGCCCGCCAGCCGGCCCTGCGCACCGGTCGGGTGCAGGAGCTGGGCTGGGCCGCCACCTTCCTGGCCTCGCCCTATGCGCGCTTCATCAGCGGGCACACGCTCGTGGTCGACGGAGCGAGCTGGCTGCGGCGCGACCTGACCCAGCCGCCGGTGGTGCCGGTGCGCGAGCAGCTCGGCCGCCCGCCGTTCGCGGGGTGAGCCGTCCGGTCAGGCGCGCTTGGCGACCTCGTCCGTCAGCTGCGGGACGACCTGGAAGAGGTCCCCGACCACGCCGAAGTCGGCCAGCTCGAAGATCGGCGCCTCGGGGTCCTTGTTGATCGCCACGATCGTCTTCGAGGTCTGCATGCCGGCCCGATGCTGGATGGCGCCGGAAATGCCGACGGCGACATAGAGCTGCGGTGACACCGTCTTTCCGGTCTGGCCCACCTGGTTCTGGTGCGGATACCACCCCGCGTCGGTGGCGGCGCGGGAGGCACCGACGGCGGCATGCAGGCCGTCGGCGAGCTTCTCGACGAGGGCGAAGTTTTCCGGGCCGCCGAGACCACGGCCGCCGGAGACGACGACGCTGGCCTCGGTGAGGTCGGGCCGGCCACCCTTCTTCTCCACGACGCGGTCGGTGACCCTCGCACCCTTCGCCGCGTCGGAGACCGCCACGGTGAGCTGCTCGACCGCGCCGGCTCCGGCGGCGGCCTCGGGCGCCACCGAGTTAGGGCGCAGCGTGACGATGGGCGTGCCGGCGGTGACCTTGCTCTGTACGACGATGGCGCCGCCGTAGATGTTCTGCGTCGCGATGGCGCCCGCCGCGATGTCGACGGCATCGATGATGATGCCGCTGCCGGTCTTGACGGCCACCCGGGCCGCGACCTCCTTGCCCTCCGCCGTGCTGGCCACCAGCACCGCGGCCGGGGACGCCGTGGCGATGAGCTGCGCGAGCACCTCGGCCTTCGGCGCGACGAGAAAGTCGTCGAGGTCGGAACCCTCGCCGACGTAGACCTTCTCGGCACCGAGCGCGCCCAGCTTGTCGGCGACGGCTGCCGCGCCCGCGCCGAGCACGACGGCGCTCGGCTCGCCCAGCCGGCGGGCCGCGGTGAGCAGCTCGGCGGTCACCTTCTTCGGCTCGCCGTCGGCGTGCTCGACGAGAACGAGAACCTCTGCCACGACTGGTCAGCCTCTCAGATCAGCTTCTGGGAGACGAGGAACGCGGCGAGCTTGCTGCCGCCGTCCCCCTCGTCCTTGACGATCTCGCCGCCCGAGCGGGGGGGCCTGGGCGTGAACTCCTCCACCGCGCTCGTGGCACTGCCCAGCCCGACCGACGCCGCGTCGATCCCGAGGTCGGCGACGGTCTTCGTGGTCAGGGGCTTCTTTTTCGCCGCCATGATTCCCTTGAACGACGGGTACCGCGGCTCATTGATCTTCTCCACCACGCTGACGACGGCGGGCGTGGGCGCGGTCACCACGTCATAGCCGGTCTCGGTCTGCCGCTCGATCGTCAACGTCGTGCCGTCGACCGTGACCTTGCGGGCGAGCGACAGTTGCGGCTCGCCGAGCCGCTCGGCCAGCAGCGCACCCATGATCGACAGCCTGGAGTCGGTCGCCTCCGATCCCAGCAGGACCAGGTCGTGCGGCAGCTCCTTTATCGCCGTGGCGAGGACGTGGGAGGTCTGGAGCACGCACGAGCCGTGCAGGGCGGTGTCGGAGACGTGCACCGCCGCGTCGGCGCCCATCGACAGCGCCTTGCGGATCGTCTCGATCGCCTTGTCCGGGCCCATCGTCAGCACCGTCACGGTGCCCCCGTGGGCCTCCTTGATGCGCAGCGCCTCCTCGACGGCGTACTCGTCGATCTCGTTCATGACGCTGTCGACCGACTCGCGGTCCTCGGTCTTGTCACTGGGGTTGAGCTTCTTCTCGGCCCAGGTGTCGGGCACCTGCTTCACGCAGACGACGATGTCCATGCTGGTGGTGTCCTCCGTGCTCCGGTCGCTCCGGGATCGGGCGCAAGCCTCCCATGCGCGCAGGGGCCCCGCCCCCGGTGGATGTTACCCGCCGGTAGGCCGCCGCGCGAACTCCGGCAAGCGCCTCGCAAGCACCTAGGCGAAGGGCTCCGTCGGCTCCATCTCGGCGACATAGACGGCGCTGCCGGCAACGGCGGCCCGCTCGATGAACACGTGGCACTCGAGCTCGGATCCGTCGGACCGCAAAACGGGCAGGACGAGGGGTACGCCGAGGACATGCGCCTCGCCCGTCGTCAGGTGCCTCGTGAAGCCGGCCACGTGGGTCTCGCGCAGCCGTGCCGGGATGAGCGTCACCACCCGCCGGCCGACGAGCTCGTCAGGCTGCCACCGCACGAGGTCGGCGAAGGCACGGCTGACGGCGATGATGCGATTGCCTTCATCGGCGGCGACCACCGAGCGGTCGGCCTCGCGCACACTGACGGCGTCCCACTGCGCGGCCCCGGCGGGGGCCGACCCCAGGCGCGCCGCGAGCTCGCCGGCGTCGGCACCGGCGGTCTCGAAGTGCTCCAGTGCCGCCCCGGCCCAGGCCGCCGGCGCCACACCGGCGAGCTGGGCCACGACCTGTTCGCACGCCCAGTCGCGGACGGCGACGACCTCCGGCAACCCCGGTCGCACCAGCAGCATGCCCCGCGCCGCAAGCCGTTCGCCTGCGTCGAGGGCATCCTGCAACGCGGCGAAGGAGGCGCCGAGACGCGTCGGGACGACCACCGTCAGATCGAGTCCCATCGGGACCAACGGCAGCGGGCTCGGGTCCCGGGCAGGCAGCGGTGACTCCGACGTACCCGCCTGCTCTGCCTCCCGCACCGCCTGCAGCAGGGCCCCGAAGAGCACGTCGCGCGCCTCGTCGGCTGCGGCCAGGTCGACGGCGATGTCGTCGTGCTCGGCCTGGTAGAGCACGAGCTCTCGCAGCAGTGCGTCGTGGTGCTGGCGGGCCGCGAGCCACAGCGTCGCGGGCATCGACAGCAGGACGACGGCACGGGTCTCCGGCGCCACCGGCACGGTCACCGGGCCGTCGGGTGATGAGTCGAGGGGCTCAGCCCCTCCCTCGAGACCCCAGATTGCGAGGAGGTCCTCCACCGACGGCTCGGCCACCGATCGGCGCAGGGTGAACCAGACGGACTTGCCCTCGTTGCCCAGGTTGCGCACCCCGCACTCGCTGGCGAGAGCGGCGACGAGCGCCATCCCGCGCCCGGTCGTCGCCTGCTGGTCATAGCCCCGTTGCAGCGGCAGCACCCGGTTGCGGTCGCGCACCTCGACGAGCGCCCAGTCCGCGCGCACCTCGACCAGGACGCGGATGGCGGTGTGCGCGTGCAGGACCGCATTGGTCACGACCTCGCTGATGGCGATCGCCCCGTCGTCCATCCATTCGTCCCGACCGGCTGCCTCGAGTGCCTCGCGCAGCACCCGTCGCGCGGACGCGGCGCTGCCGAGCTCGGGGGGCAGGTCGACCGCGCGCTCGACGAGCACCGCCGAAGCGGCGTTGCCCGGGGCCGACGTCACCTGACGGGGTGTGCCCGCGTCGCGTGCGACGCACGCGTGGCGGTTGATGCGCCCATCCCGGCCGGCCGGAGCAGGCCGGCAGAATCGCTCGGCGCCGGCCGAAACCACCCTGGCGGGCAGTTATCGTCGCGCGATGCGACAGCCGGGAGCCGCGTGGCGCGTCTGGTAAAACTCGCCCAGACCCCCCAACCCCGCGCTGTTCGATCTGATGTTCCGCCCCAGCGAGCTGCATCCCACCGACGACGGACTGAAGGTCGCCCAACAATCGGCCGTCGGGGTGCTCAGCGCGACCGTCGCCGTCGCGGAATCCACCGCCGACCGGTCGTCGCCCGGCTCGCAAGAGCTCACCTTGCTCAGCTGGGCACTGGCTCACGGGCTCGCCGTCCTGACTCGCGACGGAGCGCTGCAATCCGCGGGCGGCAGCGGCCCGATGCCGGTCCTGCACTCGCCCGTCACCTCGTCGACGCCTTCACCCGACGGGTCACCGAGAAACCGACATTGCGCCGGCCGGTTCCGGACCCCCGCCGAGCAACCGGTGCCCCTGGCCGGGGTTAGGTTGCCGTCACGAGCAGCGCTCATGGAGCCGGCATCCCGTCGGTGCCGCCGTACGGGTAGTCGGGACAGCAAGGGGGACAGTGCATCTCATCCTCACCGGCGAACGCACACTGCCCGGCATCGCCCACGAGAACTACTGGTTCCGGCGGCACGAGGCCGCCTACCTCGCGCTGCTGCCGTTCGTGCGCGGGGCGCCGGTCGTGCTGGAGGCGGGTGCCGGCGAGGGGTACGGCGCCGAGCTGCTCCGCGGCGCCGCCGGCTCGGTCGTCGCGGTCGAGCTCGACCCCGCGGCGGCGTCGCACGCGCGGGGCCGCTACCCCGACGTGCGGGTCGTACGTGGTGACCTGCAGCGGTTGCCGCTGCGCGCCGGGGCAACCGACGCGGTCGCGACGTTGCAGACGATCGAGCACCTGGCGGACCAGGCCGCCTTCGTGGCCGAGTGCGCGCGGGTGCTTCGACCGGGGGCACTGCTGCTGGTCACCACGCCGAACGCCGCGACCTTCCCTAAGGGCAACCCTTTTCACACGCGCGAGCTGCTGATGACTGAGCTCGAGGAGCTGCTCGCGCCGGCCTTCTCGGTGTCGAGGCGGTGGGGAGTGCGGCACGGCCCACGCCTGCGCAACGACGAGCGGCGCGACGGCGGCATCATCGAGGCGCAGCTCGCGACGCCCGAGGAGACGTGGCCGCCGGCGCTGCGCCACCGCGTCGAGGCCGTGACGGCGCGTTCGTTCACGGTGGGTCCCTTCCGCGACGACGACCTGGACCTCGTCGTGGTCGCCCGACGGCAGGGCTGACGGCGGTGGCGCCGCGGGCTGGTGAGGCCGTCGGCACCTTCGCCCTGGTGCTGCACTCGCACCTGCCGTGGCTCGCGCACGCCGGGACCTGGCCCGTCGGCGAGGAGTGGCTGCATCAGGCCTGGGCCGCGTCGTACGCCCCCGTCGTGGAGGTGCTCGAACGCCTCGCCCGTGAGGGCCGCACCGAACTGCTCACGCTCGGCGTCACGCCGGTCCTCGCGGCGCAACTCGACGATGCCTATTGCCTGCGAGAGCACGTGACCTGGCTCGGCGGCTGGCTCGCCCGCGCCGAGGGTGCCGCCGATGCGGCGCTCCGGGCGCGAGAGGGTGCCGACGCGATCGCCGCGCTGGAGCGCTTCGGATCGCGCTGGGCGCACGGCGCGTCGCCAGTGTTGCGGCGGCTGAGTGACAGCGGTGCGCTGGAACTGCTGGGGGGACCCGCAACCCATCCCTTCCTCCCGCTGCTCGACGAACGCGTCGCCCGTGCTCAGCTCGAGCTGGGACTGGCCGATGCCCGGCTGCGTCTCGGCACCCGGCCGGAGGGGATCTGGCTGCCGGAGTGCGCCTTTCGCCCCGGGCTCGAGGATGTGCTGGCTGGGGCGGGCGTCCGGCGGCTCGTGCTGGACGGGCCGGCGGTGCACGGCCGCACCGCCGGCGCGGTCACGCTCGGAGCCAGCGACGTGGTGGCCTTTCCCCGTGACCTCGCCGTCTCCTACCGGGTCTGGTCGCCACGCGCGGGATACCCGGGTGGGCGGTGGTACCGCGACTTCCACACCTTTGACCACGACTCCGGGCTGCGCCCCGCCCGGGTCACCTCCCGCGGCACGCCGTCGCAGGACAAGCGGCCGTACGACGCCGGGGCGGCCGTCGCCGCCGTGGAGCGCGACGCCCGTGACTTCGTGGCCGTCGTGCGGGAGCGGCTTCTCGGTCACGGCGCCGGCGGGAGGGGGCTCGTCGTCGCGGCGTACGACACCGAGCTCTTCGGGCACTGGTGGCACGAGGGGCCCCGCTGGCTGGACCGCGTGCTGCGACTACTTCCCGACGCGGGCGTCCGCGTCACGACCCTGCGGGGGGCAGCGGAGGCGGGTTGCGTGACCGGCCCGGCGCAGGTGGGCGAGACCTCCTGGGGGCTGCGCAAGGACTGGCACATCTGGACCGGGCCGGGTGACCTCGTGGAGTCGGGGGCGCGACTGCAGGCCCGGCTGCTCGCCATCGTCGACAAGGTAGGAGGGTCGGCCGTGCGCTCGCCGGCGCTCGATCAGCTGACCCGCGAGGTGTTCCTCGCGACCTCGTCGGACTGGGCCTTCATGGTCAGCCACGGCTCGGCGGCCGACTATGCCCGCGGCCGGGGGCGCGACCACGGCCACCGGGCCGACCGGCTCGCGGACCTGCTCGAGGCGGGGCAGCCCGAGCGGGCCGACCGCCTCGCCGCCCGGTGGCGGGCAGTCGACGGACCGTTCGGCGGGCTGGACGGGCGGGCGCTGTTGGCCTGGCCGCCCACGGCCGCGGTGGGTGGCCGCTGACGAGGTGTCAGGATCTGCCTCGTGCGGGCGCTGGTGCTGTCCTGGGAATACCCGCCCCTGGTCTACGGCGGCCTCGGCCGGCACGTCCACGCCGTCTGCGAGGGGCTCGCCCGGGCGGGGCACGCGGTCACGGTCGTCACGCAGCACGCACCCGGCGCCGACTACGACGAGGTCCTGCACGGGGTCCGCGTGGTGCGCGTGGCCGAGGACCCGCCGCTGCTCACCCTTGGCGACGACCTGCTCGCGTGGGTGCTGGCGCTGGGGCACCGCCTGACCCGGACGGCGCTGCGCGTGGCGGAGGAGGGCGCGGCAGCCGGTGCGCCCTTCGAGGTCGTGCACGCCCACGACTGGCTCGTCGCGCACCCCGCCACGACGCTCAAGGAGCACCTGCGGGTGCCGCTCGTCGCCACCGTGCACGCCACCGAGGCCGGCCGCCACCAGGGCTGGCTCCCCACCGCGCTCTCCCGCACCGTGCACACCACGGAGTGGTGGCTGACCTGGGAGGCGCGGCGCGTGATCACCTGCAGCGCGGCGATGCGGGAGGAGGTACGCCGCCTCTTCGACCTGCCGGCAGACAAGGTCGATGTGATCCCGAACGGGGTGGACGCGAGGGCCTGGGTCCGCCCCCGCGCAGCCTCGCCGCTGGCCACGGGCGGCGGCCCCCTCGTGGTCTTCGCCGGGCGACTTGAGTATGAGAAAGGCGTCCACACCCTGCTCGCCGCGGTCCCACGGCTGCGTCGCTGCCACCCCGGCCTGCGGGTCGTCGTTGCCGGGACCGGCACCCATGCGGAGACGCTGCGGGCGCAGTCCCGCCGGCTGCGACTCGGCCGATCCCTCCTCTTCGCAGGACATCTCGACCAGCCTGCGACAGCGGCGCTGCTGCACGCCGCCGACGCTGCGGTCGTCCCGAGCATCTACGAACCCTTCGGCATCGTGGCGCTGGAGGCGGCCGTCGCCGGGGCGCCGCTCGCCGTAGCAGCGACGGGAGGGCTGCGCGAGACCGTCGAGTCGGGCGTGACCGGCGAGGTCTTCGCCGCCGGTGACCCGGAGGCCCTCGCGGACGCCGTGTCCGCGCTGCTCGGTGACCAGGTCCGGGCCCGCCGGCTCGCCCGCGCGGCCAGCGTGCGGGCGCTTCGCGAGCACGACTGGGACGCCCTCGCCGTGCGCACCGCGGCCGTGTGGGCCCGGGCTGTGCAGGAGGAACGTGCCCTGCTCGCGGCGCTGTCGGCGGGCCAGGTCGGGGGCGTCCGACCCCCGCTGCGGGTCGTGGTCGGTGACGGCAACCTGCTCGGTGGGGACGCCGGACCCGCCTGAGCGGGAGGCATCCCGAGCCGGGC
>JAABUM010007269.1_pt1 | contig 10298 bp, 11 predicted proteins | sample 5559161 | NCBI WGS metagenome assembly JAABUM01 (sample SAMN10711868, study PRJNA513369) | rock metagenome | isolation source: Antarctica rocks | place: Antarctica: Victoria Land, Siegfried Peak nord | reverse complement strand
GGCGGTCGGCAGCTTCGCTGATACCGGGACGGACGCCAAGGACCGAGTGGAACAACGCGATGTCAGTCATGCGTGCAGTCTGCCCGCCACCCCCGACATCGTCGGCGCATGTTCCGATGACGGATCCTCAACCGGCGAATACGGTGAAGTAAAGCGGGGTCGCGCGGCTGCTCTGTCCCCGCCCAGGCTGCGTCCGGTGAGGACCCCAGTGGCGGGCTGGGCGGCGTGGACATCCGAGACCAGCCAAGTGGACGCTGCTGAGTGGCGGGCCGCCAACAGTCTCGGGCCGTAGGCTCGCAGCGTGATCCTGCCTACTGACGGCCACGTGCACAGCGAGTGGTCGTGGGACGCGCCCAACGGTGACATGGTGGCGGCGTGCGCCCGCGCGGTCGAACTCGGCCTGCCGGCCATCGCCTTCACCGAGCATCTCGACCACACGGTCTGGCGAGTGGCCCTCGACGATCTCGAACCCGACCACCTGCTCGAGGGTCTCAGCGACGACCAGGGAGTGCTCACCCCGCCGGCCCTCGACGCCGTCGGCTACCTGACCGCCGTAGATGAGTGCCGCGAGCGCTTCCCGCAACTGCGAATCCTCACCGGTCTTGAGCTCGGCGAGCCGCACCGGCACCGCGACCAGGTCGCGCAGGTTCTCGGAGCCGGCCAGTTCGACAGGGTGCTCGGGTCGGTGCACACCCTTCCTGACCGCGGCGGGTACGCCGAGCCATCGGGCTGCTCACCCATCGCGAGCCCGGCGAGGTTCTCAGCACCTACCTCACCGAAGTTGCCGCTGTGGTCACCGGCAGCGACGCGTTCGCGGTCCTGGCCCACATCGACTACCCGGTCCGCGCCTGGCCCCGGTCGGCGGGACCGTTTGTGCCAGACCGCTTCGAGGACGAGTTCCGTCACGCGTTGCGCCTCCTCGCGCGCAGCGGCCGGGCCTTGGAGGTCAGCACCGTCGTGCCACTCCACGCAACGCTCTTGCGCTGGTGGCACGAGGAAGGTGGCGAGGCCCTCACGTTCGGCAGCGACGCCCATGAGCCCACAGCCGTCGCGCGCGGCTTTCGAGACGCCGTCCACATGGCCGACGCCCACGGCTTCCGCCCAGGCGACCGGCCGTACGACGTCTGGGGGCGCCAGTGACGGGAGAGGACGAAGACAACGCACCAGTGCGGGTCAGGGCCACCAGCGGAGTCATCCTCCGCGACCCCGATGGCCGTGTTCTGCTGATGCGCCGCAGGGACGAGGACACCTGGGGCATCCCAGGTGGCGGCGTCGAGCCGGGTGAGTCCTGGAGTGACGCCGCCCTTCGCGAGTGCCGCGAGGAGACCGGTTGGCAGGCTCGGATCGACGGGCTTCTCGGCGTCTACAGCGACCCCTCGACCCAGGTGCACCGCTACCCCGACGGCGGAAGAAGGCAGTTCGTGGGTGTCGTCTTCGCGGCCACCGCCCTGCGCCGCATCGGCTCAGGCGACGGCGAGGCCGTCGAGCTGCGCTGGGTCACTGCCGGCGACGTCCCCGAGCCGCTCTTCACCCCCGACCGTCCGGTGCTGCGCGATGCCTTCGACCCGAACCTGAGACCTCCGACGATCGGCTGACCCCTCGCAGCGATCCTCTGCGGGACGACTTGCACTGTTCGTGTTGACTGAGCGACGAGTCAGGGAGGACGGGTGCTGTTGGCCCGCGGTGCGCTGTCATGAACGGTACTCGCGATGAATACTGGCTCTGTGCTCAACGACGTGCCGCTTTCGAATCAGTTCCGAGGTCACTTCGGGCACCGGAGGCACCTGTACGGAGTCTTGCTCGATGCGCTGGCCAACGACCTGGATGCGGGCGGCCCAACGGCCGAAATCTGTGTCGAGCACATGCGTGCGAGTCGTGGCGACGCGATCCAGCTCCGCCTCCTGGCAGGGATCTTCCGGATCGTCCTACGCGGAGAGGCCCCGGAGCTTGCGCCGTACTATGCGACTCGCGCTGAGGCCGCCGATTCGAACCGTGCCTGGGCCTTGCTGCGACCGGTGCTCGCTCGCCATGTTGAGGAACTGCAAGGAGCACTCGAACTTGCCCCACAGACCAACGAGGTCGGCCGGTCGGCCTGCCTAGCGGTGGGCTTGTTCGAGGCAGTGCGCCGTCACGAATTGTGTAAGCTCCGGCTTCTCGAACCCGGAGCATCAGCCGGGCTCAACCTCAACGTGGACCGGTACAGGATGATCGGACCCGGTTGGGGCTGGGGGCCGGTCGACAGCCCGCTGATCCTCGACACGGGAGCACAACGGGTTCTCCCGGAAGACATCACGGTTCTCGAGCGCCGCGGATGCGACTTGTCGCCCGTCGACGTCTCGACGCAGGACGGTGCGTCGTACCTCACGTCGTTCGTGTGGCCGTTCCACCCCGAGCGCCACGACCGCCTGGCAGCGGCGATCGAGGTGGCACGCCGTTATCCCGTGAAAATCGACCGGGCGCCGGCCTCCACCTGGATCACCGAACAACTCGCGCGGCCCGTGGCCAACGACGTCCTCACGGTCGTCTGGCAGTCGATCACCGAACAGTACTGGCCAGATTCTGAGCGTGGGGCGGTGGCCGCGGCCCTCGACGATGCGCGGCATCGGATGCCGTTGGCGCACGTGTCGATGGAAGGAGTACCACCGTCCCAAGGGTCGGATGGCTACAGCATCGCCGAACTCGGGCCCAAAACCCGCGTAGACGGGACCCTCATCGCGCGATCACACCACCATGGTTTGCCCTTGGTCCTTGCCTCATCCGGAAATGCCGGTGACCTCGATCGAAGAGACTGACCGTCCCGCTGACGGAACCCCTATGGGACGACCCGCATCGCCGATGGCGAGCTCACCGGCGAGGTCGGATGTACTCCGGTAGCGGTTCCTCTTACGCAGATCGCTGTTCGAGCAGATCGCCCAGTGGCGGCCGCTCCTGGCTGACCAGGCCGGCCATTACTCGGTGCTGCGTTGTGCGGTTGGTAGCGGCCGAGAGTAGGGCCAGTATGCTGAGCTCAGGAAAGTCGGAGGAGTGACAACCCTCACGTCGGCTCGATGGTCGGTATGGCTTTCCTCGCGCGTACGGCGTTGCCGACGAGAGGCCGGGATCCTCCGGCGAAGGTGTGGTGGCACCGCGACTTTGCCCCCGCCCACACCTCCAGGGCTGCCACGCCTACCTGGAGGTGATGATCTTGTCCCGACCCCTGTCCCCACCCGCCCGACTCCTGTGCGCTGCACTCACCGCAGCCGACCCCGGCTCCCCGGTCCGACTGCAAGGATGGGTGCACCGGCGCCGCACCCTGGCACGGGTGACCTTTCTCGTGGTGCGTGACCGCACCGGGTTCGCTCAGGTAGTGCTGCCTCCCGACACTGAGGTGCCTCCCGAGGAGACGCCCGTCGAGGTACTCGGTACGGCCACGTCCAACAGCAAGGCTCCAGGCGGGATCGAGGTGACCGACGCCGTCGTCCACTCACTCGGCGAGCCAGCAGACACCCAGCCCGTCGAGTTGTGGCGGCCTTCTTTGGACGTCTCACTGCCAGTGCAGCTGGACCACGCCGCGACCACGTGGCGCCACCCTGCCCAGCGCGCGAAGTGGGAGGTGGCCGCAGCCAGTCTGTGGGGTTTCCGCGCCACGCTCGATGCGGACGGCTTCACCGAGGTCCACTCACCCAAGCTGGTCGAGTCAGCCACAGAGTCCGGAGCCAACGTGTTTGGCGTTGACTACTTCGGCCGGCAGGCTTACCTGGCGCAGAGCCCGCAGTTTTACAAGCAGACCCTGGTGGGCGTCTTTGAGCGGGTCTACGAGGTCGGTCCGGTCTTCAGGGCCGAGCCGCACGACACCGTGCGCCACCTTGCCGAGTACGTCTCACTCGACGTTGAGCTTGGCTTCATTCTCGACCACCGCGAGGTGGTCTCCTGCCTGCGCGAGGTCGTCGCCGGGATGCTTGATGCGGTCAAGGTCCGGGCCGCCTCCGCGGTGGAACGGCTAGGGCTATCCCTGCCGCACGTCCCTGACGCGTTCCCGGTGCTGCATTTCCGTGACGCGTTGGCGCTGGTCGGTGCGCCCGAAGACGAGCCGGACCTCACACCGGCACACGAGCGGGCGCTCGGGGCATGGGCGAGGGAGCAGCACAGCAGCGACTTCGTCGTGGTCGAGGGTTACCCGACCGCACACCGCGCCTTTTACAGCCACCCCGACCCCGAGGACCCAAGATGGTCGCGCTCCTTCGACCTCATCTTCCGGGGCACCGAATTGGTCAGCGGCGCCCAGCGGCTACACCGCTACGACGACTACGTGTGCACACTGACCGAGAGGGGCTACCCGCTCGAGCCCTACACCTCCTACATCGAGACCTTCCGCCATGGGATCCCGCCACATGGTGGCTTCGCGATCGGACTCGAGCGATGGGTGATGCATCTGGTGGAAGCGACCAACATCCGCGAGGTCACGCTCTTCCCCCGCGACCTGCATCGGCTGGCGCCCTAGCGTGGACCCGTGCCCGAAACTGGTCGAGCCGCGCCACGCTCAATTTCGACAGACTCGCTTTATGTCTGACCCACACGATGTCCTGGTCGCCGCCGGCGTACTCGTTCGCGACCGGGCGACCGGCGCCGTTCTTCTGCAACTCAGAGGTGATGACGCCACCTGGGGCTTGCCGGGTGGGCGCCTCGAACCAGGCGAGAGCCTCGAGCAGGCCGCACGACGCGAGCTACTCGAGGAGACCGGGCTGGCGGCTGGCGATCTGGCCCTGGTCGATGTCTACTCAGGTCCCGAGTTCGTCGTGCGCTACCCGATGGGTACGCCGCCTACGTCGTCGGCGCGACCTTCGAGACCAGTGACATCGCCGGGACCCTCACCACCGACGATGCCGGAGAATCCGCAGCTCTCGCCTGGTACCAAGTCGACGAGCTCCCCGTTGAGATCAACCCCTACAACCGCCTGCTACTGCGGCGGGTGGGCATCGGTGTCTGACGCTCACAAACCATCGCGCCTACGTCTCCACTCATCGATGGTGTCTGCTGCGCCGGCATCTGTCAGGACAGATCGCGTTCCGGCCAACGAACGGCTTACGACGACGTCACCCGACCGCGAGTGCGCCGGACAGGGCATGCTGCCGATTGCCTCAAGCGGATGGCTATTCGAGAACGCAAATTCCACTGATGAGGTGGGTCTGGCGGGATGTCGGTCGAGGTGAGAGGGTGTAACCCGTAGCTGTAACCCCACGCTCGGGAGTCGTCGTGCCGAAGATCAATGTGTACCTGCCGGCATGGCTGGCCGAGGCGGTCAAGGAGTCCGGCGTACCGGTGTCGTCGGTGTGTCAGCAGGCATTGGAAGCGGCTCTGGGCGCTGACGCTGAACGCCCAGGGCGGGACGGCGGGAACACTGAGCCTGGCCGGTCACCAGACGTCGAGCGGATGCTCACCAATCGGGCTCGACAGGTGCTGCGCGATGCCCGGCGCCACGATGTGAGCGTCGGCCTGTCGGCGGGGTTACGACTTCTCGACGCCCTCGAACGGGAAGGCGGCAACCTGGCTCTGGTGGTGCTGCGCAGCCTGGGGCTCGAGCGGCACGAGCCGTCGACCTGGTCAGCGACGGCCGATCCGTCCACCGCCGGCGAAGCAGTGGGACACGACTTGGACTGGCTGGTCGAGCACGCGGCCACAGAGGCAGCAGACCTGGGTGACCGGCACATCGGGTGCGAGCATCTGCTGATCGCGGTGGTGGCCGATGCCGACGGGCCAGCCGCCCGCGTCCTGGCCTACGCCGGGGCCGACCCGGCGACCGTGCGGCAGGCCACCCGGACCGCTGCCGCCGCGGCCGCTTTCGCGCGAACCAGATCAGCGAGCACCGTGGTCAACGAGGCGGTCTCCGCGGCGCTGGAGGAGATCCGGGCGCGGGTGGGTCGCCTCGAACAGCGATGACCGCAGCTGACCAGCCGCCCACCGCTGCGGGCAGGCTCGGTCGTCCGTTCTGGACTCTGTGGTCGGCATCGGCGGTGTCCACCCTCGGCGACGGGTTGCGATACGTCGCCTTCCCGCTGCTCGCCGCGAGTTTGACCACTGACCCGCGCGCCGTGGCTTCGGTGTTCGTTGCGGGGTACCTGCCCTGGCCGCTGTTCGGGCTGCTGGGCGGCGCGGTCGTGGACCGGCACGACCGGCGCACCGTGATGTGGACGACTGACACGGTCCGTGCGGTCGCGGTAGGAGCATTCACCGCCGTCCTGGTCACTAGCGCGACCACGATCGTGTCCTTGGCCGTCCTGTCGTTCCTGCTCGGGGCGGCCGAAACCCTGTTCGACAACGCGGCGTCGGCGATCGTGCCGCAGCTCGTCCCGCCCGGCCGGCTGGAGCGGGCCAATTCCTGGCTGATCGGCATGCAAACCGCCAATTCCACGTTGATAGGCGCCCCGATCGGTGCACTCCTATACGGGGTGGCGCGGTATCTTCCGACAGCGGCCGACGCCGTCAGTTTCGCTGCGGCCGCCGCCATGGTCTGGTCGCTACCCGGCCGATACCGACCTGCCAGCTCGACCTCGCGCACCAGCCTTGGCGCCGACATCGGTGCCGGTCTGCGGTGGCTGTCACGCCACCGGTTCCTGCGCACAGCCTGCCTGTTGCTCATCGTCATCAACGGCACCCTGGGCGCCGGAGAAGCCGTACTCGTCCTGTACGCCCGCAGCACGCTGGGCCTGTCGAACTCCGGCTACACCGCCCTGTTCGTGAGCCTCGCGGTCGGAGGCATCCTCGGCACGGTGATCGCCCCCGCCATACGACGTCGCGTCGACCTCCGACCCGTCGTCGTCAGCGCCGCCGCCGGCCAAGCCGCCGCACTGCTTGCCGTAGGTTCAACCACCAACCTGGCGATCGCGACGGCCGCCATCGCGATCGTCGGGGCGTCCAACGCCGCGTGGAACGTCGTCACCGTCTCCTACCGGCAAGCCGCCGTCCCCACCGAACTGCTCGGCCGCGTCACCAGCAGCTACCGGGTCATCGCACTGTCCGCCATGCCGCTCGGCGCCGCCGCCGGCGGCATCACCGCCCACGCATGGGGACTGCACGCGCCCTACCTGGCCAGCGGAATCGTCCTGACCGTCGCCACCCTGCTGGCGTTCCCCGCCCTCCAGCACCCAGCCCCGCTACCGGCCACCGCACGGTAGGGCCGGCGAATCGCCGCTCCGCGGCTGTGCCGCAAGACGAACCCCCTGCGGGGCACGATTGGGCGATGGAACGCTCGGGGCCACGTGTATCGCAAGGGATCCCCATCCGGCACGAGCCGGCCCGGGACCAGCGCTGGGAGCGAGGTGAGATGTCTCGATCTACGGTGTCCTCATGACTGACGAGTCGCAGATCTATATAGCCGACCTGTTCGGCTTGGAGGGCCGTGTCGCAGTCGTCACGGGTGGCAGCTCTGGCATCGGACGCGCCATCGCGGTGGCACTCGCCCGTGCGGGGGCGCGAGTCGTGCTGGTTGCACGCGATCAGGACAGACTCATCGACACCGCCGACGAGCTGGACTCCCTGGGCTGCCACGCTGCCTGGGTCACCAGCGACCTCAGCGACCGCGACAACTTGCGGGCGGCTGCGGAGAAGGCGGTCGAAGCCTTCGGCGAGCCGGACCTCTTGGTCAACTCTGCCGGGGTGAACCTGCGGCCCTCGATGAACGACGTAGACGACGGCGTGTGGGACACCACGATGGCGCTCAACCTCACGGCGCCCTTCCTGCTCGGACAGCGATTCGGTCCAGCGATGGCGCAGCGGGGCTTCGGACGGATCATCCACATCAGCTCCCAACAAGCCCACCGTGCCTTCGTCAACAGCGGCGCCTACGGAGCCTCCAAAGGAGGTCTGGAGTCCCTAACTCGCTCGCAGGCCGAAGCCTGGTCACCTCATGGCGTCACCTGCAACACCCTGGTCCCCGGCTTCGTGATGACACCATTGAACTCACACCTGGCATCGGACCCCGCGAAGGTGGCAGCCCTCTCTGAGCGGACCATGATCGGCCGCAACGGTCTGGCCGACGACTTCGCCGGCGCCGCAGTCTTCCTGGCCAGCGCGTCCTCGGCATACATCACCGGACAAACACTGTTCGTCGACGGCGGACTCTCCGTCCACTGACCACTGCCTGAGGTGTGGCCGCCGGTACGCAACCGCACAGTTGGCGTCCCGCACATGAACCTCTTGTAGTGACGCCGCACCGACCCGCTCCCGCAGGGGTGTTGGTCTGCGGGAGGGGTGCACGCCGGCGTTCAGATGGCCGCGGACTTGCTTCGCTCCAAGGCGCGGTAGACGGTGGAGCGGCCGACGCCGAAGAGGTCGGCGAGCTCGGCGGTGCTGTGCTCGCCGGTCTCGAACAGCGCGACCAGGTGCACCTCTTGACGCGGGTTGAGCTTGGGCTGCTTGCCTCGCAGTCGGCCTTTGGCCTTGGCGACCTTCATGCCCTCGCGGGTGCGGAGCCGGATGAGGTCGGATTCGAACTCTGCAACCATGGCCAGGACGTTGAACAGCAGGCGGCCGACGGCGTCGTTGGGGTCGTAGACCGACCCGCCCAGGTTGAGCCGGACCTGGCGTGCGGTGAGCTCATCGGCGATAGCCCGAGCATCGGGCAGGGAACGGGCGAGCCGGTCCAGCTTCGTCACGACCAGGGCGTCGCCCTCGCGGCACGCCGCCAACGCTTCGCGAAGTCCCGGACGTTCCCGGTTGGTGCCGGTCAGGCCGTGGTCGACGTAGATCCGTGCGGTATCGACTCCCAGGCCGAGTAGACCCTCGTGTTGGACGGTGAGGTCTTGTTGATCGGTGGAGCAGCGTGCGTAGCCGATGAGTAGCGCCGTCATGGCGCGCCTCCTCAGATGGGCTGGCTCGCCGCCATCGCGGCGTTTGCCGGCAACGCGCCGAAGCGCGCCGCCATCAGTGGACTCCTGCACCCGGACCGGGAGGAACCGCCCGCCTGCCCGACAGGTTGTCCGACCATCGAATGATGGTCATACTTTTGACCATGTCGGAGACCAGGTCGCTCGCAGAAGCAAAGGCTCACCTTTCCGAGCTGGTGGCTCGTGCCGGGACCGAGCATGAGCGGATCACGGTGACGGTCCATGGACGCCCCACCGCCGTGCTCATGGCCGTGGAGGACCTCGAAGCACTGGAGGAGACGATTGCCGTGCTTTCCGACCCGGCGCTCTTGCGCTCGCTGGGTGAGGCCGACGCTGAACTGGCTCGCGGCGAGGGCGACGACCAGGAGAGCCTCGCGGCGGCCATGCGGGCTCGGCGAGCCACTGCGTGAGCGATCAGCGTTTCGAGCTGGTCATCGCTCCCACCGCGCGTCGGCAACTCACCGAACAACTGCCCGAATCGGTGGCCTTCGCGGCCTAAGAGTTCATCATCGGCCCACTACTGGAGAACCCGCATCGGGTCGGTAAACGACTGCGCCCACCCCTGGATGACCGGCATAGCGCCCGCCGAGGCACCTACCGCGCGATCTACCGCATCGACGACATCCGTCGACTCGTCACCGTGGTCGGCATCGTGGCACGCGCCGACGCCTACCGGCCCCACTGACACCCTTCTCGCAAGCGGATCGGGTTTCGGGACGCGCGTGCCGTCGCGACGGATTCAGCTTGAGACGGGAGCCCGGCTTCTCACGTACGATGCCCAGTCATGTCGTCCGCTTCGTGGCCCAAGACCCGTGAGGCCTTCGACCAGGCTGCGGCCTGGTCGTCGGCACCGCAGCCAAGGGACGTGGCCGGTGGGAAGAAACCGCTCTCGGTGAGTGGACGGTGCGCGACCTCGTCGGCCACACCAGCCGGGCGCTGCTGACCGTCGAGACCTACCTGGGCAAGCCGGTCGCCGCGGTTGAGGTGACCTCCCCGGTCGACTACTTTCGGCTGAGCCTCGCCTCGGTCGGGGACCCCGCGGCGGTGGCCCAGCGGGGACGCGACGCTGGAACCGTCCTGGGCGACGAGGTCCCCCAGGCGATCGGCGCCATCGCCGATCGGGTGCGGGCCCGGGTTCGCGCCGCCTCGGAGGATGACCTGGTGGCCACGCCCGTCGGTGGCATGCGGCTGGCCGACTACTTGCCGACGCGCATCTTCGAGCTCACCGTGCACACCTGCGACCTCGCCACCGCCCTGGTGAGCAGTTCGAGGTGCCGCAGGCCGCCGGCGCCTCTCCTTGGTTGGAGAGCTTGCTGCTCGAACTGGTCGCGCCGGACCCCTGCTTCGAGCGGCGACCGGACGCGGTGGTCTGCCGAACGGCTTCACCGTCCTCTAACGCCGGCCAAGGATCTTCAGCTGACACGGCTCAGACCGATC
>JAABUM010007268.1_pt1 | contig 10298 bp, 6 predicted proteins | sample 5559161 | NCBI WGS metagenome assembly JAABUM01 (sample SAMN10711868, study PRJNA513369) | rock metagenome | isolation source: Antarctica rocks | place: Antarctica: Victoria Land, Siegfried Peak nord | reverse complement strand
CGCAGCAGCCTGCGGGGGATGACCTCTCGGGAGGCCACCGAGGTGAACTCCTCGGTGAAGCCGGTGAGCAGGTCGGCTTCCTTGAGCAGATCCAGCAGGTCCACGGTGCCCCAGCGGGCCTGCACGGCGTCCTTGAGCCGGCCGAGGTTGACCGGTTCGGGCAGCGTGTCGAGCTTGGGGACGCCGATCCACGGCTCACCGCCGCGGGTGGTGAACCGCACCCCGCCCGAGGTGCCGTCTTGTTGGGCCCACTGCAGGCGGTGCAGACAGGTGCGCATCTGCTGCTCCAGGGCAGCGATGAACGCCGAGGGGTCGGCGGGCTGGCGCAGCGCGGCGTAGTGCTGGCCGCGGTTGTCCTCGAAGTCGGCGGGCAGGTCGCGTTCGGGGTTGCGCCAGCGCCCGGCGCCGGGCACCCACACCTCGCGGCGGCGTATTCCGTCGCGCAGGGCGCGCAGCACGCACAGTTCGTAGGGCACCCGCTCGATCCGGCCGTCCTCGCCGACGACGGCGTCGCGCCACTCGGCCGGGACGATGCCCTCCAGCGGTGCCGCATCACCGGGTGCGTAGTGCCGGACGACGCCGGGGCGGGTGCTGTAGGTGCGGAGCAGGGCGACGGCGTCGATGATCGGCTGGTGGGCGCTGTTGTTCGAGCGGAACTCCAGGGTCGCTAGCAGGCGGGGCAGCATCCGCCGGTAGTAGGTGGAGTACGACGAGCGCAGCACCGTGCGGACCCGGCTACGGAAGGCGGTGTCGGTGGCCTTGGCTTCGCGGACCAGCTCGCGCAGCGTCGCCTCGCCGACAACGGGGAACAGGGCGGTGCGCACGGTGTCCTCGGGGTGCTCGAGGGCGGCCTCAGCGAGGCGGAACAGGATCCCTTCCTTGCCGCGGACTCGGCGCAGGTCCTCGCGGAGCTCGGTTTCCACCCGCCGCTCGGCCCGGGTCCCGATCTTGTGGACGACGTCGAGGAACAGCTCGATGAGGGTGTCGGTGATCTCGCTGGTGCGCGAGAAGCACAATGTGGCCAGCAGGGTCAGGCGCACCTGCGGCGAGCGGGTCCGCAGGTCAGAGGGGTACTCCTGAGCTGCCCGGGCCCGCCAGGAGCAGACCAGGGTGTCGGTGGCGCCGGTAAACAGCGTCGCCGGCAGCCCCAGCCCGCGGACCCGCTCGAGCTTGTCGATCTCGCCGAGCAGGGTCTCCAGACTCGCCCGGCCAGGGTCGGCCTTGAGCTCGGCGAGCAGCCCCCGCTCGCCCAACGCCGCCGCCCCGGGATCGACCTCGGCGACCAGGGCCTCGAGACGGGCGGCGACGGCAGGGTCCAGCCGGGCCACGGTGACGGCGCAGAACCGGTCGGCGGCGGTGGCGCGGGCACTGGCGATCAGCCGGTCGGGCCGGCCCGGAGGTTCGAGCCGCTCGGTGCGGCAGCGGGCCAGCAGCGCCTCGCGCAGCCGCTCGTCGGACGCCTCGAAGGGGGCGACGTCGGTGGCCAGCCAGTCAGCGAGGGCCTGCTCATCGGCGCGGGTCGCCGGACGGAAGCCAAGCGCCTCGCGGATCTGCGCCCGGTGGTACTCGATGGTGCGCCCCGCCCACGCGTAATCGCCGAACAAGGCTGGTTCGACTCGCACCTGGGCGGCGACGTAGGCCACCGCGGCCGGTGGCAGCTCCCCGGCGTGGCGGGGGAAACGGCCCTCCAGCTCGAAGAACTTCAGCAGCAGGACAAAGCCCAACCGGGTGTGGCCGGTCTTGTTGCCGACCAGGTGCCAGTCGCCCTCGACCAACGTCCAGGCACCCACCAGGTCCTCGGGTTCCCACTCACGCCGCATCCGCGCACCACTCTTCCTTGACCGGCTCGTTGCCAGCGCAGCAGAAAGTGCCGAGAAGGAGCGGAGGCGGAACTTCAACGTGCTCGGCGGCAGCCTGACACGGCGGACAGCAGACCCGCAACCCGGAAACCGCCTGCGATGCCAGCTCCCAACCGCAAAGCGGCACTTCTCGTGGCCTCAATCGGTCGGATGAGCCGGCCTAGGAACGGCGGGCCAGGACACCCACCGACACCTTGCGGCCTGGGCCAGGTTCGGGAGAACTGGGCCGAGTACCGCGGTCAAGTCCTGCAGGTGGACTCCATCGGGCGGCAGCCCGGCGCGGGCGGCCGACACGACGCCCGCGACAGCATCCGCTAGCCACAGCAGCGGTTCCTGGTCGGGCTGACCGAAGGAGTAGCGCAGGTCCGCAGGTACCGACCGGCGCTGCTGAGCCGCAGCGATCGCCTTTCGGTCGTGGACGTCGCGGCGCTCCTGCCGGCTCTCCAGCAGCACCTCCCGCGTTCCCAGCTCGGTCAGCTCCCACAGCAGCCGCTCCAGGCACTTGCGGCGAGCGCGCTCCTGACGACGCGAATCGATTGGTGCCGCAACCGCGACCAGCGACGGCAGGCCCAGGCCCACCAGCTCCTCCAGGAACGTCCGCCGCTCAGAGCCCTCGTCGTGCCAGTGGAAGCGAGCCGCCCCGGGCCGCAGATGCCGCCGGAGCTGCTGTCGGATGTGCGGTGCACGCACGGGCGGAACGACGACAGCGGCCAGGACGAAGACGCCTGGCGGCCGTTCCCGGCACGACTCGTCAACGTAGGCGCTCACGCGGCCTACGTTGCCAGGGGGCTGGCGGTAGCCCGATCCCGCAGTCAGAGACCGCTGCGATGCCCTCGCGCTAGGTGGTGACCCGATCGCTGTGGGCAAGAATCTCGGACCTGCCCTGCGCTGGATATTGCCGTCCGCCGCTGACCGCCCAGTGCTCACCCACGGTCGCGTCGCGACGCGATTCCAGCAGCCGGATCTCGTACCGACGAGACGCGTCAAGCTCGCGGACGCGGTGTCCGGCGCTTGCGTCACATGCGGGGACCGTGGCGCCGGCCGGGCTGCTGGTTGAGGTCGTTGCGGGCGCGTGCCCGGCGGGCCGCGTTCTGGTCGGCTCGCTGCTGGGCGGCTTGCTGCTGGCCGGCTTGCCGGGTACGGGCAGCGGCCTGGTCCTCTTGGGCCCAGGCGGCGTGGGTGCGGGCCAGGAAGCTTTCCGGGTCGGGCTTGCTGGTGATCGCGGGGTCTGCGGCGCAGGCGGCGATCTGTTCGTTGGCTGTGTCCAGGCGAGCCCGGGCGGCCCGGGTCTGCCCGTCGAGGCGGTTCACGTCCACGTCCAGGTGCCGGTAGCCGCGGGCGGCGCGCTGGACGTTCAGCCGGTGCCGGGCGGCGTTCGACGCCTGGGTGTAGGCCGCGGCCGCGGTGTCGGCGTCCCGGCGGGCTTGGTCGGCGGCGCCCAGCAGCCGGGTCTGCTCGGGCAGCTGGGCCTGGGCCTGGGCGTAGCCGGCGATCGGCTGCTGGACCTGGTCGTTGGCCGGGTGGGCGGCGGCAAACCACATCACCTGGTCGGCCGCCAACCGGGACGGGCCGAGCACCGGGCGCCAGGTGTTCGCCCAACCGTCCAGCTGGGCCTGAGCGGCGCGGACCTGACCGCGGCGTATCCCCAGGCGTCCGGGGCCGGCCTGTACCCGGTTCGCCGCCGCGCGGGCAGCTGGCCGCTGCTGTTCCCACGCCTGGGACAGTTCGGCGGCGATCTGCCCCGCCCGGCCGGCCAGGGCCTGCTCGGCGGGGCCTGCTGCCTGCTCTGCTGCGTGCTGGGCGGTCCGGGCCGTTTCCAGCTGGTCGCGCAGCGGCGCGAGCACCTGCTCGGCGCGCCGCTCGCGGGCGGCGTCGGCGCGGGCAGCGGCCAGCCGTGGTTCGAGGGCGGCGAGCTGCTCGGCGGCGCGAGCCTGCTCGCTCCACGCCTTCCGCAGTTCGACCAATGGCTGGTCCTCGGCCAGTGCCTGCGCCTTCAGCTCAGCCCACGCATCCGCCAAGTCCGACTGCTCGACCGCCCTTGGCAGGGGGTCCAGGTCCGCCCCCCGTCCTGGCGTTCGGTCCGGCGCGCGGCCTGCGCCGCGGCCGAGGTCGTCGTGCACCGGGGTGTCGTTGGCGGTGCCGGGCCGGGTCCGGGCTTGCTCGGCCAGGGCGGCGACGACCCGCCGCTCGAGCTGCTGGCCGGTGGTGGGGATGCCGAGCTCGTGGGTGTCGCCCGGGGTTTCGAGCTGGTCGCGGCCGGCGAACAGGATGACCTTGTCGCGGTGCCGGCTGGTGGCCACGTGCAGCCCAGGTTCGTCCATCCCTGCGGCGTGGACCAGCACCGTCCCGCCTTGCCGGGTCCCGCCAGGCAGCGCCCAGTCCGCCGTCACGGTCAGCCCTTCGGCCTTGTGGCCGGTCATCGCATACCCCAGCGACAGGCCGCCGGCGCCGACGAACTCGGCGGACAGTGTGGCCCGGTGGGTGACCGGCCCGTCGGGGCCGTGCTGCTGCCACGCCACCCGAACCGCCCCGTCCGCACCGCTGCTGCCGGGACGGGAGTCGATGTGCTCGACGATGCCGCGGTAGCCGTTGAGCACGTCGGGGCCTTCGTGCATCCGCTGCGCCCGGTCGTTGAGCCGGACAAGCACATGATCCCCGGCCCGTAGCCGCAGGCTGCGGCCGCCTTTGACCTCAAAGAGGCGTTCGGGGCCGAGCTCGCCGGCGGCAGCGGGGACCGCCTGCGCCGCGTCGTTCAACCGTTCGACGGTGTCGTTGGCGGCGGCGAGCATCACCACCCCCCGCATCTCGGCATGAGCATCGGGGGCACCGGCCCGCTGGCCCATCCAGCTGGCGACCATCGCTGTCACCGCCTGCTCGCCGGTCTCGGTCGCGACCAGCCGGCCCCGGCCCGCCCAGCTGGACAGCGCCTGGGTGTACCGGCCGTCGCGCCACGCGGCGATCGCCGCCCGCTCGTCCTCACTCGCCTGCCGCCGGTTCTCGGTCAGCTCCATCCCGCCGACCAGCTGGTGCACCCGGGCGAACAGCGACCCGCAGCCCACCCCCCGCAGCTGCTGGGGATCCCCGACCTCCACCAGCTTGGTCCCCGACCGCTCGGCAGCTTGGTAGAGGGCGGCGCGGTCCCGGTCGTCGGTCAGGTTCGCCTCGTCCAGCACCAGCACATCCACCCCGGAAAGGCCCTCACCGGCGCGGATCCGGTGCACCCACTGCGCCACCGTCCGCGATCCGATCCCGGACTCGAGAGCCAGGTTCTGCGCCGCCACCGCCGCCGTCGCCGCACCCGCCACCGCATAACCCTCGGCTTCCCAGGCGGTGCGGGCCGCGCGCAGCAGCGTGGTCTTGCCGGTCCCCGGCGGCCCCAGCACCGCATCCAGCATCCGGTCGCTGGTGACCAGCCGCAGGACCACAGCCGCCTGCTCGCCGGACAGGGCGAACCCCTGCCCGGCCTCGACCGCCTGCCGGGCCAGCGCCGCCGTCGAGGTCATCACCCGCGGCCCGCCCTGACCAGGCCGGAACCGGCAGCCGCCGACAGGATGACCCGCTCGGCAGCGACGACGTCGGCGGTGGTGAACCGGGCCGCATTCGCCATGTGCCCGGCGCCGATCTGCCGCCGCGCCGCGTTCCCCGCCCCGGCCAGCACCTGCCCGTCCTCGCCCTGCGCCTGCGCCGCGCTGCGTTCGAGGCCGGCAACCGGTGCGAGCGTCTCCCTGGCGCCGGGTGGGTCGGGCAGCGCCACGATCCCCGCCGCCGCCAGCGCCCGGTCGCAGAGCTGCTCGATCTCCGCCACGTCGGCGGCACCGGCAGGCAGCGCGTCGGCAACCGCGGCGAGGGCGTCGACGCGGGTGAACCGCCGCCGCCCCGAGGTCAGCCCGTGCTCGGGGTCGGTCAGCCGCCCCACCACGCCGGCGAGCAGCTCGGCCTGCCACTCAGCCTGCTCGTCCTCACCCGCCGGCCTGCTGCTCGCCGCGCCGGCTCCTGGCAGCACGGCGGCTCCTGGCAGTGCGGCGGCGGCGAGCCGGTCAGGGTCCACGCCCAGGGTGCGGGCTTCGGCCTGCCAGATCGACCGCAGCGTGGCATCGGGGGCTGCGGTGTGCTCGGTCTTGTCGTGCCGGGTCTGCGCCGCCGCCAGGTCCTCGGCCCGGCGGGTCGCCAAAGCGGGGTCGAACCCCAGGTCGCGCAGCATCGCCTCGATGCTCGCGCCCCGTTTGGAGAACGCCCGCAACGTGGCGTCGCCGATGGCGGCGACCTCCCACGCCCCGGTCCGCTCCGAGCGGGCGAACTCCACCCCGAACTGTTCGGCCAGCCGGCGCCGGACCAGCGCCTTGAGCACATGGTCCGCCGCCGGGGCGTGGCGCATCAAATCCCGGCCGCCGGCCGCCACCGTCGACCAGCCGCCGTCGCTCCCGCGGGTCATGTTCGCGATGGTCACGTGCACATGCCAAGTGCGGGTCGCCCACCACCCGGTCGCCGACCGGGCGGGCGGCGCGGTGCACCATCGACCAACCCAGAAATCCGGACCCCCGCACGGTCCGGGCGGTTCTGCCCTCGCCGTGATGGCCCCGCATCCCGTACGCCGTCTGCGCCTCCAGCCAGTCGAACGTCGCCCCCACCCCCGCGGTGTACACACCCTCCACCGCGGCGGCGGTGCTCTCGTCGGCGAACGCCAGCAGCAGGCTGTGCGACTTGGGCAGCGTGAACGACACGTCATAGCCCATGTTCCCGACCACCCGCCGCCGCGGCACCAGCCGCTCCACGCCCTTACCGTCCGCCCCGGCCACCGTCCGGGTCTCGGTCAGGTTCCCGACCGCTGCGGCGTACACCCCGGCGCCCCACACGCTCTCGACGTCCAGGCCGGCGGCATCCGCGACCCGCCCTGCGTCGTCCGCGCGGAGCATTGCCGCCTCGCCGTCGTTGACCACCGCCCGCACCGCCCGGCCGTACGCCCGGCCCACCTTCACCGAACCGAACAGCGCCTCGGGGTGCACCCCACGCTGAACGGCCGCCGCCTCCACCGCATGCACCAGCGGCGCGAGCGTCACCTTCGCGTCCTCGAACACGGCCAGCTTGGGCTCCACCAACCGCTCACCCGAACGCGGGTCCAACCCGGCCATCAACGCCCGCGCCGCGTCGAACTGCCCCTCGTCCAGCACCGAACCCGCGGCGATGCCGACCTCGGCCAGCCCCCGCCCCGTCCACACCAGCGGCCGCTCAGAGCCGTCGGCGTGATAGCTGAACCTCGCCTGCTCCACCTCCGGCCGGCCGCACCCGTGGTGCGCCGTCAGCCGGTACTCCACCTGCGCCGCAGCAGACCCAATCGGCGTCACATACGCCACCCCAGCCCACCCCCACAGCGCCAGCGCCGGAGCAGTCAAGCTCGTATCTCCGGCAGGGGATACCTTTAGTGCACAGGCAACAAGAAAGCTTTGGTCTCGAGCTCGGGGTGGTGAGCATCGTCAGCTCGAGCAGCCCTGTTCGTCGAAGCACCGACCATCGTGCTGCAGCCGGTACCGCTCGTTCAGTCGCTTCCGGCTACATGCGAGTACGCGAACGACGAGGACGGCGCAGATCCCCGTCCAAAGAGAGCGACCAGCCCTGTGATCGGGCCGGCAGACGCAAGCCTGGACCGCTGGGCAGGCCCTCGGCGGTCGCCGTCACGGTCGGTAGCATGCAGCACATCGACTCCGTCACGCTGGCGAGCCGCCGCGGCGTCAGGTACTGCTGTCAACTGTCGCGGATGCCTTCACTGGCGCCGGCGTCGTTGGTCGACCGTGCCTCCGGGCGCTGGCCGAGCGGCCGCAGCCACCCGAGCTGATGAGCCGGCTCTGGCCTGGGGACGCGCTGGTCGTGTGTGGCTGCGTTCAGAGTCCCGTCACTTGGCCATGCACCCACCGTCCATGACCAGCGTCTGGCCGGTCATGTAGTCCGAGGCGGGTGAGGCCAGGAACAGCGCCGGCCAGCGGATCTCCTCAGCTTCGGCGACGCGGCCCATCGGCGTGAAGGCTGTGATGGCGTCGACGAACGCCGGGTCGTCGTACGCACCTCCTGCCAGGCGGGTGCGGTAGAAGCCCGGGCACAGCGCGTTGACCTGAATCCCCTGCGTGGCGTACTCGAGCCCCAGCTCCCGAGTCAGATTGATGACGGCGCCCTTCGCGGTGTTGTAGGCGGGGATCGGGAACACGCTGGATGCGCCTGCCATACCCCACATGGAGGCGACGTTGACGACCTTGCCGCTGCCCTGTTCGACCATGATCTTCAAGGCTTCACGCGCACAGAAGAACACGCCGTGCAGGTCGATGTTGAGCACGGACATCCAGTCGGCGGTGCTGAACTCGTGCAGCGGCGCCGGGTTCGGGTCGGCGATCCCGGCGTTGTTGAAGAGAATGTCGATCCGACCGAACTCCGCCTTGGTGGCGGCGAAGACCGACACCACCTCGGCCTCATCGGAGACGTCCAGGCGCAGCGCGCTGCTCCGTCGGCCCTTGTCCGCGACGCCCTTGGCGGTGGCCTGTGCGGCTGCCTCGTCGATGTCCGTGCACACGACGTGCGCTCCGGCGTCCGAGAGGACCTCGGCAAACTCGATGCCGAGGCCGCTTCCTGCGCCGGTGATGAACGCGACCTTGTCGGTCACTGCGAACGCCTCTTGATTGTTCATCGCTCTCTCCTTGTAGATCGCGTCAGGCGGTGGTGAAAGCGCCGTCGACGGCATGGGCGGTGCCGGTGACGTACGACGCGTCGGGCGACAACAGCCAGGTGACCATCGCCGCTACCTCGTCGGGCGTCCCGTGCCTGCCCATCGGGACGAAGTTGTCGCCGAAGGCGGCGTCCTCGAGTGCTTCGATCATGCGGCCGGCGATGGGCCCGGGGCAGACCGCGTTCACCCTGACGTTCCGGGCCGCGTGTTCGAGGGCGGCCACCTTGGTGATGCCGACAACAGCGTGCTTGCTGGTGACGTAGGCGCCGAGTCCCGGCGCTCCGACCAGACCGAGGGAACTCGAGGTGTTCACCACGGCACCGCCGTCGGCGATGATCGGCAGCACGTACTTCAAGCCGAGGAAGATGCCCCGGAGGTTCACCGTGATCACACGGTCGAACTCCTCGATCGGGTAGTCGACCAGAGGCGCGACGGCGCCTTCGACGCCGGCGTTGTTGAAGAATCGGTCTACGGTTCCCCACTGGTCGGCCGCAGCCTGCGCGTACTGCCGGACCTGGTCGGCGTCCGAGACATCGGCGGGGTGCGCGACGACGAGGCCGCCGAGTTCCGAGGCCACGGCATCGAGGGCGTTCTCGTCCCGGTCGACCGCGAGGACGGGAATGCCTTGGGCGACGAGACGTCGGACGACGGCCGACCCGATCTGGCCACCGGCTCCGGTGACGATGGCTGCTGACATGTTTGCTCCTGGCGGTGGTCGAGGGTGGATGGTGACGGGGGCGGGCCGGTGAGACGGTGACTCGGGCCGAGACGGGTCAGTCGGTGACGCGCAGGACGACGGCTGCGCCGCTGTCGCCCGCGGCGCAGCCGGTGAACAGGCCGGTGCCGCCGCCGCGCTCGTGCAGCGAGGTGATGAGCTCGGCGATCGACCGCAAGCCGGTCGGTCCTTGCGGGTGGCCGAAGACGAGGCTGCAGCCGCGCACGTTCATGCGGTCGAGCGGGAATCCGGTCTGGGCGCTGAAGTACACGTCGTTGACGGCGAACGGGTTGTGGGTGGTGACGAGGTCGACAGCGTCCAGCTCGAGCCCAGCGGCTTTGAGCGCGCGTTGAGCTGCCGGCACGGGAGCTTTGGGCATGCGGGCCGGATCGACCCGGGACACGCCGAAGCCCAGCAGCTCGACGACGCCCTGACCGCCGGACAGCTCACGGGCCCGTTCAGTTGTCGTGACGACAGCGCCGGCGGCGCCGTCGGCCGGGTGGGTCTGGGACCCGTAGGTGTGCAGGCCGTCCTTCGCCGCGGCCCGCAACCCTCCGAGCTCCTGCCTGGTGGAGACCCGGACGCCTTCGTCGGCGTCGAGCACGAGGTCGCTGCGGCGGCCGGGGATGACGACAGGGACGACGTGCTCCCCCGCGCCACCGGTGCTGGCGTACTGCTCGTGCCGGAGGGCTGTGACGTCGTCGATCTCGTCGCGGTGACCGTCTCCTCGCGGGCGACCGCCTCGGCGGTGGTGAGCATCGACTGGCCGGTCTCGGGGTCGCAGGCGAACGAGTCGAGCACCCAGTGCTCGGTAGCGGGTGCACCGCCGGGCGCGGAGGGCTGCGGGTAGACCAGCAGTGGGCCGTTGCTCGTCCGGTCGGAGGCGACGGCAAGGACGGTGTCGGACGCGCCGGTGAGCACGCTCCCGACGGCTGCCCGCAGGAGCGCCACCGACGTAGCGCAGGCCTGCGACAGCATCGGGCCGGACACGTGCGGGACCCCGAGGCGGGTCGCG
>JAABUM010007267.1_pt1 | contig 10300 bp, 19 predicted proteins | sample 5559161 | NCBI WGS metagenome assembly JAABUM01 (sample SAMN10711868, study PRJNA513369) | rock metagenome | isolation source: Antarctica rocks | place: Antarctica: Victoria Land, Siegfried Peak nord | reverse complement strand
CAACGCCGCGCCGCCCTCTGCGGGCGGCCCGCCGCGGCCCTGCAGCAAATTGCAGGTTTCAAGGGTCTAGGCCAGTAGACGGCTCGGCGTTGCGACTGCATCTCGGTTCTACAACAGCCCTGAGCAAACCCTTCCCGGAAACCATATTGTGGTTGCCTCTGGCAGCGTAGGATGTCTTGACTGACAAGATGCCACAGTTGGCCAGTGTGTTGGAGGATGTACACCTGCGGCAGCCGGCCGGCCGCGCCAAAGCCCGCCAGACCGCCCAGCAGCGACTGCAGCACAGCCGGCAGGCCCGGCTCGCTGAGCTGGGCCACCCCGTAGCGGTCCTCCTGCGACGGCATTGGCGGAGCCATGCTCGGCTGCAGGTCGTGCTGGCAATCACCTGGGAGGTTCTGGGTTTCCAGGACGTCACGCGTCTTTCATGCGCTTCTCGTGCAGCAGATGCAGCCAATGACAACAGCTCTGCAGCCTGCAGGGTGCAGCAGATGCAGCCAATGACAACAGCTCTGCAGCCGGCAGGGTGCAGCAGATGCAGCCAATGACAACAGCTCTGCAGCCTGCAGGTGGTGACAAGACGATAGCTGGGCTCTACACTCAGGGGGCTTTTGGCTCCAATGGCGGACAAACCAAAACCACAGCCTGCAACAAAAGCCAAACCCACACCAGCTGCCAGGCGCTGCCTGCCGATCGAACGGCCGCCTCCTGCTGCAGCTATCTGCTGAAAACTGACGAAGGTCCCCGCCGCAGCGGACTCCTGCCACCGCTGCAGGGCCCTTCCCATATGCATATGAAAGAACCCGCCAACAGGGCTGCCTGGAGGTAAAAAAAATTCCGCCGTTGTCTCACCCGACGGGACGCGGCGGCGAGACCCGCCAGCGCCTGCAGCGCCCAGATGGTGCGCTGTCGCTCCGAGCGCAGCCGCCAGCCGACGCCGCTGGGCGGCGCCAGCACCGCCGCCACCGCAGACAACACGTCCGCAGTGCGCGGCGCCGCCTGCACAAGTCGAAGAACACGAATTCTGCAATTGTGTGCGCCCTTCAGAGCCCGCTTCAGCTTTCGGCTCCGGGCGCAGCCGCCAGCCCGCGCTTGCGCACGGCACCAGCACCGCCGCCACTGCCGCCACCGCTGGCGCGCGGCGCTCCCTGTGTAAAGCAGCATGACAGTGCTAGAACATCATATGGACAGCCCAAAGTCCAGTCTGGCTTCGGGCTTCGAGCGCAGCCGCCAGACGTCACCAGCACCGCCACCACCGCGAAACCACCTCTGCAGTGCAGGGGTCCGCCTGCCAGGCGTGCCGTGACAGCGTCAGAACACCATCACACATACTGCGTAGCAGTAGGGTTTAGCGCGGCTCCGAACGGTAATTAATGGGCAACAGAATCTTTGGCGCAAGCGTTGCTGCAGGCTGCAGCCCGGCCGTCCACTTGTCCAGCGGACGGGCATGGCAGACATTCGTTCTGGAGGTTTGACGTCAGCGGGGTCGGCAGGCCAGCGACATGCAACAGTGATCAGCAGACCTGCAGGGCCCAGGCCCGGCGCCGGCGGCGAGCCAGCAGCTCGGCCGACTGGTTCCACTTCGGCGGCGCCGCCTTGCCGGGGGTCGACTGGCTGGTGGCGCCGCTGCCGCCGCCGCCTGGCTGCGTGGACGCGGCCGCCGCCACGGCGGCCAGCATGCCCTCCACCTGCGCATGCAGTTGCAGCATTTCTGGAAATCTACCAAGTTTGAACATGTACGGCGAGTGGGCCTTGTCTGTGAACCTGCCTTTGGATAAAGGCTCAGGAGCGCTTGAACATGAGACGACGGGACTGCGGGAGCGGACTTGTCCTGAGGCGACAATCGCCACCGCTACCTCCCCAGCTTGTGATGACATGCCAAACAATGGACGCCCCCACAAGCTCGATGAGACAGCATGCACAGCCTTCCATCTGAGCACAGCTTGCGCGCATTCCTATGCAGCGCACGGCCGTAGGATCTGCCCCTGCACCCCAGAAGGCTGACCAACCTTCCGATGCGTATTCATTTTGTGGTTGTTTGTGACAGAATTGATGCGCTGATGTTGCACACCTGCGCGAGGCAGGGCTGCACGGCGGCGCGCCAGGCGCCGCCGCTGTCATCCGCCCACAGCCCGGCGCGCCGGCCCGGCGCCGTCTGCGCCACCGCTGCCAGCTCCTGGAACGCCAGCTGCTGCAGAAGCGGCGCCTGCGCATGTGCGAGAGGAGAAGCCATGCTGACGGTGTTGAATAGGAGTTTCGTTCCGAGCGCCGTCAGCGCCACCGCTGCCAGCTCCTGGAACGCCAGCTACTGCAGCAGCGGCGCCTGCGCGCGGGGGAGTGGTTGCTGCAGATTCACTGGAGAATGTACAGGAATGAGTTGCAACAACTTCGAGAAGGTGCTGTGGTGCAACGCTCAGTTGTTGGTCTCATCTACAGCAATGCAAACAGCAGATCGAGCTGTGCACCAACAACGACGGCACGGTCGGTCATGCCGTAGGAAGGAGGCGACTTTTTTCGGGAAACTGGAGTTTGGTCACCTTGTCATCCGCCAAGGCGGCCAGCAGGGCGGGCTGCGCGCCCGCGCCGTAGTGCCGCATGAAGTCCAGGCGCTCCCCAAACACAATGCCCAGCAGCGCCACGCCTGTGCGGACGAGGAACGGATGGCATGTACGGGTTCATCCTGTTGGCACAATGCACAATGCATCAATGCCGCGGATGGTGCCAACGCTCTTGCTGCTAATCTGCAAGGTGCATCCCCAATTGCACCTGGCCCCGGTACAGACGGCAGCAGGAATGCACTCAATGCCATCAGCACTGCTCGGCTGACTGATGGTGCCAGGTGCGCGCACCAGTGTACCACAAGAAGGCCAGCAGCAGGCCGCCGGAGAGGGCCGTGCGCAACACAGCGAGCGGCGCCGCGGCGCGACCGCCAACGCCGACCACGGCGGCGGCGCCCGCCAGCAGCGCCGCCAGCAGCGTGACCCGCACCGCCATCGCTGCCGCTGCACATGCAGCAACACCAAGTCGTGTCAGCGCGCATGAACGAGCTGCGCGTCAGAGGAGCAGGATGATCGGCGGGTGGCAACGTTTGCCAGGGACGACTGCAGTCAAGCATATGCAGAACGGTTTCGCAGGCAAAGCCTGGCTCTGTGGCCGCTGCCCAGATTTTGTATTGGGCCGCACACCTGTCGTGAGGCACTCGCGCAGCCGGAGCGCTCGCGAATTTCTTTGCGCCGGAAAGTCCAGCACATTCCAGCCGGCCGCCAGCGCCCAGGCCACGAACGTGAGGCCGGCGGCGGCGCCGAAGCCCGCCAGCCGGGAATAGTCCGGCGCGACGGCGGCGCCCCCTGCGTGCTGCGCGCGGCCAAGAAGCGCCATCGCCGCCGCCCCGGTCGCGGCGTAGGTGGCGGCTGCCAGGGCGGCACTGCCGGCGGGCGCCGACAGCAGCGCCGCAAAGGGCCGCGGCAGCCGCGCGGGCTTCCGCTCCTGCACCGCCAGCACCTGCAGAAGGGCACATGCAGTATTGCGGTGCATCAGCCACCTCATCGTCCCTCAACTCAGCGTCATCACCAAGTCAGAAGGTGTGTGTACGTTGCGATGGGGTGCACGTTGGTGAGAATCAGAATGGAGCAAATGAAGTCTGGTGTCACTGGCACTCAGGATGTATACGTATATGACGAACACGTATCAGTCACAACGAGGCCAGCTGCATGCGTCGTGCATCCAAGTTCCCACGAAAGCCGCTTGATGGCCTCTGCAATGTGTTGCTTGCGTATCTCTCGTGAATCTCGCCTGTGCGAAGGCGGCGGCGGCGGCCGCCTGCAGCAGCGACAGCGTGAGCGCAGTGCCCAGAGCCCGCCAGCCCAGCGCCGCCGCCAGCAGCCTCATGGGGTGCAGCAGCAGCCCCGGCGCGTGCGTGGCGAAGCGCCATGCCAGCACCGCCAGCAGTGTGACACCCACCTAGAAGGTGAACGGACGGCGGCCGTCAAGCCGACAGATACTCGCGGCATGCATGCAGGTGGACACCACGTGCATCTTACGTCGTTGCGGACACATCCCACGCAAGATGCTGACCGAAGGCCCGTCGAGACTCGCTGTGGACATAGAGGATAAGGGGAGGACATGCACCTGCCAGACTGCCGCGCCAATCAGGCGCCACCGCACGAGCTCGGCATCAGCCCTAGCCATCGTATCTGACTCCCAGACAGCGGCTTCTGCTACGCTACTACGCTGTGAAGCTCGTGAGACGAGGCTGGAGTCGTCTGCCTCCTCGCCGATCTGCTACGTGTTGAAGATCGACTCGAAATCGGCGCTCTCCAGATGCTTTTGATTGGCTGGAGACTACTTGCTGTCCCGACCTAATGCACCACTCAAGTGGCAGCGTCAGATTGATGCTGCAGCCAGGCAAGTCGCCGCAGATGGCTTTCGGGCATCAGCAAATCGAAACCAAGCTCGTATGACGATGCAATGAAGTCACATAGCGCCAGCAGACACCATTCGTTCTTCAGATAGACAGTGAGTGCGATGCAAAGGTGAAATTGCCGGGCGCACTGCGACCGCGAAAGGTCGTGATGCATGTGCCAGCTCAGACGCCATCATCAAAAGTCGTGCCTCAGTGTCAGTTGGCTGTTTGCATGTGCAAGTGAATGTTGCAGAGGTTTTCTGTGGGCATCTGCGCCAGGCGCCGCCTGTCGGTGCACCTCTCGCCACTGCAGCCGTTCACAGCAGGATGCACGGCAACGGCGCGCAGTGGCAGGGTCTCATCAGACAGCTGCAAGCCCATCCAGCCATTACGAAGGCTCCTGCGTCTCTGTTTCGCGCAGCGCATCCCGCAGCCTCCAGGCGTCCACCTCAGAGCCTTTGTCAGGCGCGGCGCTGAAGCTGCCAGACAATGCCTGAAAGGCAACAGCAGGCCTCCTGCAGAGAACCTTGAAGGCAGTGGCACACCGCCCAACAATCTAATTGCATTGCAGCACTGCCAATGACGACATGCCCCCCTGCTTGCAGAATGAGCGGCAACGCCGCTGTAGCAGCTGCAAGGGGTCGGCAGCGGCGGCGGAGGCGGGGCCGGATCGTGCAGAGCACAATAAACGGCAGGCGGCCGCCTTCGACGAGCGCGCAGCACAGGAGTTCCTTGAGCCGCTGCCGGAAGATGTGCAACAGGTGCTGCGGTTCGATCATAACAAATTTTGGCCGGCCATCGCATTGAGCTCGCCTGGCACTTCACCGCGGGCCTGAGCGGAAGCTTTTACGTCAATGCGACACATCCACGTCTCAAAATGGTTTCGCATCGCGGTGGACCGAGTCTGGGACAGCGTCAGCAGCTGCTTGAAAGGGCACTCTAGATGTTGCCGGTGCCGCTGTGCAGAGGCTGCGGCGGATCGCAGGGACGCCGCCGGGTCTGGGCGCCGACTCGCGGGTGATCGACGTTGGCTCGGGCACCGGCGCCCTCATACCCTTCATACAGGCGAGGACTTCTCATCCTGATCTCAAGCTGTCTGGTTAGGAATCTCTACCAGGAGGGCCTGCGCCATATGCGACTGAGTGGTGCGGGGGCGGTTGGGGCCTGCAGCCTGTGGGCGCTGCGCGCATGCAGTGTCCAACCAGGGATGTCGTAATGACACAGCAGGGATCGATGGCGGCTTCCTGGAATGGGGGCAGATGACTGCTGTCAACTGAACCGTCCCAGCACGGCCGACAGCATCTGGGCGACGCCCGGCATCAGATTACAAGAATTCAGCACACATGCTCGTACCATCAAGGAGAGAACAACATGCGCTTGCACAGGACCGGGGTGTGCGGGACATTCTGGCGGTCGAGCTGTCGCCGGCGATGCTGGACGGCCTGTCGAATCGCTATCCCAGCCCCGGCACCCTCGGCAACGACCTCGGGGTGCGAGCCTGTGTGCATGACACAACCGCTGTGTGCAAGTTGGGACTCTCTGAGCATGTAGCTGAAGAGGTTTGCCGGGCCCGGCGTCCTCAGCAACGACCTCGGGGGGCGCGCCTGTGTGCATTGTACAACTCCAACCCTGCAGCTTCCTCGCTGTGAACCACGTGTACCTGTACCAGGTGCGCACCTGGCACGGCGACATTGCGGATGTGCCGCCGGCGCAAGGGCCCGCAGACGCGGTCTTCCTGAACGCGGTCTTCGGCAACGTGTTCGACCAGCGGGCGGCGCTGCTGGCGGCGGCGCTGCTGCTGCGGCCCGGCGGCAGCGTCGTGATCAGCCACCCCCTGGGGAGGTGGGGTTACTGCTGGCCCTCTGTCGCGTGGGAATGATCTCTGCGCTAGAGTAACCCCGCTGTGGCAGTGCCCCTGCAGTGCCCCCCTGAGACTGCATTTTCTTCTTGCATGCAAACCAGACTGACCTTCTGCATGCGTTGCAACACTGCCGTTTCCCGTGGGTCCAAAAAAACAAAAACAAAAACAAACCCAAGAAAACCTTCGCACGCACACATGCGGCAGCTCATGATTGTGCATACGACAGCCCTAAGATTTGCATGTGGCACCTCACAAAACGTATGCGTATGCTATGCAGGGCGTGGCTGGCGGGGCTGTCGGAGGCGTCGCCCGAGATGGTGCCACACCCGCTGCCGAGCCGCGAGCAGCTGGCGGCGATGACGCACGACCTGCCGCTGCAGTGCGAGGCGTTCGTGGATGAGCCGGAGCTATACGTCGCACACCTCCAGGCGAGCCCACATCTCTCATTCTCTGATGAAACTCGGCTTTTCTTCACTTTTCTCTCCATTCAAGGCCAGCGTCTGTCACTTCATGCAACGCCTTCGTGGACGAGCCCGAGCTGTAGATATCGCGCCCCCAGGCAGGCTGTTTCGCTTCTTACCTTGACGTGTTCTGGGTACTGCCACCGTGCCCGCGACGAGACCGAGCTGTGCTTCCGGTATCCCTAGGCAGGTGACTCAGTCCCGCCAGCTCACAGTCTCCAGCAAGCGCATTCCCAGGCAGAACACTCATTTGGATCCTTGGACAAGGCACTCCGGCAAGACAGTCATGTGTGTGGATCCAGGGAACCCTAAACCCTAAACCCTAGTACCTGGATTAAGGGTTCACTTTAACCCTAGACCCTAAAGTACTAAACCCAAACCTGTCATGCCACTTATAAATGAGGCGCGCCTGCTGATAGACACATGACAACAATCCTGGCGCCGCTGCAGCTGGCGGGCAACAGTAATTCAGTTTCTGACCCGCGACCATGGGGCATTACAACAGCTTTTACGGCAATCAACTACCGCAGGTGCAGCTGCAATACGAGCTCTCCAGCGCGCCGCTGCAGCTGGTGGGTCACGTCACCACAAGCTGACGAACTGAGCTTTCCCGACAGCCTGGCGATGACCTGAATCTGCCGCAGGGGCTGCCGGGGTGCACGTTCCCGGCGGCGCCACTGCAGCCGGCGGGTTATGTCATGACCGGGTCCTTCAATTGCATATGTCCCCTGACACCCGGCGAGCGTCCTGAAGCTGTCAGTTTCCTCTTGGCAGGCGCCGCCGCGGTGTGCGCATTCCGAGACGCCATTTCAGTTGGCGGGCGACGTCAACCAACGAATCTTGTCAACGTTGTCAACTGGCCTGTGAAACATGAGAACCGCCTTGATATTGCCGCAGGTGCCGCCGCGGTACGCGTTCCCGGGAGCGCCGCTGCAGCTGGCGGGGGATGTCACCACCGGATTTTGTCAACGTTGTCAATTGGCCTGTGACACATGAGAACCGCCTTGATCCTGCCGCAGGTGCCGCCGCGGTACGCGTTCCCGGGAGCGCCGCTGCAGTTGGCGGGGAACGTCACCACCGGATTCGGGCGCGGCAGCCGCGACCTGGGCTTTCCCACAGCCAACCTGCCGCCGGCGCCACTTCAGGAGCAGCTGCAGCACCTGCCAAGCGGTGTCTACTTCGGGTGGGAACCACTGCAACAAGCCTGCCATCTCGTTCTGGATCCTGGGGCTTCCCCACCGCCAACCTGCCGCCCGCGCCGCTGCAGGAGCAGCTGCGGCACCTGCCAAGCGGTGTTTTCTTCGGCTGAGTAGGGTTTTGACATTTTCGTCATCGGTGCATGGGGATCTCGTGCCGTGTTTTCACAAAGGGCGGCTTGCCGCGCGACCCGCCCGGCGTGTGCTTTCGGTGAGCACGTTACCGTCGCCCGAGGGTTTTGTGTTCTTTCTTCCACGCTGCCGCAGTGGGCGGCTCGGCCTTCCCTGCGGCGCGGCCTTGCCTGCGGCGTGCTAGCCGTAGAAACACTGCCTCTGTTGCAGTCTCACAGCCGGGACCGCCGGCCGCCGAGAATGTTGACGAGATTGACCTCCAACATAACTCCGCCATTATAGTCGATTTGCCGGATTGGCAGGTCCATCTGCCATTCTTCGAAAGGTCAAATGAAACGGGCTTTGGGCCAGGGACTACTCGCTAGGTTCCTGCTGGACCTTTCCCTGCAGACCGTGCTGACCCTGGTGACGGCCGTCCTCTCGGCGGCTCACCGGGTTTCCGAATGACCACCTGTTCAGGGAAAGCTCTCCGGTGAACCTGCAGCAATTAGGGTTTCACTCAGACTTTTGCAGAGGGGAGACACCCGCCCAGTGTGCCGCTTTGCTATGCCAAAAAAAAGCCAAAAAGCCTTTTAAAAAGCAAAAAAAGCAAAAAAAATGCCCAAAAAAAGGGCTTTGCCTGCTCAGGTGGGCGCAGCTGCGCGGCGGCGGCGGCAGCAGCGGCCGCCCCGCCGCCGACTTCCAGGTGCACCCCATGGTCATGAATGTGGGCGTGCGGCCGACTTTGGAGGACGCCGGCGGGCTCACCGTTGAGGTAGGAGCTGCTTCGTCGGTTCTCCCTTGCAGAATTCATCGGAGTTGTATACCACAGGCTGGGGGAACGCGGATGTGTGGCTGGGAACGGCTGGCAAGCTCACGGTCGAGGTGCGGTAGACGCGCTGACTGTTCAGCATCCACTCGAGGTGCACCCCATGGCCATGCACGTGGGCGTGCGGCTGACGCCGGAAGACGCCAGCGGTTTCATCGGGAAATTGAGTATCTGGGTCCGACCTCGACACTTGCGGTCAACTTCGTTTAGACATGCTGCGGTGACAAGCCTGGCAGCTTGGACTGATCGCCGTTTGAGGTCAAGAGCTGCGCTTTCGGGACAGCAGAATGGCGGGCAAGGCCGTGCCTCAAACGCAATCGGGCATCCAACAGGAAAAAAACAAAGCCTGACCCGCCGCACCGCTGCCGGCGCAGGTGCATGTGCTGCACAAATACGCGGAGGACTTTTACGGCGAGCACATGCGCGTCATCGCCCTCGGCTTCATCAGGCGAGCTGCTGCGCTGCTCCCTGCCATGCCGCAGCGTGTGGAGCGCATGTAGGGTTTAGGGTTTAGGGTGTAGGGTGCGCAAGGCGGCGCAATGCGGCAGCAGCCTGGCAGGCGCCTGTGGACGCCTGGCTGCACTATGAGCGTCGAGCCTCGGCCCTGCCTGCAGCTGCTGCCGCATTGCGTCGCCCTGCGCGCTGCGGTGCTTTGCAGCTGCTTGCCCTGCGCACTCGGTGTCTTTACGGCGGTTGTCCCGCCGCATCAGGTTGTAGAACCAACAGCGTGGCACTTCGCAGGCGGCTGCCGTCCTGCCGCATCAGACTGCAAAATCGATTCACTACAAATTAACTGTTAACTACAAAATCGATCAACTAAATCGGTTTGTGGCGCTGCGCAGGCCCGAGATGAAGTTTGACGGGATGCCGGCGCTGATAGCGCGCATCCGCGCAGACATTGGCATTGCAAAGGTGCAGCTCGGCGACCCGACTCTGGCGGAGCTCGCTCACGCCCCCCTCTTCGAGTGACACCAGCGTTGACCCGCGCAGACGTTGGTGCCGCGAAGGCGCAGCTCAGCCACCCGTCGCTGGCCGAGGTTAATGCGTCCTGCTTCTTCAAGCGTCCCGATCGGCAGTAGGTACGCTGCGCCTCGGCAGCTGCGCCGCAGCAGCATTGCGGCAGCGGGTCTGATATTGTCACCTCTGGTTCGTGCCGCGGCAGAGGCAGGAGCGACGCGCCGGAAATCGCGCTTGCCTCGGATGTCTGGCGGCCGGGTAGACGCCGAGACCAGGCGCCAGTGCAGATGTACTGACGGCCGCTGTGAAGGATCAGTTCCCAACGGCGCGTGACATTGCGTTCTACAGCTTTGAGGATTTGAGCACGCTGGCATCGGAGGTAGATGCGTTTCCTTGTGCCTTTGCGTATTGAGACGCTAACAGTTGCAGACCATGTTTCGCAGATTCGCACATGTCTCCTTCGCGTAGAAACTTCGGTACCATAAG
>JAABUM010007264.1_pt1 | contig 10302 bp, 12 predicted proteins | sample 5559161 | NCBI WGS metagenome assembly JAABUM01 (sample SAMN10711868, study PRJNA513369) | rock metagenome | isolation source: Antarctica rocks | place: Antarctica: Victoria Land, Siegfried Peak nord | reverse complement strand
AGGTGAATAGGTTGAAAGCCCTTAAAAGGAGCATGTATGGCCGCGCCAAACTCGACCTTCTGCGTCAGCACCTGTTGCGCGCAACCTGAACTCAACGATGGGGCGCACCAAAAGCGCCCAAGAGCCGTCAAAGTGCGCAACGTTGCCGGTTTAAGCTACACCACCTCCAGTGCCTTTATTTTTCCCAGTAGAAGGCCCTGAACTAGAGAACATGTCATCAGCCGCAATGCTCATGCAGCGCGTCGATGGGCGAGGGCATAATCATCCCAGGCTCACATCCGTTCCGTAGTGGACCAACCGGAACCGACGTGCGACCGCTTGCGACGCGTGATTGTCCCACGAGGTGCTGTAGAGCGGGATGCGGCCGGTGGCGCGGATGGCGCGCGCCCATTCTGTCACCACAGCGGGAGCGTAGCCACGTCCCCGGTAGGCTTCCAGCGTCTCCACCCCCGCCTCGGCGGCCTTGTCGGTGAGGCGGGCACTAAAGCAGATGGACACCGCGCGGCCGTCCTCGACCACCGCCATGCACGGCCCGCGTTCCTCGAAGTAGCGCGCGGTGTAGTCCAGGTCCTGGACCATCGCCCGCAAGAGGTGTAGATTATCGCGCGTGAGGTGCGTGACACCGGCCGCGCGGGGCAGCTCATCGGGGAACTGGTAGGCTGGCCCGGACTCGACCGGCGCGCCCTCCCGCTCGACCCCCAGCGCCGTTAGGAACGCGCCCACGTTGCGCGGCTCCGCGCGAAGGTCGACCCCGACCGGCTCCGCGGCTGCCAACGCGTCCAGTGCCCGCACCATCTCCTTGGGCACGTCATCGCGGCATCGCCAGAGGTTGCCCTCGCGGCTGTGGGCGAAGAAGAAGCGCGGCGCGCGATCGCCCTCCGGCTCATTTGCATGGAGAATGCGTCCGCGCCCGTCGTGCGTGAACAGCGCCTCGGCTTGAAGCTGGAGTAGTTGTAGATCAGACATGCTCGTCACCGAAGGTCCCCCTTTTGCATGCTAGGCCGATGCACGAAACACGACCGAGAATAGATCTTTTCGGCCATGTTCGACCCACTATCCATACACGGTCACGCTCAACCATGCCGGCGAGCAGTTCAAGACGCGGCGAAAAACACGACCGAGAAGATGGTTGCGGTTGGTGACACGTTCTCTAGTTCCGGGCCTACACAGGCGCGCCCCCGGCGCACGGGGAAAAGCTGGCGTCGCCCCGTCAATGCGTCGTCCTCGCGGCGCCGGCGGGCCTTGACGTGGGCCTGCGCACCGGCGCGGTCCGAGGCGCTCATCCACGGCACTCATCCACGGCGCCCTGGAACACGAGAGGCTACGCAAGCGTGCGCGCGATGTAGTTGAGCGCGACGGCCAGCGACTCGATGGCATAATCCGCGGCGTCGCGGTCAACCTCAACCGGAGCGTAGCCATGGCTTGTCTTGTTGAGCAAGGGGCGGAGCGCCCACAAGCTGTCGTCGACCATCCTCGCCTTCTCCGCGCCGATGAGCGGGGCCAGGTGCGTCTGACACCAGGCTTTCTTCTCCGGTCCCGCCCCCAATAGGGCGTCCGTGGCCTGCCGACACGCCTGGACGGCTTTCTGATAGCTCTCATGGTTGCGCAGCGTGCGCGCCTCGCCGAGGTGCTGCATCGCGTTGTGCAGCTCCTCCGGGACGGGCGGCTGCCCGGCGAGCGGTAGCTCAATCAGGACCGTCTTCCGATACCCGAGGGCGGGGAGGAAGCGGTCAATCCAGTCCGAGCGCGGGATGCGCAACTGCTCGGGGGGTGTGGCCGCGACGTTCTCGAAGCGGACAGGTAAGCTTCCCACGCCGCTCCCTTCTACCATCGGGCTCCCCATAATCGCGACGACACCCCATAGACGCACCGCCAGCGTGAGATCGCGCCCCGGCTGCGCCACGCGTTTGTCCTCCAGATGTTCGATGTAGCGGCGTGAGCAGGTGAAGGGAAGCCTCAATGATGCCGAATTGCCGACCTCCGGGACGGCGAGCGGCAGTCCCTCGGTTGGGCGCAACGTGGCCCCTGTGTCATTGGAGTTATGTATTTGATCGAGAGAGAGCACGCCATGCAGGGATAAGAGGACCGGCGCGGTGCCTTGGAGTAGCGTCTCCCAGGAACTCGTGCGTTCTATGTCCGCTTGGAAGGTGACGCTCGCCACGTCGCCATCGTGGCTCGCCTGTATCCTTTCGTGATCAATGGTCATACTGAACGCGCTATAGACGCCGCCCCTGACCGGGAAAGTTATCTTCACTCAACACCTCCTTCACCCTTCTATTCTATAGCCCCCCGCTTACAGCCCGAGGTCGGCGGCGTTGTCGCGGAAGAGCTCGCCGTCGCGGATGTAGCGGCGTACCATGTCGGCGCTCTTGTGGCCGGTCTGCGCCATGATAGCGCGCTCCGACTTGCCGGCGGCGGCGGCGGCGGTGGCCAGCCCCGCGCGCAGCGAGTGCCCCCCGTAGTCCGTGGGGTCGAGGCCAAGGGCCGCGGCCTGGCGCTGCACCAGGCGGGCGACGCCCTTACCGGACAACCGCAGCGGCAGCAAGCGGCCCTGACGGTCGAAGCGGCGGAACAGCGCGCCCTCGGCGATCCCGGCCGCGGCGAGCCAGGCGTGCAGGGCGCGCGCCGGGCAGTGGCGGCCGCCGTAGGGGATGCCCACGCGCCGGCCCGCGCCCTCCTGATCGGTCTTGGAGCGGCGGATCGTCACCACCAGGCCCCCGGCCGTCTCCTCCACATCGGCGACGTCGAGGGCAACCAGCTCGGAGCGGCGGAAGCCGCCGGCGAAGCCAAGCAGCAGCAGCGCCCGGTCGCGGCGGCCGCGCAAGGTGTCGGGCAGGGCGTCGACCATGGCGCGCACCTCGTGCGTCACGGTGGGGCGCTTGCGCGCCTGCGTCGTCCCCTTGGCGCGCCGGATGCCGGCGAGGAGCGTGCGCACGGCGGGGTCGGCCGTGGGCGCGGGATGGCCGGCCGCCTTGTGCGCGGCGGCGATGGCGCACAGGCGGCGCTCCAGCGTGCTCGTCTTGAGGCGGGCGGCCGCCGCGGTGAGGTAGAGAGCGACGGTCGTGGGGTCGGCCGGGAGCGGGGCGAGGGCGTGCGCGGCGCACCAGGCGGAGAAGTCGGCCCAGTCGGCGCGGTAGGCCCGCGTGGTGTTGGCGGCGTGCAGGTCCTGCGTGTAGGCGTGGGCCTCCTCCGCGAGTGCCGCGAGCGCCGCCCGGATCGCGGGATCGAGGGCCGCCGGCGTCCGCGTGCCCTCCGTCGGCATAGTAAGATCACTCACGGTCGATTCCTCCCTGCGTCCTCGATAGTGATGCGGGGCTCGTCGTCCGGCGACCACGCCCACACATCGGGGTCCCGCGTGCCGACGACCTTGAAATGCTGCTCCCACGCGAAGCGGCGGTTGTAGGCGTTCAGCCAGGAGAGCGCAACGCGCAGGCGCGGGTGCTCAAGCGGATTGGGCGAAGGCGTCGTTGTAGCCGAGATTTCGCGCATGCCGACGGGCGCGAAGGAGGGACGCCACTCCTCCGCGAGGCCTAGCGCCGCAGCGCGATGGGTCGTGGGCGTGACCTCGACATCGCTTCTATCTGGGTTCGTGACCTCGATCCGCAGCGCGATGCTTAGCGCCGGCGCATTCCTCACGTTCCGAACCACGACGTTCGTGCAGCCCAAGGTGAAATGAGGGAGTAGAAGGAATTGCTCGTCGCGCCACTGTTTCAGGCGCTCGGGATCGTGCTCCAGAGTGCAGACCAAGGTCGGCATCGGCGCCAACTCGCGGCCCGCGGTCATCTCGTCGAGCGTCCGGCCCATGACTCCTCGGCTGCGTGACATCTCGCTGACCGTCGCGCGCGTCTGCCATGCGTAGTAGCCGGTGAGCAGGACGAGGAGGACGGTGGCTCCAGCCGCGACCGCAGCGGAGTCGATGGTGAGTTGGCTGGCCGTATGTCCGTCAGCGCGCGCGGCCAAGGTGGCAGTCAGGGCGATCGCGTCGTTCATGCGTTCAGTATAGCCGGTTTGCTACGGGCGATAAGAGGTGTCTATCGGACGTAGCAGGCGACGCAGCGAGCGTCGGACGGACACGGACCGGCGCCGCGCTCGCACCGTGCCCCGCGCGCGCGCGCATCGACGACGCGCACCACGGCGAGCACCAGCCGCAGCGGGGTGAGGCGACGCGTCACGGCTGGCCCCCCTCCGCGCTCAGCAGCGCATCGACCTCGGCAATGTCCAGCGCGGGGTCGTGCCGGTCCAGATCATCGAGCACGGCCGCGCCATCGTCGCCCATAGCGCCGGCGGCGTTGTCCGGGCCGCCCGCGTCGTCGAGTGTTGCCCACTCTGCTTCGGCGCGCTGCACCAACGCGGGGTGCAGCGCGGCGGCCGTCGCCCGGTCGATCGGGCGCTTCGCGTTGAGCGGAGTCCGCCCCAGCTCGCAGCGCGTGATCGGACTCGCAACCTCGTCGCTGGCCACGGCGACGGCGAATAACGCGCGGTACCTCGGCTCTCCGAAGCCCGTGCGCGGTCGCGCGGTACAGACGGCCCACAGCTCCTCTCGGTTAGGTAGGATCAACTCCTTTCTTAGCCACCATATCTTGACCATCATAATTCGCGTGCAGCAAGGGCGACGATACCAGCCGTGACGTACGCAATAGCATCGACGTTTAGGACCAGAACTGGCCCGAGGAGCCCCCCGAGTGCAGCGGCGCAGCCCATCCCGCCTAGCCGTAGCAAGCCAGAAGTGGTGCTGGATGTCCCGACGACGCGCCCGCGATACTGATCGGGCACGGCTGTCTGTAGGAGGGTATCGACGCCGGCGATGTAGCCGGCGCCAGGCACGGCCACGAGCGCAAACAGAACGACGGAGACTGCGAACGCGGGGGCGACGCGCGGCGTATTGAAGATAGCGAGCAGCACGAAACCGAAGCCAAGAGCGCCCCACCCAACAAGTCGACGCGGTGCGATGCGCCACCCGAGGGCGCCGGTCAACACGCTGCCGATCAGTCCCCCCACCGCTTGCGCGCCCATCAACCAGCCGATCTCCACGACGCCGCCATGCAACACGCGCGCGACGAAGACGACGAAGAGCACATTGAAGATACCTTCCCCGAACTGGGGGATCACGAGAATCGCCACGAGGACCGTGACGACGCGCGTGCGCAGGATCAGACGCAGGCCCGCGACCCACTCACCCCAGACGGCTCGCTCCGCAGTGGAGGGCGTCACGGACGCCCGGCCAGCCGGCCTGTGCGCGTGCGTCTTCATGACGATAGTGGCGATCATGACGCCAGAGATGGCAAAAGAGCCGACATCGACCAGCACCACACCGGTCAGCCCCAGCAGCCCTGCGACGACCCCTCCTAACGGCGGCCCGACGAGCCGCGCCAGGTTGTCGTTCAGCGCGGTCAACGCGTTGGCCTCGAGTAACCGCTCCCGATCGACGAGGAGCGGGAGCGTGGCCTTCGCGGCCGGGGTGAAGAACTGGGCCAGCGTCGCCTCCCCAAAGAAGACGAGGTAGACGACCCACAAGCGATCGGGCGAATGCACGACGAGCAGGGGGAGGAGTCCGCAGGCTTGGGCGCTGTTAGCGATGACCATGATGCGCTTCCGATCCCAACGATCCACGAAGACGCCCGCCACGGAGCCGATGAGGAGATTGGGCAGGAAGCCGGCGACGAACATGGCGCCGGTGAGCAGCGTCGAACCCGTCAGATTGTACACGTAGATCGGTAGGGCCCCGATGAGCGCCCAGTCGCCCGCGACAGAGATCAGGCCCGCCCACCAGAGCAGGGCGAAGTTGCGTTGACGCAGGGTCGCGAGCATCAATGGCCTCCCTCGCTCATGATCATAAGGCGCGGTAGACCGACTTTCCGACGCCCGTGCGCGGCCGCGCGATCCCCACGGCGATACCCGTCGATCCTAGCTAACAGCGGCCGAACAGGTTTTGGGTCACAAAGCTGATGTGGGGAGGCTCGCCGTGGTCCTGTGTCATTCTTCCTGCCCTCCCGCGGAAGAACCCTCCACGGGCGCGGTCGGCGAGGTCTCATCGGTCGGCCTCGGTCGCCGCCCCGCGCCGGGGCGGTAGCCGCCGCGCTGGCCCAGCCGCTCGCGTCGGTACGCCTCGATGGCTTCCAACGTGACCATGTTCAGGCGCGGGTTGATCTGCTCGTACGCCATAATGCCCTGCTTGATGGCGCTCCTGACCGTATTGGGCGAGACGCCAAGCATGGCGGCTGCCTCTGATGCTGTAAACAAGGTGCGTCGCTCTCCGTCAGACACGCAGGACCTCCCCTTCCTGCCTTCTATCGTAGCGCATGGGGTGGGCTGGGGGAAGGTCCGGCCCACAACGACTCGCTGACGCGGGGGCCGGTCGAACGCCGGCCCCCTGACGGCCGCGCTAGGCGACGCCGCCGGTCCCCAACGATGGCACGGCATCCTTGCCGTCGTCCTCTGGTATGCGCTCCCCCTCGGTGGCGTCGTCCTCGATATCGGCGTTCTGGTCCGGGTCCTCCTCGGCGTTATCGTCATCGCCCGTCGTCGGCTCGACCGCGAGCCCGTCGACGACGCCGACATGGGTGAACGTCGGGGGCGTGGGGGCTGCCGACGCGGTGACGTTGGTCTGGTCGCCGGTGTAGAGCTTGAACACCGGATCGGGACCTGCGCTGTGGTCGTTGTCGGGCTCGTAGTCACGCGCCGCCTGGGCCTGTCGGATCAGCAGCGCCTCTATCGTCGCCTTGATGAGGCCCAGCGGGTCGAGCGTGCGCAGCGCCTTGATGTGGTCCGCGCTCGGGCGCGTGGCCCCGCCCGCACGCATGAGCGCGCCCGCGTCCACGCCGTGCCGGCGCGCGATCTCGCCCCAATCCTCCTTGCTCAGGCCCACTGTAGCAACAAGAGAGTACGCCGCGAGCGTCCCGAGATCGTGGGCCTCGACGTTGGCGATCAGATCGACGGAGCGGCGCACGGCCAGCACGTTGGGCATGTACTCAGCCTTCTGTGCGAGGCGGCGCGTCCTGATCTCCTTGCCCTTCTGCGCCGCCGTCTTGTGGTCGTTGTAGGCCGTGAGGGTTTGCGTGAGCTGCGCCGTGAAAGCGGCGGGGGTGGCGTTGATCTCCCGTTGGCGCGTCCGCTCGGCCTCGTCGTAGCGCGCCTGCCCCTTCGCTTTGAGGGTGGCGTAGTGGTCCGGCATGAGGCAGAAGCCTTCATACTCATAATCGCCCGCGCCGACCCTGCGATAGGCCGCGAAGGGGCAGGCGCGGCACACGGCATGCGTGTCGAAGAAGTTGCCACCCCAGCGCCCATTGGTGTCCTGCCGGTCGTGGCTGAACCGCTGCACGAGGCTCGGGTGATGGAACGCAGTGTTAGCCAGGGTCGGCTCGTACGCCTTCCCGCTCGCCACGTCTTCGGTTATCGCCGCGATCAGCGCGGGGAAGCCTGTGTTATCCTTGCCGCCGTGCGTGTACTCGTGCATGGCGAGCATCTTGGTGAGCGTGAGCCGCCCGCCCGTGTCTCTCAGGTAGAGGTCCTGCGCCGTCGCCGGCAGATCGCATAGCTTCAAGCGGTCTTTGATATATCCCTTGGAGCGCCCCAGGCGCGCGGCGAGCTTGTCCACGCTGTAGCTGTGTCCAGCGCGCAACCGGGTCAGCCCGCGCGCCTCCTCGATGGGGTGCAGGTCGCGCCGCTGGAGGTTTTCCAGGACGGTCGCCTCACCCGCCGTGTCGTCGGTCAGGTCGTGGCGGATGATGGCCGCGATGGCACCCCGTTTGAGCACGTCCCTGATGGCGCGCAAGCGGCGCTCGCCGGCCACGAGCAGGTAAGGAGGCGTGTCCTCTCCCGCGTCGAGGTGCGCCCGCACGGTGATCGGCTGCACGAGCCCGTGCGCCGTGATCGACGCGGCCAGTTCGCGGATGCCCGCCTCGCCGTCCAGGTCGAACAGGGTGCGCGGGTTGCTCCCATCGGTAGTGATGTCGGCCACGGCGATCTCGCGCAGTTCGGCCAACGCGACGGCAGGGGGGGCCGGCGCGGTCGTGGGAGTGGTGACCTCGGTGGTCGCGGCCTCGGTGGCGGTGTCCATGGTGGTGGGTGTTGTCTTCACGGTCGCTGTGCGTGCCATTGTCTCTCGCTCCTCTCCTGCTAGAGGGAAAGCCGGCGTCCTCGGGTGGCGCCGACCCTCCCCACTGCTGCCTCTATGCCGCCTCGGTCGCCGCGACGAGGGGCGCGATGTCGCCCATGATGACCGCCACGCCGGCCCGTATGGCGTCTAAGTTCGCCGCGAGCACGGGCCGCGAGACCTTATACAGCGCGAGATAGGTTGGCGTGTTGGGCGTCGGTATGTCGAGCGCGGTGCAAAGACAGTACGCCGTCGCCTCCGCTTGACACTCGACCTGCTGCGTCGTGAACGTGCGGCGCTCCTCGGCCCGGTGCATCTTTTCGTGACATATCTCGTGGATTAATGTCTTGCAGAGGTTGCCGGCCGGGTTGCCCTGCTTCAACTCAATGCGGCCGTCGCCGTAGCTCACGCCGTTAGCGTCCTGTACGAGGCGATCCTTGAAGGTGACGGAGAGGCCGCCGCGCTCCGCGCTCTCGATGAGCTGCCGGAGGAGCATGTCGTAGCGGTCGCCTTCGACGGCGTGAACGGTCAGCGCGGGCAGGTCGTCCCCCTCGGTGTCGGCCAGATCAAACACGTACCCGGTGCGGAATCTCAGGGCGATCACGGCGTCGTCGCCCGTGTCGGTCTTGCCCTTGATCGGGGCGGGGCACAAGATCGCGATACCCTTCGCCCCCTTCACGACCTGCCGGCCAAGCGCCTGCCACGCGCGGTAGCCGGCGACGCGCGCGGCGTCGGGGCGCTGCATGGCGATCAGGGCGCAGTTGTGCGCGCTGTAGGTGTAGAAGCGGCTCACGGTCTGGAGGTAGCGGGTCAGTTCGGCACTCTGCGCGGCCTGGTCGGTCTCGTCCGCGAGGCGCTGCATCCACTGGTCGATCTTGGCGAGGTTCGCCGTGGTGAGGTTGGCTGTGGTCTCGGTGGTCATGGTGGTGTCCCTCTCTCATGCTAGCGTGGGTGGGCCGGCGAGCACCGCCGGCCAACGGCGAACGGCCCTACCGGCCCCAGCCGTACCAGGGGGCGAGCAGCCGCACCGGCCGCGCGTCCTCCTCGGTCGCGTGGCGGTAGCCGTCGCGGTAGCAGGTCAGGCGGGCAATCGCCGCGTCCAGCAGGTCCAGCACGCGGGCATCCTCGGCCGGCTCCGGGTCGATGACCACCTCGGTCAGGCCGATGGGGTCGCCAGGCCGAAAGATGAGGCACATGGTCACGTCGTCGCCGGCGTCGAGAGCGGGTACACTGGGTGTGGCAACGGTTGCGATGTTCATTGGTCTGACTGTCCTTCCGTCGTGCTGCTCATGCGGGCGGGGGCGTCTATCCCCCGCCCGCATGTCTCATTTAGGCCCCGAACGCTTCCTGTAACGCGGCCATCCCAGCCGGGCGCGTGATCGTCGCGGGCTGCTGCCGCCGCGCCGTGTTGTGCGCCTTGTACTGCGCCTCGGCCCGTTGGTACCACTGCTCGGCCTGGAGCGCGAGCACCAGATGCCAGCAGCGCAGCCCTTTCTCGCCCGCCTCGCACGAGCATTTGAGGTGCAACACGTCTTGCGTGTGCGTGACGCCTGCCCGCGTGCGGCTCTTGGTCTCGAAGATGTACCGGCTGGTCCGGCGAATGGTGGGCTTGGCGTCTGCCGGGGTGGTCGCCTGTGTCATGTCCGACGCTCCTCTAACTAGCTTGTCGTCGGTGGGAGCTATCCGCTCCTCACCCTCTAATCATAGCACTAATGTTGGTACTTTGTCAAGGGGTAAATGCTATTTGTGGAGATGTTAGGGCTAAGAAGCGCGTGTTATCGCGGTCGATTGTGAGCGAACCGTCGCCGTCGCCGTCTTTTCTCCGCGCGCCGCAGCGCGCGCCCTGTGTGGTGAGCGCGCGACAGAACGCGGCTGTTCGGGTCGTGGAGTGGACACGGATGCGAGAGCAGGCACGCGCCGCACAGGGCCACCTGCGGGTGGGATAAAGGGGAGTACACGATCCCGTCCAACCATGGCCACGACCACCTGTCGCGCTAGTGGGTTACGCTACAAATAGATGGGACTGCTCGACCTGGCTAGACGAGCGCAAGGCCGTTCTCGCCAATATCTACTGTCACTTTGATCGCGGTATAGCCACACGTAACCGTGGTCATGCGGCTGACCGCTCTGGTGGTGCTGCTACTGGGTGCGGGAAGGGAACAAGGCGTCCGCGTGCGGAGGGCCGTCCGCGACGGGGCGCACGGGGCGCG
>JAABUM010007262.1_pt1 | contig 10306 bp, 10 predicted proteins | sample 5559161 | NCBI WGS metagenome assembly JAABUM01 (sample SAMN10711868, study PRJNA513369) | rock metagenome | isolation source: Antarctica rocks | place: Antarctica: Victoria Land, Siegfried Peak nord | reverse complement strand
CGCCGGACTGTCGCCGGCCGACATCGCGACGCCGATCCGCAGCCTGTTCCGCGGTCAAGACAACGTGCGTGTCCTGCTGGCCGAGGTGCGGGACGTCTCCGCCGCGACCTCCGAGGTTGTTCTCGATTACGGACAACTGTCGTACGACTACCTCGTCCTCGCGACGGGGTCGCAGCACAGCTACTTCGGCCGCGACGACTGGGCGCCCGACGCGCCGGGCTTGAAGCGGCTCGAGGACGCCACCGACATCCGCCGTCGACTGCTGGTCGCCTTCGAGCGGGCCGAGAATGCGAGCGATCCCGCCGAGCGGATCGCCTTCATGAGCTTCGTCATCGTGGGTGGCGGGCCGACCGGCGTGGAACTGGCCGGCGCCATCGCCGAACTCGCCCGGAACGGCCTGTCGGGCGAGTTCCGCGAGATCGATCCGGCCGCCGCAAAGGTGATCATCGTCCAATCCGGGCCGCGCATCCTGCCGACCTTCTCGGAGTCGCTCGCCGCCGATGCCACGACGCAACTGTCCCGTTTGGGCGTCGAGATCCGGACTGGGGGAAAGGTCGAGCATGTCGACGCCTCGGGCGTCACCGTCGACGGCCTGCGGATCGAAGCGCGGACGATTCTGTGGGCCGCGGGCGTCGTGGCATCTCCGGCGGGCTCCTGGCTCGGGGCGCCGACCGACCGCGCGGGCCGGATCGTGGTGGCGCCCGACCTTTCGGTGGCACCGCATGCCGCGATCTTCGCGATCGGCGATACTGCGGCATCGACGGCCTGGAGGGGCGCTCCGGTTCCGGGGCTCGCACCCGCGGCCAAGCAGGGCGGCGCCTATCGGCGAAAGTGATCCGATCCCGCTTGACGGGTGGACCCGCCCCCGAGCCGTTCGGCTACCGGCACGCCGGCAGCCTCGCCACCATCGGGCGGCGTGCGGCCGTCGCGGAGTTCGGGTCCTTGCGGGTTCGCGGTGCCCTGGTCTGGTGGCTGTGGGGCGCCGCCCACATCCTGTTCCTCGCGGGCGGGCGAAACCGGGCCACCGTGATCCTGGAGTGGATCTGGGCCTACCTCACCGGTCGGCGCGGCAGCCGACTCATCACCGAGCCCAGCCCGGGCCGGCTTTCGACGGACGTTCCCGCGGGTGAATGACTCCGTTTCGACGGGCTCTCCTCAGGTTTCCATCGCGCGTTTCCTGCAGCCTTCATGCTCTCCCGCATCGAAACCATGCCGCCCCGCTTGGCCACCTCGTATTAGATAGCTGCGTGTACCATCAGAGAGGTTCTACAATGCTACGTTCAATGACCGCAGTCGCTTTGACCGTGTTGTCGGCTGCGGTGGGACTGTCCGCACCGGCTTCCGCCATAGAGATCCGCAAGGAACCCCAGCTCTACACAGTGACCCCCGCCATGATGCACGCCATCGACACGATCGTGGCCGAGAAGGTCCGCATGAACCACACCCGTCGCCGCGGGCACTAAAACTCAGGGCGTCCCCTTGCCCGCACGAACGCGGGCAGGTGACGCCTTGCTGGCCGGCAGACGATGGGCATCTCCGGCCGCTTCCGGGCCCTGCTCGGCCTACCCTCGTCGAGGACGCGAGCGCTCTCACCGTCCCACGGTGCACTCGATCTGGCCGTGGGGCTCGTCGGTCGCCGTGAACACGCGGTTCACGTTGTCGAGCCCGAATGCTTCGAGGTTCACCGGCAGGTAATGCTTGTTGGGGCAGGCCAGGCTGATGGTTTCGATTTCGGGCCCGTGCTCCAGCGCGGCCGACCCCATTCGGTACAGGCTGTCCTGGGCGCTGTGGCTGTAGGTGGAGGCGAACACGCGCAGCATCGCGTCGAGCACGCGGGCGTTCGCGGCCGCGAAGTCGGCGGGGTCGCGGGACCATCGCCACGCCGCGTCCATGCTGGTGGCCAGGATGCGGTCGTCGGTCTCGGGGAGGGTCGTATAAGGGTCCTTGACGTAGCCGGCCCACCCCGAGGCCGTGCCCTTGAGGAATGTGAAGCCCGACAGCCCCGACGTCACGCGGTCGCCCGCGCGGTCCATGACGACCTCGGCCGTGCCTTGCCGGTTGCCGTCGAGCGTGAACGCATGCGGATGGGGCGCGCCGTCCACCATCAGGCGGTCCCAGCCAGTTTCCCGGGCCGACACGGTGGCGGTCGCCATGCCGGGATAGCGGTCGAGCAGGCGGCGCGCCACGGCGCGGCAGAAGTGTTCCGGGCCGGCCCGCAGGTTCTCGCGCGCCACGATGTTGACGACGTTCTTGATCGTGTCGGTCGACACCGAGGTGGAATTGTCACCCGCCGTATAGGCTCGGGCGATGTCGCCGGTCAGCATGGCCCGCACCGCGAGTTCGCGCACCTCGCGCCGGTCGCCCTCGCCCCAGAGCCGCATCACGCGGACGCGGCTCTTGCCATAGGTGCTGCTGAGAAGCGTCATGGTCTGGACCTCCATGCCGATGATGCCTCGCGGGGCCGGCGTGGTCCATGCCGCGGATGCAAGATCATGGCCGGGAGGCCGGCCCATCAAACCGCGACGGCGCCCTTGATGGCGGGCCAGGGTTCATAGCCCTCGAAGGCGACATCGTCGAAAGAGAAGTCGAACAGGCGGCCGACCGCCGGGTTCAGCGCCAAGCGGGGCAGGGCGCGGGGCGTTCGGCCGAGCTGGAGCCGGGCAGCCTCGAGGTGGTTGCTGTAGAGATGGGCGTCGCCCATCGTGTGCACGAAGGTGCCGGGTTCGAAACCCATGACCTGAGCCACCATGGCGAGCAGCAGCGCGTAGGACGCGATGTTGAACGGCACGCCGAGGAACAGGTCGGCCGAGCGCTGGTAGAGCTGCAGTGACAGGCGACGCGCGCCGCCGGGCAGCGGTTCGGTATAGAACTGGAACAGGCAGTGGCAGGGCGCGAGCCTCATGCGTTCGAGGTCGCCCACGTTCCAGGCCGAGACGATCAGGCGGCGGCTGTCGGGATTGCGGGCCAGTTCGCCGAGCACGTCGGCGAGTTGGTCGTGGGTGCGACCGTCGGCGCCCTGCCAGGAACGCCACTGCCGGCCGTAGACCGGGCCGAGGTCGCCATCGGGGTCGGCCCATTCGTTCCAGATCGTGACGCCGTTCCGGTTCAGATAGCCGACGTTGGTGTCGCCGCGGAGGAACCACAGCAACTCGTGCACGATGGATTTGAGATGAAGCTTCTTGGTCGTGACGAGGGGGAAACCCTCGGCGAGGTCGAAACGCAATTGCGGCCCGAAGATCGACAGCGTGCCGGTCCCGGTCCGGTCCTGCTTGGCCGTGCCCTGGGCCAGCACGGCGTCGAGGAGATCGAGGTAGGGTTGCATGCGCTCGTCCGATCTGCGCGGCCGCGCGATGGCGCAGGAATCAGCAAGCCTTTCTACACGCGGGTATCGCGACGGGGTCAAGCGGGCGAAAGCCGATCAGACTTCGACGCGGGCGCCTTCGATGGCGCGGGGAATGAGCGGTCGGATCCCGACGATCGACCGTCGACTGATCGCTCTCGCGACGCCGAACGCCAGCACCCCGAGCGCGCCGCCAGACATCACGTCCACGAAATAGTGGCCGCCGTAGACCGGAGTAGCTGCAACCAGGAAGCCGTTTATCGCGAGTGCCGGCCAGCGAAGCCGGGGCAAGGGCCAGAGTACCAGCGTGAAAATCATCCCCAAAGCCGCGTGGAGGCTCGGGAACGTGATGATGCCTTCCGCTTCAGTGAGTGAGACCGTGTGGATCGTGCCGTCCCGCAGGCCATGCAGGATTGAGGCATGGAGGGCAGCCCCGAAAGCGGGAAGATGAGGAACGTCCTGCGGCTGCAGCCGGAGATGCACGTAAGTCTCCACGGCCGGTATCAGGCCCGACACCAGGATCGCGGTCAGGGCCGCGAGGACGAACGCCAGCACGACGTCGCGAAGCGCCTCGATCCGTCCGGTGAAGCCGAGGATCGTGACGATGACGATCAACTGGGGCTCGAGACTGTCATAGGCAGCGGAATAGATCCAAGCAAGCCAAGGCCGGGCCTCTACGAACACCAGATAGGTCTTCCAGTCGAGCCCGATCACCTGATCCCAGCGATACAGCGTGTCGTCCCAGAGCGGCCGGCCCGTGCTGGCGACGGCGTATTGCAGCGTCGCTCCGACTATCGAGAAGGCGACGAGCTGAGCCATGCCCGTCAGGGTCGCGGCGATGCGCGGGTTGGGTCGGCGGTGGCGGTAGAACGACGCAAGTGCGGCCAGACCCAGGCAGGCCGAAACTGGAACTATCGCGCTGGTCCAGGCGAAGGTCAGTTGGGCCGCCCACATCCACAGCACGGTCCCGAAAGCCGCGACCGCGATCAGGGCCCAGATACCCGCCGCTTCGTCGACTCGCCAGCCCGCCATTCGCGCTCCCCCCGGAGAATGCCGGGGAAGGCTTGCAGGAAATTACCAAACGAGACGTAAACAGCGCCACGCATTTCCGGCTCGCCTGCGAGCGCAGCAGCGTGAGACGACTGCACGATCATGATCGAGACATGGAGGCAGCGAAAGTGGAGGCTTCTGTTGCCAGGTGCCTCCGAACCCCGCCTAGAAGTGCTACCCCCTAGGACTTGATTCCCAGTACCTTCACCGCATTACGCAGCGACGGCCACCGGAGCATAGTTGTCATTGGTAACTATAGGTTTAGCCCGATAACGGCGGTACAATGCCGAGCAAAAGCGATCCCTTTACACCCACGTCAATCCTATTTCGGGCCCACCGAAGCGCGTTGCCCAATCACGCGCTCGGGTGGACCCGCCCGGTACCGCCCCGGGGTCCGTATGGTTTATTCCGAATGCCATTTATCGCCATAGTCGCCGAAGCGACATCGATAAGGTAGGCCCACAGCGCCGGTCGCGCAAGGTCCGCCTACGGCGGCCCAACCCTGGACTTCAGCCGATCCCGCCATTATCATGTGTCGGGTTGGGGCAGGGCACCGAAAAACGTGACGATGGGCCGGGCACCGAGGGACGGCAACGTCTGCGGGAGAAACCATCGTTCCGTCGTTCGAAGCTGACCGCCCGTGCCGCCGCTGCATCAGGCCTATCCCGTCGTGGCTGGTTCGGTGCGGGCCTCGAGGCCTGGCCGGCAGAGGTCGGGAACCCGGAGGTGGCGGCTGCCCTGATTGTCTCGCATGCGCAGCCGGTGGAACACGATGGCCGACCTGATCCGTTACGACCTGCTCGTTCAGGACGCGCTGCGCGGGGTCGTGCGCCAGGTTCTGACCGAGGTGGCCCGCAACGGGCTTCAGGGCGAGCACCATTTTTTCATCACGTTCAAAACCGCCACGCCCGGGTTGCGTTTGTCGAACCGCATGAGGGAACGCTATCCCGACGAGATGACGGTCATTCTCCAGCATCAGTTCTGGGGCTTGACGGTGACGGAGGCGGGGTTCGAGGTGGGCCTGTCGTTCAATAACGCCCCCGAGCGGCTCTTCGTGCCCTTCGCGGCCATCACCATGTTCCAGGATCCGTCAGTCACCTTCGGGCTCAAGTTCGACCCCAAGGAGACGGCCGGCGCGGAGGACGGCGCGGCGAAGTCCGTCCCGTCGGAAGCCCCGAAGAGCCTGCCCGGCAAGCGCGCGCTGACGACGGTCGAGACCAAGGTCCCGGCTCGACTGGGCCATGAGGTGGCGCCGAAGCAGGACGACAAGCCGAGCAAGACCGGCGACGGGCCGCCGAAATCGAAACCGGTGCTGGCCAAGGTGGCCGACAAGCCGGACGACGACCCGGCTGCCGGCACCAAGGTCGTCTCGATCGACGCCTTCAGGAAGAAGCCCTGACGGGCAGGCTGCGGGTTCTCGAGGGTGCCATGGCCGACGTCGTCAATCTCCGGCGGTTCCGCAAGGCCGAGCTTCGCGCCGTGAAGGCCGTGGCGGCCGGCAGCAACCGCGCCCTGTTCGGCCGCAGTAGATCGGAGCGCCTCGTGGCCGAGACCGAGCGCTCCCGGAACGATGCCCGGCTCGATGGCCATCGGCGAGATTTGACCGCCGATCGTGGCGAGGAACCGGGTGGTTGAGGGCGGGGCACTGGCATGTCGTCGATCGCCGAGCAGACCTTGGCCAAGAGGTCGCTCACGGTCGCGGCCCACCGCACCAGCATCTCGCTCGAAGACGCGTTCTGGACCGGGCTCCGCGACATCGCGGCATCGCGTGGCATGACCGCTGCCGCGCTCGTGGCCGAGATCGACCGCAATCGGGGCGGCGCCAACCTGTCCTCGGCGATCCGGGTCTTCGTCCTGGCGTTCTATCGCGAGCGCGCCGCGGTCGGCATGGCCGGCCCGGACCGATGCAGCGTTGGCGCGGCTTCCTAAAAACCGACATAATGCCACTGTGTCGATGCCGGGCCCTCCGCGGGCGCCGCAGCCGGAGCCCAGGGATTCCAATGCCGATCTTGAACCGCCGTTCGGCCCTGGCCTTTGGCACCGCATCGGCTGCCGCCGGCCTCCTGCGGTCCTGGCCGGGGATTGCCGCCGACGCGACGGCTCCTGCCGCCTGGCCCACTCCCCTAAGCGGCGGCGAGACGGAAAGCTACGGATTGTCGGCCTTCGGCGAACTCGCGATGCCGGCCGATTTCGCCAATCTGCCCTATGCCGACCCTGCCGCCCCCAAGGGCGGCACCATCGTGCTCGAACCCACGACGGCCGGCCTCAACCAGAACTTCACCACCTTCGACACGCTGAACATCTACATCCTGCGCGGCGATGGCGCGGCCGGCATGGGCCTCATCTTCGATACGCTGATGACCGGCACGCTCGACGAACCCGATGCCGCCTATGGCCTCGTGGCGAAGTCCGTCCGCTTCTCCGCCGATCGGCTCACCTACCGGTTCCTGCTGCGGTCCGAGGCGCGGTTCCACGACGGCTCGCGGCTCACCGCCGCCGATGCCGCCTTCTCGCTCGACCTCCTGAAGACCAAGGGCCACCCCAATCTGCGGACCGGCCTGCGCCACCTCGTGAGCGCTGTGGCGCTCGGCGACGACGTGCTCGAAGTGAAGCTCGACCCGGCCCGCACCCGCGAGACCCACCTCACGGTAGCGGGCCAGCCCATCTTCTCGAAGGCCTACTACACGGCGCACCCGTTCGACCAGACCACGCTCGAGTCGCCACTCGGCTCCTCGGCCTATCGGGTCGGTGCCGTCGAGCAGGGGCGTACCATCAGCTTCGAACGCGTCGAGGATTGGTGGGCCAGGGACCTGCCGATCAACCGCGGCCAGGCGAACTTCGATCAGATCCGCTACGAATATTACCGCGAGCGGCAGGTCGGCTTCGAGGCGTTCAAGTCGGGCGCCACCACGTTCCACGAGGACTTCACCTCGATCAACTGGGCGAAGGGCTACGATTTCCCGGCCGTGTCCGACGGTCGCGTGCGACGCGACGTCGTGCCCGACGAGGCGCCATCCGGCGCGCAGGGCTGGTGGTTCAACACCCGCCGCGACAAGTTCAAGGACCCGCGCATCCGCCAGGCGCTCGGCTTCGGGTTCGACTTCCAATGGGTCGACAAGAACATCATGTACGGCCTCTATCGGCGGACGATATCGTACTTCCAGAACTCGCCCATGGCGGCGTCGGGGATGCCGGGGCCGGACGAGCTCAAGCTGCTGGAGCCGTTCCGGGGGAAGGTGCCGGACGCCGTCTTCGGCGAGGCCATTCTGCCGCCAATGTCGGACGGCTCGGGCCAGGACCGCGCGTTGCTGAGCCAGGGCTTCAAGCTGCTCCAGGCGGCCGGCTGCAAGCGCGACGGCAACGTCCTGGTCCTGCCGAACGGCGAGCCCTTCCGCATCGAGTTCCTGGATTTCAGCGGTGGGCTCGAGCGCCACACCCAGCCCTTCATCAAGAACCTGCAACTGCTCGGCATCGACGCCAGCTTCCGGGTGGTCGACGCCGCGCAATACCAGTCGCGCGTGCAGGATTTCGACTTCGACGTCGTCACGTCGCGCCACGGCGGCAATCCCACGCCGGGCGAGGATCTGCGCGTCACCTTCGGGTCCGAAGCGGCTCATACGCCGGGCTCGCAGAACCTGACCGGCACGGCCGACCCGGTCGTCGACGCCCTGATCGAGAAGGCGCTCGTCGCCACGAGCCGGGCGGAACTCACGACCGTCTGCCGCAGCCTCGACCGCGTTCTCCGCTCCGGATATTGGTGGGTGCCGATGTGGAACAACCCCGCCCATTGGCTGGCCTATTGGGACGAGTTCGGCTGGCCGAAGCGACGGCCGAAGCTCGAACCCGGCGTGCTGTCGACCTGGTGGTACGACGACGCCAAGGCGAAGCAACTCAAGCAGCGCGGCTGACGCGCCCATGCTGGCCTATATCGCGCGCCGCCTCCTGTTCATGGTGCCGACCGTGCTCGGCATCCTGTTCGTGTCCTTCGTCATCGTGCAGTTCGCGCCGGGCGGCCCCGTGGAGCGCGTCATCGCGCAGCTCCAGGGGCTCGACAGCGCGGGCTCGAGGCTCGGCGGCGGCGGCTCCGACGTCGGGGCCGCCACCCAGGCCCAGGGCGGCCTCGGCGGCGAGGGCTCGAAGTACCGCGGCGCACAGGGGCTCGACCCGAAGTTCGTGAAGGAGCTGGAGCACCAGTTCGGCTTCGACAAGCCGGCCTACGAACGCTTCGCCCTGATGGTCCGCAACTACGCCACTTTCGACTTCGGCCAGAGCTATTACCGCGACGTGCCGGTGCTGCAGCTGATCGGCGAGCGCCTGCCGGTGTCGATCTCGCTCGGCTTGTGGATGACGCTGCTGTCCTACGTGATCTCGATTCCGCTCGGCATCGCCAAGGCCGTGCGGGACGGCTCGCGCTTCGACGTGTGGACGTCGGGCGTCGTCACGGTCGGCTATGCGGTGCCGAGCTTCCTCTTCGCCATCCTGCTCATCATCCTGTTCGCGGGCGGGTCGTTCTACCAGATCTTTCCGTTGCGCGGCCTCGTGAGCGAGAACTGGGCCGAGCTCTCCTGGCCCCACAAGGTCACCGACTACCTGTGGCACATCACGCTGCCGGTCACCGCCATGTCGGTCGGGGCCTTCGCGACCTCGACCTTTCTGACCAAGAATTCCTTCCTCGACGAGATCAAGAAGCAATATGTGCAGACGGCCCGCATGAAGGGCCTGAGCGACGGCGGCGTGCTCTACGGCCACGTGTTCCGCAACGCCATGATGATCGTGGTGGCGGGCTTCCCCGGCGCCTTCATCTCGGCCTTCTTCACCGGCGCCATCCTGATCGAGGAGATCTTCAATCTGCCGGGCCTGGGCCTGCTCAGCTACGATTCCATCATGAACCGTGATTATCCCGTGGTCTTCGCCAACCTCTACATCTTCGCGCTGCTCGGCCTCGTGGTGAACCTGATCTCCGACCTGACCTACACCTGGATCGATCCCCGGATCGACTTCGAGACGCGGGGCGTGTGATGGACGCGATCGTCGATTCCGGGCGCGCTGCCGCTCTGGCGCCGCCCACCGGCCGCCGCGGCTGGCTCAAGCTGACGCCGATCAACCGCCGTCGTATCGACAATTTCAAGCGCAACCGGCGCGGATATTGGTCGCTGATCGTGTTCACGGTGCTGTTCGCCATCTCGCTCGGCGCCGAGTTCGTCTCCAACGAACGGCCGATCGTCCTCTCGTACAAAGGCGACATCCTGTTCCCGGTGTTCAACGACTATCCGGAGGAGCGCTTCGGCGGCTTTCTGGCCCATACGGACTACCGCAATCCGGAGACCGCCAAGGAGATCCAGGATCACGGCTGGATGGTCTGGGCACCGATCCGCTATTCCAACTCCACCCGCAACCTGTCGCCGCCCACGACCCTGCCGTCACCCCCGACATGGCTGCTCGCCGACGCGCAATGCGCCTCCGCGATCCGGGATCAGGGTGGCACGCCGCCCGCCAGCCGCCCCTGCGGCGCGATCGAGTGGAACTGGCTCGGCACCGACGATCACGGCCGCGACGTGCTGGCCCGCCTCATCTACGGCTTCAGGCTCTCGATCGTCTTCGCGCTGCTCCTGGCCGGGATCTCGTCCGTGGTCGGCATCGCGGCCGGCGCCGTGCAGGGCTATTTCGGCGGCTGGACCGACCTCATCATGCAGCGGGTGATCGAGATCTGGTCCTCGTTGCCGCATCTCTACATCCTGATCATCGTGGCGGCCGTGATCACGCCGTCCTTCATGGTCCTGCTCGGGATCCTGCTGCTGTTTTCCTGGGTCAACCTCGTCCACCTGGTCCGGGCCGAGTTCCTGCGCGCACGCAACTTCGAATATGTGAATGCCGCCCGCGCGCTGGGGCTGTCGAACCTGCGCATCATATGGAAAC
>JAABUM010003480.1_pt1 | contig 10306 bp, 11 predicted proteins | sample 5559161 | NCBI WGS metagenome assembly JAABUM01 (sample SAMN10711868, study PRJNA513369) | rock metagenome | isolation source: Antarctica rocks | place: Antarctica: Victoria Land, Siegfried Peak nord | reverse complement strand
ACCTGCCCCCGCCGGCCCCGGCCCGGGGGCGCCTGCAGGTCCAACACAGCCGCCGCTGCCCGCTCCAGTGCCGACCGTGTCCGTCCCAACCGTGCAGCTCCCACCCGTGCCTACCGGCCCCGGGCTGTCTTCGGTCAAGCCGTCCCCCACCTGCCTGCTGCCACCCCTATGCCCCGCCGTTCCCTAACAGCGGCTGGCTCCCGACCGATAGGCGTTGCTCAGGCCGGAGGTGGGTCCTGTCCATCGGGGCCCTGCACCGGGGACGGCGGGGCACGGGGGCCCCCGGGGGGTCCATCGTCGCGCAGCGGAGCGTTGTGGCCGATTCTGGTGCCGGGCCGTGGGAGCATGCCTCGCACCCGCCTCCCGGCGGGGACCGTGTGGACCGACCGCTGACCCAACCCTGCGGAGACTTACGTGCGCCCCACCCGAGCCCTGCCGACCGCCGCCCTCGTCGTGGGCCTCGTGCTGTCCCTCGCCGGCTGCGGCGGGAGCGGATCCGGCAACGACAACGGCGTCGTCGCCGGCCCGTCAGCCACCGGCGGTACCGCTGGCTCCGGCAGCGGCCTGTTTGCCCTGCTTCCGAAGGAGATCCAGTCGTCGAAGAAGGTCCGGGCCGCCACTGACGGCACGTACCCGCCGAACGAGTTCACCGGCGCGGATGGCAAAAGCCTGCAGGGCTTCGACATCGACCTGGCCAAGGCCGTGGGCGACAAGCTCGGGGTGAGGATCGAGTTCGACAACGCCAAGTTCGACAGCATCATCACCGGCATCGTGGCGGGGCGGTACGACCTGGCGTTCAGCTCCTTCACCGACAACCCCAAGCGGCAGAAGGAGGTGGACTTCGTGGACTACTTCACCGCCGGCACCTCGATCCTGGTGAAGAAGGGCAACCCCGACAAGATCACCAAGCTCGAGGATCTGTGCGGCAAGAAAATCGCCCTGGAGTCCGGGACGGTCCAGGTCGGGATCGCCAAGGCGGCGAAGTGCCCCGGCGGCAGCAAGATCGACGTCACCCAGTTGCCCGATGACGCCACGGCACGGCTGCAGGTCAAGACCGGGCGCGCCGTCGCCGACATGAATGACTTCCCGGTCGCGGCCTACACCGCCAAGACCTCCGGCGGCGGTAACGACTTCGAGGTCGTCGGCACGCAGTACCAGACCGCGCCCTACGGCGTCGCCATCAGCAAGAAGGAGCCGGGGCTGCGCGACGCGGTCCAGAAGGCCCTCGCGGCGCTGGTCGCGGACGGCACCTACAACACGATCTTGAAGAAGTGGGACATCCAGCAGGGCGCGCTGAAGACGATCACCGTCAACGCCGGCTCCTGACGACCGTGGACGCCTGAGTTGCCGGCTCCGTGCGTGTCGCACGATGATCGCACTGGTGACGCCGAGCAGGAGGCCGGCTGCGATGTCGCTGGGGTAGTGCACGCCGGTGTAGAGCCGGCCCCAGGCGACTGTGGCGGCGATCGCCAGGACTGGAGCGGTGAGGGGCGGCTCGTCCAGGGCCACCACGGTGGCGAATGCCGCGGCGCTGGCGCTGTGGCCGCTGGGAATCGAGCTCGTCCTGGGCCGGCCCGTGACAGCACGTGGCAGCGGCACGCGATGGGGCCGGGGACGCGGCCGCTCGACCAGGTGTTTGGCCAGGACGTTGCTGGTGGCGCTTGCCAGGGCGCGGGCAGTCAAGGCTGTGGCAGCGGATTGCCGTCGCGTGCGGCCCGTCGTGGCCAGGAATCCTGCAAGTGCCAGCCACAGCCGGCCGTGGCTCGCACTCGCGGTCAGCGGCGGAAATACGCGGTCGGCATCGCGTTCCCTGGCTGGACAGCGTCTGTACATCCTGTGGTCAGCAGCGTCAACTGCCATGAAAAGGCGCACGGGTTGTGTACGTCCTGTGGTCAGAGGTTGATGAAGGGGCTCTCTGAGTGCTTAGCCGGCGGTTACTGGGCTGGCCGGCGGTTACTGGGCTGGTGGGCGTGCAGCGGCCCCGTCCGCTGTGGGAAGCGGACGGGGCCTTGGGTTGTCGGCTTGTCTCAGACGCCGTCGGTGTCGATCTGCTCCTTGCGGACCTGCTCAGTGACGGTTTCCTGCTCAGTGACGGTTTCGGTTCCCAGCTTCACCCGCTCGACCGGGACCGCCTCCTTTGCCACAACCGGGCGCTCGGCCTGCAGGACCACCTCGTGCTCACCCTCAGTGATAGCCGGACCGTCGTGCGCCGCATCCGCATTGCCTTCGGTGATCGGCTCTCGTTCGACGCGGACCTCCTCATGCGACACCGGGACGGTGACCTGCTGCTGCTCGGTCACGACGTGCTTGCGCAGCCGAGCGCGGCCAGCCTCAACCTGCTCGGTCCCGACGTGCAGCTGCTCCTCAGAGCGGGTCATGGCGTCGTCACTGTTCGGGCCGCTGGTGTCCTGACCGGCCGGGGAGACACCCTCCTCCTGCTGCGCGCTGGTGTCGCCGACAATGCCGTAGTGGGTGTAAAGGCGCTGCTCCTCCTCAGGGGTGAGTTCTGCGTCGTCCTGAACACTGGGGGCGTCGTGTACGAGTTGCTTGGTGTAGGGCACTAATACCCCGTCCGGTTGGAGGCTTCCCCCGTCGAGCGGGACGAAGTGATGGGCCTGGCCGAACGCGCCGGTGTGAATCGTCACGAACGTCGCCTGGTCGGCCTCGACCGACTCGAACACCGCCGCGATCTTGCCGAGTCTCTCGTTGTTGGCTCCGTAGAGCTCCTTACCCTCCAGGCCAGCCATATCGTTGGGGGTGAGCATGCGGTCGTCCCTTCAGTTGATGTCTTTGAGCCACAGCGACGTCAGAGAAAGGCTGACGGCGCGGTGGTCACTGTTCCCCGTCGGTACCTGCAGACACCGCCCAACGGTCGGGCTTTTGCCGGTGCCCGCGCAGCATCCGGCATCGCCGTTGAGTTCCGCGGTCAAGCCGGACGAAACGTCAAAAGGCTCCATTCATGCTAAATCGACGCATGACGGCCCGCAGGACCTTGGGGGCGGCGAGCATCTTGTCCTCCGCTGTGGTCACGACACAGAACTGCAAGGCGGCGTTGAGCGTCCGGATGAACTCGGGTCGCTCCCGAGACGTGTCAAGCAAGGTGCGGATCAACCCACCGATCGGCTGGACATGCTCCATGACTAGGCCGCCCTTACCCGAGCGACCCCGGACGTAGGCAGCACGGGCGGCAGCCGTCCAGGGGCGCCAGGGGGATACTTCGATCGCACCAGCGGACGCTGAAGGCGCCGGGCTGCACCAAGATCACGAATGACGGCCAGTGCAGCCTCGTTCACGTCTTGCTCCTCCACTCTGACCTCGATGCTGGCACAAGGGTGAGCCGTACCTGTTCCAGGACTGAAGACCACGCCATCGAGGCCTACGAGAGCGCCGTGACGTAGAACAGCTCATCGGACACGCGGACGGTGGCACAGCGGCTGGCTGAGATCCAGGCACCCAAGAGCAATAGCTGAATCTGTCAGGCGCGCCTATCGGCTCATCGGCGTTGTGGCGGTACCGTCCGCAGCATGGTCATCCTGGGAATCATCCTGCTCATCATTGGGCTGCTTGTCGCCAGCCTGCACGTGCTGTTCGTCATCGGCATCATCTTGCTGATCGTCGGGCTCGTCCTGAACCTCGTCCCGATCGGTGGCAGCAAACGACGCGTCTTCTGACTTTGCGGCACGGCGCTGCGGCAGGCGATGCCTGACCACGGCGTCTGGGCCCATCTTGTGGCGATTGCCAGCTCCCGGGGCAGACCAGCACCGTGACTGTGCGCAGACGCTGATCTTTACGGCACTGATCCAGAGGGCGCAACCGCCCGGGTTGATGCTGCAAGTACAGGGCATATTGCGTCCATGCGCATCGGAAGCCTGTTGCTGGTCATCTGGCTCCTCATCGGGGCGGCTGCTGCCTTCCAGCGTGATTACTTCAAGGGCAGCGGCGTGACCTGTGCAAAGGCCAGCACGATTGCAGTTACCATCGTCGCCGGGCCGCTCAACTACGTGGGGGTCAACCCCAAACTGAAGTGCCCAGACGTGAAGGTCCCGCAGCCGAGCTCGTAGTCAGGCGCACTTCCGTGCGCTGACTGCCCAGCGCCGTGGCTGCGGTGTCAAGGGCCCCAGGTGACAGAGGGCTGGCATCGGGACAGCTCGCGGGGAGCCGGAGCACAACTGTCTTGCGCTTGGCCGCAGGCCCGCTCCCTGCGCGAATTTGAGCTGCCCCCGGCCGCTGGTGCCGTACGGAGAGCGTGGGTCCCCGCAACGCCACCGGCGGCCCTAGGTTGGGGTGATGGCGAAGTGGACCAGACCTGTCTCTATGGAGGCGCTTCGCGGGTTCGCGGCATCGGCAGATGTAATTGTCTTCACCGACGTGCCGGTAGTCGGGCCTGGCTGGCGAGGCTGGGGCAGCCGCTGTCCACGCCGAGTGCTCGACGTTGCGGCAGCCGCGCTCGGCACCGGGGACGTCAGCCCGTTCGCGGAGGATGACTTCATCGCGGCGATTGCCTCGGGCCGGTCAATCCACCCTCTGAATACCTGGGGCTTCGCCCCTGAGACGCCCTCAAGGGGTCAGCGCTCTGGAGCGCTAACCGTCAAGCCTGATCGACCGCACCCCTCGGCATGAGGTGGAGTCTCGCGGCTTCTGTGCCGGGCGAGACCGGATGGTTGGCTGAGGACATGGCCAACTCGACAAGACGCAACTTGCTGCAGCTCTCCTGCATCGCGGCCATCGCGGCATGCGATCGGACTCCCGCCCGTCCGGCCACCTCACTGGCGACCAGCCCGCCCCTCCCCTCCGGGAGGTACATCGTCGATGCCACAGCACCGAACAGCACATCAATCCAGGCTGGACTGGACGCTGCTGCCGCGGCTGGCGGTGGAACAGTCTTCGTACCGCCAACAGCAGGTGGTATCTACTCCATAACGACGGCTCTGCTCATCAGCAGTAACACCACACTCGAAATTGCATCCGGCGTAACACTCCAACGGGCCGCTGCTATCGACAACCTTTTGCGGAACAAATCAGACGGAACCGTAGGGAAATACTCTTCTCAGACCAAGGTCACCGTTCGCGGTGGTCACTGGGATGGCAATGCAGCCGCCTATCCATCGACCAACGTCACTTTGATGACGTTTGGTCACTGCACCAACATTCTTGTCGAGAACGTTGACTTCACCGGCATTGTGGGCTGGCACGGCCTAGAGTTGAACGCCTGCAAACATGCCATCGTCAGAGACAGCGTGTTTCATGACTATCCCCGTGGTAGCGAACTACTGCAACTGGACCTAGCGAACGGCACCGGGGCTTTCCCGTGGTTCGGGCCATACGACAACACGCCATGTGATGATATCTTGCTTGCCGGAAACGTCTTTCGAGATGGTGGTATCGGGGTCGGTACCCATCTCTCAGTAGCCGGTAAGTGGCACACGAACATCCGTATCATGGACAACCACTTTGTCAACCTGACTTCATATTGCATCGAAGCTCAGGACTGGAAGCAAGTTCTCGTGCAGGGCAATACGTTCGTGAACTGCTCGGTAGGCGTGTACGCCATCACCAAGGCCTCACAAATCTGTAGCGAGTTCTCCATCAGCAATAATATCTTCACCGCCATGAAGTCGCGCTGCACGCAGATGAACGGGCAGACAACAACTGCTAGGTACATCCGTCGAGTCTCGATGGTCAACAACGTAGTCAATGGCAGCGAAGGCTACGGGCTGACTGCTGACTATTCGCACGGCATTACGTATAGCGGGAACATCGTTACTGGCTGTATTTCTTATGGAATCTGGCTATGGAAGGCCGTAGAGGCCACCGTGACAGGCAACCACTTGGTCGGCAACAACACCGGTGCTAATCCCACGACCGGAGACCTTGGGGTGGGTGCCAACGGCCAAGCAGCAGTTGGCGACACCTCGGACGTCACCGTGACGGGCAACGTCATCGGCACGATCTACGTTTGGTCCGGCACCAGAATCCTCATCATCGGCAACAACATCCTCACTTCCTACAAAGTAAGCACCGCGGCTCCAGTGGCGACTGTTCTCAACCGCGTTGGCAACGTCATTGCGGGCACGTACTCCGCGACATAGGCGTCTTGTAACAGACTTTATCCGAGTCTTGAACTAGTTCATGAAATCGTCGCTAGCAACGATGGAATCGCAGATTGTTGTCTGTTGACGACATCGGAGCCGGAGCCGTCATGACGGTCGTTCGCGGGTACTCAGTCCGCTTCTCGTGAGGCGCGTCCCCGCCAGATTCGGCCCGAGATTAGATATGCGGGCTTACCACCGTTACTGTTGCCACCATCCATCTGCGGCTTCAACTCTCATCACGCAACACTCAATACAGAGGCCCGCGTATAGCTAGCAACTCTCTCACTACCGGGGCATAGAAGTACGGGACTTGCAAATTGCCTCATGGGTAACCGGGCAGCTGGGACCTGTCAGCGGGCGTCGTCGAGGGCTTCGCCGATGGACTCAGCGATAGGGTTGCGGCTGCGGTGTAGCAGGTGTCCGCCGATGATCACCACTGCTAGAGGTTGATCGTCGCCATACCGGGCAGGTCAGAGGAGCGCGGCCGTCCCGGCCGCCCCAGAGAGGCGGCACGCATGGGCATCTTCAAGGACGACGACGACACCGAGGCGGGTGCCGGCTCGGGCGACGGTGGCACGACGGGCACGCCCAGCACCGACACGGTCATGGACCCCGCGGGCGGCACGCAGACCGGCATGGTCGTCAGTGGCGGCGGCGTCGCGGACCCCAGCGCGGACGACGGCGGGCCGGCCACCGACCAGTAGTGCTGGGCCGAGGGTCAGACGCGTAGTGCCTTCTGACCCTTGGCCGCGATGCCCGCACCATCGCGTGGCGCGACCCCTGCTTAAGGTCCGCTGAATAACCGCGCCCCGGCGGCGCTAGCCTGGGCTGCCGGACCCCGAGCGCTAGCCTCGGCGAGGTCTGGATGTCATGGTGACCAAGCTTGCAGCTGCACGAGCCAGCGCAGGTGGAGGTCCCCGGAGCAGCCTCAAGCGTCTGCCGCGAGTGTCTGCGCGCCAGGGCGCAGGTGAGTTCGTCAGTGCCCCAGCGGACCCTGGGAGCTCGGAAGCGGTCGGGTGGCATGTAGACCTACGCCCCGACGCAGTGTGTTCGCGCTGATCCGACACACGCAGGTCAGGATGGGGTCTGTCTCACACCTTGTCGAACAGAGCGAGTTCGGCTGCATCCGGTGCCTCAAACTGCCTGGCCCACTTCTCAAGATCGCAGCGCCTGATGGGCACCGTGCCGGGCTCGGCTGCCTCGTTGCGAAGTTCAAGCCGACGCCACAACTCTTCGACGGGCGCCTCCAGGTAGCGCAGTTCCACCGTCGCGCCCAGAGCTCGGCCAGCGAGTCGAAGTTCCTCCCGCTCCTCCCGCGCCCAGAAGCCGTTCTCCATGATGACGCCTTGGCCCAACACGAGTAGTTCCTGGCCAAGCCGCCACAGCCGGCCCTCCAGCAGCACGCGTTCCTGTTCGTCGTAGCTGATCGGGCACTGGCGCTAGCGTCCGAGCCATGCGCTCCTTCTCGTCGGCGTGGTGGCGTCACGAGCTGCGGGAGGGGCGACCCTGGTGGCTTTGGCCTTACTCGCTGGCGCTCACCGTCTACTTCGCAGGCGGCCTGGTCTGGTGCCTGTACAAGAACTTCTGGTTGGGCGCGGCGTTCAGCGGACTTGTGCTCACCGTTCACATCCTGCTGTTCGTGAAGCCATCGCGTGCTCCGTGGACGGCGCATCACGCTGCGAAGAGGACCTGACGCGCTGGTGCTCTCCGTCCGGCAGCGCCAACTCGCTGCGCGGCACCGTGGTTTGGCTGTCCGCTCTGCTGGCGTCTGCCGTGGAACACAGAGGCGGCTGCCAAGAAGCTGGCATTAGCGGCTACGAAGCGACGTCAGGTCGAGTTTCATCCGGCGCTGTGGGCTCGAGGCGTCCGGCGGTGTGGCCCACCCGACTTCGACGAATCCGGCCCGGCGGTACAAGCGGACGGCGTGACCGTTCCCGACCCTGACGTTCAAGGCCACGCGGGTCGCTCCGGCAGCCTTGGCATGAGCAACCGCCGCCCGAAGCAGCGCCTCGCCCGCGCCTCGTCCACGGGCGTCCGGCGCAACCCACATGGAGATGACTTCCGCCTGCTCATCCAGGACTGCGGTGACGCTCACCATGCCCACGGGACCAGCGCCTTCGTCGGCTAGGAGGTTGATCGGCACTTCGTCCAACCGTCGCCGCCATCGCTGCTCTGTGTCGCCGTCGCCGCTCCACTCCGCGAGCGTCGCGCCGAAGGCGTCTGGGGAGTCGGCCAGCGCCTGCCGCCGAAGCAGCCTCCACTCCGACCAGTCTGCTGCCGTCACAGAGCGAACTGGCACCACCCCGCCAGACTGCCAGCATCCGACGCGTGAGAACGGTAGGTGCTACTGAGGATCGCTGGAAGATGACGGGGCGGTGCCGAGACTTGCCCGAGGGGAGACCGCAAACGACGAATGACCCCGAAGGCCCCGCACCACCCCTTGATGGGGCGGCGCGGGGCCAGTGGTCATGAGGCGAGGGCGGACGTGCTGTCCAGGACTGTCTGAAGCGTGTGCCAGGTCTGGCGGTCCAGCCGGCCGATGTCGCCGGTGATGGCCTTCAGACCGTTGCGCTCGGCCCGGTCGCCGCGGACGACTCCTGCATGGTGCTCGAAGGTGTTGACCGCCTGCAGGACCCCGTGGGCTGTGCCTGTCCACGGCGAGACCCGAGGATCTGACCGGTACAGGGTCATCAGGGTGTCCCGCTTGTTGTCCGCCATGGTCCGCGACCGGCCGACCAGTTGCTGACCTGTACTGTCGGTCCGGGAAATGTGTGAGTCCAGGAACCCGGCCCATCGGCTGGGACTGACGTGCACCTGGCAGAGCTGGGCGACCTCGTGGGCGAAGTCATGAGCCAGGCTGTGCACCATCGCCAGGGCCTGCCGGGCCGGTCCCAGTTGAGCGTGGGAGTACCGGCTGTGCTTCACCTTGAACTCCTGCCCCTGCTCGGCCAGTGCCAGTTCTCTGGTGTTGTCGCACACGGTGTCAGTGACCGTTCGCTTGTAGGTCGTGGCGATGCTGCCGTCGAACGACGTCGTGGCCAGCAGGTTCGGCCTGAAGCTCACGCCCTCCGGCGTCGTGATCGTCTCCGGCATGGAGACCTCCACCCAGGCGATCGCCCCTCCGCGCAGCAGTCCGGCGCTGCTGATCGCCAGGTCGTCGTCGAGCAGGTCCGCGACGCTCGTCAGGAGCCACTCGCGGTATTGGTGACGTTGGTAGCCGTGGCCGAAGATGCCCATGGCCTTGCCCTCTGTGTCATCGGACCGGCAGATGGCCTGCCGGTCCTCGACGACCGCCCAGCGCATCGGCAGGCCATCGTCTGAGTGCGTCGTCGTGCAGGCCTCGGCGGGGACCTCCACGGCAATCCGCCGGCTGTCAGCGGTCCAGTGAAACAGCCGCTCCTGGACGTCGGCGAGTGGGATGGGTCCGGGGTAGTGATTGGACTGCCCGCCTTGCTCCTGGGCGCGCCAGTGCCAAGCGGTGCCGCGTTTGTCGGTGAAGCCGATCAGGGTGTTCGTGTTGAGCCAGTTCAAAGTTTCTCGGGACGTGGTGTTCTCCTTCGGACATGACGAAGCCCGACCCCAGGCTGGGATCGGGCACGGCTGCGGTGTTGCGGTCAGGTAGGCCGGATGGCCGGGGAGCGGTCGGTGTGGGGTCAGGCAGATTCCGCTTCCGGGCTGTCAATCGCCAGGTCGGGGATGTTCAGGGCCCGGTAAACGCTGGCCCTGGAAACACCGAGCACCCCAGCGATGCTGGAGACGTCGTAATCGCCGCTGTCGCGCATCGACCTGGCGGTCTTGAGCTTGCCCTCGGTCCAGACGGTGGGTCTGCCGCCAGTCCTACCTCGGGCTCGGGCGGCCGCCAGGCCGGCGAGGGTCCGTTCACGGATGAGCTCACGCTCGAATTGGGCCAGGGCGCCCATGAGGTGGAACAGCAGCCGGCCGCCGGGGGTGGAGGTGTCCAGCGACTCGGTGAGACTGACGAAGCCCACCCCGCGGCGCTCAAGGTCCGCGACGACGTCGATCAGGTGCCGCAGGGACCGTCCGAGCCGGTCCAGCCGCCACACCACCAGGCTGTCCCCGGGGCGGGCCTGGCTCAAGAGGTCGTCCAGGGCCGGGCGGGACTCGAGCTTGCCGCTGGCCTTGTCGGTGAAGATCCGGTCGCAGCCGGCGGCGCGCAGGGCATCGAGCTGGAGGGCTTCATCCTGTTGCAGGGT
>JAABUM010007260.1_pt1 | contig 10308 bp, 8 predicted proteins | sample 5559161 | NCBI WGS metagenome assembly JAABUM01 (sample SAMN10711868, study PRJNA513369) | rock metagenome | isolation source: Antarctica rocks | place: Antarctica: Victoria Land, Siegfried Peak nord | reverse complement strand
TCGAACGGCGGGTGGGCTTCCTCGCCGACTACCTGAGGTCGACCCGCGCGCGAGGCTACGTCCTCGGGATCAGCGGCGGCGTGGACTCCTCGACGGCGGGTCGGTTGTGCCAGCTCGCCGTGGAGCGGGTCCGCGAGGACGGTGGCGACGCGGCGTTCGTCGCCATGCGGCTGCCCTACGGTGTGCAGCAGGACGAGGACGACGCCCAGCTGTCGCTGCGCTTCATCGGCGCGGACGAGGTGGTGACGGTCAACATCGCGGCGGCCACGGACGGGATGTCCGACGCCGTCCGGGACGCCGGGCTCGTGGTCACCGACCCAGCCCGGGTGGACTACCTCAAGGGCAACATCAAGGCACGCCAGCGGATGATCGCGCAGTATGCCGTGGCCGGCGCGAGGGGGATGCTCGTCGTCGGGACCGACCACGCCGCGGAGGCCGTCACCGGATTCTTCACCAAGCACGGTGACGGAGCCTGCGACCTCACTCCGCTGACCGGGCTGACGAAGCGTCGCGTGCGCGCGGTCGCCGGACACCTCGGCGCTCCCGCCTCCATCGTCGGCAAGGTGCCCACGGCCGACCTCGAGGACGATCGGCCGCTCGTGCCGGATGAGGTAGCGCTCGGCGTGACCTACGACGAGATCGATGACTACCTGGAGGGTGGGGGCGTCTCGCCGGGAGCACGGGAGACGATCGAGGGCTGGTTCACCCGGACCGCCCACAAGCGGGCGCTGCCGGTGTCGCCCAGCTGAGCGGTGCGCCGGGCATTGGGGACCTTGGCTGAGGCGGGTGTGCGTGGGGGGCGGTGCTCAGGTCGGGTTCGGAAGGTCCGCCTGGACGATCACCACGGCTTGGTCCGCGGCGAGCGCAGGCGTGAACCACGCTTGGGCGTCTTGTCGCCCGCACAGCTGCTGCGGCTGCGGCAGCAAGGGGCAGGTGAGGTTGGTGACGCGCGCTCCAGAAACCTGCACGGTGACTGGCAGAGCGGCCAACGCCTCCACCTTCAGGGGCGCGAGCATGATCAGAGCTCTGCCCGGCGGCGCGGGGCGGCTGCGTTGGACCGCATCCACGAGGCGATACCGGAGCTGGAGGGTGTCCGCGGGCTGAGGCAGCACGAGGTTGACCCGCTGCCGGACGGTGCCGTTGTCAGGGACCGCGACCACCTGACCGTCGGCAACGGCCTGGAGGTCGACGACGGTGGGGCGGGCCACGGGGGTGATGCCGAAGTCCTGCGGGAGGGCCAGGGCCACCTCGCGCAGTGGCCTCGAGAGGCGGACCCACGCGACGACCTCGAGGTCTCCGGATGCGTCGGGTCGCGCGGCGACGCGGCCCCCCGGCTCAGTGACACCCGGGCCCCTTCCCGCTCCGGTGGCAGGCGCTGTCGAGGGCGGTTGCGACGACGCGGCTGGGGAGGATGACGTCGGCTGGTCTGTTGTCGCGCCGGGCTTCGGTGCGACCAGCGCCGTGACGGGCCCATCGAGGACGGTCGCGGGCTGCTCCGACGACCGCCAGACGCCATACAGCATCGCGGCGGTTCCGCCGGTCAGGAGGACAAGACCAAGATCGCGAAGACGCCGGCGGCGCCTGTCGTCCGATGGCGTCCTCACCATGCGTAGACCCGCTTACTCCGTTTGCGAAATCCCGTGACGGCTCCGACCGAGACCCCTAGCATTGTAAGCAGCCGCTGACCCTAGGTGGCATGTGCTTCGGCCTTCTCGATCGAGAACGCCGTTGCCGGTGGAGGGCCCGTGGGGGGCCACCAAGGAGGAGCAATGCAGACCCGGAAGATCATCGGTGCCCTGGTTCTTGGTGTGGGAGTGGCGACGGGGGTGACGGCAGCGCCGGCGGCCACCGCGGTTTCGGCGTCGCCGCAGACCGGAGAGCTCTTCGTCATCCAAGGCCTGCTGGGGACCACTCTGGACATCACCGTTGACGGGAGCAGCGTCGCCGATAATGCCGCAGCCAAGGACGTGGTCGGTCCCGTGACGCTTCCTCCCGGTGACCACACCCTCAACGCCACCGGCGCCGGGGGGACGGCGACGGCATCCTTCACGGTCAAGGCCGGTGAGAGCCTCGATGTCGTCGTGCACCGTCAGGTCGACCCGACCAAGCCCCCGCTGGTCACGTCGTTCCCGAACGACCTGAGCCCCGTGGGGGCAGGTAAGGGGAGGGTGTCAGTCACGCATACCGCGGCAGTCGGCCCGGCGGACATCCGCGTCGACGGCAAGGTCGCCTTCGCCAACGTCGCCAACGGTGAGTCCCTGAACCTGGTCGTGCCCGCCACCAGCTACTCCGTCGACATCGTCCCGACGGCGACGACCGGCCCGGTCGTGTTCGGCCCGGCAACCCTGCCGGTCAAGGAGACCGCGTTGACCCGGGTCTTCGCCATCGGAGTGGCGGCTGATCGCACGATGGACGCAGTGATCCAGGTGCTCCCGCTGCCGCAGCGGGGTTCGAGCGTGCCACCGTCAGCGGTCCATGCGGGGACCGGTGGACAGGTTGCTCCGCTGACGGCCACGCCAGAGCGCTCCGCGGTTGATCTGTTCCTCATGGGGATCGCGTTCCTCGCCGCATGCGCCGCAGTCGTGGCTCTGCGCAGGGGCGGTCGACCGCCGCGTGAGGCTGGCATCGCCCGTTGAGGATGGCTGACCGTGATGATGCCGCCAGAGGCAGTGCCACGCGAGGCGATGCGGCGAGAGGCGCGAAGCGCGCCGGCATGCTAGGGGTCGCTGCGCTGTTGGCGGTCGTGACCACGGCCATCCGCATCGATCGGTCAACCGTGGCCGCCGAGGTGCCACTGGCGGTCTCGCCGACTGTTGCGGCGGGGCGCCCCGTCCCGCCTGCGCCGGCTCCGGTGGAGGCAGCACCTCCGGCTCGCCTCGGCCGGACCGCCGCGAGCCAGCGCCACACCTTCGTTCCGACCTGGCTGCGGATCCAGGCGCGCGGCGTGGACAGCGGGGCACCCGTCGAGGTCAGCGATGTGGAGCCCGGCGGCGATCTGCAGCTTCCCCAAGACGGGCAGCGGGTCGGGTGGTGGTCGGGCAGCTCGCTGGCCGGAGAGATCACCGGCAGCGTCGTCATCGCTGGCCATGTCGACACGCCCAGCGGCCTCGGCTTTGCGGTCCGCATGCTGTCCCTGCGGCCGGGCGACCGGCTGACGATCGGCGACGGGCACGAGTCACGTGGCTATCGGATCTCGTCGGTGACCAGCATCCCGAAGGGCCGCCTTCCCCAGACGGGAATCTTCTCGCGCGACACCCCTGCACAGCTGGTCCTGATCACCTGCACTGGCGCATTCAGCACCTCCACCGGCTACGCCGACAACTTCGTCGCCACCGCTACCCCCGAGGAGTAGCCGGGTCCCAGCCCTGGGCGCCGGGAGCGCGCCGTCGCCGTCGGCCCGACCGGTGGTCCTGGAGGAGGCTGGCGAGGTAGGTGCCGAGCGAGACGCCGGCCGCCAGACCCATGCCGACCCCCGCTGCGCCGAGCAACGTGCCGAGCCCCTGGTAGACGCCCGGTCCGGAGGAGTCCGAGACGATCTCGAAGATACCTTGGTACACCGCCCGGCCGGGAAGCAGCGGGACGATGCTCGCTGTCGTCACGGCCAACGCCGCGACCCGCAGGCGCCCGGCGAGGAGCTGGGTCGTGAAACCGACGAGGAACGCGGCGATGGCGCTGGCCGTGGCGCGGCCGGCGTCCAGGCCGGTCAGCAGCAGGAAGACCGCCCAGCCTGATCCGCCTGCCACCGCGGCGACCGCGGCACTCAGCCCGCCGGCATACGCGGAGACGGCGAAGGCACCGGCGATGAGCGCCGACGCGAGGATCTGCACGCCGGCACTCGTGCCGAGCGCCGACTCGGTGCTGACCGTCATGACCACGCCGAGCCGGTGCGCCACGGTGAGCACGACGGTGATGCCGACGACGATCCCCAGGGTGAGCACGAGGACCTCGAAGGTCCGAGCCCCGGCGGTCACGTAGAAGCCCTCGATGGCGTCCTGGGCTGCACCGACGACGGAGAGGCCGGCCAGGAGCACGACGATGCCCGAGGCGACCACGAGCGATGGGAGGACGCCCTCGAGCAGCCCGGACTCCCGCTGCGCGAGCGAGATGACGATGGCGACGACGGTCGGGATCGCCGAGCCGACGACCTGGGTGAAGAAGGCAGCGATGCCGATCCGGCCCAGCCGGTGCTGGACGACATCGACCAGCGCGGAGGTGACGAAGCTCAGCAGGATGACCAGCCATCCGGCGTCGAAGAGGGCGGCCGCGCCGGCGGCGAGGACGCCGAGGGATGCGGTGACAAGCCAGCGGCGATAGGGGTGGGGCGCTGCGATGACCGCGTCGAACCGGACCCGGGCCTCCTCGAGGGCGAGGGGGTCGTCCGCGAGCTCGGCGACGAGGGCGTGAAGACGGATCAGCCGGGTGAAGTCCTGGACCCGCATCCGGACCACGCGCAGCACGGTGACCGGATCGGCGCTCGGACCACGGTGGTAGGACACGCTCACCGAGCTGAAGGTCACGTCGACGTGGACCGACCGCAGACCGTACGCCGACGTCAGGCGCAGCACGGTGCTCACCACGTCGGCCGCCGCAGCGCCGGTCGAGAGCAGGGCCACCCCGGCCCGCACGGCCAGGTCGATCACGGCCAGGGCGGTGTCCCGGCTGACGCCGTCCGGACCTGTCCAGACGGGGATCCCCACGGTGGGTGGGCCGGTCGGCCGCACGGCCCGGCTGGTCCGGCGGCGCAGTGCCGAGCCGGCGACCCGACCACCGCTGGAGCGGCGTGGCGGTGGCACGTCGGGTCCGGACACGGTGCCAACTCTGGCACGGGCGATGGCCCGCCGAGCACCGACTCAGCAGAGCTTCGGTGACTCAGCACACGGCATACCGTCTGCTGGGTCACCGAACCCTTGCTGGGCCGCGTTGTCCACAGCCCCGAAGCAGGACCCCGCCAGACTCGGCGACGATGCCGGTCATGTCCATCCTGGAGATCATCGCCCGCGACGGCCTCGTCGACGTCGCTACGGCCCGGCGCCACGGCCTCGACGCCGCGGCCCTTCGCCGGCTGACGGCGGCCGGAGAGTGCGATCGGCTCTTCCGCGGCTGGTATGCCGTCCCGCCGAGCGCCGACCCCCGCTCCCGCCATGCGCTCCTCACCCGGGCCTTCGTGCGGGCGTTCGCCGGTCGGGTCTGTCCGAGCCACCACTCCCTGCTCGTCCTCCATGGGCTGCCGGTCTGGCGTGCCGACCTCGGGGTCGTGCACCTGTGCCGGACCGCCGACAACCACTCACGCCACCGGCCCGGCGCGGTCATCCACCCCAGCACGGGCGCAACCGTCGGGTTGGCCACGGCCATCGTCCAGACCGGCCTCGTGAGCGGCGCCATGGACAGCCTGATCGCCGCCGACGCGGCGGTTCACCGGGCGATGACGACGACACGGGACCTGGCTGGCGCGCTGGACCGCTTCACCCGACACCCGAACGTCGTGGCGGTGCGGCACGTCCTACGTGAGGTCGACGGCCGGACCGAGTCGCCGGGCGAGACCCGGCTGCGCCACCTCATGCGCCAGCTTGGCTTCGACGTGACGCCGCAGGTGGTGATCCCCGACGGCTCGCTCACCTGGCGGGTGGACTTCCTCGTCGACGGCACGCGGGTCGCCGTGGAGTTCGACGGGCTCGTCAAGTACGACACCGGGGTGGCCCTGGTCGAGGAGAAACGGCGGGAGGACCGGCTGCGGGCGCTCGGCTACGAGGTCGTGCGCTTCATCTGGGCGGACCTCGACCGGCCGCAGTACGTCCGGGGGCAGGTCCTGCAGGCCATCGCCCGCGCCCAGCGGGCCGCCTGAACGCTGCAGCAGCGTGACTCAGCAGAGGATCGGTGACTCAGCACACGGCATACCGTCTGCTGGGTCGCCGGACGTGTGCTGAGTGCGGTTCACCGGCTCACCGAGTCACCGAGTCACCGGTGGACGCGGATGTGAAAGCCTGACCGCATGGCTGATTTCGTCGGCGCGGTCGACCAGGGGACGACGAGCACGCGCTTCATGATCTTCGACCATGCCGGACGCGAGGTCGGCCGGCACCAGCTCGAGCACGAGCAGATCCTCCCCCGCTCCGGGTGGGTCGAGCACGACCCGCTCGAGATCTGGGAGCGCACCCAGACGGTCATCGGCACGGCCCTGTCGGGGCAAGGCATGAAGGCGAGCGACCTGGACAGCCTCGGCATCACGAACCAGCGTGAGACGACGGTGGTCTGGGACCGGCGCACCGGCCGGCCCTACCACAACGCCATCGTCTGGCAGGACACCCGCACCGACCGCATCGCCGCCGCCCTGGACCGGGACGGCCGCGGTGACGTCATCCGGCACAAGGCGGGTCTGCCGCCGGCCACGTACTTCGCCGCCGGCAAGATCCAGTGGATCCTCGAGAACGTCGACGGCGTGCGCGAGGCGGCCCGGGCCGGCAGCGCGATCTTCGGCACGACCGACACGTGGCTGATCTGGAACCTCACCGGTGGCCCGCGGGGCGGCCAGCACGTCACCGACGTCAGCAACGCGAGCCGGACCATGCTCATGGACCTCGAGACGCTCGACTGGGACGAGGAGCTGCTCGGCTTCTTCGACATCCCGCGCGAGATGCTGCCGACGATCCGCCCGTCCAGCGACCCCGACCTCTACGGGCACACCGACGCCGACGGCCCGTGGCAGGGCGAGATCCCCATCGCCGGCGACCTCGGTGACCAGCAGGCCGCGACGGTCGGCCAGGTCTGCTTCCGCCCGGGCGAGGCGAAGAACACCTACGGCACCGGCAACTTCATGCTGCTGAACACCGGTAGCCAGATCATGCGATCGTCCTCCGGTCTGCTGACGACGGTGGCCTACCAGCTCGGCGACGCCCAGCCGGTCTACGCGCTCGAGGGGTCGATCGCCGTCACCGGGTCGGCGGTCCAGTGGCTACGCGACCAGCTCGGCATCATCAGCGGCGCCTCGGAGATCGAGCGCCTCGCCGGCCAGGTGGACGACAGCGGCGGGATGTACTTCGTCCCGGCGTTCTCCGGTCTGTTCGCCCCGTACTGGCGCGCAGACGCCCGCGGCGCGATCGTCGGCCTCTCCCGATTCAACACCAACGCCCACCTCGCCCGGGCCACCCTCGAGGCGATCTGTTACCAGAGCAAGGACGTCGCGGACGCGATGGAGGCCGACAGCGCCAGCGCGGGCAGCCCCCTCGACCTCCGCGTCCTCAAGGTCGACGGAGGGGTGACGGCCAACGACCTCTGCATGCAGATCCAGGCGGACATCCTCGGGGTGGAGGTGAGCCGTCCGGTGGTCGCGGAGACGACCGCTCTCGGTGCGGCATACGCTGCTGGTCTGGCCACCGGCTTCTGGAGCAGCACCGACGAGCTGCGCGAGAACTGGCTGGAGGACAGGCGCTGGTCGCCACAGTGGAGTGACGCGCAGCGCAGCAAGGGGTATGCCGGGTGGCAGAAGGCCGTGCAGCGCACCCTCGACTGGACGGACATCGACTGAGGCCCCTGGGCCGAACGCCCATGCGGCACAACGTGAACGGACGTGCATGAACCCTCTCGCCCTCTCCCCGTCATCGCGATCGGCGGCGATCGAGCAGCTCGCGTCCAGCCGGGAGCACGTCGAGCTCGACATCCTCGTCATCGGCGGCGGCGTCGTCGGATCCGGCAGCGCCCTCGACGCGGTCACCCGCGGGCTGACGACCGGCCTGATCGAGGCGCGGGACTTCGCGTCCGGCACCTCGAGCCGGTCGAGCAAGCTGATCCACGGCGGCCTGCGCTACCTCGAGATGCTCGACTTCCGGCTCGTCCGCGAGGCGCTGCAAGAGCGGGGCCTTCTGCTCACCCGGCTCGCACCCCACCTCGTCCGGCCGGTGCCGTTCCTCTACCCCCTGACGCACCCGGTGTGGGAGCGGCCCTACGTCGAGGCCGGCCTGACCCTCTACGACACGATGGCGCGCGGGCTCGGTACGGCGGCCGGCATGCCGTGGCACCAGCACCTCACCCGCCGGGGGGCGCTGAAGATCGCTCCGGCACTGAAGAAGTCCTCCCTCACCGGCGCCGTCCAGTACTACGACGCGAAGGTCGACGACGCCCGCCACACCATGGAGCTGGCCCGCACCGCGGCCAGCTACGGCGCCCACGTGGCCAGCCGGGTCGCCGCCGTGGGGTTCCTCCGCCAGGGCGAGCGGGTCACCGGCGTCCAGGCCGTCGACAAGGTGACCGGACGCGAGTTCCAGATCCACGCCCGCCAGGTCGTCAACGCGACGGGCGTCTGGACCGACGAGACCCAGGCCATGATCGGCGAGCGCGGCCAGTTCCACGTGCGCGCGTCCAAGGGCATCCACCTCGTCGTCCCGCGCGACCGGATCCACTCGACCTCCGGCATCATCCTGCGCACCGAGAAGTCCGTCCTCTTCGTCGTCCCGTGGGGCCGGCACTGGATCATCGGCACCACGGACACCGACTGGAGGCTGGACAAGGCGCACCCCGCCGCGACCTCGGCCGACATCGAGTACCTCCTCGACCACGTCAACCGGTTCCTCACGACGCGGCTGACCCAGGCCGACGTCGAGGGCGTGTATGCCGGGCTCCGGCCGCTGCTCGCCGGCGAGAGCGAGGAGACGTCCAAGCTCTCCCGCGAGCACGTCGTCGCCCACCCGGCGCCGGGTCTGGTCGTCGTCGCCGGCGGCAAGTACACGACCTACCGGGTCATGGCCAGGGACGCCATCGACGAGGCTGCCCGGGCGATGGGAGGGTCGGTGCCCGAGTCGACGACCCAGCACATCCCGATGGTCGGAGCCGTCGGCTACCAGGCGGCCTGGAACCGTCGCGCGGCCATGGCCAGGGAGGGCGGCCTGCACGTCGAGCGGGTCGAGAAGATGCTCCTGCGGCACGGCGTCCTCACGAGCGAGGTCATCGACCTCATCGCCAGGCAGCCGGACCTCAAGGAACCGCTCCCCGGTGGGGAGGACTACCTCAAGGCCGAGATCGTGTATGCCGCGTCGCACGAGGGCGCGCTGCACCTCGACGACATCCTCGCCCGGCGCACCCGGCTGTCGATCGAGTCCTGGGACCGCGCCGTCGGGGCCGCACGACCCGCCGCCGAGCTGGTCGCCCCGATCCTCGGCTGGGACGCGGCGACGACGGACAACGAGGTCGAGCACTACCTCCAGCGGGTCGAGGCCGAACGCGTCTCCCAGACCATGCCCGATGACCGGTCGGCCGACGAGGCCCGCCTCCTGGCACCCGACATCAACGGCTGAGCGGCAGGTGGTGCCCGCTGGCGGCTGAGCGGTCTGGGTTCCGCCGCGCCACGGACGCAACCTCTGGTCGCGTCGTGCGTCCAGCACACGTGACGACGATTCTGACCGGGGGCATCAAGGCGCCCTCGGTCCGCCGGGATGGGGGAGCCACGTGGCACCAGCCACGAGGACGGATGTCGACGTCGCCGGCCTGACCGCGCATCCAGTCGGTCGTGGGCGACACGGCGTTCGTCACCGTCGACGGGTGCGGGCCAGCGCCGGACTCTCGCTCATCGGCTACGACCTCGTCGCCAAGAAGCCGACGGACCTCCTCGGCCCGGGCGTCAACGGGGGCACGGTCGTCAACGAGCTGGTCATCGACCACAACTCCTGAGCCGCACTCCGTGACCACGCCGCTCGGGTGCGTACGGCATACCTGGTCCTCGTCCTGAGGCAGCCTCCAGCTCGGTGGACCGGCCTCGGTAGTGAGGCAGCCGAGCGAGACCGCGGATCGCTCTCGCCCGGCCCGGCGCGGCGCCTCCATCACGCGGGTGACCGTGTCCGTGGGACGATGAGCAGGTGAGCGAAGAGCAGAAGAAGAGCGAGAACCGCGCCCGTCCGACGACCGACGAGTTCCGGCAGTTCGTTAGGTCCGGCTGGGCGCCGCGACCGAGCCGCCCGCCCGAGCGCGCAGAGGTCGCCGAGTATGCCGCGCGCCGACGGCAGGCGGTCAGCGAGCGGTTCCCGGGCGAGCGGCTGGTCATCCCCGCGGGTGGGCTCAAGGTCCGCAGCAACGACACCGACTATGTCTTCCGGCCGCACAGCGCCTTCGCCCACCTGACCGGGTTCGGCGGCGACCGCGAGCCCGACGCCGTCCTCGTCCTCGAGCCGACCGATGAGGGCCACGAGGCCGTGCTTTACTTCCGCCCGCGGGGCAGCCGCGACTCGGAGGAGTTCTTCGGTGACGCCCGCTACGGCGAGTTCTGGGTCGGTGCCCGGCCGACGCTCGAGGACGTCGAGGCGGAGTTCGGCCTCAGCGCGCGTC
>JAABUM010007259.1_pt1 | contig 10311 bp, 15 predicted proteins | sample 5559161 | NCBI WGS metagenome assembly JAABUM01 (sample SAMN10711868, study PRJNA513369) | rock metagenome | isolation source: Antarctica rocks | place: Antarctica: Victoria Land, Siegfried Peak nord | reverse complement strand
TAGTCGGAACCGGCGGCCGAACAGTGGATGAGTGGGGTCAACTACCTCAACCTGCTCCTCAACAGGGCAGATGTCCGTGGGAACTAGGGCATCTCTGTGCCCTGTCGCTGGAGGGGATCGACTGGAGAAGCCCGCAGCGGGCGTGGCGGCCCGAGGCAGCCGGCTGACGCCGTAGCCGCGGGGCAACAAAGGGGTACACAGGCGCGGCCGGGTGTGGTTGACTCCCGTGCGTGACGCCCGCCCCCGAGCCCGCCCCGGACGACATCGCCGCCCTGCGCGCCGCCCTGGCCGCTGAGCGGCTGGCGCGGCGCGAAGCGGAGGCGCGCGCGTCGGGTGCCGAGGCGATGGTGGCCCATCTCAAGCTGCTGATCGCCAAGCTGCGCCACGAGCAGTTCGGCGCCTCGTCCGAGCGCGGGCGCAAGCTGCTGGACCAGTTGGAGCTGCAGCTCGAGGAGGTGCAGGCCGCGTGCGCCGAGGACGAGGCGGCGCTCGGTCCCGGGACGGAGGGCACGCCTGCCCGCAAGGCGCTCCGCCGCAAGCCGGTGCGCGGGCCGTTGCCGGCGCACCCGCCGCGCGAGCGCGTGGTCATCCCAGGACCGACCGCCTGCCCGTGCTGCAGCGGCCGGCTGTCCAAGCTGGGCGAGGACGTGACGGAGACGCTGGAGGTTGTGCCCCGGCACTGGAAGGTGATCCAGACCGTGCGGGAGCGCATGGCATGCCGGGCGTGCGAGACCGTCGGCCAGCCGCCGGCGCCGTTCCACCCCATCGCCCGCGGGCGCGCCGGGCCTGAGCTGCTGGCCACCATCCTGGAAGCGAAGTTCGTGCAGCACCTGCCGCTGAACCGCCAGAGCGAGACGTTTGCCCGCGAGGGCATCGAGCTGGACGTCTCGACCATGGCCGACTGGGTCGGCGCCTGCACGGCGACGCTGGCGCCCTTGGTCGCGCTGATCCGGGCGCACGTGCTGGCGGCGGGGCGCATCCATGGCGACGACACCACCGTGCCCGTGCTGGCGAGGAACAAGACGGCGACCGGCCGGCTCTGGACCTATGTGCGCGACGACCGGCCGTTCGGCGGGCCGGCCCCGCCTGCGGCTGTGTTCCACCCCTCGCCCGACCGCCGGGGCGAACACCCCAACAAGCACCTGGCAGGTTATGCCGGCATCCTGCAGGCCGACGCCTATGCCGGGTTCAACGATCTCTACGACCCCGGGCGCAGACCTGGGCCGGCCATCAGCGCCGGCTGTTGGGCGCACGGACGCCGCAAGCTGTTCGACCTGGCCCAGCTTGCGCGCGCGCCGCTCGCGGCCGAGGCCGTGCGCCGGATCGACGCCATCCTCGACGCCGAGCGCACCATCAACGGCCTGCCCGCCGACCAGCGCCTGGCTGTGCGGCAGAAGCATGTGGCGCCGCTGGTCGCCGGCCTGGAGACCTGGATGCGTGCCGCACGCGCCAAGATGTCGCGGCACGCCGACGTGGCCAAGGCGATGGACTACATGCTCAAGCGCTGGGGCACGTTCAGCCGGTTCACCAAAGACGGCCGCATCTGCCTGACCAACAATGCCGCCGAGCGGGCGCTGCGCTGCGTGGCCCTCGGAAGAAAGTCTTGGTTGTTCTGCGGCTCCGACCGCGGCGGCGACCGGGCTGCGGCCATGTACTCGCTCATCGTCACCGCCAAGCTGAACGACACCGACCCGCGCGCCTGGCTCGCCGACGTGCTGCGCCGGATCAACGACCACCCCGCGTCACGCCTGCACGAACTGCTGCCCTGGAACTGGCGCAAACCCGGCCAGAACACCGCCGCCGCAGCCTGACCACGTGCAACCGCGGCCCTCGCCGGATGGACACCAATCGCCCGGCGTAGGCGTCCGTTCTCCTGCTCCCGAACCCTCAACCGTTTCACCTGGTCCAGCTTCAAGCCGCCGTACTCGGCACGCCAGCGGTAGTATGTCGCCTCCGTTACCCCGATGGTGTTGCCGCGGCGGTTGCGCCATGCTCCTCGCGGCGACCTGCGCCGCCCGGAGGACCGCGCCGCCGTGCCGGTCGGCACGCGCGTGGACGGCACGTCGCCCGGCAGCACAGCAGATGTCAGTGGTGACGGCGTCCGGGGCGCCCTGGCGGGTGCAATCCCCAGGGGCGCCGGCCCAGTCTCGCGCGATCACTTCCACATCAGGACGCCGGCACAACCAGGTGGCCAGGGTTCCAGCCCGGCCGCCCTCATATCCACCGCGACCCGTTCCACGACGAGTGGAACTACACTATCCGGCTACATGAACCAGACAATGACGAGGTTGTTTCATGATGGCACCGATAACCTTACATATGGCACCTATCTCTCGACCTGGTTTTGCACGCGGTCGTGAGACGGACTTGCCCAGATTTTGTTATGTTGAGCCAGACTTTTCGCAAGCGGAGGCTTTCACGGTCCTCTGAAAAAGCTGAAGCCTTTGCTGATCGTGCAGCTTGGGCAAACCTTGAGGTGATCCCTGCATGACTAAAGCTGAGGTTATCCACCAAAAGCTATCGCCAGCTAGAATTTGTCAGCACACAAGTTAACCTGTTGCACACGGGTAAGTTGTATGCGTCTATCACGATCTCATGACGAAGGAGGAATGTGACATGCGCGTCGCTCTCAACGGCTCCATTCTCAGCAGGATCATTTTTGCCATTGAGCAGACTACCCACCTTGGAAATCGGAAGATCGTGTTAGAAACTCGACTAACTTGCGACTTGGCTCTGGGCGGATTTGGCAGGTTGAAGCTCGCGATGTATCTCGAGGAAACCTTTGACATCGAACTCTCGGATGACGTGTTGGAGCGGGCTATCACCGTTGCGGACGTCGTCAGATACATCAGCGGACACTATTTCCAAGATGTCGAACCTTTTTGGCTAGCTGAGGCCGCCTAGCCTATCCCTATCTGACCCAGTGGCCTCGGAACTACTTCGTGTACTCCGCCTACGGCCTCCTGTTCTCGCTGGACTCTCTGTTCTAGCGCCCTGACGGTGGACCATGAGGAAGTGTGTGGTGCCCGCAACGCGGTAGCGCCGAGCGCGGTATGCTGGCCGGTGCCCCGATCAAGCAGCGGCGGCGCGAATACCACACACTTCCTCATGGTCCCCTTTCGGAACTTCGCGCCTGCCAGAGCTTGTTGCAGCAGGCGATGGTTCGCCTGCTCAAGCTGCACGCCTGGCCCGGCAGCCGGACAGTCGGGTACTGGCGCGACGAGGTGGGTGCGTTCCTGGACGACGCAGCGCGCCGGTTCACGCCATCCATGCGCCAGCGGATCAGCCTCGACAACCTCTACGCCGCGGCGCGACGGCGGCCAGGCGCGGCCACGGACGCCGCCGGCGCCCCGCGTTCCCTGCCCGATGCGTGCCCCTTCGGACTGGATGACCTGCTGGCCGGGGACCTGGCGGAGCTGACGGCCAAGCTGGGCGGCAGCCCAGCATGACCGTTGAGCGCACCACGACTGTGGACCAGTCCGACCCTGACTGGGGCCGCTACGATCCGGGCTGCGTGGGCAAGCCGAACCCGGCCGACACGGAGCCATACCCGGTGCCGTTCAACCGCATGTCCGACGCCATGCAGGGCCCGCAAAGCCGCATGGATGCCCTGGATCAGGACCTCGGCAGCAAAGTGGGCCGGACCGAACAGACGGCGACCAAGGCCGAAACCGCCGCAGCGAACGCCAGGCAGGCCGCAGAGCACCTGGAAGCCACCTCTCACGGACAGGTGGTAGCTCGCCATCCCGCGCCTACCTTCCCTTTTCTACTTGCTTTCTTGGCACGCATTCGCGGAATACTAAGGTGCATTCTCGTCTCCTATGTCGGTGCGGGTGGGCAGCGCTGCCTTACCTGACAACTTCTGTCTTTTTGCAACCATGATGCAGCCGGACTTTTGGCTACAGTGGCCAAATTAGCAAAAGCAGAGAAGGAGGTCAGCGTGAATGAAAAAGTGAGCGAGCTACAGCGAAGGATGCTGGCCAGGCAACAGAAGTCCCGTCGCCGGAAAAAGGACAGCCTTGCCCTGACTGCTATCGCCGTCAGCATAAGCTTCGGCATCGCCTTCCTCTGGCACCAGGTCAGCCCTTCGAAGCCCGGGACAGAACATGCCGCTTCCCACGTCGGACCAGATTAAGAAGGCACGGCTCAAAGCGACCCAGGCCAAGGCGCAGCTACAAGCCCTCGAACCCCGGCTGAATGAGGCCAGCCGCAAGCTCGACACCCGCCGCAAGATCATCCTAGGTGGCCTGCTCATCGACGCGGCCGGCAAGGACGAACGCCATACCAAGGTCGTGACGTCCCTCATGGGACGCATTGACCGCGACCAGGACCGAACTGCCTTCGAGGGCTGGACACTGCTCACACCCGCGACCTTCCCTGCACCCTTCCCGGTCCCAGCCGACGCCTCCAGCCCGGCCGCCTCCACCGCAGCATGGGCGACGATCTGGTAGACGACGCCGAGGGCTACGAAGAAGAAAGCGTCGAGGCGACAAGCCCCGAGGTTGCTGAGGCCGCTCGCGCCGGGCTGGCCGAACTGCGCCGCCACATGGCCCGCAAAACTGCCTAGGAGCTCGCTGGACGGGTCCGGCCTGCCGCCCGGCGCAACGATCCTGGCAAGTCCTTGCACGGCCCTGGGCGGTTCCTGGCATTCCTGAATACTGCCTCCCGCCAAGTCCCCGTGCTCCCTGGTCCGCCGTGCCGAAGCCGGCACTGCCCGGCAACTCTGCCGTGACCTTCCCTTTTTTTCCATAGGATGCATTCTGCGCTCAATCCGTGTAGACGCGGCACGTTCTATCCTGAAGTACGGCAAACCCCTCTTTTCAGGTGTTTGGCAATTGGAGGCAGCCATGGCGGTGAGCAGCTTTGGCCATTTTGGGCTTGACGAGCGGCGGTCCCTGTTCCGGTTCAGGAAGGCGCGCGTGCCCGTGGCGGAGATCGCTGCCCGGCTGGGCCGGCGTCGTTCAACGATCTACCGCGAACTGGCCCGCAATCGCTTCCGCGATCCTGACGCTACTCGGGACCGCCGATGCGAGATGTCCGGCTACTACCCCGTCACACCGCACGACCAGGCCCTCGCCCGTTGCCGCCGGCTGACCAAACTGGCGCGGCACGCGGACCTGCTCGCCCACGTCGTGGACCGGCTGCGCGCGGGCTGGCCGCCGCAGCAGATCGCCGGGCGGCTCCAGCTTGATGCTGGAGACAGGGCAGAAGGGGAAGCAGGCGAGCGGCCGTGCCACGAGACAATCTACCGGCATGTATATGGCCCTGACGGACGTACGGAGCAGTTCTACCTGTGCCTGCCCCGGGCACGGCAGCGTCGGGCGACACGGCATGACCGCAAGCCGCGGGGCCACCGCATTCCGCAGGAGCACGGTCTTGCGTGCCGGCCGGCGAAGATGGCGACCCGGAAGGGCCTCGGCCATTGAGGGGCGACTTGCTGATCTTTGCCCGCGAGGGCGGCAATGCGAACGCATCGGCGCTGCACTGGGCGGCCTGGATGCGGGCCTGCGCCGGACGGTGATGTTTGACCATGGGTTTGAGTTCATGGGCTACCCTGCCCTGGACCGCAGTCCCGGCACCACGAGCTACTTCTGCGACCCGCGTAGCCCCTGGCAGAAGGGCGCGGTCGGGAGCGCCAACGAGCGGCTGCGGCGCTAACTGCCTGACGATGCGCCAGCGGAGCGGCTGACGGCTGACAGCCTGGATGCGCTAGCGGAACGGCCGAACGCGACGCCGCAGCGGCGCCTGGATTACCGCACGCCGGCGGAAATGCTCAACGGCCATTTTGCAACAGAGCCAGCCGAAGCCGGCCCAACTGCAGCTGTATCGCATTAGAGATGGAAGCAGCACACGGAACGACGAGCTGCGGCTTCGACCCACGAAGTACCTAAGAAGGATGTGGACGGCCAGGGCGGCATCGTGCAAACCCGCAGGCTTGGTATTTTCGGGCGGCTGAGCATGAACGATCTCGCTCCTGGCAAGGCCCCGTCCCAAGCAGGCTACCAGTACTTGGACGCTGCAGCCCCTTCCAGCTGCGCTTGGAGCTGTTCGGAAAGGGTAGGCAGCTCCCGTGTGGTCGTCATCACCGGTGCGTCGTCCGGCATCGGTCGATGCACGGCGGCGTTGTTCAGCCGCCGTGGCTGGCGGGTGGGCTTGATCGCGAGAGGCGGACCAGGCCTGGATCAGGTCTGCCGTGACCTGGCCCTGGCCGGGGGCCGCGCGGTTGCGGCAATCGCCGATGTTTCGGATGGCGCTGCCCTGGAGCGGGCAGCCAGCCGCTTGGAAGACGCGCTCGGGCCGATCGGCGTGTGGGTCAACTGCGCCGGGAACGGCGTATACGGCCGGTTCATGGATGTTCCAGAGCCTGAGTTCAACCGGGTCACGGGCGTCACCTACCTGGGCATGGTGAACGGCACGCGCGCCGCGCTGCGCCGCATGCAGCCGCGCGACTCTGGAGCCATCGTGAACGTCTGCTCGGCGATCGCTTTCCATGGCATGCCGCTGTTGTCGTCCTATTCCGGCGCCAAGCACGCGGTCCGCGGCTTCACCAAGGCAGTGCGCCGCGAGCTGAGACAGGACGGCAGCCGGGTCCGGCTGACCACCATCTATCCGCCGGCCGTCAACACGCCCTTCTTCAGCCATGCCGCGTCGCACATGGGCAGGCCGCCCCGGCCGATGCGGCCGGTCTACCAGCCGGAGGTCGTGGCCGGCGCCATCCATCTCGCTGTCATGTCCCGCCGGCCGGAGATGCAGGTCGGCGGCGTCACCGTGCTGTTCGCGCTGGCCGCCAAGCTCGCGCCCGGGCTGGTGGGCAAGGCGATCCTGCGGCTCGGTCCCGCCGGGCAAACGACCGACAGCCCCGAGGCGATGCGCCTCAGGAAACCTACGCTGTTCGCACCCTCGCCTGACCCCTCCGGCATACGGGGACCATTTGACGACGGGGCACGAACCTTCAGCGTGCAGATGTGGGCCAGCCGTCACCGGGCGGCCCTGGCTGCGGGTCTCGTGCTGCTTGGCGCCGGTGCGCTGACGGCTCGATGGTGGCGCCGGGACAGGCGGCCTTAAACCCGGCTGACCAGGCGTTCCGTTTCACGCCATACCCTGCCCACCAGCTCGGGGTCCCGCACCAGGCGGTTCGGCTCGACGATCTTCCGGTCCTTGAAATACTTGCCGGTGACGCCCGCCAGCTCCGGGGCAAGCGCCACGTGCAGCGGCGTGTCCGCTCCTTCCCGCCCGCTGCGGCTCCAAGGCGCCATCAGCCGCCATGCCAGGCCGATAACGCCAGACGTCCGCACCAGCCCCGTCGCGACGGTCCCGGGATGCACGACGTTGGCGACGACGCCGCTGCCGTCCAGGCGGCGTGCCCACTCGAACGTCGCCATCATCATGGCAAGCTTCGACTGACCGTAGGCGCGCACCATCCCCCATCGGCGCTCCAGCTCAAGGTCGTCCGGGTCGATGCGGGCGCGGTCGGACGTCGAGGAGCCTACGGTGACGATACGCGACGGGGCGCCGGCCCGCAGCGCGCCCTCAAGCTCGCGCGTCAGCACGAAGGGCGAAAGGTGGTTGACCGCCAGCACCATGTCGTGGCCCTCGGCCGTGCGCTCCGGGCGGGCGCGGAAAACGCCTGCGTTGCTGATGAGCAGTGAGACCCGGGGGTGCCGCCCGGCGATCTCCCGCCCGAGCGCCCGGGTGGCGGCCAGGGAGGATAGGTCGGCCACCATCAGCTCTGCCGCCATGCCCGTCGCCTGTTCGGACACCCAGGCCCGCGCCGCCTCCCCGCGGCTGCGGTCGCGGCCAACCAGCACGACGGTATGCCCGACCTGCGCCAGCCCAAGCGCGATCCACCGGCCAATGCCGCCAGTTGCTCCGGTAACGATGGCCGTCCCAAGCTCCGGGGCGCTCCGGCGGCGCTCCGGCTGGCCTGGCAGGCCGCTCATGACCATGCCCGCCCGAAGAACACGGCCGTCATGGCGAAGCCGAATGCGATGACGAAGCAGCGCAGCGCCGTGCTCGACACGCGGCGGGCCAGCATGGCTCCAAGATAGCCGCCAATGACCGCGGCGACCAGCATCACCGCCGTTTCCCGCCAGTGCATCGGGCCGAAGGCTGCGAAGCACGCCACCGCGACCAAGTTCGCCGCGCCGACGAGAATAGTGCGCCCCGCGCTCATGACCTTGATATCCGCATGGCCCAGCAGGCTCCAGACAGCCATCATCATGATCCCGACACCGCCGCCGAAATAGCCCGCGTAGGTGGACAGGACGACATGCGCGCCGAGGATGACGCCGGGGCGCCGATCCGCACCCTGCTCCGCAGGGCGTCACCGGCCCGGTGGCCAAACGTGAACGCCAGCGTGCCGAGCAGCAGCAGCCAGGGCAGCAGGCCGTCGAAGGCCCGCTGCGGCGTGACCAGCAGTAGGATGGCGCCCACGAGGCCGCTCCCAAGGCTGATGAGCAGCAGCGTGCAGAGCGGAATGCCCTCGAAGGCCCGGAAGTCATGCGGCCACGCCCAGGCGCTCGCCAGCGTCCCCGCTAGGAGGGCGACCGTGCTAGAGGCGTTGGCGGCCACAGGAGGCAGGCCGGCGAACACCGTGGCCAGTATCGAAACGAAGGAGCCGCCGCCAACGGCCGCGTTCAACGCACCGGCCAGCAAGCCTGCCGCGAACAGGATGGAAATCGACTGCATCGGGCAAGATTGCACCCTGGCCGCAATGGCGGCCAGCGCCGCAAAAACTGCGCGAAGTCGCGAGGGCCTAAGGGGATTAGAATCCGATCTGGCGCGTTGCGAGCAATCGTAGCGGCGACGCGCCGCCGGCGTCGGTGAACGGCGTTGTTGCAGGGACCAGCGCGGGGTTGAGCTGGCCCTTCCCTGGCGCTGTCCAGGCAACCTGGATGGAGGCGGGCTTTGCCGTTCGGATCATTGTGTTCAGCACCGCAACGGCGATGGCGGCCTCGCTCTGTTGCGCAGGCAGGCTGCGGGCGCGCGACTTCGGGCCGATCAGGTGTTTGTAGCGCCCCGTCGCCGTTTCGGCCTGATTGCGCCGGCCGTATCCTGGTCGCCTTCTGCCATTCCATGCGGCCGCGCTCGGCCATGTCCGGCGAACCTCTTAGTTCGACGAGCTGGATGTGGCGGTCACGCAGGCTCTGGCCGACGCCGTCGCTCCCGTCCGCTGCTCGTCGGCATCGACCAGCAGCGCATCACGCCCCTGGCTGGCCCGCCGGATGGCCAAGACCAAGGCCAGGCTTGTCTCTACGATGCCGCGCTTGATATATTCTACAACATCTCATGCACGCGCGCATCCCGAAGTCCTACTGGAGACGCGCCTTCAGGCTACGCTGTCTCCGCTCGACTTGGCGGGTGGCATATGTGGCCCAGAGGATGGCGGGCAGCCAACCTACAATGCTCGCTTGAAGGAGGTGGCAGATCAGTCCGGGAAGCTCACGGCCCATTCTGTAGAAGGTCAGCCCAGGCAGCATGACCGCAACGGGCAGGCGCACACGGCTTGCGCCCTTCCGTCCATCCTCCTTCCGCAGTCCTGCTATCAGACCGGCCGGGGTTGGCGCCATGCTGCCCGCTACAGGGTTTGGTTGCCGGAAGTCAGGGACCACCGCCAGAGCATCACCTACAGCTCCTTCGCCGGAGCGGACGCGGGGACCGAGCTTGTCGTGACCCGGGTGTGCCAGTGAGTTGCGGTTCCTTGTTCTCTTGAGGCTGGACAGGGCTTTGCTTCGCTTCTTCGTAGGAGTGCCAGGCTTGATGGGATGACGCTTCCAGCTTTTCCTCGCTGCCATGTGCTGCCCCTTATTCGTCCGACGTGTGTGGGCTAAGCAGCGAAAGGTCGCAACCTGATCTTCCAGCAAGACGTGTATCTGGCTACTCGGGTCAACCGTACGGCCCAGCGGATGGGCAAGGTCCGGGTTCGGGAGGCAAACGCGATGCGGCTACAGGACTGCCACAACTTCCACGACTTCCGGCGCATGGCCAAGCGCCGCTTGCCAGGCCCAATCTTCAACTACATCGATGGCGCCGCGGACGACGAGGTCACCTACCGGCGCAACACCTGCGCCTTCGAAGACTGCGACCTCGTGCCCAGCGTGCTGCAAGGCGTGCGGGAGGTGGACCTGTCCACCACCGTGCTGGGCCAGAAGCTGGCGCTGCCCTTCTATTGTTCTCCGACCGCACTGCAGCGGCTGTTCCACCACGACGGCGAGCGCGCCGTGGCGGCGGCAGCCGCCAAGTACGGCACGATGTTCGGCGTGTCGTCCTTGGGCACCACGAGCTTGGAGGAAGCGCGGCGCATCAGCAGCG
>JAABUM010007255.1_pt1 | contig 10315 bp, 11 predicted proteins | sample 5559161 | NCBI WGS metagenome assembly JAABUM01 (sample SAMN10711868, study PRJNA513369) | rock metagenome | isolation source: Antarctica rocks | place: Antarctica: Victoria Land, Siegfried Peak nord | reverse complement strand
AGGCCGTGGTCACCAAGGCCGACGCGGTCAACCCGCAGTTGAGCATCGGCTGGTTGGACTATGCCCAGCATGTTGGGTTCGCCACCGACCCGGCCCGGGTCCGGACCCCACAAGACAAGCCCCGGGTGGAACGGGTGGTCCAGTACGTGCGCGGCAACTTCTGGGCCGGGGAGACGTTCACCGACCTCGATGACGCCCAGGCCCGGGTCAGCGTGTGGTGCACCCAGCGGGCTGGGATGCGGATCCACGGCACCACCGCCGCTCGCCCGGCCGAGATGTTCGCCGAGACCGAAGCATCATGTCTGTTGGCTGTTCCGGTGGTGGCTTATGACGTGCCGAGGTTCACCCGGGTCAAGGTCCACCGCGACTTCCACGTCGAGGTCGCCAAAGCGTTGTATTCGCTGCCCGAGCAGTGGATCGGGCAGTACCTCGAGGCCCGTGCGGACAGTGAGCTGGTCAAGCTCTACTCGCGCGGGCAACTGCTCAAGACCCATCCCCGGCAACCGCCCGGTGGCAGGTCGACCGACCGGGCCGACCTGCCCGCGGAGAAGGTCGGGTATGCGATGCGGGACCTGACGGCGCTGATCGCGACGTGTGCCGGACACGGTGAGAACCTCGGGATCTATGCCGAGCGGCTGCTCGATGACCCGCTGCCCTGGACCCGGATGCGCAGCGTCTACCGGCTCCTGGGCCTGGTCCGCCGCTACGGACCCGGACCGGTAGAGACCGCCTGCTCCCGCTCACTGGACCTCGACGTCGTGTCCGTGCCGAAGATCGCCTCGATGCTGGAGAAGGCCATCGAACGCGAGCACCCGGGTGCTGCCCGCCGCAGCCAGCGCACCCGGTTCACGACCCGGGCGGTTCGCCCGCGACCCGGCCGAATACGCCTTGGGCGGACCCGCCCAGCTCACCCTCATCCGCGGCGGCGTTAGCGACGCCGCGCACCCAGAACTGGAGACCACCCCATGACCAGCACTACGACCACCACTGCGACCAGCACTGCGACCAGCACTGCGACCAGCGGGCCGCTCGACCCGGTCGGTGTCGACCTGATGAGGACCCTTCGCGCGTTGAAGCTCGGCGGCCTCAAGGACACCCTGCCCGAACGGCTCGTCCTGGCTCGGCAGCGCACGATGGGCCACGCCGCGTTCCTCGAGCTGGTCCTGTCCGATGAGGTCGCCCGCCGCGAGTCCCGCTCGGCGATGCTCCGCGCGCGGGTCGCCGGCTTGGACCCGACCATGCGACTGGACACCTGGGACGAACCCGACGACCTCACCTATGACCGAATGCTGCTCAGCGACCTGACCAGCCTGCGGTTCACCGAGGCCGGCCACGGCGTCCTCATCCTGGGACCCGTCGGGGTCGGAAAGACCCATCTGGCCACCGCGCTCGGTCACATCGGGATCCGACGCCGTCTGTCCGTGGTCGCCTCACGCACCGACAAGCTCTTCACCCGCCTACGCGCTGCCCGGTTGGACAACACCCTGCAGGCCGAGATGCGCAAGCTCGCCCGCGTCGACCTGCTCATCCTCGACGACTTCGCCCTTCGGGCCTTGGACGCCACCGAGACCAACGACTTCTACGAGCTCATCGTCGAACGACACCGCACGGCCTCCACCATCATCACCTCGAACCGGGAACCAGCCGAGTGGATGTCGATGATGTCCGACGCGCTGCTCGCCCAGTCCGCCATCGACCGGCTCACCTCCGGGGCACACACCCTGGTCATCGAAGGACCCTCCTACCGGCAACGACACGGCCCCACGACCACACCGACGTCCCGAGGAGTGACGACAACGTGACGACAACAACCTGCCCGGTCTGCGGGACCGCCTTCATCCCGATCCGCCGACAACGCTTCTGCCGCCCCGCCTGCCGACAAACCGCATACCGGCGTGCTCACCAGCCCGCCGCGACACCACCGATGTCGGTGCCGGTGACCCGGCCGCGCAAAGAGACCACGATCTACCAGTGCAGTGAGTGCGAACAGCGATACCTCGCCGAACAGTGGTGCCACGACTGCAACCGCCCATGCACCCGAATCGGCCCCGGCGGCGCATGCCCCCACTGCGACGAACCCGTCGCGCTCGAGGACCTCCTACCAATCCCCCAAAACCCGAACACATCAGTTGACACAGACAGACAGCCCCACCATGCTCGCTGACACCTCCAGGTGGTCCCATGCTCGTGACAACACGGTGGTCCCACCACCCTGGCAAGCGACACTTAGCGCACGATCCTGCAGCGTTGCTACTCAGACCCCTGTCAGCCGACCAGGTCAAGACCGCGCGGCGGCTGTACAGCCAGCAGGAAATGACCGCCGCGCAGATAGGCGACGTGCTCGGAGTCAGCCGCACCACCATCTACCGAAACCTGAACCGCCACCCTGCTACCACCCCCGCACGGCGGCGGTCCCAAGCCGACAACGACCACATAGCCCAGCGCGGCCATTCATTGGGGCTCCCGACAGCACCGTTACCAACACCCCTACTTGTACGGTGGCGGGATATTCAGTACGTCAGCGAGGCCTTGGTCCCGGCAGCTCGTAAGTGTCGGCGCTAAACAGCCTGCTGCTGATGGTCCAATCCGAGTGTTGTCCGTCGGATATCACTGCGATCTCGCAACCTCCTGCAGCTTCCCAATACCGTCGGCCGTCGGTCGAGTGCATGACTGACGACGGGGCTACGCCAGATGGCGGAGCGAGCCGCCGACTTGGCGACGCTCGAGCCATTGGGAAAGCAATTCACGAACGAAAGCGCCGGCCTGCACATGGTCGGTGCTCAGCGCGTCCGTCGCCAGAGCCAACGCGTCGGCCACAACCGGATGCTGCAGGGCGTCATAAACCTCCACGAGCTCGTCTGAGATCGCCTCGGTTCGGCCCCTTGCCGCAACGAAGGGGATCGGGTGTGATCGAAAGATTGGGGTGAAGGTTGCCTCGTACCCGTCGTGAACTTTGTAGCGGGCCAGTTTCCGCAACACCTGGTCGAGCGCCGATGCCTCGGCCTCACCGAGCGCCGTGGCATCAATGAGAGGACCCAGGAGGACGTCGACACGTTCGTACTGGCGTGGTGGGCCGGGGATTTGGGGGGCGCCCTGGGATGCGGCGGCCAATGTTTGGCGGGCGGCGGCGGCGAGAGGCCCCGCGCCGCTGGCCCAGGTGCCGAGGACGAGTCGAGCCGACACAGCGGCCCTGCTGTCGGTGCCGAGTTGGTCAGCGAGTGTCCGTGTGGCGAGGTGTCGTGCTTGTTCGTCGACCTTGCCGATGCGGGCGATGGTGTCGGCGAGGCGGGCGAGTTCGGCACCTGGCCACTGTTGGGTGAGTGTCAGGGCGTGGATTGCGAGGGAGCGGCGCGCGGCAGGCGCGGTCATGCCGAGGTCGTCGTCGAGTAGATCAATAGCGAGCCGGGCACCCGGGTTGACGAGCATGCCGACGTAGTCGTGTTCGTCGAGCTGCCGCAGCAGGTCCGCGATACCGGGTCGGAGATGTTGTTGCGTGTCGTAGATGCGACCGGCTGCGAGTAGCCAGGTGTTTCGCCAGTGCGCCGACGGTGCGATGTGTCGGAGTCTTTCCAGGATGTGTGTGCCGTCGCCGGTGGTTAGCGCACGGGCCGCCATGTACTCCTGCAAGCTTCGTACTTCGAAGCCGATGAAGCCAGCCAGGTTCGGCGTCAAGAGCACCAGCCGATCCGTGGCCGCCTTCGAGAGGTCGCGGGCGAGCCGTTGAGCGGTGTCGCCGCTTTGACCCTCGTCGCGCAGTCTCTGCTGGACAAGCTCGGAGAACTCAGTCTGGTCTAACAAGGCATTGGCATGCCCCTCGCGTTCGGCCTGTATCTGCAGGCGAATCCCGATCTGCTCATGGATGTAGTGGACGTCGCTCCGGTGGGTCTCCAGTAGGTGGCCGATGTGCCCGGACTTACCGACTTCTCGGCTGTAGATGGTGTCGAAGTAGGCGTCGAACAGCGCGTGCCGTGTCTGAGGGACACGTGCTCGTCGCTCAAGCATTACTCGGTCGGCGTAGTGCAAAGCCTCCTGAGTGTGGAGTGAGCGCAATGTCAGCTGTGCCGGTTCAAGGTCGCCAAACTCTCCCTGGTAACCCTGAGGCCTTGTCGTGGCCACGACAAGCAGGTCCGCGCCCCGGGCGCTGGCGTCGGTGATGAAGTCGGTGAGCTGGCGTAGCAGGTGAGTCCGTGTATGCACGGCTGGAACCTCGTCCAGTCCGTCCAAGACCAGCAGCCACGGCCACTTCGGTAACCATCCCGCGAGCTCGTTGGCGGTCATGGTCTCGCCGCGTCGGCTGATTCGCTGGGCGAGGTAGGTGATCAGACTGACGTCTTCGCCACCGACGACCTTATCGGCGTATTTGGACAGGTCGATGTGTATCGGCCAGCGGCGATTTCTCGGAACAGGCAGCCTCATCGCGGTTATCCCCGCGCGCCATGTTCTGAGTGCGCGGTCGGCTGGAGGGCCAAGGGAGCCAGCTCGATCCGTGTCGAGTAGCGCCAGGCGGTAGACCTGGCACAGCAGCTGGCTCAGCGTGCTCTTGCCTTGCCCCGGACCACCAATCAGGACCACGGCCATCGGGTTATCTGCCCGCTCGTTCGGGCGCAAGACGTGGTCGCCGGTCGCGATCAAGTACTCAAGCGCGTTCGTGACCACGCTCGGGCGTGGAGGGTCGCTGTCGAGGTCGACAGGCAACCATGCCGGAAGGTCGACCGCGACGGTAGCGAGCTGGAGTTTGCTGTCGTCGTCGAACCCCGACTCACCCAGCCGGACCCACTGCTGTGCCACCAGCTCTTGTGCAGCGTGGACCCGCAACTTCAACTCAACTTCGGTCGATCTTGCGTCGACCATATCGGCGAGGGACGTCAGGATGTCGCCGGTGGTGATGAATCCACCGTAGGTACGCCGGATATCGGGGGAGTCGTCCAGCATTCGCGAGATCTGGTCCGCGTGCCATACGTACCAACCCTTGAGATGGAACTCGGCGGCCAGCTCCTTGAGAGCTTGCCCTACGCGATCGATGCTGCCGCTGCCGGTGGTGGAAGAAAGCCGCACGTTGGTCACGAGCAGGAGGTACTCCGGCATCCGGCCACGTTTTCTCCTCTCGGAGTCGTCGCGCCGCCAGTACTTGAACTCTTTGTTGAGCTCGTTGATCAGCCAGTCGCCGTCACGGCCCGGCCCCTCTGGCCGCATCCGGTGCTTCGCCTGAATAACGCCGTAGCCGTCCCACGGTGCCTCGTCGGTGCCGACCGGGAAGTTCAGCGGTCCGTCGAAGACCGCCTCGCGACCTCCATCGGGGCCGTCACCGAAAATCTGGATGCCGTTGCCAAGTTGCTTGAGCGCGACTGCCTGACTCAGATGTTCGAACTCACGGGAGCCGAGGCGATTCAGGTCGTAGTCCACGGCCACATTCTCTCGTGCCGGGCCCCCCGGACAGGGTGTGGCGTTGCTGCAGATCGCGGCTCTGCCGGGACTACGGTCTGGGCCGAGCCGAACACCTTGGTCAAGGAGACGGCACAGCGGGTTCGCCAGGACCTCGCTCGACCAACAATGGGTCACGAGGTGGGAGGGTGGTCTGGCCTCGTACCGGCGAGGCGGGGTCCCGGCGTAGCGCCGCGACGTCCGGGGACGGCGTCAGAGAGGTAGCCGCGGCGTCGGGTGGCGGCGATCCAGTCGCGCACTGTGGCTTCGGGGCGATCGAAACGTTCGGACAGGCGGCGGGTCAGACCGGCGCCAACGGCTGCCTCCTGCAGGTAGGCCTGGGCGACGTCGGCGAGGAGGTCGTCGGGAAGTTCGGGGCGACCACGCTTGGTGGCGCCGGCGGCAGTGACAGCGTTCTCCATCGCCGCACGCTCGTCGGGGGTGAGCTGATCGGCGCTTCGGTCGGGCCCCATGAAGACGGTGATGCCTTCTGCGCGCCAGTCCACTTTCGCAAGCACCTGCTGGGCCTGGGCGACGATGGTGCCCAGCGGGATGCGGCGCAGCAGGTCAGAGGTGATGAGCGTCGGCGCCTCCTCGGTGTCGGGCGAGGACTGGATGTCGGCGTCATCCGGGCCGGTGTATTGATCTTCGAAGTCGTAGCCCCAGTGCGGACGGAACAGCTCCAGCTCGGCGACCTCCAGTCCGCGCCCGCGGTTCACGAGGACGCCATAGACGACGACGGGTAGGTCCTTGGCGCGGTAGACGAAGTCCGCGACATAGCCCTCGCCGCGGGGGCGCTCCTTGAGATAAACCTCGAGCCGCTCGGTCTGCCACGTCGACTCGTCGTTCGGGTCGACGGAGCCGGGTGTCCACCCGGGGTCGAACAGTGAAGCCTTGTAGAGGTCGAGCAGCTGCCGCATCCGGCACCGGTCGTAGGAGAGGTCCCTGACCAAGATGTGATCGGCCCGCAGCCGTCGCTCATCGACCGGGGCGTCGGGGTTCCGATAGTCGTCGGGGCTGAGCGTGCAGCGCTTGGGCATGCCGTCGACGATAAGTCATTCGGTACGCGAACCTACAGGGAAAACTGTCTGACTTGCGTTGCTGGGAAACTCGGACGGTTTCCACCGGCGCCGGTATACGTGCTGCACGCGATAGGCTTCGGCGTACTCTGACCGAGCTGGCGGTAGTCGATTGTCCCGCGGGCGGTGTGACATCGTCCGCGCGGGGGCGTTTGACGTGATGGCGGGCGTCGGGCATCATGGATGCGTAGCCAGTCCATTGCGGTGGAGCTGGAAGTGAACCTCGGGATCTCCTGCCGGACGACAGGGCCCGGGGTTCGCGTTCTTTCTAGGGTGCGGTGATCCCGATGACCTGGACCCGGACTTGGTCGGCGATGGTCTTCAGATAGCTGCTGTTGCCGACCCGCTGCTGCGTCAGTGCCCCGCAGACAGCGTCGGCGACCCACAGCAGCGCCTCCTCGTGGCCGCGCTGGTGCGCAATGCGCAGCTCGCTGGTGATCATCTTTCGGGCCCGGAGCGCATCGAGCATCGCCCGGTCACGTCTGTCGTCCGGGCGGCCTCGGGATTCGAAGGTCGCGGTCGCGACGGCGAGCTGGTCGAGTTCGTAGAGCATCCGTTCCATGCAGTGCCGGCGGCGCCGCTCCGGGCGTTCGCCGGCACGGCCGTCGCGGACGACTATGACGTGCTCGTGCGGCATCCTCGGCGATCATGTCACTGATCAGTTGGCGACGGGGCTCGGACTCGTCGCGCCAATGCAGCTTGCGTTGGCCTTTCAGCCGCAGGTTCGACAGCGCGTGGCGGGCGGGCTGCAGCATGACGGGGGCGCAGACGCTCGCGGCGAGGACGTAGGTGTCCGGGTCGAGGTCACGGTGGGACTGCGACTCGTCCAGAAACGCCACCAGCTGTCGACCGGTGCCGCTCACTCGCCGACCACCGCGGCCGCCGCCGTCTCAGGCACTACGGCAAGGTGCCGCTTCGAGTGGCGGGCGAACGGTCCCGTGAGGCGGAAGGTGTAGATCGTCATCTTGCCTGTCGGGCTGAGCCAGTTGTCAACGGTGGTGAACCGGCGCAACAGCAGACCGACGGCCTGGAGTTCGCGCAGACCCCGATCGGCCGTGTCGGCGGAGATCCCATACCAGCCGGGAACCTTCTCGGCCGGCAACACGAACGACGACTTCAGCGACAGCGAGACGAGCAGCATCGCCTTGGCCGGCAGGCTCAACCTGCGATGCCAGGCGTCCTCCGCGGTCCAGTACGCGAAAGGGAGCTTGAGGTACTTGGAGCTGGGGTACGTGTACCCGCCGCGCTGGCCGTCTTCCTCCAGCGCAGTGATCTTGGCCAGGCGCCCCGAGCGTTCACGCGAAACGAGGCCATAGGTCTCATCGAGGCGGCGCCAGGCCTTCGACACGATCGAGGTGCCGCCATCCACATCGGTGTGGTGGCCGAGTGCTCGACCCCAGATCTTCGCATCGCGGGCGACGTCCCACGGCGGACTGCTCGCCAGCGCCATGAACACCAAGTACGTCGTAGTCCATCGTCCGCTCGGCGCTGAGCGTCTTCGCTTCTCGGGAGGGGCCGACCGGGCGGGTGTCGCGGCCCTGGGCCATGGCCACCGCGGCGGTACCGGCGGCAAGACCCAGCAGGCGCTTCAGCAGTCTGGTCGGTTGGGCACGGAGCTGGGCGAGGGTGTTGATGCCCATTTCGGTGAGACGGGCTGCGGCGACGGGCCCGATGCCGGGCAGCGCGGTGACGGGCAGCGCGTCGAGGAACGCCTGTTGCTGTTCGCTGCTGATGACGCGCACGCCTTGTGGTTTCGCGGACGTTGAGGCGAGCTTCGCCAGGAGCTTTGAGTGGCCCGCTCCCACCGATACATGCAGGCCGGTGGCGTGCCACACCGCCGCTGCTACCTCGGTGAGCAATCGGTCGGCAGGGATCGTGAGGGACCGGATTTCCAGGTAGGCCTCGTCGATGCTGACCTGTTCGAGGGCGTCGGCGAAACGGGAAAGCACGCTCATGATGGCCGCGGAGTGTTCGCGGTATGCCTGCATCCGCGGGGCGAGGAACACCCCGTGCGGGCAGCGGCGCATCGCGGTGGCGGTGGCCATCGCCGAGCCCACCCCGAATCGGCGGGCCTGGTAGCTGGCGGTGGCGACACTCCGCGGGGTCTGAGCCCACACACGATGACCGGGGCCGTCGCGGTGGATGGTTTCTGGCGTTGTTCGACGGAGGCGAAGAATGCGTCGGCGTCGACGTGCAGGATGAGACCGTCAGATCCCACCGACACTACTACCGCGAGGCGGCGCGATGGGGCGGCGCGTTGGTCAGTGAGCGGCGTTGTAGGCATCGCGGACGGCGGCGGGGATGGGGCCGCGTGCGGACACGGGATGGCCGTTACTGCGTGCCCAGGCACGAATCGATGCGGTGTCGTTGTGGTTGATTGTGGTGGGCTTCCCGGGCGTTGCGGCGGGACCCGGGCGGGGGGACGGAGCCGTCGCGGTGGCTTTCAGGGTGGGCGTGGTGGGGGGTGCGGAAGTCCGGTCGTCGTTGCCGGCCCTGTGCCGGTGAGGGTTCCCGAGGCCTACCCCGTTGACTGCGCGCTTGATGGCACCGAAGGCACCACCAACGACCGCTCCAGTCACCGCGCCAGCGGGCTCGGTCACCGCCGTCGCAGCGTTTGCGGCGGCTCGTGCCACCGCGTGGGGGAGATTCATGATGCTCCTCAACGACCGGTGTAGCCGTCGATCAGGGCTTGCCTCTGACGAGTACCGAGACCGCCCACCCGGCGAGCTGGGTCAACTTGAGCGTTCTTGAGCAGCTGTGCCGCACGCACCACACCAACGCCGGGCAACGCCTTCACGATGGCCAGGATCTTCGTCTTTTGCACCAGCCCGTCGCTGTCCGCGCTATCGAGAACGTCGGCAAGGCTCAGCTTCCCGGCCTTTACCTCGTCCAACAGTTGCTTGCGGGCCGTGCGAGCGGCCGCTGCTTTGGCCAGTGCCTGGCTGCGCTGCTCAGGGGTCAGGGTGGGAAGGGGCATCAGTAGCTCCAGTCTGGGTTGCCGTGGATACACACATTGTTGCCCACGAGGTGGTCGCCAATGCGGTCCTAGACCAACACCACACCATCCCGGTGGCGGCTTGAAGGAGAAGTGGGCGGGAACTCAGAGTCGGCAAGTACGGGCGAAAAGCCCGGACCGCTTGGGGGGATGAGGTGTCGGGGGCCCTTCAGAGGCAATAGTAGGCCAGTCAACGCGATCGCAGGAGGAAGAATCGGCCACCACAGGGTCGAGTTAGCTGTCGGTCGGCTTTGCGTCCTGATGAGCGTCGAGCTGCTGTCCACGGTCGCCGCGAGCTCCACCCTCAGCTTCGCTCGGACGCACACCGGCGCCGGGGTACAGGTCCTCGCCGCCGTGCACGGCTACACCACCGCGTTCCTCGTGTCCGGGTCCATCTTCGTCGTCGGCGCAGTCCTCACCGGGGTGCTGCTGCCCTCCGGAGTGCTACACCAACCGGACAGCCAACAGCACAGCGCCCCACCCAGAAGGCAATAACCGACGATCGCTGTCGGCACCGTCGCGCCAGCGCTGTATTTGACGCCGGTCAGCCGCTCGGACTCATCCCTGGGCAGCGCTGGGCTGCCATGTCGTGCGAGCGGGCACTGGAGGCGACCCGGTCGGGATGGCCGTTGAGTTGGAAGGGTCCAGAGGGTCGTAGTGCGCCCCCGATGTCCGGTACCACTGCGGCCCGGACCGCCCCCCTGCGTCGATCGCACGGTCCTGCGTCATGAAGCGGAGTCGGTGGAATGTTTCTACCAAATGGCGTCTTGCACCAGTCATGACAACTCTTGGACTTGTCGGTAGCGGCAACATCGGCAGC
>JAABUM010007254.1_pt1 | contig 10318 bp, 16 predicted proteins | sample 5559161 | NCBI WGS metagenome assembly JAABUM01 (sample SAMN10711868, study PRJNA513369) | rock metagenome | isolation source: Antarctica rocks | place: Antarctica: Victoria Land, Siegfried Peak nord | reverse complement strand
GCGGGATTGTCCCATGGTGCTCTGTCCCTTTCAGGGTTCTGAACACCTCCTCCGCCCCGCATCCCGGACCCGGGTGCAAAGGCGCGCCGGCTTCGGCGCGGGGCGCAGCGAGACCAGCGAAGCGGCTCGCAAGCCCTCCCCTTTGCGCACGGGTCCGGGCATGCGGTAGGCGCGCTCCCTCCTCCCGCTTCTCATCAGTCCCGCATGATTCTGTTTTGTTCTCCTGCATCTTGGTAGTGACACCGCAGGACGCTCAATCAAGGTGATTGCAAATTAACTTACGCCTGGCATCCTCATGCAGTATGCACGTTGCACCACCCTGTATCGGATCAATCATGCCCTCTGACAGCACATCATCATCCGTCCTCGAATACGCCGCGCAGATCGTCTCGGCCCACGTCTCCAACAACTCGGTGCAGAGCAGCGACCTGCCGTCCCTGATCCAGCAGGTCTACTCGGCACTCACCACGCTCGGGTCCACGCCTACACAGACGGCCGAGAGGCCGGAGCCTGCGGTTCCGCTCAAGAAGTCGGTCTTCGCGGACTACATCGTCTGCCTGGAGGACGGAAAGAAGCTCAAGATGCTCAAGCGTCACCTGATGACGTCCTACAACCTGACGCCGGACGCCTATCGCGAGCGCTGGGGCCTGCCGCTGAGCTACCCCATGGTCGCGCCCAGCTACGCGGAGCGGCGCTCGGCGCTGGCCAAGTCGATCGGCCTGGGCCGCAAGCCCAAGGTGGACAGCGAGGCGCCGGTGGCGGCGGCACCGGCCAAGCGCGGCCGCAAGGCGACCCGCATCGAGGCGAACGCCGCCGAGTAGGCTGGCGGCGCGCATCCTGCCGGAGGCAGCGTGTGTTCATTTTGAACACACGCTGCCTGTGACGAAGGCTCGGCGTGGATCACCCCATGCCGCCTGCACACGATCGTAGGCAGCGGCCAGTATCACTCCTTCTCGTCCGAGCAGGTCGAGACAGATGGAGGGGCGATACTCCGCTGCCGCGGTGAGTAGCTCCAGGAAGCTGGCGAACGCCGTATGGCGCCGGCAGATCACATCGAGCGCCGGTGTCGACCGCGGTGCTGGCACGGTGCGGAGTCCGATGCAGAATGGCGAGCCGAACCCGAGTGCACGGGCCCTGCCGTGCGCCGGACCAATCGCGGCGTTCTGGCCCATCCTGCCGCGTACCAGCACGATCCCGACCGGGCGGAAGCCCGCCAGCTCGGGAAACCGGAACGAAACGATGTGCAGCTCCACCGGGCGCAAGTGCGCAGCCCGGCGTGCCTGTGCGGCACGGCGGTATGTGGATCGCAACATGGCCGCCTCTCAGGCCACAGCTGTGGGTACGATCGCCACACCGATCGCAGCGTCGATCGCCTCGATCAGCTCGCGAGGCCTGTCGCACCTCGTCTCGGTCCAGGTATCCGGCAAGGCAGCACGAGCCTGCTGCAGCAGGGACAACAGCTCGGGAGCCGAGGCGATCAGGTCGGGTCGTTCTGGGATCTCAGCAACGTGGATTTCGGGCTCGGCCGACTGCACCGAGGCAGTGATCGCCAGCAATGTCTCGCGCACGTCGACCGTGAACTTCGCCAGCCACTGCACCGCGTCAGCTCCTTCGATCGGCGTGTCCTCCTCGACCGCCTCGCCCCATTTTGCCAGCACCCCGGTCAGCAAGCCGAGCATGGCCGGTGCAACGGACAGCACACGGGCATAGCCCTCAGCCTCGCCACGGCTGCGGTCCGTGCCGTCATAGACCACGGCCACGTCCACCCCGGGGCTGGTGTCGGTACGGACCAGGCAGAACCCGTCCGCCACCTCGTCCGCCAGCACCCTGACTGACAGGATACCGTCGGTGAGCGGCAGGGCGCGGATCTCGCGCAGCAGCGCGTTCACCGCCGCACCTCCTGCACCCGAGGCTTGCCCACGGTGGACTCCCGGTCCGACACCAGACCGGGCGCCGCCACCAGGGCGTAGAGCGCCATCGCCACCAGCACCGCGCCCAGCACCAGCCGCGTCTTCTCGATCAACCTCATCTCCGCCGTCCTTCTGCTGCGCCTTCGTTTCTCGAAGACCCAGCCCGACGGCCGCTTCGCGACGGGGGGTGCAGGGGGCGCGCGTAGCGCGGGCGCAGCCCTTGCCCCTTGCGGCTCCCGATGCGCAGCGGCAGGGCCTACCCTCTGTTCGACATCCCTCCCCTACCCTCTCCGTTCTCCTCCTCGACCTCGATCAGGCAGCACCAACCGTTCACCGTGAACCGCTCGCCGTCGTCGGTCAGCAGCACGAACCGGCCATCCAGGTCCCAGGTCCCATCCTCGTCTTTGACCCCGCTCACGATGACGCCTTGGACGGAGGACATCCCATAGCCGTCCATGACGATCAGCCTGGTGCCGGGCTGCGCGGCATAGACCGGCTCGGCCTGCCGCTTGCTCATGCGCGGAGCCTTTCCACGGCAGGAGCAGAAGGCGCGTCGGCGGCAGCCTGCCTGCGCGCGACCACCACCTGGTTTCAGTCCTTGTGGCCGCCGAAGGGCAGGATGCGCCCACTCCGCACCCCTGCCGCGGCTGCAAGCTCCACGAGCTGGTGGGCGTAGTGCTCGCCAGCCGGGTCGGCGTCGGTCGCCGCCACCAGCACCGACCCTGGCCTGGTCGCCAGTTCCTGCAGCAGTGACCTCAGCGCCGTGATGGTGTGTGGGCCCATGCCGCCGGCGGTGGCGACATAAAGCGTGTCCGCGCGCAGCCGCTCGATGCCGGCCAGGCTCATCGCGTCGATCGGCGCCTCGCACACCACGAGCCGCATCACCTGCACGCTGCTGGTCGGCAGCCTGCCTGGGAGCTGGAACAGGGTCTTGTCGCCGTCCGCCGAGAAGCCCCGGTATTCCGGACCGCGCATCTCGATCCCGACGACCTGTCCCGCCGCGTCGCGATGTGCGAACCAGGCGCTGCCGTACGGGCCCTCGCGTAGAACGTCGGCTCTCGCCGCGGCGATCAGCACCGGCACTTCCAGGGCCCGTGTCCGCGCCAGGTAGCACCAGGTCGGAGAGCCCCGTGTCAGGGTGCGACGCGCCGTCCAGCGCTCCGCAGGTGGCAGCTCGGGCTTCTTCTCCTTCTGAGCGGCAAGGACGGTCGGGAATGTGGGAGCAATGCCGGACAGAGCGCGTAACATGCGCCGCACCTGGCCGAAGTTGAGGCTGGGCTCCAGGAACTGCGCGAGGGCGAACACGTCGCCCTTGGCCTGGCTCCTGGGGTCCCACCAGCCCAGGCCTCCGTGGTTGACGATCAGCAGCTCGCCGGCACCGCGTCGATACTTCCAGCAGTGTCGGGTGCTCTCGATCCTGTCGAGCTTCCAGGCCCTGCGCTCCAGCAGGGTGGCGCAACTGACCCCTGCCTTCAGGTCTGTGATCTCCTGATCCTGTCCACTCATCGTCCCGCATTCCTTGTTCCAGAATGCGACCCGGCAACCGCGTGCCGGGCGTGGGACAAGAGCGGGTGCGCAGCACCCGGGAGCGGAGCGACGCACTCTTGTGGCACGTCCGGCACACGCGGTAGCAGCTCCATCACCCCAGCTCCTTGATCTCTCCTCAAGGATCTTCGAGGCTCAGGACGCGAATGGACCTGCTGGCAAATACAGACTAATCGTTCTTCTCGTTTTTCAGAGCCCTGAAAGCCAAAACTAGCACCTCATTCAGCTTCAGCCCTCGATCCGCCGCATACATGCGGAACTCACGCCGGAAAGAGGCAGGCACACGAAAGTTAAGCGGTTGACCGGGACTTTCCTTAGCTGCAGTTTGGATTGGTTCATCAGCAGGAGGTGTGGGTAGCTTGCGCTCTACCATTCCGCCATCCACCAGATTGACCATTGCTTTCGCCATTATGCCCTACCTTCATTCAACTTTATACGTGCTTTCGTGCGTGCGTGCTTTCGTGAGGGCGTGTGAGCGTCCAGAGTTTAAGAACGAAAGATAGTAGTTCAATGATTTCAGCCGCTCCCTGACCTTTTGGGTCTATCTCGCTGACCGTTTGTCCACTCGCAAAAGCACCGGCAAATGCAACACGATTGTGTATCACCGTTGCCACGGGCCCATGCTGGGATAGTGCAGAGCAGGCCTGTGTTGTTATGGATGCTCCTCGCGTAGCGGCACTGATGACGAAAACGAATTCACGCCCATGGTTTATCGCAAGGTCCACGGTGGCTCCGATCGCCCATAGATCAGCAGGACTGGGCCGCACAGGCATGAGAACTATGTCGGCGCACCCAATTACAGCCTGGATGCTGGCAGTGATAGCTGGTGGAGTATCTACCACCACCATTGCAAAGCCTTGTGCCCGAAGTTGGTCGATTTTGGCAGGTAGAAAGCTTGCATCAACGGCGGCAAGGGCTGGAGTGTCAGCCTCGCGGCACTCCCACCATTTTGTCAGAGTGCCCTGGGGGTCGGTATCAATCAGGATGACCGGACCATGGCCGGCCGCCTCAGCTGCAACTGCAAAGTGTGCAGCGAGCGTGGTCTTGCCGGCTCCACCTTTTTGGCTGGCTGCGACAACGACATGCATATCATGCCCCCTGCTACGTAAAAAGCACGCAAGCATGAAACCTACTTCGCGGTAAAGCTTGTAGAGCAGAAAATTATTTAAGAGCTTTGCGTGCTTGCGTGCTAATTACAAGTTGTTCTCTGTTCGTGGCGCGACGGTAGAGCGTGTCCGCAAGGGGATCGTCCAGCGGACGCCTCAGACCTCGCCGGGTGAGCCTTGTAGAACCAAGCGGAACGGCGTCTCACATAGCTGGCACGACAACCCTATCAGTGAAGGGGCCTTAAGCGTTACACTTTTCGCCATGACGATGACCCTGATCGGCTACGCCCGCTGCTCCACCGACAAGCAGGACCTTGCCGCCCAGAGAGCCACCCTCGAAACGCTCGGCGTCACCGCCGACCGCATCTACACCGATCACGGACTGACCGGCACCAACCGGTCCCGGCCTGGCCTCGACCAGGCGCTCGCCGCGGTCCGCTCCGGCGATACGCTCGTCGTGCCGAAGCTCGATCGGCTGGCGCGGTCGGTCCCGGACGCCCGGTTCATCGCTGACGCGTTGGTCACCCGCGGCGTTCGGCTCGCGCTGGGATCAAGCGTCTATGATCCTATCGATCCGATGGGGAAGATGTTTTTCAACATCCTCGCCACCTTCGCCGAGTTCGAGGCCGACTTGATCCGGCTTCGAACTCGCGAGGGCATGGCAATCGCCCGTTCACGGGGCAAGCTGCGCGGCAAGCAGCCCAAGCTTTCTGACAAGCAGCAAAAGGAGCTACGGCGTATGCACGATACCGGCAACTACTCCATCAGCGACCTTGCCGAGCTGTTCTCCATTTCACGGCCAACCGTTTATCGCACCCTCGCTCGACAGGGTGGCGGCGCTGTCGCGAAAGCAGCGTGAAGTTCCGGAATCGCGTACCAAAAGGCACTTTGGTTAGTTCTGGCCGAGAGGTGCTGTAGGCAGGACAAGCATGGCTGGCGGTGCTAAGCCACGGGCCAAGTGATGGTGTGGACGCGACCGCACGCCTCCGGCGTGACCTTTAAAAACAAGCTGATTCACAAAGCCTTCCGCGCGGCCGTCCATGTTGCACCGCCCGGTTAAAGGTCCCAGGCGTGTTTTACTGCTTGGCGGTAAGACATTAGCTTGTGCGGCAGGATTGCCCTGATAGGCCATGGGTCGCCGCCGGCATCGGCTTTCAAACTGTCGAGGAAGCCCTTGAACGATCCTTTCGGTATTCCACCCATGCGCTCGGCAATGGGAGCAATCAGTCCCAGCAAGCCGATGGGCAGCTTAATTTTGATGGGATGCTTTCTGTTGATCGTCTCCGCCGCCGCGTCGAGCATCTCGCTGTTGGTCAGCACATCGTCGTTGCCGACATCATAGCACTGATTGAAGGTTTGCGGTTCATTCAGGACGCCGATGATATAGTAGATGAGGTCGTCGACCGCGATCGTGCGCATCTTCTGGTTGCCGCCAAGAAAAATCGCCGTCGATTTCTTGGCCTGTCCCACTAGCGCCTCGAAGCCGCGCCCGCCCGCGCCGACAATCATCCCGGGCCGGATGACCGTCACGTCGAGGCTGCTCTTGAGCAGGAACTGTTCTGCGCGCCAACGCTCGCGCAGCCACTCGCTCGCCGCGTCGGACGCTATACCAAGCGATGTCACATAAATCATGCGCCGGGTGTCGTTGACCTTGCAGGCGCTGACAATGTTCTCAAGACCGTTGAGTTCGACCGCCATGAAACGTTGATCGGGCGTGCTTCCGGGCTGCGGCGACATGGTGTGGATAGCGACGAACACGGCCCCGATGCCTTCGGTCGCACGCTGCAACGACGCTTGATCGGCAACATCGCCCTGAACGACCTCACATCCTTTCTCGGCCCAACGCGAAATCTTTGACGGGTCCCGGGCTAGGCAGCGGACATCGTACTTGCGCGTCAGAAGTTCGCCCACGATGCGGCCTCCAATCCAGCCCGACGCGCCGATGACGAGAATCTTGGCCATAGGTCGATCGCTTTCTTGTTCAGTTGCTCAGGGAGCTGATTAACAGGCTGGACAGTATCGCTACGCGAGAATGTTGCCCATGATGCCATTTGCGTAAGTCCTTAGCACGACTTTGGTCCCATCTCCGGCCAGCATTCGAGCGGTCGCCTCTCCGATGCCGCTACTGGCACCGGTGATAGCTACGACCTTGCCTTCGAAACGCGCCATTCAACTACTCCCGACGGGCGAGCGAGGCGGTGCCACGCTCTCTCCCTTTTGCACACTGAAACGTAAAATGCCCGGCTGCCACAAAACCTCGCCGTTCCCGACCGTGCCATACAGCGCCGATAATCGGCGCCATCTAGCGATCAAAGTCACACGGTGGCGGTCGCGGAGGTCAGGACATTGGCGACAGGCTCGCGCCTTCAACCGGCGATCTACTTACATCGACAGCAGGACGCTCTTCTCGCGCTCCAGCGCCCGGCGGGCGGCGGGACGCTCGATCAGGCGGTTCTTCATGGCGGCAAGGTTGGTCAGCGCGCCGATAGGCAGGCCCAACTCGCGCCCCCAGGTATAGAAGACCAGTGCGTAAGGGTCGGCGACGGTGAATTGCTCGCCCATGATCCAAGGGCGATCCGCCAGCATCGCATCAATCTCCTGGAGGTAGCTCCAGAAGCTCTCCTTGGCATGAGCCTTCAGCGCGGCATGGCCCTCCACCTCTGCGGTCACACGCTCGGGATGCACGAACCGCGAGAAGGCGGGATGGACGGTGCTGGAGAGCCATGCGCACGTCGCGACCGTCCGCGCCCGGTCCAGCGCATCCACGCCGAGCAGGTTGCTGTCGGGATAGGCGGTTCCCACCCAGCCGAGGATCGCCGTGCTTTCCAGCAGCACCTGCCCGTCGTCGAAGCGCAGCGCGGGCACCTTGGCACGCGGGTTGATCGCCCGGTACTCGGGCTTGAGGTGTTCGCCGGTGAAGATGTTGACCTTCTTCGCCTCGAACGACGCGCCCGCCTCCTCCAGCGCGACATGGGACGCCACCGAGCAGGCAAGCGGGCAGTAGTACAGGGTCAGCATGGCGTATGGTCCTTGGGCCAGCGCGGTTCCAGGTGGCGGCGGCCGGGCGGAGTGTCCGTCCGGACGGGGCCGCGCCTAGTAGGCGACCGTGAAGCGCTCGCGATGGTGCTGCGGGCGCTCGGCCTCATCCAGCATCGCCACTGCATAGTCTTCGAGCGAGATACGGCTTTCGCCGGCATCGTCGGTCAGCAGATCGTCCTTGCCGGTGCGGTAGCGGCCGGTGCGCTCGCCGGGGACGAGCATGGCGGCCGGGCTCAGGAACACCCAGTCCAGCTCTGTCTCGGCGCGGAGCCGGTCGAGGAACGCGGAGGTGCGCAGTGCCCCCTCCTTCCATTCGGCTGGGAAGTCGGGCTGGTCCACGACACGTTCGCCGGACGGCAACTTGAGCGAGCCGGCGCCCCCGACGACGAGGAAGCGGGTGACCCCCGCGCGCTTCACGCCGTCCGTGATCGCCTGCGTTCCCGTGCCGGTGCTGTCGCGGCCCGGATTGTAGGAGCTGATAACCAGATCGTAGTCGGCGACGAGTTTCGCCAGCGCGTCGGCATCGGTCGCGTCGGCCGACACGGCGGTCAGTGCGGCATGGTCGGGCAGCTTGGCCACATCACTGACGACGGCCGTCACCTGGTGGCCGCGATCGAGCGCTTCGGCGAGGAGCTTGGCGCCGACATAGCCGGTGGCGCCGATGAGAGCGATCCTCATGGGTTGTCCTTTCGTAGAAGTGGAGACGCTGGGCGACCGGCGCGGCAGGTCAGGCGACGGTCGGAGCCGCCGCGATGGCGTTGACGGCGTGCAGGAAGGCGTCCGGCCGGCCGTAGAAGGGTTCATGCTGGACTCGGACCAGCTCCCCATCATGTTCAAGAATGAAGCTGGGGAAGCCGCGCAGCCCGAGCTGCTGCATCCACCGGCGGGTTCGCGCGATATGCTCGTCTACCGGCGCGCTCTGGAGGGCATGGAGGAAGGCGTCCTTCGCCAGACCGATCCACTCGGCCGCTTCCACGAGAACCGGCATCTCGACCACGGGCCGGCCATCGACATAGTGCGCGTGGTGGATGGCGTGCATCATCCTGAGGTCTGCGCCTTCCTCCATCGTGCCTGCCGCGAGAACGGCCGCGATGGTCGGGCGCGACCAGAATACCGTGGTGGCGTCGCTGAGCAGACCATCGAGGTAGGCGGGGCCGAAAGCCATGCCCGTCAGCGCAGCGATGCGAGCGTCGTTCTGCCGGATGTAGGCGCGCTTCTCAGGTGCAGGACCGGTCACGGGTTCCCACAGCCCGCCCCCGTGCAGCACGATCCCGATACCCGCCTGCGCGACGGCCTCGATCATCGGCGTGACGGCGTAGCACCAGCCGCACAGCGGATCATGGACATAATGGAGCGTCGGAGCGGTCATGCTTCACCTCGTTCGCCCGCCTTCCCAACACGCGAGGTGGGATGTGGCGGGTCGTCGAGGCTGTTATAAGAGTTTCATCAACGGTCGATTAGAGGCTCATTCCTTCAATGCCCTTCAAGCGCTGCTAATAGATGCCCGACCTGAAATCCTATGCCGTCTTCGCCGAAACCATTGCGGCCGGCTCGATGAGCGCTGCTGCGCGCCGCCTTGGCATGACTCCTTCGGCGGTCAGCCAGATCATCGGCGGGCTGGAACGTCAGACCGGAGTGACGCTGCTGCATCGCTCGACGCGCCGGCTTGCGCTGACCGAGGCGGGCGAGCGTTGCTACCCGCATTGCCTGCGGCTGCTGGAAGCAGGACAGGCGGCGACCGCCTCGTTGGAGCAGGCCCGCGACGCGCCTACCGGCGAGCTGCGGATCGCGGCGCCGGTCGGTTTTGGGGCACATGTCGCCCCGGCCCTCGCGCCGGTGCTGGCCGAATGGCCGCGGCTGCGGCTGTGGCTGATCGTGGATGACGCCCTGATCGACCTCGTGGAGCGGCGGATCGACATCGCCTTGCGCGTCGGGTGGGTGGCGGACAGCGCCTGGACCGTGCGCAAGCTGTGCGATCTCGACATGATCCTGTGCGCGGCACCGGCTTATCTGGAACGCCACGGTCAGCCGGAAGCGCCCGCCGAGTTGGACCGCCACCAATGGCTAGGCCTCGATCGGGGGACGCCTGGAGCGATCACCGCCGGCGAGGCAATCTCCAGCTTCCCGCTTAATTTGGATGACGGAAAGAGCCGGCACGAGAAGATTGATCTTCCAATCCACGTCGCCACGACTAACCAGATCGCGCTCCAGCAAATGTGCGAGCAGGGCATGGGGATCGCCTGCCTGTTTTACGCGGACGTGCGGCCAGCCTTGGGACGCGGGGCGCTTATGCGCGTGCTGCCGCGCTGGTCTCTGACCTCCCGGCCGGTGACGATGTTGACGCCGAAGCGCGACGGCGTGCCGGCCAAGGTTCGTGTCGCGATGATCGCGCTGGAGCGGCATTTTGCGACGCTACCGAACGTCCCACGAACCTGAGGGGCGGTTGTCGCGGAAGAGGCGCCAGATATCGCTGTAGATTTCGCGCCACTTACCGATGAAGCTCACACCGTTTTCTCGTCCGGCAATCATCGTGTCCGCTTTCCCATGCGGGTGCCAGGGTTTCCGGACAGATTAGAAGTGGCCGGTCATTGTTGCGACACTGGTGGCGAATTCTCTGGTTATGCGGCAAGGGCGGCGAAGCGCGATGTGCGGGTGGGCGCGATGGGCCGGCCGCCGAACCAGGCTGCGATGCGGTCCAGGTCGATGGCCGCGGCAGTG
>JAABUM010007251.1_pt1 | contig 10320 bp, 9 predicted proteins | sample 5559161 | NCBI WGS metagenome assembly JAABUM01 (sample SAMN10711868, study PRJNA513369) | rock metagenome | isolation source: Antarctica rocks | place: Antarctica: Victoria Land, Siegfried Peak nord | reverse complement strand
CCTTGTCAGCCGAAGCCGACGCGGGCGACGTAGTGGACGACGTGATCCCACGGCTGCCGGCGGCCTGGGTGAGCGGCTGGATGCTGCTGGCCTTGAACGACACCCCGGACCGGTCACCCATCGACCAAGGGGTGGCGACGAGCCCGACCACGGCGACCGGCGTGCCGGAGACCAGCCCGGCAGCCGGCGTACCGACGATCTTGACGCTGATCACCTCCGCGCCGCCGTCAGCGAGTAGCACCAGCTGCACCGAGTACAGCGGCTCCCCGTTGAGGTCGCCCTTCTGCCGCTTGGTCTCGAAATCCATCACCGGCTCGGGAGCTAGCGCGCACAGGAACGTGACACCAGTGGTGTCGATCGGAAGCTTCATGGGCCCTCCAACGGGCTCGTAGGTAACTGACATGAGCACCTTGTGCGATCGGGGAGGGACGCCTCTACCGCGTCTACGGGCCGGCTGGAGACGTCTTCTGGACAAGAGGACGTCCCGCGGAGGACGTTTGCGGTGGCAAGACGTCCCACCGCGTCCCGGGCGTCCTTCATGGAGGGAGCACAGCGAATGCCGAATGACCGGCTGCGGGCAGCGATGCAGGCCAGTCGGATAGACGCGCTCGCCCTAGCCGCCGGGGTCCCTGTCGACGTCAAAACCGTCGAACGATGGCTGGCCGGACGCGTCCCTCACAGCCGGCACCGCACTGCCGTCGCCCGCATCGTCGAACGCACTGAACTTCAGCTGTGGCCGACCGCTCGCCCGAGCGAGGCCCACGCTGGGGACAGCGGTGAAGTTCTTGCGGTCTACGCTCACCGCACGGGCCTGCATGTCGAGGAGTGGTGGCGGCTGCTCACTCAAGCCAACGAGCGCATCGACCTGTTCGCCTACGCCTTGCTGTTCCTGCCCGAGGGCCACCCGCGGCTGGTCGAGCTGCTGACCGAGAAGGCGGCGGCCGGCGTCAGCATCCGAATCGCGCTGGCTGACCCCGAAGCGTCAGAGACCACAGCGCGAAGCATCGAGGAGCGGATGGGACCTGGCGGCATGGCGTCCCGCATCCGCAACGCTCGCCTGCACTTCACGCCACTGAAGGACCTGTCCGGGGTGGAGGCCCGGCAGTACGCCAGCCCGATGTACAACTCGGTCTTCCGCTTTGATGAGGAGATGCTCGTGACCCCCCACCTCTACGGCACACCCGGCTACCGAGCGCCACTTCTACATCTGCGGCGCGGCGTGGCGGACGGACCGTTCGAGCAGTTCGCGGGCCACGTCGAGCGCCTCTGGTCGATCAGCACCCCTCTTTGGCCGTGCTGATGGGACGTCGGGAGTACGTCAACGACCCCCAGGCGCCGAAACCGACCAGCCTGGTGCCCGCGGTGTCAGCCGTCATCGCCGATCCCGGGGGGCGACTGCTCCTGCAGCGACGAACGGACAATCAGCTCTGGTCGGTGCCCGGCGGCGCAGTGGAGCTGGGAGAGAGCGTCCTTGACGCACTTCGCCGCGAAGTCTTGGAGGAAACCGGGCTTGAGGTCGAGGTCGACCGACTGATCGGCGTGTACTCAAGCCCCGACTACCTGGTGGCGTACGACGACGGTGAGGTTCGGCAGCAGTTCTCGCTAGCGTTCGCCTGCCACGTCACCGGAGGATCGATCCAGACGAGCTCGGAGACCATGGACGTCCAGTGGTTCCCGCCAGACGACTTGGCGACTCTCGACCTGTCGGCCGGCGCAGCCCGACGCATCGACGACTACCGCAGAGGGGACACCGAGCCGGTCTTCGACTAGCGAAGCAGCGCCTCGATAAGCACTACTTGCTCACGTAGCCGCGGAAGAGCAGCGATCAGGCCGCTCGCCACCGGATGGCATCGTCCATAGCGAAGCTCCACCTCCGCAACTCGACGGTCCACGTCTATGGGAACCCCGTCCGGGTCTGCGTGAAGATCGCAGTAGGCCAGGGCGGCAGCCATGAGTTCGCCAGGTGCGTCAAAACTCTGAAGCTGAGTGGTCAAGCCGCGCACTTCAGCCTCAGCATCGCCGGAGGTGTGGTGGGCGACGAGACCGGCCAGCTCGACTTCGCCCTTGGCAGCGAGCGCGGCGGCTCCGTCGAGATGATGACAACCGGATCCCGCAAGGGTCGGCGCATAACCAATGTCATGCAGCCACGCGGCAGCGAGCAACGCCTCGCCGTCCACATCGGGGATCCGAGCCGCGATGTCCGCAGCGAGCCGGGCGACACCGCAGGTGTGAGCCCAGCGCTCCGGCTGCCCCGCCAGCAGGCCCCGCGCCCACTCCGCCGCCGTCCCCGCGCCCATCACCCCATCGACGATAGCGATCCATGCAGAGTCACCTGCGGTCGAGCGCTGTGCTAGCCGAGGTTGAGAACAGAGTGTGTGAGGAGTTTCTTTACGACATCAAGGGCGGCCTTCGGCCGCCCGGGCTGCGGGCGGCGCTGCGCGCCGTCCTCGCCCGATCGCTGTCGCCCCCGCGGCCTGGCCTGAGCCGGACTGCAGCTCGGGTGCCCGATACTCGTGTAGTGCTGATGTGCTTACTCGCCGACTGAGAGAAGACATGACCGAACCGGCTTACAGCGGCCGTCTGACCCCGGACGCCTCCGAGTCCTTCAGGCCGATTCAATACCTCGGAAACAAGACGCGGGTTCTGGAGGCCCTCAACCAGGTAGTCACCGACCTGGTCCCGCCAGGAGCTCTCGTCGGCGACCCCTTTGCAGGTTCGGGTGTCGTGGCTCGGCGGATCTCTGAGACGCAGCGCGTGAGAGCCGGCGACATCCAGGAGTACTCGCGGGTGCTCACATCGGCGCTACTGCGACCTGCTCCACCGAGCGCTGAACAACGCCAGCACTTACTCGCCTTGGTGGAGGCGCACTACTCGGCTCTGCATGAACCGGCAGTGGCACGGGTGCTCCAACTTGAGAAGGACGCAATCGGCCGTTCGTTGGCGCTGGACGCGACCGCACTTGCGGACATGGTCGAGCGCGGATCGTTCCTGGTGGCTTCCTCTACGGCGGCCGCCACAGGGGACCTGCTCCACACAGCCCTTCGGGCCGCCGCGACAGCGCTGCCATTGGACGTCGGGTCAGTGATGACTCACGTCTACGCTGGTCCGTATTTCGGCTACGAGCAAGCGCTGCGGCTTGACTCACTGCGGTCCGCTATTGCGACGTTGCCGAGCGAGCAAAGGGATACCGCAGTCGCTGCCTTGCTCGGCGCGGCCAGTGAGTGTGTCTCCACAATTGGCAGCCATTTCGCGCAGCCGCTGCGAGCACGTGCGAAGGACGGCTCCGTCAAGGTGTCGGCACTTCGCCGGGCGGCGAAGAAGCGACAGCTGGATCCCTGGCAAGCTTTCGATCGGCTTCTCGATAGGTATACAGGTGTTTCTCCGGTCGGGCTGAGTTCACATGTCGTCCGATCGGATTACCGCGCGTTCCTGGCGGAGGCACCTGAAGACATGGCGCTCGTCTACGCCGATCCGCCGTACACGAGAGACCACTACAGCCGCTTCTACCACGTCCTGGAGACCCTGGCCCAGGGCGACGTCCCCGGGATCACCGGGGAGACGCGCGGGCGCGCCTTCATCCACAGCCGAGCGCTTTACAGGCAAGAGCGGCACCAGTCGCCCTTCTGCATCAAGTCGCAGGTGATCGGTGCCTTCAACGCCCTCTTCGATGGTGTCAAACAGCGGGGCATCCCGCTCGTCTTGTCCTATTCCCCTTATGAGGTTGGAACTGCTGCCCGACCGCACCCGAGGCTTGTTACCATTCAGCAGCTAGCCGACATGGCCTCTCGGCACTTCAAGCGGGTGCGGGTGCAAGACGCGGGAACTCTGGTTCATAGCAAGTTCAATCAGAGCGCTGTAAACGTCGAAGCCATTGGTGCCGCCGAAGTCTTCGTTGTCGCGCAGCCTTAACACTCACAGGTCAGGCGCGTTTGCCTGCCAGATCGCGCCGCTAGGCCATGCGGCCCTCAACGTCGCGACGTTGGTGCGATACCGACGCATCCGGGTCGGCGGCCCAGACCAATGAGCGCTCAAGAACAAGCCGACAGCTGCGTGGTCCGGTGTTCCCGGCATGAGCAACTCATAGAGGAAATCGCCGGTTCCGAGGCGGAGGAACACGCCGACCGGACGGCCAGCGCTGGGATACGCCAGCCCTCTCGCCTGGTCCAACTCAAATCTGTAGTTCTGACTCCTCACCTCCACGCTGGGGCGGGACTCGACTGAACCGAGCTGGCCTCCCGAGTGGACTGCGTACAGGAGAATGCGTCGTTGAGTCCCCACCTTGGCGCCGAAGAAGCCCTCGTAATTTTCCAGGTCAAAGTTGGCTTGGCTCCAGCGGTTCCCGGCCCGCGGGATCTCCGCCACCAGCACAGCGTCGTCGGGGTCGCTAGCTGCAGTGGCCGGCGGCGTCTTGGCCGCCTTCTTGAGGCTCCGCTCGTTGCCAGTATTCTGCTGCGCCCGCGCAAGCACGCGCGGATCATCTATTGGGAGCAGCAGGTGGGCGTGTTCGTTCAACCAGTCGGCGAGTTGCTGCTTAATTGACGATGCAGTTGTGCCTGTGTGACGGCTTACTGTGAACGCTTCCCAGTTATTGCGCAGGCCACCCATCGTCAAGTTGCCAGAGCCAACGAGCAGAATCATGTCGAGCCCACACATAAACCAGGCCAGCTTGGGGTGAAACATCGCGTTGTCGGTGTGGAGCAGCGCGCGGACGGTGAGGTTCTTCTCGTCCTGGACAAGCGTCTTCAGCGCCTCGATGGCGGGGCCGTCGGTGATCGAGTCGAGTCCGACCACCAACTCGAAAGGACTCGCGGCTAGAAACTGCTTGAATGTCGGGTCCTGAAACAGGGTTCGCACGCCGGAGCGATTGGTCCACGCGAAGATGGCGCCACCGCTGGTCGCCCCCTGAGATGCCTCCAGCAGGGCTTCGAGCAATCCCCCGGCCTGTCCGCCCGGATTACGCAGTCGTAGTTCGGTCTGCGCCACCAAGTTTCCCCTGAGCTTCCGCCGGACGGTCCACGGAGACCCTAGAGCGTGGCCGCACTTCGCGTAGCATGGGGCCTTAGCTCGCGGCTACCCCGCGCGCGGTCAGCCGCCGTTTAACGGCACCCTGCACCCCCGGCTGGCGCGAGAGCAGATCACCCAGGTCCGTGCGCCAAGCGAAAGATCGGATAAGGGCCTCCGGGATCTTGTGCAAGCGATGTCCGGTAGCAGCGTCGCGCAGAGCCGCCTCGGCGGAGCGCTCCGTTGAAGTCGCAGCCAAGTCGAGTTTCTGTCCCCGCGCGAGGTGGTCCAGCAACACGGCGACGACCGACGCGTCGGCATGCCCATCGAGTACCGCCAGCCGACGATTTCCGCGCTGGCCGGCGAAGGGCCCATCCTCGGCGTAGGGGTATCCGAGCTGCGCAGCTGTCGCGCGAGCCAAGGCGCCGCCAGTGGCCCAGGCGGCCAGATGTATGGCGTCGTCGCAGTGCTCGAACATGCTTGGACCGACGTCCAACACTTTGAACCCTGCGGACCCAGAGGCGGTGTGGCCTTGTAGTGCGGCCTCGATCCGGGGCATTGCGAACGTCGCGACCGTCTCCGCATGCCGCTCCACCGCAACCCACGAACGGCCAAGGCGCTGGGCTACAACTGCGGTTGTGCCCGATCCCAGGAAGCAGTCGAGGACGAGGTCACCGGGGCTGGTCGTGATTCCGATGATCCGTTCCAACAGGCGCTCAGGCTTGGGTGTATCGAAGACTTGCTGATCCGGAAAGTTGGCCAACAGGGCCTTCTTCGCGTCGGAGTTCTGGCCCACTTCGTCGGCGGTCCAGATGGTGAAGGGCGCGAGTCCACGTGATTCCGAGGCAAATTGCTTTAGGCGAGGCTTGCCATGCCCTTGCCTCGGCCAGTAGACGCGCCCGTCCTCGATGAGTTCTGCAAGCCGCGCCTGCGTGTACGTCCAGCAGCGGCCCGCGGGTGGGTTATGGACTGTGCCGCCAGGGCTGCGAATCGAGTAGAACTGCGCTGCGGTGGCGTGGCCGTCTTGAGCGGACATGGGGGCGGAGCGCCAAGGCCCCCGTGGATCGTTGTCGGGATTTGCGAACGCACCGTCATCGGCGAGTGCATTGCGCGACTTCTTCCACGCCACGGGACCCGCTGGAGCGTAGACGTGGATGTAGTCATGCATTTGGCTGAAGGCCTTGCGGTTGTCTCGGGTCGTGCGCTTCTGCCAAATGATGGTTGCGACGAAGGCATCTGCCCCGAAGACCTCGTCGAGTACGCAGCGCGCACGATGCTGCTCGGCATCATCGAGGTGCACCCAAACGCTGCCATCCGGAGCGAGCAGCTCGCGGATCTGCACGAGCCGGTCACGCAACATCGCCAGCCATACAGCGGATCGAAGGTCGTCGCTGTAGTGCCTGAACGCCTTGCCGGTGTTGAACGGGGGATCGATGTAGCAGAGCTTCACCTTTTCGGCGTACTGCTCGCGGTAGTTGTCCAACGTGGACAGACTCCTAAGAGCGTGCGCCGCATCGCCGCGGATAAGGACGTTGCGTCCGGGCTCGCCGCATGACGCTGCCTCGTGGAGCAGACGAACTTCGGCCACCCGGTAGTCGTGCTCGTCCACCCATTGAGGGGCGCCGAACTCATCCGTGACCAGACTTTGCCCCTTGTTGGGCCACTCCAAGCCCACTGGCTGAGGCCCGCCTCGCCGCCGTGGTGGGGCTTCGCGCGCTTGACGAGTGGTCATTGTGCGCTGACTCTAGGCGTTCAAAGCACAACTAACAAGAGTCTTGTAACACGATGGAGCGGTGTGGAACTCCCTCAGGTCAGCGCGGACCTCTTCGGTCGAGCTTGCCGACTACCCATCGCGCTTTGGATTCTGGACCGCGACAAGCCGCGCTTCTTCCAGTCCGAGCCACCCACCGAACTTGCGGCGCAAACCGCGCTGCGGCAGGAACTGGCGAGGCTTGTGCGAGCCGGCCTGCTGGTCGAGGAACGGCCGGACGGCGAGAACCGGGTCTACTACGTGCGAACAGATAGCTCCCTCTGGGAGATCATCAGAACCGCCCAGAGACTCCGCGACGCGGATCCTGAAGGGGCATAAGCCGCTCCCGCCAGGTCGCTCTCTCCGTCGGGGATGGCGGGGTCATCTTCCCGCCTTGGTCCACGCGTGATGGCTGCGCGTTCGGGACGTGTCAACCACGATCGGCTACATCCTTGGCTACACCGTGCTGCTCATACCCGCAGCAGGGCGGGTATAAGCCTGTTGACCTGCGCCTACAGACGTGCGCTCGGCATCATTCGACCCTGCAACCTCTTGATCCGGACGGCGCCGGTCGGACCCACCCGGCTGCTGCTGAGCTCGAACGCTGCACCTGCCCTCATCGAGTTGCACAGCGCGTGGCAATCGGTCCCGCGGCCACGTTGTGACCCCCGCTGGCCGAGCCTGCAAGCTCATCGGGTGTCCCCCGGGGTATCACAGAGCGTCTTGGTGAGGAGTGCAGCTAGCAGCGGCCTGCAGTGCCGACGAAGATCATCCGTTATGCCGTGCGGCATAACGGACGGAGTTGGAGCTGCCGCCAGCCGCGCGCAACAGCCCGCAACGGCGTTCCTGCACGCTCGCACGAGGTAACGTCGCAGGTAGGAAGCGTGCGTCCTGGGGTTCAACTCCCCCCTCGCCCACACACATACACATGCGTATTCGGCGAGCGGCCTGAGCATCGACCACGTGTACGCCCCGCCCTGGCGTCGCCCTCCTCGGCTGGCGCCTGCTGCTGACCCTCAACGCAGGCCGTTCCGTCGGGTCGATCCCGTCCGACCACATCCCGCTCGTCGTCGACGCAGCGTTCGCCTGCTCGACCCGACGCCCCGCACGCCGCCGGTTGCTCAGCCGAGCCAGGTCCGTACGCGGTGTCGGTCGAACGCGCGCCGAGCCTCGCTCAGGTCGCTGCCGGCTGCAGCGCGGAACTGCTCGAGGGCATGCAGGCGTCCGAGGGTGAAGCCGTTGCGGCCCGAACGGGTCGACGCGGCGCCCAGTTCACGCAGCACCTCGCGCGTGACCACCGAGTCCTGGTGCTCGCCCAGCACCTCCTGCAGGGTCGTGACCGTCGCAGCGTAGCGCTGTGCCGCACCGGTGAACGGCGGCTGGACGGCTTCGGCGGCGTATCGGGTGGCCTTGGCCTGCTTGCGGGCCTCGTGCAGCTGCAGGTCACGCGCCTGCGCGTCCGTGGCCTTGTCGGCAGCGTGCAGCGCCTTGCGCAACCGGCGGTCCCGCCGCCGGACCAGGCGGGGGAGCACGTCACGGGCGGTGCCGTGCGCCTCGGCCGTGCCCGGCACGTCGACAAGGGAATCGAGGGCGCGCAGCAGGTCCACGTAGCGCTGGCCGTCCAGGGCCTGCACCACCTGCGCGTGGGCGACCAGGTACCGGCCGCTCAGCTCCTGGTCGACAGTCTCGACGACCGGGCCGACCACGAGGTCCGCAGGCTCGGTGGCGAGCAGGTCGCTCAGCCGCATCCGCATCACCTCGGCGTCGCGCGCGGCCCCCCAGCACGCCGGCCAGCCATCGCAGCTCATCGGACAGCGCTGCCGCCGTGGCTGGATCGACAAGGGACCGGAATGTGTGTAGAGCGCTGCGCAACCGTCGGGTCGCGACCCGCATCTTGTGCACCGCGTCGGGCGTGTCCAGGCGCACCTGCGGGTCGCGGCGCACCAGCTCGTCGCGCTGGGCGCAGAGGTGCGCCCTGACCACCTCACTGGCCTGCGCTGAGCGACGCAGGACGGGTCCGGCAACCGGACCGCCCTGAAGGAGCCGCCCGACCTTGGACGGAGTGGCAGAGCGCTGGCCACCCGCCGCCCGCAGGCGTACATCGACGGCCGGAACCCGGCTTGGCTGTGGTCGAAGCCTGGGCCGGGGTCGTGGTCGTCGGGGAACCGGGGGGGCTTGACGTGGTCGAAGAACCCGCCCCACTCGTCGTAGGTGATGATCAGCGCGGTCTTGCTCCATGCGGGAGAGGTGGCGACGGCTGTGGCGATCTGGGACAGCAGCGCTTGTCCGCGGTGGATGTCGGCATGTGGGTGGTCGTCGTTGGAGCCGCCCTGTCCTTCACCCAGGAAGGCCGGGTCGACGTAGGAGAAGGCGGGCAGCGTGCCGGAAGCGGCCATGGTCAGGAAGTTGGCGTAGGGCCGGGAGATCGGCAGGTACTTCTCGCCCCATAGCGCGAGGAAGGGGATGTCGGAGTAGAAGTAGTTGGCCGGCACGCCGGCGCGGGCGAGCTTGTCCCAGATGGTCGGTAGAGCGGTGAAGCGCGAGTCGTTCTCGATGCGGTCGGTGAACGCACTATGGGTGTAGAACCGGTTGGGGTAGGTCGGGCCGAGGATCGGGGCGAACCAGCGGTCGTGGACAGTGGCCTGCTTGACGAGCTGGGCGTAGAACGGCAGGTCTGACTCCTTGTAGTAGCCGAGCGCGAAGTCGTCGTTGTCACCCTTGCGGAAGCCGTCCAAACGGCCACCCGCGAATTGAACCCGGCCGCCTTCGTAGCTGTGATCGGGGTCGTTGAACGCGCAGCCCTGGCGGATGTTCAGGTGATGTGTCGGGTGCCGCACCCCCTTGTCGTCGGAGTAGCTCAGGCCGCTCTGCTTGCCGTCCGCACCGGGCAGCCAACCCAGGTAGTGGTCGAAGGATCGGTTCTCCATGCAGACGAAGATGATGTGATCGAGGCCGCTGGCGGCGGGGTTGGGCATCCTCGCGAGCTGAGGGGCGTTCCGGGCGGCTCCTGCTGCCCCGCCGGTGGCGGTGGCTGCGCCGGCGAGCGCAGCGCCGGCGAGGAACTGGCGGCGGGTGATTCCCATGGTCAGGATGCCTTTCTGAGGCGACGTCGAGCGAGGAGGGCCGTGCCGGTGAGCGCGGCAGCGGTCAGACCGAGCGGCAGCCCACCACCCGTTGCGGCCAGTGCGCCGCTGGTTGCGGGAAGCGGTCCGCCTGAGGCCGGAAGCGGTCCACCTGATGCCGGAAGCGGTCCGCCTGATGCCGGAGGCGGTCCGCCTGCGGTTCGTAATGGGGGTGCAGCTGGTCGTTCCCTGACCGATGTCGGCGGGGCCGTGGCGTTAGCACTGCAATTGCCGGCGAAGACGTCGCGGCCGAAGGGCACCAGTCCGGCCGCTCCCGCGTAACCGAGGTGCCCCGCGCCGTCGCTGCCGCCCTGGCGGAAGCCGAAGAGGTCTTCGAAGCTGCGCAGCAGCGAGTAGTGGTTGTACGGGACGTCCGAGCTGCTGCCTGGCTTGACGCATCGACCCAGCACGAGGGCCCCGATGCGGCCTCCTCCCGGGCCGGTGATG
>JAABUM010007249.1_pt1 | contig 10321 bp, 9 predicted proteins | sample 5559161 | NCBI WGS metagenome assembly JAABUM01 (sample SAMN10711868, study PRJNA513369) | rock metagenome | isolation source: Antarctica rocks | place: Antarctica: Victoria Land, Siegfried Peak nord | reverse complement strand
CCAGGAGGATCCGCGCCGTCTGCGCGCGCTGGGCGCGGGCCAGCGCCAGCGGCCCCACGCCCACCACCGACACGAGCTGGCGGTGCACGTGGCGCTCGCTGTAGCCGAGGCGCCGAGCGAGGCCGGGAACGCCGTCGCGATCGACCACGCCGTCGGCGATCAGCCGCATCGCCCGTCCGACGACGTCGGCACGGCCATCCCATTCCGGTGAGCCGGGCGTCGCGTCCGGCCGGCAGCGCTTGCACGCGCGAAAGCCGGCCGCTTGCGCACCGGCGGCGGTGGGGTAAAAGCGGACGTTCGCGCGCTTCGGCGTACGCGCGGGACAGCTCGGACGGCAGTAGATCCCCGTCGAGGTCACCCCGCAGAACACCCAGCCGTCAAAGCGCGGATCACCCGCTTCGATGGCCTTCCAACAGCGGTCGGACTCGAACGTCACGAGCGCCACTCTGGCACGTGCGGCGGCCGACGTCTCGCGGAAATCGGACTCGACGGTGCCCTGTCCGATTCCCGCGCTTCGCTGCCCCTGTCAGTCGGCCGGGGGCACACCTCTCGATGAGCGCCAAGCCCTCTTCCGGACTCGAACCGGAGACCCCTTCCTTACCATGAGCGCGCGTCTGCGGGTCCCTGCAGACGGCTGCGCCGAAGATGCCGCTAGTGCGGCGATTTCGAGCTGAACCGCCCCCCGGCTACCGCTCGTATCGAGTCGTCTGACGCTTCCATCGTGCTGCCTCTGACGTGCGCTCCATTGACGCCCATCGGTCGCGTGTCGCTGGTGCAGCTCCTGGCATCGACGTTCTGGACGAAGGCGTCTACGCGTTTGCCACAGGCCGCGATCGCCGACGTGCTCGCCGAAGCCCCACCGGCCTGGATCGAAGCGCGCCGCTAGCTCTCCCCTCAAGACCTGGTCAGTAATTCCGCGAGCCAAGTCCGCGCAATAAATGCCAGCAGGTGCGCAAATGCGGCATCTCGCAGCTTTCCTGCTCGCCGGAGTTCCGCCGGAAGCCCGCTTTCTACTTCGCCTGGTGGCAGGTGGCGGACGCCCCTTAGCCACGGCTCCGGGTCGGCAGGCCCCGACCACGACACGTCGAGCCAACCTGACGGCCAGCGTGCGCAGGTCCGCATCGTGCTTGCGAAGCTCGAGATGCGCCGACGCCTGGCGAGCCAACGCTACCAGCGCCATCTCCTCCCGTTCACCTAGCTCGCGCGGCTCGGAACCAACGACGCAGACGACGCCGATGGGCTGACCCGACACCACGATCGCGGCGCCCGCGTAGAACCCCACGAACGGCGGTCCCTCGACGAGAGGATGAGAACACCAGCGCTCGCTCTCCGAGGTATCGGACAGGCTCAGCAGACCGCCGTCGGTGGCGATGGTCGCCGCGCAGAAGGAGATGTCCGCCGAGACGCTCGTGCCCTGACCACCGGCGACGCCGACGATGGACTTGGTCCAGTGCCGCTCGTCAGCGACGAAGTTGACCGCCGCGATCGGGCTCTGGCAGCAGGCCGTGGCCAGACGGGCGATGTCGTCGTAGGCCATCTCGGCAGGGGTGTCGAGGATCGCGAGGTCGCGCAGGACGGCCACCCGGCGCCGGTCCCCCACCACGTCGCTTGTCGTGTGATCCATGGCGAACTCATCGACCGGGTGCCGCGACACCCCCATCCCCGATTCGGGGTAGGAGCGCGAAATGCGCTCTGCGGCTACCGCGTCACTGCCCGGCTTGCTCGAACGCCGCGCCGACCACGGCCTGGGCCGTAGCGCCGTATGGCGGTGCGAAGGCCTCGATGAGGTCGCCCTCACCGCGTACGAACACCCCGCGCGGGTTGGAGAACTCGCGGAAGCCCTCGATGCCGTGATGGCGGCCCGTGCCGCTCTGCCCCACGCCGCCGAAGGGGAGCGACGGCAGCGCCCCATGCACCGCGGCCGCGTTCACGCACGCGCCGCCCGAGGTCGTGCGTCGCAGCACGTCGTCCGCCACCCCCTCGTCCTTCGAGAAGACGTACAGAGCGAGCGGACGCTCGCCCGCGTTGACGTGCCCGATGGCCTCGTCGAGCTTGTCGTAGGCCTTGACCGGCAGGATCGGGCCGAAGATCTCCTCCTGCATGAGAGCGAGGTCGTCGGGGGGATCGAGCACGAGCGACATCGGCAGCTGACGCGTGCTGGAGTCGATCTCGCCGCCTTCCTCGAGCGGCCGCACGTCACAGCCGCGCGACTGGGCGTCCTCGATCAGGTTCTGGATGCGCTCGAGGTGGCGCTCGGTGATGATGCCGGTGTTGTTCTCCGAGGAGTAGAAGCTCGGCATGTTCTCGCGCACGTGCTCCTTCGCGAGGCGGGCGAAGTCGTCCATCCGCTCTCGCGGCACCAGGCAGTAGTCGACCGAGATGCACATCTGGCCGTTCTTGAGCGCCTTCGTGCCGAGCACCTGCTTGATCGACTCGGCGTCGATCGAGTCGTCGGTGAGGATCGCCGGGCACTTGCCGCCCAGCTCCAGCGTCACCGGCACGAGCTGCTCGGCGGCAGTCATCGCGATCTGGCGGCCGATCTCGGGGCTGCCCGTGTAGAGCAGGTGATCCCAGCGCACGCGGGTGAACGCCTTGGCCAGCTCCACGCCCCCAACGGCCACGTCCACGCGGTCCGCGTCGAACGTCGCCCGGATCATGTCCCGCAGCAACTCCGAGCACGCCGGCGAATGCTCCGAGGGCTTCAGCACCACCCGGTTGCCCGCCGCGAGCATCTCGACGAGCGGGCCGAGAGAGAGGTCGAACGGGAAGTTCCACGGGCTGATGTTCCCGACGACTCCCTTGGGCTGGGGCGCCACGAACGCACGGCCGCTGCCGTAAAGCGCAGGATCCGAGTAGCGAGGCTCCGGCGCCATCCACGTCCCGAGCTGCTCGGCCACGTACGCGGCGCGCCCGGCGACACCCAGCACCTCGATCAGATCGGTGGCGAGCGTGGGATGCACGCCGAAGTCCGAGCTCATCGCCTCTTCGATCTGCGTGCGATGGCCCATGACCATGCCCGCCAGCGCCATCAGCAGCGCCTGGCGCTCCTCGAGCGACGGGAAGGGATCGGCCAGGAACGCTGCCCGCTGGCGTTCGACGATCTCTCCCAGCTCTTCGATGGCGGCGGCGTCGCCGGCCCCGGTCGTGGTGCCGCGCTCGATGGTCGACATGCGCTCTCTCTCCCCCTGCTCGATTGCCTCCGAGACGACGATACTCCGCGGGCCGCGCAGCCGCGTAGGCATGAGGTGGGAGTGTCTCTCGCCGTCGACGCCCCGGCCGTGCCCGCGTCCGGCCGCCCCGACTTCGACGTGGCGGTCATCGGTGCCGGGTTCTCCGGGATCGGCATGGGCGTCGCGCTCTCACGCGCTGGTATCGAACGGTTCGTCGTGCTCGAGGAGGGCGACGGAGCGGAGGACGTTGACGCCGGCGCGTTCGAGGCCCAAGGACAGGCCGCCCGCGCCGCAGAACAGGTCGATGGCGGTGGGTCGGCCGTCGCGGTGGCCGGTGAATCGGTCGAGGCTCGCCGGGTCCAGAACGTCCGGTGTCGCCGGGTGTATGGCGGGCCGGAGCGGGCTCGCGCGGTGGTGGGGGACCATCGGGCGACGATTGGGGTCGGCACGCCCTGTCAAGCGGCCTGCCATGGGCTCGGACACGCGGGCAAGTTATCCGTGGCTTCGGACACGCGCCCAGCGCGAGGGCGGCGCCGCTACCGCGGCTGCCGCCCCGGCCCGTGCGGGTCGACCAGCGGACGGCCCACCGGTTGTTGCCCTCACCGGTCGGCTCACTGTTCCGTGGGCCGAGCGGCCGCGGCTTCTAGGACGGCGGAGTATTCCTGGGCCATTCGGGACCGGCGTGAGGCCCGTCGGCGGGCGTCGTTGACCTCGCGCAGGTAGACGGCTCGGGTGACGGTGGCGTCACGGTGACCTATGAGGAAGGCGACTTCATCGATGGTCTCGCCGGCGGCGAGTGTTCGGCTCACCAGCGTGTGTCGGAAGGAGTGCATCGATGGGACCGCCCCGCGTGGCACCGGGAGCGGGCGGATGTATCGATCCAGGTCATGAAGCGCGGGAAAGGTCGCGCGGCCGCTGTCATCGATGGCTTGGACCTGTGCCGTCCGCAGCGCCCGCACGACGTTGCGTTGAGCGAGCGGACGCCCGGTGCGGGTGGCGAACACGTATGCGTCCGGGCCCGACAGCGGGGAAGCGAGCTGGAGGCCTCCGCCGAACAAACGACGGCTCCTGGCTGTGGCGACGCCCGCCTTCCGCTTTCCATGCTCGAAACGATCCCGCTGATGGCGCTGGTGTCGCACCGAGAGCATGTGCCCGCCATGGCGTGCGCGTGGTCGTCGAGGCCGGTCAGCAGGACGAAGTAGGTGTAGGGCTCCCCGCCGCTCTCGCGAATCAGCCGGCAGAGCTCGGGACCGCTGATCCCGGGCATGTTCCAGTCGGAGATCACCACCGCGGGCCGCTCGCGCTGGAACTCCGCCCAACCGGCCTCGCCGTCGTCGGCGGACTCGCACTCATGACCCAGCTCGGTCACGGCCTGGACGACCAGCATCCGCGATGTCGCCTCGTCTTCGACCACCAGGACGCGCACGTGTCTACGCCTCCGCGAGTTCCGCCCGGAGGGCCGTATCGGTTTGCTCGAACACCGCGCTCAGGCGCGAGACGATGACATCGGCGCCGGTGAGCGTTCCCGTAAGGCCACGCGCCTCGAGGTCGGCGCAGAGGCCGCCGAGCTCCACCGCACCGAGGTTGGCGCAACTTCCCTTGAGCTTGTGGGCGGCCCGGTGGAGGGACGCGGCGTCCTCGTCGTCGGCGGCCCGGCGCACGTCGGTGATGAGGCCCGGCGTCTGATCCGCGAAGGTCTCGACCAGACGGCCGAGGAAGTCGGCCGGGAGCTCCTCCCGCAGCCGCGCGATAACGTCGTGGTCCAGCGGCCCGTTGCCGTTGCCGTTGCCGTTGCCGTTGGCGGTCGTCGGCGCCGCGTCGTCGCCTGCGGGGAACCTCAGCCGCCGCTCGAGGACGTCGTCGAGCTCCTCGGTGCGGATCGGCTTGGCGACGTAGTCGTCCATGCCCGCGGCGATGCATTTCTCGCGATCGCCCTTCATGGAGTGTGCCGTCATCGCCACGATCGGCAACCGCGAGCCGCCCGCCTCGCGCTCGCGAATGACCCGCGTAGCCTGGTAACCGTCGAGCCCGGGCATCTGGCAGTCCATGAACACCGCGGCGTAGTCGTGCTCGCCGACCATCCGCACTGCTTCGCGGCCGTCGGCGGCGATGTCGACCCGGCAGCCCCGTTTTTCGAGCATTCGCGACGCGATCATCTGGTTGACCTCATTGTCCTCGGCGAGGAGGACGTGCAGCGCGTGGTCTCCGGCCGCGGTCGCGGGCTCCCCGTGGGCCGGCTCGACGCGCGCCGGCGGCTCGCCGTGCAGGACGTTCACCACCGTGTCGTGAAGGTGCGACTGGCGGACGGGCTTGGTCAGGTACCCGTGCGCGCCGGCGGCCTGGGCCGACTCCCGATGGCTCCCTGAGGAGGTGAGCATGATCATCCGCGGGGCGGCCAGCTGCTCGTCGGCCGCGATCGCCCGCGCGAGCTCCATCCCGTTCATATCGGGCATGTTGAAGTCGAGCACCACCAGCGGATAGGGGGCTCCGGCGCGGGCGGCCTCGCGGAGGACGTCGAGCGCCTCGCGGGCGCCACCCGCCTGGTCCGCGACCATCCCCCACGCCGATAGCTGCCGGCCGATGATCGCCCGATTGGTGTCGTTGTCGTCGACGACGAGGACGCGCAGCCCGTCGAGCATGGACTCCCGCAGGCGATCGGGCACCGCGACCGCCGGAAGCGAGGCGGAAGTGGAAGGTGCTGCCCTGACCCACCTCGCTCTCGACGCCGATCTCACCGCCCATCAGCTCCACGAGCCGGCGGGAGATGGCCAGCCCCAGGCCGGTGCCCCCGTACTTGCGCGTGGTGGAGGTATCGGCCTGGCTGAAGGAGGAGAAGAGCTCGCGCCGGGCCAGCGGCGAGATGCCGATGCCGGTGTCCTTGACCTCGAACCGCATGCCGTCCGGCGCGGCGGGGTCGGGGGTCACGGCGACGACCACCTCGCCCTCGTGAGTGAATTTCACCGCGTTGCCGACAAGGTTGGTGAGCACCTGGCGGACCCGGTTGGCGTCGCCGCGGACACGCGCGGGCAAGGCGGGATGCACCCAGGCCGCGAGCTCGACTCCGCGGTCGTGCGCGCGGCCGGCAAGCATCCCGGTGGTTTCCTCGACCACGTCGGTCAGCGCGAAGTCGACCGAGTCGAGCTCGAGCTTGCCCGCCTCGATCTTCGAGAAGTCCAGGATGTCGGAGATGAGCATCAGGAGCGCATCGCCCGACGTGGCCGCGGTCTGCGCGTAGGCGCGCTGCTCGGGGTCGAGCGGAGTGTCCATCAGGAGGTTCGCCGCTCCGATGACGCCGTTGAGCGGCGTACGGATCTCGTGGCTCATGTTCGCGAGGAACTCCGACTTCGCTCGCGAGGCGGCGACGGCGTCGGCGTGAACGAGCTCGAGCTCCTGCCCGGCGCGCCGTCGCTCGGTGATGTCCTGCAAAAAGGCGTTGAAGGAATGGCCGGAGTCCGTCTCGAGAGCCGAGATCGTCAGCTCGACGGGAAACTCGTGGCCGTCACGATGAAGCGCCGTCAGCTCGAGGCGCTTGCCGATGACCGGCCCCTCGCCGGTCGTCAGGAAGCGCTCGATTCCCCGCCGGTGAGCCTCGCGCTGGGCCACGGGGATGATCGTAGCGGCCAGGTCTCGACCGATCGCCTCGTCGCGGGACCAGCCGAAGCTCTCCTCCGCCTGTGGATTCCAGTCCGTCACGATGCCGGCCGCGTCGATCGCGACGAAGGCGTCGTGCGCGGTCTCCAGGATCTGTCGCGTCTGCCGCCCACTCGCCTCCAGAGCCGCCTCGGCCTGCTTGCGATCGGTGATGTCGCGCGCGGAGGCATAGATCAGGCCGTCGTCCAGCACGGCGATCGCGCTCCAGTCGATCCAGCGCCACCCACCGTCCTTGTTGGCATAGCGGTTGACGAAGTCGACCGTGACGTCACCCGCGCCCAGCCCGGCGGTCTCCCGCTCGGTCATCTCGCGGTCGTCAGGATGAACGAACTCCACGAACGGGCGCGAGCACAGCTCCTCCTCACTCCATCCGAGCGTCTCCGTCCACGCGGCGTTCAGCTTGGTGAACACCCCGTCGAGGCCGGCGGTGCACAGCAGGTCGCGCGAGACGTCGAAGTAACGGGAGTTGCGCCTCAGCTCGGCTTCCAACGAAAGACGTGCCGCCTCGTTGCGATCGAGACCCAGGGCGAAGTACCACAGCACTCCCCCGAGGACCGCACTGGCCCCCAGCGTCATCAACAGGAGGCCGACCTTGGTGCCGTAAAGCCCTTCCCGCTCGCCCATCCACCGCAGAAGGCCGAGCAGCATCAGGGTTACGATCGCCACCGGAAGCAGGCGACGAACCACCAGCCCTCCCGGGCCGTCGCTGGTCAGCAGGTTCTTGTGGCGCTTTCGCGATCGCGTGACGGCGAGGCGGGGCCTTGGGTGTTGGGGCACTGCTCGTGTCTCGTCTCAGGAGGGCGTGCAGGCGTGTGCCCTGCCTATGCATCATCGGCGCGGGCTCGGTGGAACTTGACCCGCGAGTGATTGGGGTGCCTTCGGTGGAGACGGCGGGAATAGAACCCATGTTCCGTTCCGCCTCCGGCTACCGCTTCGGACGAGAAACGGCAGGCGTAACCCAGACGACGACGGTCGACGGGGACTCTTCGAAGTCGGCGCAGGCATTCGTAGCTAACGAGTCTCAAAGCATGTCGGCTACCGGACTGACCCCGGGTTCGGGGTCGGTGGGGTTCGGCCGGCGGGCCGCGTCCGGGGGTGATGGGTCGAGCTCGCTGCCGAGTTTCGTGCCCCGCCCGGTTCGCGGCTGCGATCGCGACGGCTGCACAGCGACGGAACGTCTCCAGCGCTTTGCTGTCGGCGCAGATCTACGCGGAGTCGGGGTTCAATCCGTTCGCGGTCTCACCTGCCGGTGCGCAGGGGATCGCGCAGTTCCAGCCGGGGCCTACGGACCGCGCACCCGTTCGACGCGGCCCGCTCGATCGACGCGCAGGCCCACCTGATGCCCGACCTCCTGCGCCAGTTCGGGGCGGTGCCATCGGCGCTCGCTGCCTACAACGCCGGGCCGGCGCCGGTGGCGCGCTGCGGCTGCGTTCCGGCGATGCCCGAGACCCAGGGCTAGGTCGCACGGATTCTGGGGCTGCTTGGTGGGGCGGGGCAGATCGGTTCCGGAGGAGGCGGCGGGCTCAGCGTGAGGCTGGTGAACTGAAGGAGCGGCGCTCTCCGTCATGTCCAACCTTCCGCCGAAAGCCGCGGGCAACGTCGACCGCACGCCCGCTACGGCAGCTTCAAGATCGTCAAGACGCGCCCCCGGCATCACCGAGGCCGTGCCCGTTAGCAGGAGCTATCGCGCTCCTACTCGACCCTGAGCCGCTCGCTTTCTCTCGTGGGATAAGGCGCCGTCTGCGCCGCGGCGTCAGCGTCGGCGAACTCCATCCACCGTCACGTAGGTCACGGTCCGTGTGGGCATCACCACGCCTTTCGGTGGCATCTCACGTGCGAGTCGAGCAGCGGTCGACCCGGTTACCGAGGTTACGGGCAAAGGCCGAAGTAATGCACCGCCCCGATGCGGCGACCGCCAGCGTCGCGGCCGATCGCTAGTGCGACGTAGCGTCCGGCATCGAGCCGGTGGCGTAGGCGGACGCTCACCACGCGGCTGTTGCTGACCGCGACCGGGCTTGAGCGCCCGAGCGTGGGTCCACGGGAAGTGCTCGTGTGCACGGTGACGACGACGCCATGCAGCCCCTGGGCGTTGGAGAAGAGCCGCACGAGGAGGCCTCCGTGGCGGGGATGGCGCGCCGTGCCTCCCGAGACGTCCGAAGCTCAACCGTCTGGAGCAAGCCCGGATGGCCACTGGCGGACGGGGTACCGGTGGCCTCCCTGGTCGCGCTGGCGCTCGGGTCGCTCGGCGAATCGAGTCGGGCGCGGGACTTCGCGGCAGCCGGGATGCTCAGTGCGAGGCGATGGGGGGGCGCCGAGTACGGTCTCGATCGCCTTAACTGCCCAGGGATTGCTGGAACAGGGGCGTGAGCGGCTCGACCTGCTGGCCGACGCTGTCGGCGTGCTCGACGGCTCCCCGGTACGCCTCTACCGCGCCCGCGCGCTGGCCGAGCTGGGTGCGGCGATGCGCCGGGCCAACCAGCGCTCCGCGGCGCGCGAGCCGTTGCGCGAGGCCCTCGAGCTCGCGCGCCGCTGTGGAGCGGCCACGCTCGCGCGCCGGGCCTACGACGAGCTGCTGGCCACCGGCGAGACGGTGCGGCGCCACTCGCCGATCGGCGTCGAATCGCTCACTCCGAGCGAACGACGCGTAAGCCGGATGGCCGCCTCAGGAGTGACGAACCGCCAGATCGCCGAGGCCCTCTTCCTCACGATCAAGACGATCGAGAGCCATCTCGCTGCCGCCTTCGACAAGCTCGGCGTCCATTCACGCGGCGAGCTCCCTAGAGCCCTGACCGGGCGAGCTTCCAGAGCGTGACCACACGGTTCTTGATCTGCCTCGTTCCCGCGCTGTTGGCGCAAGCTCGTGGCCGCAAAGCGGTCCGAAAGCCGATCCTCCTGCGGTGACGAGCGAATCGCCGCCGGCCGCCCCCAGTCGTCGTGTACGTGGCCTTGGTCGTAGGCGAGCACCGTGGCGTCGGCATGGATCTCGACTTGGCGCTCAACTTCGCGCGAGTTTTCGTTGACTGCGTAGAAGTGGGTCGACGTCCCGCGACCGTTGAAGTCCTCGTTCCAGAAGCGGTGACGCCGGCACGGGTTCGCGCAGGCGACGGGCTCGGCGGGTCGAGCAGCCCGCCAATCAACGCTCCCAATGCGACCGGCGCGCCGCCCTCGCTCGCGACGAGCTCGGCGGGCGCTCCCCCGCGGCCGTGGTTGCGGGTCTGGGGCCGGGCGCGGGATCCGTGCCGCATCCGTGCTGCGCAGGTCGCTGCCCAGCGCCCACGCCAACCGCCGGTCGCCTTTCTGCGTCTGACCGGCGGTCAGGTGCTCTCGGTTGACCATACTTTTGCGGGCTCGGGCCAAGGTCGGAAACAAAGCGCATCGCAGTGAATCACCAGAGGGCGTAGGTGTCGGCCGACGAGGATTCCTCTCGAGGCCACCCGGGCAAGTGCACCGCATGATTCGTGACCCCTCCGGCGGGGGCTTCTCGCTGTACGGGGCACCGT
>JAABUM010007247.1_pt1 | contig 10323 bp, 6 predicted proteins | sample 5559161 | NCBI WGS metagenome assembly JAABUM01 (sample SAMN10711868, study PRJNA513369) | rock metagenome | isolation source: Antarctica rocks | place: Antarctica: Victoria Land, Siegfried Peak nord | reverse complement strand
AAGATGCTCGGCTTGTGCCGCAACATGCTGTACCGCAGGATCATGGGGCGACCTCCTCGACTCACGCCTCTCCTCGCCCTACTACCCTACCACACACCCTCTTTATTGGGAAGATGATCTAGTGACCACGCTGGAGAGGTTCAGGTGGAGACGGGGAAGGGCGCCCTGTAACGTTCCATCGACGGGCGAGACTATGTAAGCGATGTGTCCGGTGCGTCTCGCTTCTCGGGGCGGTGCGCCCGGGCAGTCCCTCTGATCAAGAGCCGGCGAAGGAGAGGACCATGATCACCCCACGCATACAGCATCTCCTCAATGACGTGGATAGGCGACTTCACCAGCACCAGACCTGCCCAGAACCTGCACCGGCAGGGGCGGGCGGGCACTGGCGCCGGATCGCCTTGTTTGCCGCTGTCGTGGCCCTAACGCCGGCGCCCGCGCTGGCGCACGTCAAGTGGTTCGAGAATGAAGCACGGTATCCCATCCACGCCGATCTCGTCTTCAGCGGGCGCACCGCGCTCCTATTCGTCACGGCCGGCGCGGCGCTTGCCGTCTTTTACGCCCTGCAGCGCAAAGTAGGCGATCCCCACTGGCCGGACTTCGGCTTCCTGAAACGGATGGCCGTCGGCGCGCCCACGCTGCTGGCCGTGCAGGCCGCGATCGGGCTGATCTACGCGGCGGCGCAGCCGACCCTGTTCGCCCCTAACCTACCGCTGCCCCACAGCGCGCTAGGGCCGGTGCTGGCTGGCGTCGAGGTGCTGATCGGCTTTAGCTTCATCACCGGTATCGCCGACTGGGTTGGCGCTCTCCTGCTGATCGCCCTGTGGCCGCTGGCTTTTTTCTTGTTCCCGGCCTTCGACGTGCTGGACCAGCTGTTCTGGATTGGCATCGGCGTGGTTGTGCTGGTGATTGGCCGGTCGGCCACGGAGGGGGGTATGGCCCGCGCCTGGTTTAGCGCGCGCAGCCCGGCCTGGCCGGCGCGGGCGGTGGCCGCGCTGCGCGTCATTACCGGCGTCGCTATCATCGCGCCGGCCCTGGACGAAAAGATCTGGAATCCAGCGCTGGGTGCGGCCTTCCTGGTCCACCATCCCGGCTTTAATATCATCATGCAGACCTCCCTGGGGTTGGGCTGGTTCAGCAACGACTGGTTTGTGCTGGCGGCAGGCATCGTCGAGGCGTTGATCGGGATTCTGCTGATCAGCGGACTGCTGACGCGCGTGGTGATCCTGGGCATGTGGCTACCATTCAACCTCGGCGTGCCGTTCCTGCCACCCCAGGAGCTTCTGGGCCATCTGCCCATCCTGGGCATTATGTACTTTCTGCTTGTGCATAGCTCGGGGATCGCTCCCGGCGAATCGCTCCATCGCACGGGCTTGCCTGGCTCACCATCCGAGATGTCCGAGCAGGTCGCGGAACCGGCACGAGCACCGGCTATGGGGCCGATGCGGCGCGATGAACATGTGGATGTGGTCGTGGTGGGAGTTGGCTCGGCCGGCGCGTCGGGGCGGGCAATGTCCCAGATGAAAGGTCAATCCCACGTTACATGAGGAGGTCGTTATGACAGATCAGCCGGCCCGCCACGCGGCGGCACAGGGTTCGGAGGCACGGGTCACGGCATCGGCGGACTTGCCACATTATCTGGTAGGTGGCGATGATCTGGAGTATGGGGCCAGCTTTGGCAACGCCCACTGCTGGTTGACCACGCGCGGCGATGGCTCTATCCAGGAACTGTTTAGCTCGGATCTCGGTGAGCCCGTGGCCGGCGCACTGACGATCCGGTATGGAGACACGGATCATGGTCTGGTGACGGCCAGCATCCATAGCTCGCCCGGCGACGCTGCTGCCGGCGTGCAACTCCGCCCGGTGGCCCCAGGCACGATCGAACTGCACCCGGCCTACCAGCGGCGTAGCATTCCCCTGCCCGACGGCCTGGAGGCGCGCGAGACGGTGTTCGTGGGGCTGGTCAGCGGCGACGACCCGGCGGTCGCCTACTATCAGGTGGAGATGACCAACCGGGGGACGGCCGCGCGTGCGGTGCGTGTGTATGCCTTTGGCCGGCTCCGCGGGGCCCTGGGTCAGCACATCGTGGCCCGCTTTGACGAGGACCTGGGAGCGCTGATCGGCGTGCCTCGCGACCAGCCCCAGGCGGTACGCGTCTTTGGCTGCACGGGCGCGGTGGCGGCCTATGAGACAAGCCACGACTTTGGCCGCGTCTACGACGTGCTGCATATGCAGGGCCTGGACAACGAGACCAGCGCCGAGGGCGACATGGTGGCCGCACTGCAGGTAGAGATCAGCCTGGCCCCTGGCCAGTCCCGTGACATGACGTTTGTGCTCGCCTTCGCCCCCACCGGCGAGGCCGACGCCAAGGCTACCTACCGGCAGGCGCGGGACTCCAGCGCGGTGTTAGCGGAGACAATCGCTTATGTGGGCCGGATCACCGCCGTTTCCCAAGTACTCACCCCAGACCGGGAGATAAACGCCGGCACACTGTGGAGCAAGGTGAACATGCTGCGCGTGATGGCCAACTACCCGCACGGGCCGTCCTTCACAAACGAGCCCGGCGTCTCCAGCGCGGTGGTGGCCCGCGATGCGGCCTGGTTTGTTTACGGCAACGACCACTTCCTGCCCGCCTTTTCGCGGGCGCAGCTGGACGCCTTCGCCACGCGTCGCTACCCTGATGGGCGTATCCCTGAGTTTTATCACGCGCTGACAAATAAGGTGGACGATTATGGGCTGAATATCAACGACGCCACGCCCCTGTTCGTCCTGGCGGTCAACCACCATTTTCGCTCTACCGGCAACGCGGAGTGGCTGGCGGAGATCTACCCGGCTGTGGTCGCCGCCGCCCGCTACATTGTGTCACAAGAGGACGAGCGCGGCCTGGTCTTCTGCTCGGCCAAGGATCCCCGCGGCAATGTCTGGGCCATCGCCAGCTGGCGCAACGTGATCCCCCAGTATACGCTCAACGGGGCCGTCACCGAGATCAATGCCGAGTGCGCGGCGGCCCTCCGCGCGGCTGGTCACCTCGCCGAAAACCTGGGCCGGCCTGAAGCAGAGGCACAAGAGTTCTTCGACGCATTGGCGCGGCTGCGCGCGGCAATGGACACCCACCTGGTCAATCCGCGCAACGGGCTCTATTACCTGACTATCGACGCGGACGGCATCACCCAGACGGACGTGACCGGCGACCAGATTTTCCCGGTGATGTTTCGGGTTTGTAGTGAAGAGATGGGCTTCCGCGTGATCAGCCGGCTCAACCACCCTGATTTCTGGACCCCCGCCGGCTTGCGCACCGTGTCGGCGGGAGACCTGCGCTACGATCCAGCACGCAGCGTGGGCCTGCTCGGCGGCGTATGGCCGGGCCTGACCTGGTGGTATGCCTTCGCCGCCGCGCGCTACCATCCAGAGCTGATGGTGCGGGCCTTGACGGCTAGCTTCACCCACTATGCCACCCACCCCAGGAACAACAACACGGTGCCCGGCCAGTTCAGCGAGTGGTTCGATGGGGAGAGCTTGATCAACCGCGGCATGCGGCTCTCGCCTTGGGAGCCACCCCGGTTCCTGTGGGCGGTGATCGAGGGCGTCTGCGGGGTGGTGCTGCGGCCCGGCAAACCGCGCATTGAGCCGCTGGTGCCGGCGAGTTGGCGCTGGGTGGCGCTGCGCCGCCTGCCGTATCACGGTGGTGAGCTCAGCTTCTTCGCCACGCGGGAGCACCAGGACGACCACGCCTCAGCGTTCCATATCTCGGCCACGACGGAGGTGGACACCGACCACAGCCTGGAGGTGTATGCCGACGACGCCACGGAGACGGTCCGCGTGGGCAACCCCGACGTGTGCCACGTGGCGTTGCGGCGGCCGGGCGAGGCAGTTCTGCTGATCGGCCACACCGGCGCCGACACCAGCGTTGTGCCTGTAGATCTGGGCACATTGCTCGCCGACGATACAGTGTATCGCGTGGAGCTATACGATAGTGAGAGCTATGCCTGGCGCTCAGGTGAGACGGCCACAGGACGCGCCCACGGCACGTTTGCCGTCTCTATCGCCGCGGGCGGGTTCAAGATCCTCAAGTTTAGCGAGGCATAAACGTTTCTGCCGGGGTGGGATGCAGTCGTGTAGACCCCTCTACATCCCGCGGGCCCATCTGGGAGCCTCCTAAAGCGGCTCTCTCGCCCCAACACAAGCGGAAAAATAGGTGGTTAGGCGGCTGCTCCTCTGCATCCTCATGCCTTCTCGCCTCCAGGCGTACGCACGCAGCGTGTTCATCCTGATGACGTACGACGCCTCACCCGGCGCGGCGCCACCCTGTCTATCTTGCTCGTGCCCCGAGGGACGATCACCTACATGTCGGGAGACGAATTGCTCGTCGGCAAGGACCCAGCCGGGACGTGCGCCTGTAACACAATGACGTCCGCCAAGACTATAGCTCCAAGAGCATGGTCGCTCAGGAGGGCATGGCTCCCGTGGGGCCGCTCCAGATGGAGGGGTATTTGTAAGGAACGTGTAATCAGTACGTTAGCTCGACGTAAGCACTGCCCATCATGCTAAAAGGGCGATGCCGGTTCGCCCGTTCTACCGGCGATCTACCGAAAGGAGCAAGAGGCAGTGTGACCATATGTCGGAAAGCCGTCGTCGCCGACAGGGCAATCAACCGCCACCGTGAGCACTCAACGCTAGCGCTCACCCATCATGCGGCACACCATCACCTTGGCACAGAGAAAGGATCACCATGAAACGATTAGCATTCCCACGACACATAATAGCAGCAGGGGCAGCGCTCCTCGCCCTGATTGTGCCCCTGTCCGTCTCAGGACATGCTCAGGCCGGTGGATCTCAACAAAGCGTGCAGACGCTGCCGATGAGCAAAACGACGATCAAAAGCGTCTTGCGCGTCGATCTGACCCACGATATCGTGACCATGCGCCTGCACAAGGGTATGTTCCATGGTATGCCGGTCTACTACATCATCACCGACGCCTCAGACTTTGGCCTGGCCCACGATCTCAATGTGAACTACGCGCCAAAGCTGGCCAACATGGCCGTCGGCTGCCCCGTCTGCGTGCAGCACGTCTCGCTCTCCACGCCGCCTGGCAACAAGTTCTCTGAAGCAGTGGTTAACTTCCAGGGCGTGCCCGACTTCTCGCCCACCCGCGTGCTCGTGCCCGGCCCCACGGCCTTCCCCCCGGCGAAAGTACAGCCCGGCAGCGTTGGCGACGCCCACTATAGCCCATTCATCCGCTTCGCTGGCTCCAGTGTCGTGTACAACGCGCCGATCATCGCCAGTGGGGCCGGCCCCTTCGACGTGATGCATCACACCAACACCGAAGACCGCGTGCTGGGTATCGACACAAAGGAGCGCACCGTAGACCTGCTGCTGGTGCGCGGCTTCGACTCGGGCCAGCCCATCCTCTATATCAGCACCGAGGCGTCCGATCCCGCCGCGGCCGTGATCGAGCGCAGCACTTTCGTGCCCCTGCTCAACAACGCGCCCTTCCTGGGTGGCGATGACTTCCTTGGCTCAGCCCGCGAGCGCATCTTCGTGATGGCCAACGGCCAGACCGGCAAGAACAACCCGCAGGCGCAGGGCCTGGCCCACGTCATCCTGGACGGCCACAATGCCGAAGACGCCAACATGAGCAACATGGGCCTGCTGCAGGCGCTGCATGACGGTGGTGACGCGCGTAACGTGCAGGGTGACTTCCCCACCCTGGATAGCCCCCGCCATGCTAACGCCTATAGCCCGCTGTGGGATGCCCAGGTGGGCGTGTGGACCAAGGCGGCCATCGCTAAAGGCCTGAATAAGCTGCAGACAGACGAGAACCAGATCCTTGAACTGGCGGCCAAGGGTCTGATCACCGGCCCCATGGGCGCGCCCTATGGCTCGGCTGGCTTCGTGATCAACTGCCCCGTGGTCGGCTTCCTCAACGCCAGGCCTGGCGCCGACCTCGTGCCCAACCCGCTGGCTGACTGACGCAGCCTGTCCCACGCTCCCGTCGGCGGCATTGCCAGCGGGAGCGCCGGATTGCAGCTCAAGAAAGGAGGAGGAGCACGCATCCCACCCGTGGCCTGCCGGCGGTTCCGCCGGAGCCACATAGCACAAGAAGAGGATAACGATGCCTAAGCTCACCCGACTCGCCTTCCCCATGGTGGCCCTGCTCGGCCTGACCGTTGGGGTGATGCCCCAGCACGCCGGCGCGTCCAGCCACCGCGAAGCGCCCCTGATCAGCCTTGATCCCACGGCTGACAATACAGATGTGTACGCCTTCCGCAGCCCGGACCGGACCGACAGCGTCACCTTCGTGGCAAACTACATCCCTCTTGAAGAGCCCGCTGGCGGCCCGAACTTCCATAAGTTCGATGACACTGTGCTCTACGAGATCCATGTGGATAACAACGGCGACGCCAAGGACGATATTACCTACCAGTTCCGGTTCAAGACCACCATTCTTGATCCGGAAACGTACCAATACAGCACGGGTCCCATCCTCAGCCTGGACGACCCCCACTTCAACATCCGTCAGTCGTATAGCGTCACCCGCATTGAGGGTGGCAAACCCCAGCTGCTGGGCGATAATCTGCCCACGCCGCCGGTGAATATCGGCCCGCGCTCCACGCCAAACTATCCACCGCTGGCCGCCGCCGCCGTGAAGGACTTGCCAGGTGGGATCAAGGTCTTTGTGGGCCAGCGCGACGATGCCTTCTTCGTCGACCTCGGCTCGGCCTTCGACTTGGCCGGCGCCCGCCCCTTCAATGCCTTCCACATGATCCCGCGGCCCACGGAGCCGGGCCAGGATGGTGTGGGCGGCTTCAATACCCACGCGATTGAGCTGCAAGTGCCGATCAACCAGCTAACGCGCGACCACACCACACCTGCTGGGCCAGCCGACCCCAAGGCCATTATCGGCATGTACGCCAGCGCCAGTCGCCAAAAAATCCGCATCCTGGGCGACGATGGCAGCGTTAAGAATGACAACGGCCCCTTCCAGCAGGTCTCACGCCTAGCCAACCCGCTGGTGAACGAGCTGACCATCCCCCTGGGCAAGAAAGACTTTTGGAACTCACAGGACCCCGCCAAAGACCAGCAGTTCCTGCAGTATTTCACCACCCCCGAGCTGGCCAAGCTGGAGAATCAGTACTATGCGGCCGTCGTCACGCCGAAGACGAACCGCGACGATATCGTCCAACTGTTCCTGACGGGCATTCCGGGCATCAACTACACCGGTCCCGTCATCGCCGACTTGCTGCGCCTCAACATGGGCATCGCTCCCACTGCCCCCGTGGGCGCGGGCAATCCCCTGGGCGTGTTCGACGGCGATATGGCTGGCTACCCGAATGGCCGCCGCCTGGAGGATGATACCGTCGACGCGCAGTTGCGCGCCTACGCCGGTGGCTACTTCTTGACGCCCGCCTTCAACCATATCCCCAATAGCATCCTCAGCGACGGTGTGGATGGCAACGACATGCCGTTCCTGCTCAGCTTCCCCTATCTGTCCACGCCTCACCAGGGCTACGAGCACACCCATCATAAGATCGGCTCGCCCCTTCCACGCCCGTAACCTGGCAGAGGCATAGTCCAAACGTCGTGCCGCATCCCCGTGGCGGCTGGTGGGGACGCATCCGAAGCGTCCCCACCAGCGCCCCGACCAGGGGGCTCTTTATCCACCACAACCCGAGGGACCGGCGACCAAGCGCCAGACACCGCCCGCGGCTAGCCGGAAAGGCATGTGAAGACCAATGCATCTGATCAGGCGGACGCCGCGCGGCGCCCCCAGACGCCGCGCCATAGCAGCGGGAGCATCCGCCCTGCTGGTCATCGCCACAGTGATTGCCTTACTGATCGTCAGCCACTCCGCGCAACCAGAGGCGCTCTCCCGCGCCAGCGCCGCGCACGCTCAGGCCGGGCGACCGCCGGTCACTACCGCCGCAACGATCACCAGCTTGCAAGAGCGGCTACGCAGGTTCCCCGCCGATACCACCGCCGAAGCGCTACTCGGCGCCGCGTACCTGCAGCGTGTGCGTGAGACAGGCGACCCCACCTACTACCCCAAAGCGCAGGCGGTCCTGGCGCTGGCCCTCAAGCGCGACCCGCGGAATCTGGAAGCGCTCGTCGGCACGGGTGCGCTGGCCCTCGCCCGCCACGATTTCCGGGCGGCCCTGATCATCGGTGAACGGGCACGCGCGCTCAACCCCACCGTCCCACGCATCTATGGTATCGTCGGCGACGCCCAGATCGAGTTGGGCATGTATAGCGCTGCCCTGCGCACGGTGCAGATGATGGTTGATATGCGCCCAGACCTCAGCTCGTATAGCCGCGCCTCCTACCTGCGTGAGCTGTTTGGCAGAGTGCCCGGGGCTATCGCGGCGATGCGCATGGCCGTCGACGCCGGCGGCCCCAACAATGAGAATACGCAATGGACCCGCGTTCAGTTAGGCCAGTTAGACTTCAACACGGGCAATCTGACCGCCGCCGAACGGCAATACAGGCAGACGTTGGCGCAACTGCCCGATTCGGCCCCTGCCCTGGCCGGTCTGGCCCAGGTGCGCGCCGCCCAGGGCCGCTACGCCGCGGCGATTGACCTGTACACGCGGGCCATCCAGCGCTTGCCCTTGCCCCAGTACGTCATCGCCTTGGGCGATGTCTACGCGGCTAAAGGCGATCACCAGGAAGCACAACAGCAGTACGGGCTGGTCAGGGCAATCGATACGCTGCTCACGGCCAACGGCGTCAATACCGACCTGGAGACGGCGCTGTTCTTTGCCGACCATGGCATTGATCTGCCGGCGTCGCTACGCAAGGCGCGCGCGGCCTATGCCGCGCGCCAGAGTATCCATACAGCCGATGGGCTGGCCTGGACGCTATATAAGACCGGCCACTATCGAGAAGCGGCCCCCTATGCCGCGCAGGCGCTGCGTCTGGGCACTCGTGACGCCGTCAAACTGTTCCATGCTGGCATGATCGCCAAGGCGCTGGGCCAGGACGCCCGCGCCCACGCCTATCTGCGCCAGGCCCTGGGCCTGAACCCCCGCTTTTCGCTCTTGTATAGCCCTGTCGCCATAACCACTCTGAAGGCGCTGGATCACCAGACTAAAGGGAAGAGATGATGCCGCGCCGTTCACACCTGGTCCGTACACTGCTGTTGCTTGGCCTGCCGTCCTTGCTGACCCTCCTGCTGTTGTCAAACGTCACCACCGCGGCGGCGCATCCCATGGGCAACTTCAGCATCAATCTGTATAGCCAGCTGGACGTCGGGGCCACCGCCATCACCATCACCTATATTGTCGACCTGGCGGAGATCCCCACCTATCAGGAGTTTGGCGGCGCCCGCCCTGGCGCGCGTGAACAACAGAAGTACCTGTGGCGCACCGCGGCGACCTTACGCGGCGGCCTGCGATTGCTGGTCGATGGCCACAGGCAGGAACCGCGCCTGATCGGGCGGACCATTGGTTTCCCCCCAGGACAGGGCGGGCTGGCCCTGACCCGCATCGAACTGCGTTTCACCGCGTCCTTGGCCACTCTACCGGCAGGCAGCCGCCACGACATCTCCTATACCGATACAAACTACCCTGGACGCCTTGGCTGGCACGAGATCGTGGCCCGCCCTGCTCCTGGAGCCAGCCTCGTCCGTTCGGACGTATCCGCGTCCGACACCACACATGAACTGCGCGTCTATCCTCAGGATATGCTGGTCAGCCCGCTCGATGTGCGTGCGGCGCACCTGCTGGTTGGCCCAGGCGCCGGCGCACGCGCACTCCCCGTCAGTGTAGGGGTAGCTGGCGCGTCCCGGCCCACGGATCCCCTCGCCGCCGTGATCACCGCCGGGTCATTCAGCCCACTGGCTCTGGCCCTGGCCCTGCTGGCCGCGCTTGGCCTGGGCGCTCTGCATGCCCTCTCACCCGGACATGGTAAAACAATTGTGGGCGCCTACCTGATCGGTAGCCGCGGCACCGCGCGCCACGCCCTCTTTTTGGGCCTGACGGTGACGGTCACCCACACCCTCGGCGTGTTCGCCCTTGGCCTGATTACACTCTACGCCGCACGCTTCATCCGGCCAGAGCAGCTCTATCCCTGGCTGGGCATCCTCTCCGGCACGCTGGTCATCGTGATGGGTCTCACCCTGTTCAGGCAGCGTCTGAGTGCAGGCCAGGCCCGCCACAGTCATAACCAATCATCCAACCACGATGACGACGGGCACACGCACACCACTAGTTCATCTTCGGAATAAGAGGAGGGGGCTGGTGCCCCTCCCCGGGCACCCCGGTTAAGCCAGGCGGCGCTGATCACGACGGCCAGGGCGGCAGCGCCGGGCGCGCAGTTCCACCACCGCA
>JAABUM010006589.1_pt1 | contig 10323 bp, 7 predicted proteins | sample 5559161 | NCBI WGS metagenome assembly JAABUM01 (sample SAMN10711868, study PRJNA513369) | rock metagenome | isolation source: Antarctica rocks | place: Antarctica: Victoria Land, Siegfried Peak nord | reverse complement strand
GGCGAGGACGTCGGGGCGGGGGCTGGGGGGGCCACCTGCGCCACGGCGCTGCCCGGGGCTGTGACGTCGATGGTGTGGCCGACCAGGACCCCGGTGACCGTGATTGTGGCGCGGGACCGAACGTGCGGCTCGTGGGCGAACTTCAACCGGTAGTGCCGGCCGCCGGCGGACAGCTCGAACAGCGGGGTGTCGGTGTCCACCGTGCTTCCCGGCCGGGCCGGGGCGCCATGGATCTCGGTGTACACACCCTGCAGCGTCACCAGCCGGGCCGCTGCACCAGAGGCCGTCGGGAAAGCTGCCGCGGCGGTAGCCGCCGGGGCGCCCAGCCCGACCAACTCTACAGCCAGCGCCAGCACCAGCACCAGCCAGGACAGCACCAGGCGCCGCAGTCCGCAGGTCAGCTGCACAAGCACGAGTGCCCCATCCCAGGACCGAGTCAGGCCCCAGCTGATGAACGGCGGTCTCGCCACTCGCTCCCCGGACGGTCTGGCGACCGATCGTCTCCGTGCACCCAACAGGTGTCGGTGAGGACTGTCCGGATCTACGCGTCGTCACTACCCAAAGCAACCGGGAAGTCCCAGCCGCTAGTCAGATCCTGGCAGTACAAACACCACCAGACGGTTACTCTGTGTAACGTCACCCGAATGGCGCAGACGCAAGTGCATTTCCAGCACCGCAGGACGTGTCGCCTGCCCCGTCGCCCCGTCGCCTGTCGAGACAGCGTCGAGCGCACCGTGTGGGGCAGAGCCAGCGTTGCGGCTCTGCCCAGGTATTTACCCCGGGGTGGCGCCCGGTTGGCTCTGACCCGACGTTCGCAGCCAACGGACGCACTGGGCGTCTCGGGGGTTGGGTTCCGGGGCAGGGGAGGTTCTGTCCGACCACCCGCCGGGCGCGACCAGGAGCTTGTTCACCACGGTTGCATCAGCCGCCAGCCCAGTGCTCGCCGCTCGAGTTCGACCAGCTGGCTGCGCTCGCAGCTGGTGAGTAGGCAGCCGGGCACCAGAGTGCCGGCGACACCCAGCGCGGCTAGAGGGCTGTTGGTGGCGAGGTAGAGCCCAAACAGACCCAGGGCGGTCAGCGACAACCCCCAGCCAAGCCGGTCGGCGCGCGACCCGGTGCAACCCGACACCAGGACCGGCCCGATCGCGAAGGCTTCTGCTAGATGCGGGCATTCCCGGGTGAGCTGGGCACCCAGGGCGCGGAGCACCGCGGCGTCGGGGCCGGACGCCCACGACCCTGGGCTGGCCGCAGCAGGCGGCGGTAGCGACACCTGTTGAGTCTGCGCCCCCCCCCGCCGAGCTGTCAGCCGCTCCCACCGAGAGAGCCACCGGCGTCGGGAGCCCTGCGCCATCGGTGCGGAGCTCACAACTGCCTCGCGGTCTTTGGGTTAAAGACCCAGGGCCGCCCGGGTCAGCGGTCCCACGACGCCGTCGGGGTTCAGCCCGTGGACGCGTTGGGCGTGAATGACTGCTTGGCGGGTGAGCGGACCGAAGTCCCCGTCCGGCGCCGCACCGATCCGGCGTTGCAGCAGCACTACCGCTGGCCCGGTGGAGCCCAGCTGCAACACCGGCTGAGCGCTGCCAGGGGCGCCGCCCCCGGTGGTGGCTCGGCCGATCAGGTAGTTGCTGGTCCAGATGGTTTGTAGCGACACCACGGTGCCGGTGTGGGAGGACACCCACCAGGAGTTCTGGCCGGCGTAGATCCCCTCGTGGTAGATGCTGCCGCTGCTATCGGGCAGGAACATGCTGTCCCCGGGTTGTTTCTGGTCGGCGCTGAGGTGCGGCACGGCGGCGTACTGCTCGTTGGTCGTCCGGGGCAGCTGCACCCCAACCTGGTGGAAGACGTACTGCACGTAGCCGGAGCAGTCAAAACCGGCCGGGCTGGTCCCGCCCCACAGGTAGGGATCACCGACGTAGCGGCTGGCGACCGACACCACCTGGTCGCCCTGGGTGGAGGCGTGCGCCGGCGGCGCAGACAGCACACCTCCGGCTGCGGCGGCCGCGCCGCCGGTGGTCAGCACCATCAGGCGGCCAGCTGTGCGGCTGGGTCGGGCGTGCTTCGGGGCGTGCTTGGCTCGGGCGTGGGTGGGCAAGGCGGGCTCCTCTGCACGCCTACGAGGTGAGCTGTCGGGTTCGGGCGCAGAGCCTGCCCGGCCAACCGCAACACATGGTCGACTTCACCCCAAGAAGAACCGGCCAGCGGCCGGTTCTCCACAAACGATGGTTCCCCCGGACCTGCCCGGTCGTGTTCGTTGGCACTGGGCGTCCTGGGCAGGATTCGGCGTGACGGCCCCAGCAGCGGCCGGCAGCCGCAGCGCCGGGGAAAGTAGCAGTCCCGCCCGCAGGTGACCAGCACCGGTAACAGCCAGCTAGCCGGCTCGTCCACACCCCACCACTACCAGGGCAGTGAACGGATGGTCCGCCTACCCGAAGGCGTGTCGGGACTGGTTCGCCCACGAGCCGCGATCTGGAGGTCGGTGCCGGCGTCGGGCTTGCCGTGGAAGGCGTACATCGCCATCCAGCTCAGCAGTGCCCGGTGGAGCGGCCGGCCGTCCGCGTCGACTATTTGAGGGGGATCGCTCAAGTGCGTCGGCGTTGCTGCCAAAGGACAGACATGGCGCTCAAGGACTCCCGTACCTGCAAGATCGGCTCCGGTTTGGTCGCGATGGCCGGGGGCGTTGCGTTGCTGCTGTCCGCGGGCGGCCCGGCGCTGGCCAGCGCCTCCTCGGGCAGCACCACCACGACCGCTGCGGTCAACTCCACGATCACCCTGTCCGGGTTGACGTCGGCGTTCACGATGACCGGCAACCCGAGCAGCACCGTCACCTCGACCGGGGCGACGACGATGAACGTGCTGACCAACAACCAGAGCGGGTACGCCGTCACTGTGCAGGCCGCAGCCGCGACGCTGGCCGCCGCCACCGCGGGTAACACCGACTCGATCCCGATCGGCAACCTCAAGGTCAAGGACGGCGGCGCGACCACCTACGCGGCGCTGTCGAATACGACCGCCACGACCGTGCACTCCACGACCGCGAGGTCCGGCGGTAGCGGTGACACGGTCACCAACGACTATCAGCTGGCGATCCCGTTCGTGAACGCCGACAACTACACCGCGACGCTGAACTACATCGCTGCCACCCACTAGGACCCCTGCCATCCTGAGCGGTGTGCACCGTCGCCTGGTAGGGCCCCGGGTCGCCGCCGCGTCCGCTGTCCTGCTCGCCGGGGTCTGTGGCGTGGCGGTCGGCCTGCCCGCGGCCGACGCCGCCGGCCCGACCCGGCCGCGGCCAGGCTTCGCGCTCACCCTGAGCCCGGCCCGGCTCGTCGTCCCGACCATCGGTGGCCGGTCCACCCAGCGGCTGACCGTCACCAACAACGGTGCTCAGCCGCTGCCGATCGTGGTTGCCGTCGACGCTTTCCAGCAGGCGCTGGACGGGACCATCTCCTTCACCACCGACGGGCCCTACTCCGCCACCCGCTGGGTCCGGGTCACCCCCCCAACGTTCACCGTCGCGGCCGGCCGGTCCCAGGCGGTCCGGGTCGACGTCGCCGTCCCGCCCAACCCCGAGCCGGGCGAGCATCAGGTCGGGATCGTCTTCCTCACCGCCCAGCACCAGGCCAGCGGGAACCTGGCCGTCAACCGGGGGGTCGGCGCCCAACTCCTCATCAACGCCCCCGGCCCGGTCACCAACCAGATCACCCTCGGGCGCCTGCGCGCCCCCTGGTTCACCGACGGCGGTCCAGTCGCGCTGCGCCTCAGTGTCGGCAATGACGGCACCGCGCACCGCGATTACCTGCCGCCCCGGCTGCTGCACGCCACCGCCGGCGGCCAACGCGTGGACTTCCCGTCGTTCACCGTGCTCCGCGCCGCCGCCCGCGAGCTCACCACCAGCTGGGACAGCCCGCCATGGGTCTGCATCTGCCGAGCCCGGGTCGCCACCGACGATGGCAATGGCCACCAGATCGTCGCGACCGCTCACATCATCGTGTTCCCAGCTCGCGCCACCGCCGGACTGCTCCTGCTCGTCGTCGGCATCAGCCTGCTCGGCCGCGGCCTTCGGCGCCGCAACACCCACCGCAGGAAAGCAGCGCTGGACCAGGCCCGCCAAGACGCCTACGACCAGGCCCGCCGCGACCTCAACAGCGCTTAACCCTCCAAACGGCCCACTCGCCGAGTGGTTACGCGGCCCGGCTTGCTCCTGGCTTCACAGTAGGAGCACCGGCCGGGGCCTGGTCTCGGGAGCGGCGCGCCCTTGCTCTAGCCGGCGTCCCGCTCGCCACCGGCCATCGAGACGCTCGGCGGCGGCGTCAGGACCTCCGCGCACTGTCGTGCGCTACAGAACCAGCCCTGGTCCGTGTGTTCGCGGAGCACCGCCGGCTGTGGCGCGTCTGCCGGGGCTTCTGCTCAACCCCGGTCTGTTGGGCGAACAGCTCTTACTCGCCGGTCTGGCCGTCGATCGACTCGCGGAGCAGGTCGGCGTGCCCGTTGTGCCGGGCGTACTCCTCGGTGGCCGGGCAGGGCAGCACCCCGGCGGACAGCGCCCGGGCTGCCTGAGATCGCAGGGGCCGGGCAGCCACCGGCCTCCAACCGCCCGTTCACCCGGCCGTGACGGCCGTCCCGCCCCAGCAGCTGACCACGAATCGAGTGCCGACTCGGCCGGGCGCCGCAAGGCTGGCTGCCGGCTCAGGCCAGCCGCCGCGAGCGTTGCAGCCCCCGGACCACCTCCAAGCGGTGCGCTCGCAGGTCGTCAGCGGCGGATTGGGACGCGGCCGCGGCCGCGGCCTCGGCGCTGCGGCGCGAGCGGGCGCGGGCCATCGCCGACAGCGCGTCCCGGCGTTGCCGGACCGTCAGCGGGGTGCTCACCTGGTCGGTCCGGCCTTGGGCAGCTCGACCCGGTCGAGTTCGGCGAGCACCGCCGGGTTGGGTTGGCGGAGCACCGCCTGCAGGTCGGTGGCGGGCATTGGGCGGGCGAGCAGGAAGCCTTGGGCGGCGTCGCAGCCGCTGGCCCGCAAGGTCTGGAGCTGGCCGCATGTCTCGACTCCTTCCCCGACGACCGGTACCCCGAGTCCGTGGGCGAGGGCGACGGTGCCGTACACGATCGCTCGGTCGTGTTGGGAATGGGGGGCCTGGGCGACGAAGCTGCGGTCGACCTTGACCTCATTGACGGCGATCTTCCGCAGGAAGCTCATGCTGCTGTAGCCGGTGCCGAAGTCGTCCACGCTGAGTTGCACGCCCACCTCCCGCAGCGCGGTCAGGACGTCGTCGACGACCTGCAGGTCGGACAGTGCCAGCGTCTCGGTGATCTCCAGCGTGAGGCGGCGGGCGGGTAGGCCGTGCCGGGCCAGGATCCGCGTGACCTGCTCGGGGATGCTGCGCACCAGCAGGCAGCGTGGGGACAGGTTCACGCTGACGGTCAGTTCCCCGACCGCGGTGCTCGGCCAGCTCACGGCCTGCTGGACGGCCTGCTCCAGCACGTACAGGGTGAGCGGCACGATCAGGGCGGTGCGTTCCACCGCGGGCACGAACGCCCCTGGTTGCAGCAGCCCGCGCTGGGGGTGTTGCCAGCGCACGAGTGCTTCGGCGCCGAGTACCGCGGCGGTGCTCAGGCACACGATCGGCTGGTAGTGCACCACGATCTGGTCGGTCCGGATCGCGGCTTGCAGCTGGGAGACGAGCTGCAGCCGTTCGGCCCCGGCCGGGTCCAGGCTCGGGTCGTAGACCACTGCGCTGTTGCGTTTGTCTTTGGCCCGGTACATCGCCACGTCGGCGCAGCGCAGCAACGCTTGCACGCTGGTGCCGTCCCGCGGGGCCAGGGCGACCCCGATCGAGGCCTCGACCGGCAGCTCCAGGCCGTCTACCAGCACCGGTTCGTTGAGCCGGCCGAGCAGGGTGTCGGCGATGGTCAGGGCCTGCCGGCCGGTGCTGATGTGCTGCAGCAGGACCGCGAACTCATCGCCGCCCAAGCGGGCGATGAGGTCCCCGGGGCGCAGGCAGCCGGCCAGCCGGGCGGCGAGCTGGGCTAGCAGCAGGTCACCGGCGCTGTGCCCGAGGGTGTCGTTGACTTCCTTGAAGTGGTCCAGGTCGAGCAGCAGCACCGCCAGGCCAGGCGCACCGGCCGGCCCGGCGGCGGCGTGCGCGTCCAGCACGGCCGGCAGCAGCCGTTCCAGGCGTTCGGTGAACGCCAGCCGGTTCGCCAACCCGGTGAGCGGGTCGGTGCGGGCGGCGTGGACCTGTTCGGCGTAGCTGCGGGTGCGGTCCAGCGACCCGGCGGTGGTCAAGACGAAGGTGTCCAGCACCAGCTGCTCGGGCACGCTCAGCGCCGGTGGCCGCGGGAAGCTCAACCGCAGCTCGCCCAGGACCTCGGCCGTCTCGGCCGGCCCGCGAAGCAGCGGCACACTCAGCACCCGCGGGTCGCCGGCGTGTGCTGGGCGACCGGAGACGTGCTGCACGGCTTGGCCGTGCTCGTGGGTGTGGGTCCAGTCCCCAACACCAGGCCAAGCGCGTAGGACCAGCTCCGCGCGGTCGACGGCGAACAGCGACGCCGCCCTGTACAGAATCTCCGCAGCCGCCCGCGCGGCGTCGAGTCCCTCCAGTCGTTCCGCGGCCTGCCGCAGCCGGGGAAGGGCATCGGCGGTGGTGTCCAGCAGCAACCGGCGGCGGTAGCGGCGGATGATGAGCGCCAACACCACCGGAGCGAGTAGGACCAGCCCCCACTGATCAAAGGACACTGCCGCGAACACGGCCAGGCCGAGCAGCAGGTTCACCAACAGCCCAACCGCCGCGGTCGCGCTGTCGGCCCGCAGCGTCGGCAGCAACCTGCCTGCGGTGGCGGCCACGATGACCCAGCCCAGCAGCAGCTCGTTCAGCACTCCTGCCGTCACCACAGCCGCCACCAAAGCGACCACGACGCCGGGCATCCCCCCGTCGGGTGGTGTCAGGAACCGCAAGACGGCGAGCGCCGCGACGTTCGTCCCGATCGACAGGGCCGCGTTCACCAGGCGCTGCTGTGGCGAGCGATGCAGGTAGCTGTCCCGCACGACGGTGACGGCCACGGCGACCAGCGCTACCCAGATTCCGGTGTGCAGGGTGAACGAGACCAGCAGGGCCGCCTCGTACAGCCCGGCGATCTGGACCCGGCGGTTCCCCAACCGCAACGGCAGCTCGGCGGAGACCGCGGGAGCAAGCAAGGCTGCCAACAACAGCAGCCAGGGCCACCCCGGGACCGGAGTCAGGACCGCCGCGCGGACGGCGAAGGCCAGGGACAACAACCCCAGGGCCACCACGGCGGCGATGCGACACCGCAGGCGGCCGGGCGCGCCGGACCGGGGTGCAACCCGCGAGTCGGTGCTGTCCACAACACTGCTTTCGCTTCACGGCCGATAGGGGATGTTCCGTTTCTCGGCAGGCATGCAGCAGGACCTGAGCAGGCGATGGCGAAGGCCAACGTGTCGAGGCCCCTTGTCGCCTGCCCCGGACTACTGCGAGCGGGTGAACATCCGGACCTGGGCTTCATCCGAACGTCCCACGATCCGACAGCACGAAGACCGCCGCGGGTGTTGGTAGCACCCGCAACGGCCTCGTGAGGTTCAGCAGTGATCAGTAGTAGCACCGGGTCGGCAATCTTGAGGAGCGACGACTCGGCGCCGGGGCTCAGCCCCAGCTCTTGTAGGACATAGCAGCACCCCCTTCTGGTCCTCGGGCCGGGCGGGGGTTTTGCTATGCCCTCAGCCCCGGCGAATGGGCGTACTCGGCGGACGGTAGGCCCTCCAGCTACCTACCGCAGCCGAGTGGTTCGCTATCAGTGACCGCTGTGTGCCACAAAGCCGGGTGAACTAGGACGCCTCGCTCGGCATTCGCACCGGCCCACCCACGCCCCGACGCTGAACGGCCCAACACCTCCCATCCTGGCCGACCCGCTGCCGCCTGCTGACCGTGCCGGCCGCGATCCACCGCCGGCCGCCGTCAGGTGCTCGGCGGCCAGCCACGCCTCCAGCAGCACGGCCTGGCCGGCGACGTCACCGACGACGTACACCACCCGCCCGGGCCAGCCGGCGGCCGGCCCGGGCAGTTCCCCTCCACGACGAACGGTTGCGACAGGCCGGCACCGCACCGATCACCCGGGCGTCGGGCAAGAGCCGCGTCGTGCTCGCCCACCCCCGCAAATTGCCGGCTCGCCGGACGCGACCTACCAATGTGCCTTTGCCGCCCTCACCCGCTCACCCGGAGCGCGGCAGCTCTACGACCACCGGCGAGCCCGAGGAGCAACCCACCGCGCGCCGCTACGCGCTCTGGCCAACCGCCTCGTCGGCATCTTGCACGGCTGCCTGCGACACAGCACCGCCTACCACGAAGCCGCAGCCTGGCCTGGCTGCGACTTACCGTCACCAACCACCCAAATCAAAGAAGTTGCTGTTTGACACGCTACGAACGTGGGGTGTTCGACCTCCTTCGGTGGTTACCTGCCAGGGTGCTGAACCCCTCACCGAGCGTGCTTCCCGACGGCCCGGGGCGCCGGTGAGCACGAGCGAGCAGCTGCGCAGGCCCGCGGCCCCTCGTGGGTATCGCGGCGTCCTGGCTAACCGCGAGTACGTCGGGCTGCTGGTCAGCAGGGTCGTCTCGCTGGTCGGCGACCAGCTGGCGCGGGTCGCGCTGACGGTGCTGGTCTTCGCGCGGACCGGCAGCCCACTGCTCACCGCCGCGACCTACGCGGTGACCTTTTTGCCCGCGGTCCTGGGCGGCCCGTTGCTCGGTGGCCTGGCCGACCGGCTCCCGCGTCGCCGGCTGCTCGTGGCCGCGGACCTGCTGCGCGCAGCGTTGTTCGCGGCGATGGCCGTGCCGGGGCTGCCGCTGGCGGTGCTGCTCGCCCTTGTGCTGCTGGCCACCACGGTCGAGGCGCCATGGGCCGCAGCGCGGGCACCACTGATGCGCGAGGTCCTGGTCGACGACGACGGTTACCAGCTGGGCACCGGGCTGGACGAAGCGCTGAACGACAGCGGCCAGGTCCTCGGCTTCGCCGCGGCCGGCGTACTGCTCGCCGCCATCTCGACCGATGCTGCGCTGCTGCTGGACGCCGCGTCCTTCGTGCTCTCGGCCGTCGCGGTGCGCCTGCTGGTGCAGCATCACCCGGCTGCGGACCCCGACACCGACGTGGCTGCCGCGGGCCGTCCCAAGCGGCGGCGCTTGACCCAGTTGGCGCTGGCGCTGCACGACGCCCGGCTCGGCCTGCGGGCCGCAACCGCTCCAGTGTGCCGACGACCCCTCCTGCTTACCTGGGCCGGCATCTCCTGCAGCATCGCCCCCGAGGCGCTGGCTGCTCCGTGGGGGCACAGCCTGGGCGCGGGGCCGGTGGGCGTCGGCCTGCTGTTCGCCGCCGGTCCGGCCGGGTCCATCGTCGGCTTCCTGCTCGTCGGTCGGGTCTCCGCCGAACGCGGGCGTCGCCTCCTGCTCCCGCTGGCCCTGCTGGCCCTGCTCCCCCTGGTGGCATGCCTGGCCGGTCCGCCGCTGCCCGTCGCCCTGCTGCTGGTCGGCCTGTCCGGCGCGGGCGCCAGCTACAGCCTGCTGGCCCGGGTCGCTTTCGTGCGTGGCGTCGCCGGTCCGTACCGGGGCCGCGCCTTCGCGATCGCGGCCGCCGGGGTGACGTCCGGACAGGGCCTGGGAGTCGCCGCGGCCGGCGGCGTGGCCGCCGTGACCAGCCCTGCGGTCGCGGTCGGGGCGGTGGGCACGCTCGGTCTGGCGCTGGTCGGCCTGGCCCTGCTCGCGTCCGGACCCGCCGGGCCGGCCCTTACCACCCCGGGCCTCGGGCCCGAAGAGATCGGGGACGCCGCCGGGCACAACTACCCCGACACCTCCCCAGCCAGTGCCACAGCACCTGTGCCGGCAGCCGCTGCGTGGGCCACACCGGAGGGTGGCCGGTAATCCGCAGGCCTGTCCGCTATCGGTGGCAGCCAGCCACCTCGCACGCTGCACTGGGGCCGAGCGCAGCAAGGACGACCGGAACAACCGGGTGTTCAGCAACCCGCCCGGGAATGCCCGGTGATCGGGGGGTAACAGCAACACCTCGCGGTGTCTCACTTCCTTGGAAGTGAGACGGTCCGCTCCTGGCGATGCCGGGGGAGGGTGTCGCGCTCGGGTTGGCCCCTACTCGCTTAGCGCTCAGGTGGTGGCACGCAGGTACTGGTAGACGGTTTCCCGGCTGATCCCGAACTCGCGTGCGAGCGTCGCCTTCGGACTGCCGTCGGCGGCCCGCTGGTGCAGCTGCGCGACCTGCTCGGTGTTTAGAGCCGGGGTGCGGCCTCGGTAGGCGCCGCGCTGCCGGGCCAG
>JAABUM010007246.1_pt1 | contig 10324 bp, 9 predicted proteins | sample 5559161 | NCBI WGS metagenome assembly JAABUM01 (sample SAMN10711868, study PRJNA513369) | rock metagenome | isolation source: Antarctica rocks | place: Antarctica: Victoria Land, Siegfried Peak nord | reverse complement strand
AGCTCCCGCAGCGTCGCCACGGCGGCGTCGACGTCGTCCATCACGGTGCTCTCGGTGATCTCCAGCTGCAGGGCGGTGGCGGGGAGACCCGTCTCGTTGAGGACGCCCACGATCATCGCGACGAGGTGCGGCTCGCGGAACTGCGCGGCCGCGAGGTTGACGCTGAGGGTGAGCGGCGGCCGCCCCGGCCACCGCTCCAGCCACGTGCGCGCCTGCCGGCAGGCCTCGATGAGGACCCACCGGCCGAGGGTCAGTATCAGGCCCGTCTCCTCGACCAGGGCGATGAATTCGGACGGTGGGAGCAGTCCCTCGCGGGGGTGTTGCCAGCGGACAAGCGCCTCGACCCCAGCGAGCCGCCCGGTCTGCAGGTCGACCTTCGGCTGATAGACGAGCACGAACTCGCCGTTCGCGATAGCGCGCCGCAGGTCCATCTCGCGTTCCAGCCGCGCGACTGCGGTTGCGTTCATGCCCGCGTCAAAGAAGGCGATCCCGGACCGACCATGCTGCTTCACCCGGTACATCGCCATGTCGGCGTCGCGCAGGAGGTCGGCGGCGGCATCCCCGCCGCCCGCGCCGAGCGCGATGCCGACACTGGCGGTGACCACCAGCTCGCGGCCCGCCAGGCGGATCGGCGGCGCCAGGGCGTCGAGGATGTGCACGGCGGTGCAGCGCGCATCCGCCTCCGTCACGTCGGTGAGCAAGACCGTGAACTCGTCGCCGCCCAAGCGGGCCAGGCCCTGGCCGACGCCCGGGCAGCCGCGCAGACGCCCGGCCACCTCCACGAGGAGCTGGTCGCCGCGCTCGTGGCCGAGGCTGTCGTTGACCACCTTGAAGCGATCGAGATCGAGGAAGATGACGGCGACCGGCGACCGCGCGCGCGCCGCGCGCGCGAGCGCGTCCTCGAGGCGGGCGGCGAACCAGGCCCGATTCGGCAACCCGGTGAGTGCGTCGTGGAAGGCCTGATAGGCGAGGCGCGCCGCGAACTCGCGGCGCGCGCTCGACTCGCTGTAGAGGCGGGCGAGCTCGTCCTTCGACGCGCCCGCGACGAACACGATCGCCAGATGGGTCGTGCCGACGGCGAGCAGGAGCCGGAGGAGCGCCCCCCAGCCCTCCGGGGGCGGCGTGCCGGCGAGCAACGGTGCCGCCACGACACCCGTCGCCGCCAGGCCGATGAGCCCGGCGAGGCGCCGCCGATAGTACAGCGCGGCGAAGACCGTGACGAAGAAGGAGCAACCGACGAACGGGCTCGCCCAGCCGCCACCCCAGATGACGAGGAGGGCGTTGAGCGCGAGCGAGCTGAGATTGGCCGCGACGAACAGGTCGCGGCGAAAGCGCTCCCAGGGCAGGAACCAGATCGCCGCCACGGAGAGGAGCGCGAGGGGCGCGAGCGCGTTGAGGGCCGCCCGCTGATAGCCCTGTCCGAGCGGCGAGTTGGCGACGAGCAGCCCCACGGCACCCGCGACCAGGTAGAAGGTCGCGGTGATCCGGCGGAGACGACGATCGACCTGGGCCTCGGCATCGGGCCGTGGGGCCGGGGCGGCGGGCTCCGTGTGCCCCGAGGTAGCGACCGGGTGCGGGGGCGGGGGCGACATGCGGGCTCCTACGGTCACACGGCGGGGGCATCAGGCGGCACATTCCTACCGTAGCAGCGCCCGCGCCACCCGGCACCCCCCCACTCGGCCCGCGGGGGCGGCTATTGGTCCCGGCGCGTACCGCCGTCGCCGGGGGGGACGCCGCCGAAATCGTGGAAATCGGTGGTGGCATAGAGCGCCGGGATGAAGGCGACGAGGCGGCCGATGCCCGCCTCGGCGTCAGCGTGCGGTCGCGGCGTCAGCGCCAGGAGCGCCTCCACGCGGGCACGCCGGGCCGCGAGGAGGTGCTCGATCGCCTGGAGCGCCTGCGCGCGCCGTTCGGCGGCGGGGAGTGCGGGCATGAGTCGGGCGATCGCCGCATCGGCGGCCCGGATGCTGTTATAGACGCCCTCGCCCTCCTCCCGCACCCAGGTGCGGAGATCGTTGGCGAGCCGGGCGACGTCGGCCGCTGCGAGCGCGAGCGCCGTCAGGGTCGGCAGGCGTCCCGGCAACCCCGGATCGTCGGCGTCGGCGTGCAAGATGAAGCAGGTGGCCAGGTAGTGTGGCGCGCCGATGCTGTACCGCGCCGTCTCGAGATAGGCGGCCGGCGACGGGGGCGGCGCGCCGGCGGCGAGCTCTGCGACGAGGCGGCGCTCGCGCAGGATCCCGGCGAGCATCCGCGCGAACGTCTCGCGCCACAGCGCGGCGAGCGGCGGGGCGCAGGGACGCGCGCGGAGTTCGCCCACCAGCACCGCGAGCGCGGCGACGACCCCGGCGTGATCGTCGCCACGCGTCGGAGCGGCCTCGCCGACGAGTACCCCGTTGCACCGCGCGGCCAGGTGATCGAGCGTCGCGTCCGGGAGGCGCCCGGCGGCGTGGCGGGTCCCGAACGACCGCTCCGGCGGCACCCCGTCGACGAGATCGTCGAAGGCGTAGATCCAGCCGTTCAGGCGCGCCGCCAGCGCCCGATCCGGGCGGCTCAGGCCGGGCAGATGGATTGCCGTCGTGAGCGCCAACGCACCGAAACGGCGGCTGTCGGCCAGGGGGAAAGAACGGCCCCAGGTGGCCAGATCCTCCGCCGTCTCGGCGGCGTGCCGCACGAGCGCGGGGAGATGGAAAGCGTCGGAAAGGCCCGCCAATTTGTCGACGGCGGTGGGATGGGTGCCCGTCGGCGGGGCGACCTGGCCGAGATGGGCCGTCGGGATATGCCGCGGAGCCTCGTGGTGAACGACGGCGGCCATAATCCCCTCCGCTGCAGCAGAACGCGACCGAATCGGCGCGACGCGCATTCCCTGCCAGGCCCGCGCGTCGCCCCGATTCAGGCATAGCCTATTGGTCCCGAGTATACCGGGCCGGTCGTCTAGCGTATATCCCCCATTGATCCTATGGAAACCGCGACGTTCTGGTGGTTCGAGGTGCGCGATGGCATTGCCAAGTTAACTTGGCGCGATCAGCGACGCGGTGAGTGAAGGCAGGCTGCCGCTTGGGAGAGCCCGGGATCGGGCCATGGCCGGAGTGCCGGTGACGGCCCGCCAGGTGGCGAAGCGCTTGGCTCTGGTCTGGCGGTAGGCGGCGGTCAGGCGGTGGCGGCGTGTGCGGAAATGGCCGGCGATCGGCCCGTAGGCCGCCAGGAACCGCCGGGCGTGCCCGGGTCCTTGAATCGCCGCATCCGGCGCTCGCGTTCCCGTGTCGGCTGGTGCGCATGCTCGGCGCGTGCGCCCCGTGTGTCGGCGCTGCTCGACGCGCGGGAGGACGTCCCGTAGTGCGACTCCGTCGCTCGCCAGCGTGTCGGTGATGACCACGCGCGGCACATCGGCGCGACCTTTGAGCAACTTGCGCAGGGGTTTCGTGGCGGCCCGCTTGTCGCGCCGGGCTTGCAGGAGGATAGCGAGCACCTTCCCGTCCTGGTCGACCGCCCGCCAGCGAGAGTGCTGCACGCCATTGATCGCGATGAAGACCGCGTCGCGGTGCCACGTGTCACCGGGCCGGGGGCGTCGGCGGCGCAGCGCATTTTTGTCGACCTGCCCGAACTTGCGGCACCACTGGCGCACCGTCTCGTCGGTCAGGAGCACCCCGCGCTCGGCCAGTAGCTCCGCTATGTCGCGGTAGCGCAGGGCAAAACGGCAGTACCGCCACACGGCGTGACCGCTGATCGCTGGCAGGAACCGATGGCGTTTGTCGGTGGGGGCGGAGGCCTGTTCTTCCAGGCACCGAGTATGGCAGGTTCTCTTGCGTTGTGCGGTGGTGTGCTATCCTCATCGGCCACGGCGAGAGGGAGATGGGGAAGGATGATGAGCGGAAACGAGCTGGCATGCCCGACCTGCGGCGCGGCCGCGCCGCGGAAGGACGGCCACGACCGGCGGGGCGGGCAACGCTTCCGCTGCGGCGACTGCCGATGTCGCTTCACGGCGACGACCGGGACGCCCTTCGCCGGGTACCGCTTCCCGCCCGACGTCATCGCCCTCGCCGTGCGCTGGTACCTGCGGTTCCGGCTGAGCTACGCCGACGTGGCAGAACTCCTCGCCGAGCGCGGCGTGCGGGTCGACCCGTCGAGCGTCTACGCCTGGGTCCAGGAATTCGCCCCGCTCTATGCAGAGGCGGCGCGCGCCTTCCGTCACGCGGTGGGTGAGCGATGGAGCGTGGACGAGACCTATGTCAAGATCGCGGGCGAATAGGGCCTACGTCTACCGCGCCATCGACGCGCGGGGGCAGGTCGTCGACGTCTACGTGAGCGAGCAGCGCGCCGGTGCCGACGCGGCGGCCTTCTTCCGTCGGGCAGTCGAAGCGACCGGCGTGGTGCCAGTCGAGGTGACGACCGACCGCGCGGCGGCCTATCCCCTGGCGCTGTCCGACGTCTTGCCGACTGCTTTGCATGAGACGGGCAAGGCGGTCCAGCAACGGATCGAGCGGGATCACCAGCACCGCAAGGGGCGACTCGGCCCGACGCGCGGCTTCAAGACCCTCTGTGGGGCGCGCGTCTTGTGCGCCGGACAGGCCTTCCTGCGCAACCTGCGCGGCGGCTTCTACGACCTCGTGCCGCGCTCGGCCGCCGCACCGGGCTGGTCGGCGTCGCCTGTCTGCCAGATCTGGGATACGCTGACGGCCGAACTGTCCGCGAGGTGACGTCCCCAAACAGCTTCGCGCTCCTGGGCAAAGTGTGCCCTGCGTCACCCCCATCTCCTTCTCCACCGCACAACTCAATAACACCGGCAGAGGTCCTCGTCGCGCTCGCGCTGATCGCGGCCCTGCTGCCGGCGACGCTGGCGCGGCGCGCATTGACGCGTCTCCTCGCGGTTATGTCGCGCTGACGACCGCGATGGCGGAATGCAGGCGTGGTTATGTCGAATGTGCAAGACTTTGCACAGCGCACCCAGCAATGACGCCATTCTCAGGGCACGCCAAGGGGGCTTGCCGTGCCTTGACCTGCCTCCTGTACCTACTGCCCGCTGTAGTTCGCGGCCAGGAAGATCCACAGCAGCCCGATCAGCACGGCGACCAGCAGCACGCCGAGCGCCACAAGCGTGTTCTTGTGCATCGTTCCCCCTCCCCCGCTAGCGTCGCCACGCAGCAGGGGCGCGGCAACTGCGCCGCGCCCCTCGGGTGCTCTATACGTAATGTAGTGCCGGTACCGCTAGACCCGGGCGCGGTTCCCGGTGACGGCGCGCAGGATGGCGATCAGCAGGCAGGCCCCGACGATCGCCACGACGATCGAGCCGATGTCCAGGTTATTCACCCCGTCCGAGCGCCCGGTGAGCAGCCCGAAGAGGAAGCCGCCGAGGATCGCCCCGATGACCCCGACGATGATGTCGCCGATGAGGCCGTAGCCCCCCGCGCCCATGATCTTGCTCGCGATGAACCCGGCGATCAGTCCCAGGATCAGCCATGCGATGATGCCCATGTGGTCCCCCTTCGCTCCTGCCTGCCGGGCCACACCTGGCCCGGCGCACCCACGACCCGCGATGCAGGGCGCGTGCCACGGCTCCGTGGGCATGGCGCGCCATTGGCGTGGGACGACGGAGACAAAAGGGGACCGGGCACGCGACCGGGCGACACGCCCAGGGGACAGGGCGGGCCACACCCGGAGGTGTTCGGCCCTCGTCGCCCGGTGCTCGGCGGGTGAACCGGCGCGCCCGGTCTTGCCGCCATTAGCGCATGGATTATGCCAGGTATCGGGCCGACGCCTCGCCATATCATCAGGGGTCTTGCCGATATTCGATGATCGGGGTTGCCGCAGTCCGCACCGTGTAGCAAGGCTTACCCGCCGCTACGCCGAATACCGCGTTTGGATCGCTCTCGTGCGGTAGGCCCACGATGGCGATCATCGAATGTCGGCAAGACCCCGGATCATCTGGCGAGGTCTGACCCGGAGGATCGGCAGTCATCGTGGTGAACGTAAGCGGATTGGCCGCAGCCGTGGGCCGGCTGAACCGCACTGGTGGTTGCTTCTCTGACATCTTAGCGGTCTTCTGGTGGGTAGTGTCTTAAGTGTAGGGCCGCCTCCGTTCCATCGGACACCTGGCACTCCTCTGTTATGCCGTATGATTGGCCGTAGAGGGCCAAAGCGCAGCTTACTTGCCAGGTGACTTTTGTACGCCGTTATTTTGCTGGTTGGTCGGGCGGCGGCCGTTGTCGACCGGATTGGCCTGCGCTTGGGCTGGTTGGGCCTGCTGCGGCTGGTTGGCCGGGCGGCGGCCGTTGTCGACCGGGTTGGCCTGCGCGCGCTGCGGCGGGTCGGCGCGTTGCCGGTCGCCGTCGAGCGCAGGGCGTTGCGGTGAGTGCGCATTGCCCGGTTGGGGTTGGACCGCAAGACGCGACTCCGCCCCATGGTGCTGAGGATGCGAGGAGGCCATATTTGCCCCCCGTGCCGGAGTGGAGGCGGGCTTCCCGAGGCGGACAAAGCCATCCTCTTTGCCGGCGGCTTCCTTGCGCTCAGAAGCGAGTTGCTGAGCACCAGCTTTGAATTTATCCCATCGCGTCGGTGCAGAACCCACCGCTGCTGCAGGAGGCTCGGACTGGCGGGCTTTAGCCGGCTCGGACTGGTTCACCTTGGCCGGGGAGGCAGAAGCGTTCTCGCGCATCGGCGCCGCAGAAGGCTTTAGATTGATCGAGTTCTGTGGGGTGCTCTGCCCTCGAGTAGGTGCGGTATACCGACCTTGTGGTTGCGGGGGGGGGGTGGTTCCGGCGCGCTTCTCGGCGTGCCTTTTGTGCTTCCTGGCGCCGTGCAGCACGATTTTGCTTTTCCTCTATTGGTGGCTTCCCATTCAGGCTAAGCGCTGCATAGGATGGCAATTCTCCTCGTTCTTCCGCCTGCCTTTCTCTTGCCTTGTGCCCCAATCCCAGCGCGTCGTCCAATAACCCTACATCTGTCGGGAGTATGTCAGGTCCAGACTGCGATGTTGGTTGAGGTTGTTTTTCCGGAATGGCCGCGGGACGTGCGGATTCGACCAGCGGTGAATGTGGCGTAGGGTTGGTGTTCGGGCTAGCACCCAACGTTGAGGGGGAGGCTTGCTGGGGTTGTCCAGCGTGTGTTGTGGCGGAGGCGGTAACGGGCGTCGCTGGTGGTAGTGGGGAAATTGGTTTTTGCGGGCCGAGGAGCGCCTCTCCCGCGAGCCACACGGCGGCGATCTTCTTGCCCGCACCAGCCTGAAAGTCAGTCCACCAGGACATATCACCCCCTGCTGATACCCTTTATACGCCCGAATGAGATCACTTACATCCTCTTAATATTCTCGCCGCTTTGCGCTCTAGCGGCGCCGGAAGGCTGATGACAAGCTGCACTTTGTCGGTCACAGCGCGCAGGATTCGGCCCGTGCAGTTATACGCCCTCGTCTCGCAGCGGGATGGGCAACGTCACCGGTGACGGCTCCGGGGCCGTCGCGCTGTAGCGCAGCGGCAACGCGTCGACACCACCATGCCCTTCGATGACCGATGGTGATTCCCTGATGACAGCCTGCCAGACGGGAGAACGCCAGTGGTACGTCGTCTCCACCAGCCCCCACCGCTGCGCGCGGATCGTCAGCGCATGCCCCTGCGGGATGTTGGCGATCTCGGCGGGCGTCAGCAACGCTTCGCGCTTACTGGTGTACGCCATGCCCATGCCCGTATTCGTGCCGAAGCTCACCCCTAGCGGGAAGCCGAATTGCTGCGTCTGCCCCGTGCTGGAGTTGAACGTGGTATACGGGCGATCCCAGTCCCCGACCAGGGTCGACAAGGCCTCCAGGGTCCTCTTGTCGCCGATGCCGGGGAAGACGACCTTCGTCCCGAACAGGCTCAGGAAGCCGTCCGCGGCGGCACCCCAGCGGGCACGGGCCTGCGACAGGTCCTGGAAGCAGGCCATGATCTGCAAGCCCTGGCCGCCCCCCTCCGACACGATCCCCGGCAGCTTCTTCAGCGGGGCGATGTTCGCCAGCTCATCCAGGGCCCAGAGGACCGGTGGTGTCCGCGGCACGGCGCCGCGGGCCTGCAGGCGGGCGAGGGCGTAGGTCGCGTTGCGGATCTCCTCGAGCAGCCCGACGACCAATGGCGCGAGGATGGTCTGCAGGTGGGAGGGCGCGGTGATGTAGACCGTATCCGTCGAGCGCACGAATCGGTCGGCGTCGAAGTTCTGGCGCTGGCTGGTGGCGGCGGCGGCGTCGGAGCCGTAGGCGGTGAGGACGATGCGGGCGGTCGAGTAGATCGAGCTCTTCTCGCGCTCCTCGGTGGCCGAGAGCGCCACGAGATCATCGAGGGCCGCCCCGGCCCCCGCCGCCTCGAGGAGATCCCGGGCAGGCTCGAGGTCCCCGCGGCTGACCCACCGCCGCACCTCGGTGATCGGATGCCCGCCGAGCGCCGCGGCGTACAGGAGCGGGGCCAGCAGCGTCTTGGCCGACTCGGTCCAGTAGCTGGCGTTCTCGACGCCGTTGCCGGCCGAGGACGCATCGACCATCGCGTCGACGATCGCCCGCGCGCCATCCCAGGTGCGCGCGCTGCGGACGGGGGACCAGTGCAGCGCGAGGACCCCCTCGGGGACGGCCTCCTCGGTCCCCGAGGGGTCGAAGAGCCAGACACGACCCAGGCGGGAGCGCGCGGCGGCCGTGGCCTGCATGACCTCCCCCTTGGTCGAGGTCGAGACGACCGGGCCGCTGGCCGCGAGTACCGTGGGGATGATCAGTCCGGAGGTCTTCCCGGAGCGCGGCGGGCCGAGCACCAGGACCGCCTGCTGGCGCTCGGCGGCGATCCATTCCCGGTGGTCCGGGGTCAGGCCGAGGAACGGCCCGCCGCCCGCCGCTTCCGTGAATTCTCGCACGGCACCTTGCGGATCGGCGTCGTCGGCGGCGACACTTTCCGGCAGCGCCTCGCGCCAACGCTCGGCCTCCTCATTCTGACGTTGTTGGGCACTCAGCGCCTGCTGCCGCTCCCGCGCCGGGCGGCTGAACACGGCCAGGAAGTACACACCGGGGATGGCCAGCATGATCAATCCCACGGTCGGCTGCGACGAGAGAGCGAGCAAGCCGATAGCGCCGATAAGGAGCATGAACAGTGACAGGCACCCCGAGGGCTTTTTTGGGGGCAGGACGGGCGGAGAAACAGACGGCCCTGCGGGTCGTGGCCCCCAATTCGGTGTAGCCATCAGCGTACCGGCGCGGCGTACTGCGGCGCGAGCGCGCCCCGATTCGCCTTGCCGACCGCCTGCGCCGCCAGCGGGGCGGCGCAGATGAAGAGGATGAACCAGACCGGGAGGGCGATGATGAGCCCGACTCCCGTGAGCGCGAGCAGGACCAGAACGCCCTCGACAAGCAGGAGCAGGATGCCCGTCGCGATCCTGCCGGCATATAAGTGTCCCGCGCCGAGCCAGAGGAAGGTCAGGAAGACCGCGAGGGCGGCGGACTTCGGCGCGGCGACGTACTGGACCATCAGGGGAGAGGGCGACGCCGCGGCGGCCTGCTGCGCCGGGGCCACCGTCTGGGCGATACCGTGCTGCGCCGCGCCGCACGCCTGGCAGGCGTGTCCGGGGGTGGACAGGATCGCCCCGCACGCCTGGCAGCGGGGCGGCTGGAGAGCGGGCGCGGCCAGCGGGACTCCCGCCCCCTCGCGGTGCTCCGGCGCATCCTCGGATACCACGATCGGGAAAGCGCCCGCGCCGTAGCCCTGGGGCGTGAAAGCGGCACCGAGGGCATAGGGGGCCTTTGGCCTCGACTCGGACTGCGTGGATCGACGGGTCTGGCGGTTGGGTTTGTCCATTGTGGATACCTCTCCCTCATGATACTTTGACGCATTGACGAGCACATCGATTGGAGAAACGTCTGCACTGTAACCCTGAGGATCGAGGTGGATATTGGCAGCGGGTATGGCCCCCTCGTCATACCCTGCACGAGGTGCCAGAAGTTGCCCAGTGAACAAAGCGATGAATCCCCAGGCCATCCCTGCCTGAGCGATAGTGAAGAACAGCACGATATTCGTAATATCGCTAGACAAACCCAACCTACCAGTAAGCGGGTAGAGAATATTCCCTACGCGAGGCCAGCCCATATTAATCATGTAGGGAGCATAGAGGTTAATCGCCACAAACCAGCCTAGGATTCCTCCTCCGGAACCGATGGCACTGTAGCTGGCTGCGTCTTTCGCATTAGCTTTTCGGAAGATAGTGGCTAGGGCGTGTCCTCAGTTGTGGTACAGTAGGCGTATTGGGTGGTGGTAGCGGCGAGGGGGGCGGCGATGACGCGGCGGTACGGGTTGCGGGACGACCAGTGGGCGCGGATCGCGCCCCTGCTCCC
>JAABUM010007245.1_pt1 | contig 10326 bp, 10 predicted proteins | sample 5559161 | NCBI WGS metagenome assembly JAABUM01 (sample SAMN10711868, study PRJNA513369) | rock metagenome | isolation source: Antarctica rocks | place: Antarctica: Victoria Land, Siegfried Peak nord | reverse complement strand
CGGCGCCATCGGCGCCTTCATCGACGGCTGGAACGAACGCTGCACACCCTTCGTCTGGACCAAACCCGCCGACCAACTACTCGACCACTGCCGCCCAGGTGAAAGAACCTCGTTCACGCGACACTAGTGGCGACCCCCGCACCCCCGGGCGTATGTCAAGAACCTTGTAGCTGAACGAGTGCGGGTTCAGCTGACGGTCTGCAGCCCGAGCACCCCGACCAGGGCGAGGGCTTCGGTGTCCTTGCTTGCCGGGGCCGCGGTGTAGGTGACGACCCGCAGGTCGGTCCCTTGGACGACGAGGACGTCGCAGTCGAGCGTCAGGTGGCCGACGTCCGGGTGCAGGAAGCTCTTGCGGGCGGTGGCCTGGACCCCGACGCCGCCGGTGGCCCACAGGGCTGCGAAGGCCTCGCTGGTGCGGTGGAGCTCGCGCACCAGCCCGGCGAGGGACGGGTCGTCGGGGTATCGGGCGCAGACCAAGCGCAGGTCAGCGACCAGCCCGGAGCGCCATCGCTTGTGCTCGGCGTCGGTGAGCACGACTCGGCTCGGAAGATCGGTGAACGCACGCCACACGAGGTTCCGGTCCCGCCCCCGCCAGCCGGAAGGGTCACCCAGCAGCGCCGCCCACAGCGGGTTCCATGCCAGCAGGTTCCAGGCGGCGGCCAGCACCGAGACCGGTGCGTCCCCAAAGCGGTCGAGCAGGCGCTGCACCCCCGGGGTGATGCGGATGGGGACCTGACCGGACCGCGGCTCGGCCAGACCGGCGAGGTGGAACAGGTGGTCACGCTCGGCGTCACCGAGCCGGAGCGCCCGGGCGAGCGCCTCGGCGACCTGCGCGGACGGGTGGCGGGCTCGGCCCTGCTCGAGCCGGACCAGGTAGTCCACCGACACCCCGGCCAGGCCGGCCACTTCTTCGCGACGCAGCCCCGGCGCCCGGCGGGCCCCATATGAGGGGAGGCCGACATCGGAGGTGGTCAGCCGCTCGCGCCATGCGCGAAGGGCACCCCCGAGTCCGTCCATGCACACGAGTCTGCGCCGCCGTCGAACCGGCAGCCTGGCCCTGCGGGTACCTGGCTGCGCCGGCGACGGCGCCGCAGGGTGGACCCATGACAACCACGCTAATAACCGGATCCAACAAGGGCCTCGGATTCGAGGCCGCCCGCCGTCTGCTCGCTGAGGGCCACGACGTCTGGGTCGCCGCCCGCGACGCCGGCGCCGGCGCAAAGGCCGCCGCCGACCTGGGAGCCCGCTTCGTCCAGCTCGACGTGACCGACGACGCCTCCGTCACCGCGGCTGTCACGACAGTCGGCTCTCTGGACGTGCTCGTCAACAATGCCGGCATCGCCGGCACCTACAAGCAGGCGCCCGACGTCACCGCCGCCGACCTGCGCCAGGTCTATGAGACCAACGTCTACGGGCCGGTGCGGGTCCTGCACGCGTTCCTGCCGCTGCTGCTGGCGTCGGAAAACGGGGTCGTGGTGAACGTGGCCAGCGGTCTTGGCTCGCAGGGAGCGGTCCACGACCCGGACCGCATCGAGTTCTCCGTCGTGGCCCCGGCTTACTGCTCGAGCAAAAGCGCCCTGCTGATGCTGACGACCCAGTACGCCAAGGCTCTGCCGGCGCTGCGCATCAACGCGGTCGACCCCGGCTACACCGCCACCGACCTGAACGGGCACTCGGGGACGCAGACCGTCAACGAAGGCACCGACGCCATCGTCGCGATGGCCATGGTCGGGCGCGACGGCCCCACCGGCACCTTCACCGACCGCGACGGCACCGCCCCCTGGTAGCTATCAGCTCGGCGGGCACCTCCGCCCAGCACACCGGTCGCACAAGCTCCGAGTGACCGGTAGACGATCGGAGCCGCCGCCGGACAAGCTGGGCGTGACGCACTAGCCGAGCCGGCTGCTGGCCCGCGAACTGAACCTGTCCAACGTCAAGGTCGCCGCCGTGGATTGAGCCCCGCCGTGTGGCGCGAGTACGGGTTGCAGCCGTGGCGGATGCAGACGTTCAAGTTCTCCACCGACCCAGAACTTGAAGCCAAGGTCCGGGACGTGATCGGGCTCTACCTCAACCCCCCCGACAAGGCCGTCGTGCTCTGCGTGGACGAGTTGGGTCGAGCTGGGGCGCGCCACCATCCAGAGTGAATGGCACGTTTCCCCAGCCCGCCCACCGAACCCGGCGTGCGCGACTCCACGCACCGGGCTCTCCACGGACTGATGCCAGCCAGCGTTGATCCTCAGACGGTCGTCGCCCAGGGTGTCGCAATGTTCGCAGTCCGGTAGCGGTAACGGCGGACCGTGACCGTTTGCGGCAGGCTGGGGTGCCACTGCTGGCGGGTCAGCAAGGACCGGTCGGCACCTGCACCCAGCCGTGGAAGCGGTACCTCATCGCCGTCGCTAACCGCCGCTCATGACCCCCGGCTCTGACGGCGGACATCGGGAGCATGCTGGCCCGGCAACGACCGGTCGGCAGGGCCGCGCGCCGACGACAAGATGACCCCAGTGGAACAATCGACCCCAAGTCCACTCAGGGTGATGAGGAAGGTGTCGTCGTGGCCGCTCGTTTAGCGCAGGCCGCGCTCAGTGCCCTGGCGGCGACCGTTCTGGCAACCGGGTGCGGCGGGTCGTCCTCGCCCGAGCGGGCGCCGGCTCCGGTGCCCACAGTGACGCCGCCGACCGGCGTGCTGCACCTGAGCAAGATCCTCACCGTCGTGGAGGAGAACCACAGCCTGCAGCAGATGCAGACCTCCATGCCCTACCTGTTCAGCCTCGCACAGCATTGCGCCTACGCCACCGACTACACGGCCGCCAGCCACCCGTCGCTACCGAACTACCTCGCCATCAGCGGCGGATCAACCTTCGGCGTCACCGACGACGCGAACCCGGCCACCCATCCCATCAGCGAACAGTCCGTGTTCGGCCAAGCTCTCGCCGCCGGCAAGCCCGCCAAGGTCTACGCCGAGTCCATGCCGCACAACTGCTCGCTGTCGAGCTCGGGCCACTACGCGGTCAAGCACACCGGCTGGGCGTACTACGCCGACGAACGGCACGCCTGTCAGCCCGGCAGGTCCCGCTCGGCGGCCTGGGGGCCGGAGCGCTCGCCTCCGACATCACAGCCGGCACCCTGCCGAGCATCGGCTGGGCCATCCCCGACCTCGCCAACGACGCCCACGACGGCACCCTGGCTCAGGCCGACGCCTGGCTCGCCGGCTGGCTCCCCAAGATCCTGGCCGGACCGGACTTCCACCAGGGCAGGCTCGCCGTCGTGGTGACCGCCGACGAGGACGACAACGCCAGCAACAACAAGGTCCTCACCGTCGTCGCCGTCCCAGGCCTGGCCCACAAGGTGATCGCCGCACCGCTGACGCACTACTCGCTGACAGGCCTCTACGACGACCTCATCAAAGCTCCCCGGCTTCGCGGCGCGGCGACCGCCCCATCATTCGCCTCAGCCTTCGGCCTGTCCGTGGGTCCCTGACCGCCGGGGCAGCTCACAAGAACCTCGTGCTCCCGAGCCCGCTGGACGCTCGTGGGCTCGCGGCGCCTGCCCGACCACGACGGCGGCAATTTGGGTCGTGGCCGGCGAAGGAACAGTTCAGTGCCACAGGGGCCTGGTGAGGGATTTGCCGGGGGCAGGGCTCGAAGCCAGCAGAAGGCCCGGCTGACCCGACAGCCCGGCCGCCGCATCACTCGTTGGTGGCTCAGGCCGTGGCGTCGGGAACCCTGTCGTTGTCGGCGGCAGTCGGGGGGTGGGGCGATGCAAGCCGCACGCTGGCAGGCCTGGTACGGCCGGCTGCTGAGACGTCCCCGCGCCGGTGAGCGAGCTCGAGGGCGGTCACCGGCGTGCCTCCGCAGTCAGGGCAGCGGCGCAGCCCGAACAGGACCTCGCGCCAGCAATCGGAGCACCACGTCGGCTCCGCCTCGCCGTCGTCACCGTTCTCCCTCACCTCCGCGGCCTGTTCGGAGCGGCGCACGAGCCGCCGCACGCCAGGTGCGCTGCCGATCCGCATGAGGATGCCCACCCGCGCATTGTCTCCCGTCCGAACCGGCGCCGGGTTGCGCTTGCGGAAGCTTCCGCCGGCCGACGGGACGCTGCGGCGGCCCATCTCCATCGCCCGGGTGGTGGCTGGTCATCATCATGAGGAACGCACGATCAAACGCGGCACCGGGCAGAGTCGACAGGTTGGTCATGTCGGCGACGCGCCACTCGGTCCAAGTCTTTGCCAGACTGTCGGCCCTATCTGTGTCGGATGCGGCTAGCGTCCACGCCTGTGTGCTTCCGTCGAGCAGCTGCGCTCATCGCGCTCGGCCTTGTCTTGTCGGGGGCCAGGGTCGGGCTGGTCAGTTCAAGCATGCCCAGCGCAACGGGCCGCTCGGTGAACTGCGGGAGTGTCGTCTCCCCGTCTCGGTTGCCTCAGCCTTCGACCGGAGTCAGGACGTCACAGGGCACGTGCGGCAAGCTGCTCGCCGATCGGCGGGAACTGACGATCGCCTTGGTGCTGTTGGCTGTCCCGGTCGGGTTCGCCGCAGTGCCGCCGTCGTCGTGGCGGCGGATGCTGGGCGGCGAGGGCAGCGAACCGGCCGTCGCCGAGGGGGCAGGGTCGCAGCGTCGTGACTGGCGCTCGTCGGCCTGGTCGGTGTGGCGACGCAAGAGCCGCCGTCGGGGGGAGGACACCGACCGCTGAGGTCTGCGACGGCTGCGACGGATCGAGGCTGGCCATGTGTCTTTCGCGGCCGAGCCTCACGTCGAAACGCGGCCGGCGACATGGGGCCTGCGGGGCCGCCGGCGTCGACCCCGCGACCAGCGCGTCCGATGTCATGGGTCGTGCCCACCCGGCTGCAGGCCCGGTCACGGCCGGCGATCGGCCACGAAGGGCGCGCTAGTAGCCACCGTCGACCGACAGCCTGAGCCTGTTGTGGAGCCGCGGATTTCGCATCCGCCCGGGCTCGCGTACCCGCGCCGGGCAGTGCCGGATGCTGCCACGCGGCACCGGACCGTGCCCGCCTGTACGGGGAGATTCTGACCGACCCGCCCGTCGACGTAGGCCACCTGTAGGCCACACCGCCCGCGCGCTTCGTGATTGCAGTGCAAAACTGCTGGTCAGGGGTGGGCCGTCGGGGGATCGAACCCCGAACCCGCGGATTAAAAGAAGCCTGACACCCCTACCGGGCTATGCCAGCCGCTGCCCCCTGGTGCCATCTACGCAGGTCAGCGCCCCAACCCTGTACCAGCCCGTCCGGCTGGTGCTGGCTGCTGCTGAACCGTGCGTAGGCCGCAATGTAGGCCACCTGCCGGGTGCTGCCGCCTGCTGCCGGGCCGTCCGCAGCTGGCTCCACCGCGCGCTGGACGGAGGCCGCCGTGACTGACATAGCGACCCTGCCCTCCCCCACGGCCGTCCCCGCCGGAACCTCCCCCGCGTTGTCCCAGCTGCCGCACTCGGGCCGGGAGGACCTGCTCGTCGAGCAGCGCTTCGCCGTCGTCCCCGAATGGATGCTCGACTCCACCGTCTCCGACACCGCCTTCCGCCTCTACGCCATCCTCGCCCGCTACGGCAACACCTCAGGGGTCCGGATGCCCGGGCGGGCACTGCTCGCCCGCCGGCTGCACCGCTCCGTCGACACCGTCGACCGGGCCCTCAAAGAACTTACCGCCGCCGGCATCCTCACCATCGAACGCCGCTCCCACGACGGGCGCAACCTCACCAACCGCTACCACCTCGGCACCCACGACCCCGACACCGCTCCGGGCTGCCCGGCAGACGGGGATGGCCGCAGCTCTGCGGCCACCCCCGGCGCGAACCCGCAGGCCCAGGACACCGGCAGCCTGCCTGGTAGCCGCACCGGTGCGGCTACCCCCCGCCGCAGCAGTGCGGCCAGGGTGGCCGCAGCCCTGCGGCCCAACCCAGACGTCCCTACCGAGACACCACCTCCACCCACCACACCCGCAGTCGCACTGCCGGCTGCCGCCGGCCCCGTCACGGGCAGGACGAAGGAGGAGGATCTCGACACCGGCACCAACCGAACCAGCCGCACGGGTGACGGCCCGCTCGACGGCTACCGGACCCCCGACCTGACCGCCCTGGCCGGCACCGTTCAGGGCCTGCGCCGCGACCTTGGTCAGCCCTCGGTCCGCTGGTCCGCCCCCTGCCTGGCGACGGCCATCGACTTCGCCACCAAGGTCCGCGGCTGGCCCGCCCAGCACGCCCGCCATGCGCTGCTGCTGGTCGCCGCTGACCCCCAGACCCGCAGCCCCATGCGCCTGGCCGAAGCAGGCCCCTGGTGGGACCACGCCCAACAACCCACCCTCACCCGCACCCGGCAGGAGCAGGCCGAACTCGACGGCCTCGAAGCCACCCTCGCCGACGCCGACGACCGCGCCCACCTCCAACACCAAGCACGTCAGCAGCTCGCCGCCGCAGGCGAACCCGTCACCCGACTGACCGTCGCCCGACGCGCCGCACGCCTCCTCGAGCACGGCATCAGTGGCCGGTAGAGGGGGCGCCCGCGGTCTCCGCGCCCGGCTGGGCGCTGGGCGCCTACAACACGCCGCGCCGACGAAGCCGCCGGGCTGCGAACACGCCGAATGGGACGGGTAGTTCGAGGAGGAGTCGTGCACCCGTGTGGTTCCCGGTCCGTGGGTGCAGGTCAGGCCGGTGCTGCTGTCCGCAGACGTCCGGCCGGATGCGGGCTCGTCTAAGCGCGTGGCTACAGCCGTGGCTACAGAGCCGTGCTGGCTCCGAGGTGCGGCGGAGTCCACGGTCCATTGGCGAGGCCGCAGTCGGCTGTCGTCGTCGGACGCCGGGCGCCTGCTCCACCCGCTGCTCATCGCGCGGCGCCAGGTGACAGGTCTACGCCTCTCGGCGGGCTCGGCTGTGGGCTGGCGGTCCACGTCGTCAGGACGAGGCCCGACGCTGACCAACGCGGCTCCTGCGACAGGTGTCAACGGCAACCGAATCTTGACCCCCTACCGGCACTTGGGTTCCGCACCGGGGTCAGTCTTCAGCTGCCGTCGACAGGAGGAGACACGACTCGCGACATGAGCTGAGTTAGGCGTCAGTGCTCCAACGCCAGGACGGCTGGCGAGGCTGTCGGTGAGACTGACGTGGTAAGCGACGGAGCACCATCGGCCGCGCCGTCCGGGACTGTTCGGGACGGCGGGAGTGGTCACCGTTTGCTAGCAGCCGCCTTTTAATCCGCGGGTTCGGGGTTCGATCTCCCGACGGCTCACCCGCGTTGACCAGCACAAACGCCCCTCCGGGGCCCCTCGACTACAGAGCTGTAGGTCCCCTTCGCCCCATGCGTACTAGCAGTTTGCTAGCAATCGGTGAGCATCAGGCGCCGTCAGCGTTCACGTCGAGTACGAACCCACAGGTGAGAGCAGATGCGACGAGCGCGTCGTCCGCGGATTTGCCGGGCAACACGCTCTCATGCCAGTTGGGAGCGGCTGGACCCATCGGGTGGCGAGCAGGACGGAGGCCGAGGAGGGGTTGTCGGCCGGGGTGTCCCCGACTCGCGCCATCTTCGAGCACGGCCGGCTTGGTCGCTCCAAGCCGAAGCGCGCGGGTTCGGCGACACAGCCGGGTCCTTGGCGTGAGAGCTCGGCGAGCCTGAGCGGACCCCGGACTGCCCAGGATGCGTCACCCCGGGGCTGGCCGGACACCGCTCTCTCGTGGCGTTGCACCCGCCACCAGACCGGGGACGGTGCAAGATCGGGACCGAGGAAAGAGGGTTCGCATCGACCAGAGCGTCGACCTCGCCGCGTTGCCTACTTCACGAGCGGGCTCCCCTGGGGGTCGACGGTGGTCTCGCTTGTGCACTCAACGAGGCGCCGCGCCGGCCCGGGCGTGGCGGGTCCGGTCGAGGCCGTGGTGCCACGTGCTGCCCGTCCAGCTGCACCGAGGGTGCCCGTCAAAGGGCTTGCTGTCGGACCAGACGGTAGGGGACCGAGGGATTCTCAACGCCGTGGTCGCCTCAACCGGCGCGCGTTGCGCGAACGGGTGGGCAGGCCAGCCGCGCCTCGCGGAGGGAGGTCCGCCTACATCGGTCGCCTCAAGCCGGTACGGCAGACTGCGGGAAGTGACAGACGCGGTGGGTCAAGCCCCCCGGGGCGAGGTCTCGGGTTCGGTCTCGTGGTTGCTGCTCGTCTATCGGATTCCGTCCGAGCCGACGAGGCTGCGGGCCGCCGTGTGGCGCCGGTTGAAGTCGCTCGGGGCGGTGTACCTGCAGAACTCCGCCGCTGCGCTACCCCAAAGCGACAGCGCAGAGCGCGCGCTGCGCAAGCTCAGACGCGAGATTCTCGACATGAACGGGTCGGCGGTACTGCTGTCCTGCTCTGCGCTCGCTGGCGGCCCGGAGATCGTTGGCCTGTTCCAGCTGGCTCGCGGTAGCGAGTACGAGGAGATCCTCGACAAGTGTCGTGATTTCCATGCCGGGCTCGAGAAGGAGTACCTCGCTGACCACTTCACCTATGGCGAGCTGGAGGAGAACGAGGTCGAGCTGGTCAAGCTCCGGAACTGGTTCCTCAAGGTCAAGGCGAGGGACACGTTTGACGCCCCGCCCAGGTTGGCTGCAAGCGACGCTCTGGACGGCTGCGAGCAGGCGCTCGAGGCCTATGCCGCTAGGGTCTATGCCGAGGAGGCTGAAGGTCAGTGAGGGCTGCGGGTCAGTCCCTGCCTCGATTCGGCTACTTCCGCTGACGCGTCACGCGGTACAGGCTCAGCGGTAGCAGCACCAGCACGGCGAGGGGCGCGAGCCACCAAACCGGCGCTGACGTGGCCTGGCTTAGCACCCAGGTAGCCGCGAGCGCTACGGCAACCCCTAGAGCAACCCGCCAATCGTCACCGATGATGAAGTCGTACCAGAACGCGGCAAAGGATCGCATTCTGCTGGCCATCGCGGTCATGCTCCCACACTCGTCGGGACATAGGACGTCGACTGGGTTGCTTCACGCTGGCGTCGGAACAGCACTACCAGGGCGATCGCGAACAGGGCGATCGCGGGCACGAGGACCAGCAGCGCAGCGTCCGAGCCCGGCCACTTGGCGCCCGCTCCTTCGGCGCCCCAGAACATGCCGAACGCTGTGAGCATGACCCCTACAGCAAATTTCATGCTGTTCTCGGGCACTCGGGCCAGGGGTGCCCGCACCGCGAGGCCGCCGGCGACGACAGCAAGCACCGCGGTTCCCGCGCCGGCGGCGGCAAGGGGGATGTTGTGTTGGTTGGATCCGAAGGTCAGGGTGATGAAGGCCACCTCGAGCCCTTCGAGTACGACGCCCTTGAAGGAGAGCGTGAAGGCGTACCAGTCCGCGACCATCCCCCGCTGCTGGTGTTCGGCCGAGCGCGCAGCGGCAAGTTCGGTAGCGTAAATCTTTGCCTCGTCGTGCAACGCCTTGTTTCCGCTGGCCCGAAGGATCGCCTTGCGCAGCCACTGCAGCCCGAACACGAGCAGCAGTCCCCCGACGAAGAGTCGGAGCCCGTTGAGCGGGATGGACGAGACCGCTGGGCCAAGGACGGCCACAATGACGGTCAGGACGGCCAGGCCAGCAGCAACGCCTGTCAGCGCCGAGCGCCAGTCTCGCGCCGTCCCGGCAGCCAGGACGATTGTCAGCGCCTCGACGGCTTCCACGGCGCAGGCCAAGAAGACGGCGATGAACAGGGCGGTTCCACTCACTGGTACTCCCTACGGGGTGCTTGTCCGGTGAGCTGCATGACCGGCGCTAGAGGCCTGACATTAACAGCCGTCACCTTCTCGGCGTCACGGGCGCTCGAGGGCGCCGGTCGCTCGTGGACCAGACAGCCGTCGCGGTTAAGACGAACCCGCACTGGAGTGCCGCGGGCGTATGCGTCGGCGTCGTGGACGGCGGTCAGCGTCCCACTGGGGCAGACCACCACGTGGTCATAGCCACGGCCGCGGTAGGCAACGTCGGCTACAACGCCGTCGAGCCAACCCAGGCGAGCCGCCGATGAGCTGTCAGCGCCACCAGACTTCTCGATGTGCGTTGCGGCAGGGCGCACCAGTAGCTCGACCGCGGCTCCGGTGGCCACGGTGCCGATGCAGCGTGCGGCGATGACATTGTCTCCGACCGCGACCCGTGCCTCATCCTGCGTCACCGCTAGGGCTTGGCCAGGTAGCTCACCTGCCGTACCCGTGAAGCGCGCGACGAAGGGCGCCGCAGGGTGGCGGTAGATCTCCTCGGGTGCTGCGAGTTGCAGCAACGCTCCCCTTTCGAGCACCCCGATCTTGTCCGCTAGCGCGAACGCCTCCGCCTGGTCGTGAGTGATGTAGACGGCCGTCGCTCCCGTCTCCCGGGTCAGGGTCGCGATCTCGA
>JAABUM010007244.1_pt1 | contig 10327 bp, 13 predicted proteins | sample 5559161 | NCBI WGS metagenome assembly JAABUM01 (sample SAMN10711868, study PRJNA513369) | rock metagenome | isolation source: Antarctica rocks | place: Antarctica: Victoria Land, Siegfried Peak nord | reverse complement strand
AGCTCCCCGCGGCGGCTACTTGCGGAACACAGTGTTCCGGAGATTCTATTTCGACCGTGCGGCGGAAGCGGTCGGACTGTTGGGCTTCACACCTCACGAACTGCGGCACACGGCAGCGTCCCTCGCCGTAGCCTCGGGTGCCTCGGTAAAGGTTGTGCAGCGGATGATGGGACACGCCAGTGCGGCGATGACCCTGGACGTGTATGCGGGCCTGTTCGCCGATGATCTCGACACGGTTGCCGCCCGGCTCGACGTGCTCGGCCGTGCCGCTGCGGAAGCAAATGCGGACCAGTTGCGGACCGAGCCGCCGTTTTCAGGCCGCGGAGTATTCAAGTTGAGCAGTAGAAGTACCGCCTGACCTGCGACTTTCACTCGTGGGCCCCGTCGGGCTCGAACCGACGACCTGCGGATTAAAAGTCAGCGGAAAGACGTCACCGACGATGCTAAGGAGTAACGCGGGATCCGGTCTGTGCTAGTAAGGGATGGTGCTCCGACTTTTCGGGTCCCTGTTCGTGACACAGTGTGCCATCCGCTCCGCTACCAATTGCGCTACCAATTGCCCGACGTCAGTGGGCCGGTTCGGCTCCATCGTGGCGGTGCTGCACCCGGCTTTGTCGACAGTGCCGATGCGGTCGGCATTGTCGTGCAAGGTGTCTAGCGCGACCGGGCTCTTGGTCACCGATGTTGGAGATTGCACCATACGGTCGGACATCGACCTCGCGATGGCCTGCCGACCGATCTCCACCCCCGTTGGATACTCCGGCCTCGGCGACCCGAGCTGCGGTCGGCGTCAGTGGGCGGTGTGGTAGGCGGTGAGGATAGCGGCGGGTATGCGGCCGCGGTCGGATATCTTGTGGCCGTTGTTGCGGGCACATTCGCGGATGGCTGCGGTTTGTTCACTGTTCCGGCGCAGCGGGACGTCAGGGGCGGTGGGACGCGGGGTAGGGGCTGCGACTTTCGGAGCGCGCCGGCTGGCGCGAGGAGTGGTGGTGCGGCCGCCTGTCGTGCGGGCGTGCTCGATCCAGGTCGCGAGGTTCTCGCGCAGAGTGGCGGCGTGCTCAGCGGACAGGTCGATCGCGTAGGACACTCCGTCGAGGGAGAAGGTGATCGTCTCCTCGGCAGCTTGGTCAGCGTCGAGATCGTCCAGGTAGTGCACGGTTGTCTTGTGTGCCACGGTGGCGAGGTCCCCTTGGGGATGCTTGCGATCGATGGAAGCGTCGGGTCGAGGACCGTTCGCCTGCCCCGGCGAGGCCGCACCGACGCCGACGAAACTGTCGAGGTCGGCGAGGACGTTCCGTGCCCACTGCGCCAACCCGTCCAGCATCCTGTCCCGCCGCCTCGCATGGTTTGCGGTGTTTCCGGGTTAGCCTGCCACAGCAACCCGTGGACATCGACAGGGCACGGTCGCCGGCGACCGATCATCCTTCGCCCGCGTCGCCATTCGCTATGGCCGTCCGGTAACGAGTCGCATTCCACTTCGGACGGTCTAGGCAGCGGGACTAGTAGCTCCGCCGGAGGACATGGGCCGATGCCGACAGGAGTCCCGGGCCGCGCACCCGCGGTAAGGCAATGTGAAGAAGGACTTCATATTTGGATAACGCGGGCTATCCGCATGACGTCGCTCGCTTGATGCCGTTCGCCGCGACACCCTCCGACAGGGGCGGAGGGTGGTGGGTGCCGCTGGTGATCCTCGAGGTCTGGTGTGGGCCGGCCCCTCTCGGCCGGTCCCCACCAGCCGCGACCCGGTGCAGCGGGATGGTCCATCGCTGGTGGTCAGCTGGCTCAGTGTGCTGGGTCAGGTGTCGTGCAGCCGGTCGGGGGTCGCGGCGGGGATGGTGGTGTCGGAACCCTGGTGTCGTGGGCGACGCGCTCGGCCAGGGCCAGCAGCCGGCGCAGACGCCCGGCCACCGCGTCTTTGCTCAGGGGTGGGTCAGCGAGGCGGCCGAGTTCCTCCAACGAGGCATGGCGGTGGTGCAGCCGCAGGGCGCCGACCGCCATCAGGTGATCCGGAGCACGGTCGCCGAGGATGTGCACCGCCTGCTGAACCCGGGCGGTGCTGGCCGCGGCGGCGGTCGCGGCGTTCCTGCCAGCTGTCCCGACTTTCGGGGGCGCCCATCAGGGTCAGCAGTGCCCCGATGGCGTCTTCGTCCCGGACCAGGACGCCATCAGGGTCAGCAGTGCCCCGATGGCGTCTTCGTCCCGGACCAGGACGCGGTGCGCGCCGCGAACGTCCCGGGTTTTCGCGGTGATCCCAACCGCCGGGCCGCCCCGATCAGGGCCAGCGCCGTCTCCGGGCCCGGACAATGCACTTCCAAGGCGGGGGAGCGATCCGGCTCAGTGAGTGAGCCAGCTCCTCCTTGACCGCTGCGCTCATCACCACGAGGCCAGTGTTCCCCACTCGCCGCCGCCAGCAGCCTCGGTCGCGCGCAACGCGCAGTCACACCCCCGCGGCGTCGTTGAGGCGCCCACTGCTCAGGGGTGCGCTGTGCGCCCGGCCACGCAAATTTTGCCGCGGCTGCACCCAACGCCTAGGTCGGGCGAGGTCAGCGGGTGGGCTGCAGATCGATCAGGCGCTGGGTCGCCAACCGTTCCCACAGCTCCGGCAGCGCCCCTAGCGGTGCGCAATCGAGCTCGCTGCGACACTGGCCGCAGCACCGCGGTGATCACCGGCAACGAGTGCACCGCGTCGAACCGGCGGAACAAGCGTTCCGTCACATCCGCATAGGTCATATCCACGTCGGTGACATCTGGGTAGGGCTGGCCGGTCCTGATCATGATCCTCCACCTCCCCTCGAGTGTGGCACCACCGTCAACGCCAAGGCATTGGGTCCACCGCGCCCGGTCGCTGGCCCGGGCGCAGCGCGAGGTCCGCGCGCGACCCGGGCCATCGTGCAGGCGCTCGGCGATGGTGCCGACATGCCAATCGACGGGGCGCGCCCTCGAGGCCCCAGAGCGATCCTGCACGGATGTCTCAAGACCAACACCCGCTACGAAGAGTCACCGCTTGGTCACACACCACGCACACAAGCCCGCAGCTTACAATCGAGCTCCTGGGATGCTTGATGGCACCCCGCCAATGTGGGCGGGTGTTGGTGTGCCGGACAGCGGGTGAGCGGGCGGGCGGGCGCGGTAGTCGTACTCCGCCCGGGCGGAACGCTCTGCGTTGCGGCTGTCGGCCACTATCTGTCGGACGGTGGGCTCATCGACCACTATCTGCCCGAACGCCTGGAACTGGTCGACCGGCTCCCTAAAACCTCCAGTGGTAACGTCCGAAAACAGGGGCTGCAAAAAAAAGTTGCTCCGAGCCTGAGATCCGGTCAGCCGGTCGCTTTCGGCGCCGGACCAGTGATGCTATGGAGGCCGCACGTGACGCAGTTGGCGGTAGCTAGCTTGCTGCCGCTGCCCGTACCGGCGCATCAGCAGCCCGAGCGGCCGGAAGCCCAGGGCAAGCTCATCGGTCGGCGCGTGGTGCGACCGCGGCAGCAGGTCGAAGACCTCATCCGCACCGCGATCCTCTCGGGTGACCTGCATGGGGGTGAGAGGTTGCCCGCAGAAGCGGAGCTCGCTCGGCAGTTTGTCGTGAGCCGCACCACCGTGCGTGAGGCGCTGCGAGCACTATCCGCCCAAGGGCTGATCAAGAAGATCCCGGGCGCAGGCGGCGGCAGCTTCGTCCAGAGCGTTGACCACCACTCGATGGGAGTTCTATTACAGGAGTCGATGCACAACCTCCTACAACTCGGCAGCCTCAACTACGACGAGGTAGCCATCGTGCGGCAGTACCTGGAGATCCCCGCTGCCCGACTGGCCGCAGCGCACCGCAGCGAAACAGATCTGCAATCGCTACGCGACATCGTTGCCCAACAGCGGACCACGTCTGTTGACGATCCCGAGGTGCCACACCTTGATGCCCGGTTCCACGCCGCCATCGCGAAAGCATCGGGAAACCGAGTGTTAGCGTCGTTCGTGCATGCGCTGCATCGCGAGACCGAGCCGGTGCACTACCTCGAGCTCTCACCGGAGGTTGGTCGCGAAACAGTGCGACACCATCAGGAGATCGTCAAGGCGATCGCCCGCCAGAACCTCGACGTTGCGGAAAGCGCGATCGTCGAGCACCTGACCTACCTGCGGAACCACATGTCCCCCGCGATCGTTCGCTCTCGAGCGCCCTCCGGGACCTAGTCCGGCGGCTCACGTACGGGGTGCCTACCGCTCTGCCATTGAGCGGTCGACAGCGCCCTCACCCGCCGCGGAAGCGTTCGCGCCCGCAGAAGGGGTCCTTCCGGTTGCCGCCGCTACTGGATGAGCTCGCCCCAAGTCCATGAGCAAGTTGGCGTCTCTGCGGGGCCGTGCACGTTCCCGACTCGACCAAGGTGATCAGTCGTGACGGCACGTGCAGAGGTTCGAGAGAAGCTCCCTGCTCCCCATCGCGCTGCCCACGACATCGGATGCTTTGTCCACGACCGACATTCGAATCACATCTTGACAGGAACGCAAATGTCCGACATCTTGTCGCGTAGCATCCAGTTCTTCTCAGCCTGAGCGTTTGGGAGATGGTGGCATGACCACGAGCAACGGGGCAGTAGACCGGACCCGCGTCTCGAGCGATGAGTCGGTAGCCCACAGAGCAGTCGGCGGCGCGTTCGCCGGGTTCTTCGTCGACATGTTCGACGTGTACCTCCCAATCGTGGCGCTGGCGCCGGCGGCGGAGTACTTCCAAGCAAAGGGGGTCTCGGCAAGCACCGCGTCGTTGCTCAGTGCGATGGTGTTCGTCGCCGCGTTGATTGGGCGACCAATCGGCGCGGCGATCTTCGGCCACTTCAGCGACAAGGTGGGGCGACGACGTATCGCGCTCATTTCGGTCGGGGGATTCGGTGTGGTGACGTTGATCATCGCGCTGCTGCCCGGCTACGAACAGATCGGCGTCGGCGCGGTGATCGCGCTCATTCTGCTCCGGCTCGTCGACGGCATTTTCCTCGGTGGCGAGTATACTTCGGCAGCCCCGCTGGCCATGGAATACAGCCCACAGAAAAAGCGTGGTCTCTACGGTGGGCTGATCATGACCGGTTTTCCGCTGGCCTACAGCGTCATCTCGTTAATCACCTTGCTCATGCTCGCGATTGCACCGGCGAACGGACTGCACAGTCCCTATGTGCAGTGGGGTTGGCGGATCCCGTTCGCCCTCGGAGCGCTGCTGGCGTTTGCGTTCGTGGCCTACTACGCCAAGACCGTGCCCGAGTCCGAGGTATGGAAAGACACACCCCGCACCAAGTCGCCCCTGCGCGAACTGTTCCAGGGCAACAGCGGGCGAAGCTTCGGCCAAGTCTTCGTGATGATGACCGGGGTCTGGCTGACGCTCTACATGGTCTCCGCAGTGCTCCCCGGGCTGCTGAAATCCACGATCAAGCTCTCCGCTACTCAGGTAACGACGGTCGTCCTCATCGCGAACGCAATTCTCATCGGCGGCTACATCGCCGCAGGGCTCATCAGTCAGCGCACCGGCCGTAAGCCGTTCTTCATCGTGTTCGGAGTAGTCGCGGCGGTGCTGGGAAGTGTGGTGTTTGGCGTGATCGTCAACCTTTCCGCGTCCAGCTTCGCGCTTGTGTTGGTCCTCACGATCGTGGTGAACCTGATAGTGGTGTCCTGCTGGGGCGTAATCACGACCTACATCAACGAGCGGTTCCACACCGGTATACGGGCGTCCGGCTTCGGGCTTGGCTACAGCCTCGCAGTTGTCATACCGTCCTTCTACGCCTTCTATCAGTCGTGGTTGAGCCATGTCATGCCCAGCAAGTACACGGCCCTTGTGCTCCTCGTGATCGGCGGCGTGCTGATCTCGGTTGGCGCTGCGATGGGTCCTGAAACACGCGATGTCGTCATCCGTGAGGAGAAGGAGAGCGACGAGGTCCTCACTCCACGCGTGTCGGCTGCGAGGGCCCCAGTGCAGAGTCGGTGACGGCGAGCGTGTGGCCGCGCACAACCGCTGGGCACCGGCGACGACCTGGCGCTCATCGGTGTACGGGTGCTCGATGTCTCGACGCTGCTCCCGGCCCGCTCGTCGTACTCGTCCTCGCAGAGTCAGGGACGGAGGAGATCAAGATTGAACGGCCACCGAACGACGACGAGAATCGCAGCTACAGACCACGGATCCGCGGTTAAGCAGCGTCAACTTCAGGCTGCTCAACCGCTGGAAGCGCAGCGTGATGGCCGACCTCAAGGACGCCGAATACCGGGATGCCGTCCACGCGCTCGCTCGGGAAGCCGCCGTCGTGGTCGAGCAGTTCCATCCAAGGGTGCTTGACCGGCTTGCTCGGGGTTCGGCCGGCTACGACGACATCGCCACGACGAACTCCGCGGTGCTGTACTGCTCCATCACCGGCTACGGGCAGTGGGGGCGGACGTCGGCCGAGCCGGGCACGACCCCCAACTATCTCGCGGAGGCCAGCCTCTTGTCGCTCGGCTGCGACGATGAAGGCACGTCACCGATGCCTCCGACCGTGATCGCCGATATTGCAGGTGGCGCCCGCTGGTCGTCAGTCTCGATGGCGGCCCCGTCCACCCGAGCGAGCAGCGATCACGCCGGGACAGGTGGTTCGAGGTGATCGCCGTCCCGGTCACTCCGGCGGACGGGTCGGCCACGCGCTTCGGGCTCGTCCAGACCTACGGCACCAAACCCAATCGGCGCCTGTTCGAGGTGCACAACATCACCCCCGCCGCACAACCACACACCGAGGCTCATCCTCCCGCCGCCGCGACCACCGCCGAGTCGCCCTTGCCTGCACTCACCAGCTGTGGTCACCTAATTTTCGTCGGAGGTTGCGAGCAGTTCTTTGGCGATGTGCTCCCCGATGGGCAGGCAAGCGGTCGCTGCGGGAGAGGGAGCGTTCAGTACGTGCAGCACACTGCCCGCCCGCCGAAAGAGGAAGTCGTCCACCAAGTGCCCATCCCGGGCGACCGCCTGAGCGCGCACCCCCGCCGGTCCGCGGCGCAGATCCGCGGCACGCAGGTCCGGGAGCATCTGCCGTGCCGCTGTGGCGAGGGAGCGTCCGGTCAACGAACGGGCTAGTTCCTGCGCACCAACCCTGCCGTAGCGGCGGCCCAGTCGCCAGGAGCCCGGATAGGCGATCGCCTCGGCGAGATCTCGCACCGAGATACTGGACCACCGATATCCCTCGCGGGCGAACGCGGGTACGGCATTCGGTCCGACGTGCACAACACCATCGATCCCCCGCGTCAGATGTACCCCAGGAAGGGTAAGTCCGGGTCGGGTACAGGGTAAACCAGTCCTCGGACGAGTCCGGAGCGACCGGGGACGAGCTCGCTGTACTCGCCGCGGAACGGGAGGATTCTCACGCCTGGGTCGATCCCCGAAGATCGTGCGAGCCGGTCAGACTGCAGCCCAGCACAGACCGCGACTCGATGCGCGAGTACTACCTCGCGTGCCGTGTGCACTCGGACCTCACCGGCGCGGGGTTCGACCGAAGTAACCGCCTCGGTCGAACGGATTGTGCCCCCGCGCGTGATGATCTGCTCGGCGAGGGCCGCGGCGACCTCCCGGTAGTCCACTCGGCCCGTCGACTCCACCACGAGGGCGCCCCTCACTCGCAGTGCCGGTTCACGCTCGGCCACCTCGCCCGGCTCGGCGTGACGGACTGGCACGCCGTTCTGCCGGCCGCGCTCGAGCAGCAGCCCGAGCTTCGGCAACTCCTCCTCGCGGGTGGCTACAACGAGCTTGCCAGGGACGTCGAAGCGGATGCCGCGATCGGTGCAGAACGCCTTCATCTGTTGGGCTCCGCGCACGCGAGCTGGGCCTTCAGCGTCCGATTACCGTGCCGGGTGTCGGGGTGACAGCGCGATGGGTCGCACCGGGGAGCCGGTCACGCCACGCAACTTCATGGGTAGGCAGATAAAGACGAACTCGTGACAGTTGGCGGCCGCGAGTCCCTCGAGGTTTAGGTTCTCGACGATGTGGATCCCGGCTTCGACGATGAGCACAGTGTGGGAAGGCAGAGAACCCAGCTCAGCGTCGAGGTTCTTCGGGTAGTCGAACGCGACGTTGTCGGCACCGCATAGGAAGGGCTGACGTGCGGCGAGCCAGCGGGCACCGTCGGCGGCGACCCCCGCCCCCTCCAGGTAGGGTTCGGGGTCCTCGAACAACTGACCGGTGCCTGTCCGCACGAGAAGACAGTCGCCAGTGCGGGGAGTGAGCTGACGCGCGGCTGCGGCGCCCTCAAGGTCCGCTGCGGTCACCAGATAGCTCGGCGGAAGCCGGTCCACACCTTTGATCGCTGCCACGTCGAGAAGCAGGCCGCGCCGAAGGATGGGCAAGATCGTCTCGGCGCCGAGTTCGGTGAAGCCGCGCGGGTTCTGCACCGCGGGGCTGACGGTGACCCCCCCGAACATTTCCATCTCCAGGGCCTGGTGGCACAGGGCGTCGATGTGCGTACCGGAGTGCTCCTGCATCGTGATAGTGCCGGAGGCGCTCGTCCGTCCCTGGTCCGCCTCGTGCCGCCTATGTAGCGTGTAAACGTATCCGGGCCAGTGGGCAGGGAAGACGGGAGCGCCGCTGTAGCGGTCATGCTCGAGCTCGAAGACGGTCGCTGCAGCAACGTAGTCCAGGAACTCGTCCACGCCACTCACGAAGGGCTCGCCAGCGACCGACAGCGGGACCGCACCGAGAGACCAGTTCTTTGCGCCAAATTCACTGATGATCACCTGTATTAGCAGGGTTTGACCTGCAACGCTCGATCGACCACGACGGTTAGATCCCGTGTGGATGCCTCGACATCTGCAAGGCGGCACTCCAGGAGGTGTACCCAAACGATCGGCACCCGACCACCCTCCTCCGCTCGATCACGGTGAACTAGGTCACTCGTTCTACCGTGTCGCGATACTAAACACAGACCGCAGAATGAAACAAGGCCGGGGGCCGGGCTCCTCCACCGGCGGCGAAGGCCCGCAGCTACGGTGCGGGTCCGTACTCAGGCCTGGCGGTAGGTGGCGTCGGGAACGTCGGTGATGAACATGTAGCCCGGCGCGTGGGTGATGGCGAACGGCGGCCGCGACGCCATCAGCGCGGCCTGTGGTGTGACCCCGCAGGCCCAGAACACCGGGATGTCGCCATCCCGCAGCTCGACGGGTTCACCGAAGTCGGGGGCCGAGAGGTCAGCGATGCCCAGAGCCTCGGGGACCCCGACGTGCACCGGAGCGCCGTGTACCTGGGGCATCCGTCCGGTCACTTGTACCGCGGTGACGACCTGCCCTGCGGGGATGGGGCGCATCGAGACCACGAGCGGACCGGAAAGCCGCCCGGCGGCCCGGCAGTCGATGTTGGTGCGGTACATCGACCGCGAAGGGGGAAACCGGGCTGGAGCACTACCAGGCCAGGCACGGATATCAACAACTCCGGTGCGGTCGCGACCGCACCCACAGCGACAGCCCCGGAGGACGCCTTCCGCGGAAAGTCGCGACGATTAGTGTCAGTCATGGTGACGCCTTTCCCTCAAGATTTTCGGTGCCAGCGTCGAAGCAGCAAACAAGGAACCACGGTGCGTACCACCCCAAGGGGTTTCATCCCCAGAAACGGTGCATCACCGATCACCAAGCACTCAGTAACGACCACCTGCACGGCTCCATTGAAGCGATCATTACTGAAGTGGCCACCACTGGGCGACTGCTGCGATAGCTGGTGTGCGCACACGCACCGTCACCGTATTAGCACAGTGCGCCACTCCCGGGCTCGTTAAGACGCCACGACACCTCCCACGACACCCCCCGCGGGCATTTATCCCATTATTTTTGGTGTCGTAGTCGTGACGTATCCGTGATCTGTCGGTATGTTCTGTTCTGGCCGGGCATGCTGGCCGCAACCGGTCCGCCGCGCCAAACCCTGCTCCGTGGGTTACCGGTTTCCTTCGAGAATCATCGGGAGCGGGGACGGAGGACCCACGTTCGGGCAGCCGAACGATGGGGGCGGTGTGCGGCGGTTATCGCTTGTCGTCCCCTTGGGGTGAAGCCGGAGCACTCGGATGTCACGGGTGGTGCGGCCGGGCTACCTCTCAGCCCGAACCCGACAGCTGACTTCGCCGGCGTGCAGGAGAGGATCCACCTGTCATGACCCGTTACCACGGACGTCACCGCGCCCCCACCACCACCGGGCGCACCGCCGCGAAACTCGCCGTCACCGGTCTGGTCGTCGGTGCCTGTCGACGCTGCGTGAAAACTGACCCCCTGGTGCCGAGTGAATGTTGACCCCCTCGGTCAGAGTGAGGGAGTGATCACAGTGGACGATTGGGCGGAGATCCGGCGGTTGCACTTGTCGGAGAAGATG
>JAABUM010007242.1_pt1 | contig 10328 bp, 6 predicted proteins | sample 5559161 | NCBI WGS metagenome assembly JAABUM01 (sample SAMN10711868, study PRJNA513369) | rock metagenome | isolation source: Antarctica rocks | place: Antarctica: Victoria Land, Siegfried Peak nord | reverse complement strand
ACCCTCGGCCCGAACCTGTCTTACACCGACGCGAGCGGGCGCGAGTCGAACACGGTCAACCTCAACGCCGGACAAAGCGTGGCGCTGTTTTTGTCGCCACAAAACCGCACGATCTACCGCGTTTCCAGCGACCCGCGCGATTTAACAATCCAAACCACAACGGGTGCAACCGAGCCTTTGCCAAACGGCGGTCTGGCGCCTGCGGGCACGCCGACCATCGGTTTGGTGCAAACGAGCGCTGCCGCGCCGCTCAAAGCCGGAGCGCAACTGGCCGTTTCCGCCCGCGCCACGCCGGGCACGCGCTTGACGTGGAGTCTTGGTTCGCGCATCCAAAATCAGGCGCTCGTTGAAAACCCGCAACAATCGGGCAGCTTTCGCGCGACCTACATTGTGCGACCGGGGGACGATGTGCTCAACGCGCGCGTTTCGGTTCGCGCGGTGGGTCAAAACGGATACGAGGCGACGGCGCAAAGCCAAAATCCCGTCACTCTCGACACGGTTGCGCCGCGACTGGTCGGAACTTTTCCCTCGAACGGAGCGACCATTTCGGTCGCTCAGCCCAACATCGCCATTTTCGCCGATGATCTGGGCGGCTCTGGATTGGGCGGCGCGACGGTTTCGGTCGTGTCGAACGGCGTGACGACGCCGATTCCCGCGACGCTGGCGCCGCCAACTTCGGTCAACGCCGTGCCGCCGCTCCCTCTTTCGGGGCGCGTTCAAGTGCGCGCCGTCATTTCGGATCGCGCGGGCAACACCCTGCCGGTCAACTTCTCGTTCACCATCGCGCAAAACGCGGCGGCGGGCGCCATTCAATCGTTCACTCAAGGCGCCACGCGCGCGCTCCAACCGGGCGAAGATGTGCCGCTTCAACTCGTGGCCGCGCCCAACGGACGCGCTCTGTTCGACGTGCTCGATGCGGGCGGCAAAGCTGTCGCGCGCGACCTGCCGATGAGCGAAGACGGCGACCTTCCCGGAACCTATCGCGCGACTTATCGTGTGCCCGACAACACGACGGGCGGGCTGCGTTTTGTCGGCAAATTCGACGCGGGGGATGGTCAACTGAGCCAACAGGAAGCGACCGCGCCTGTGACGATTGTGGCGGCTGCCGCGCAATTGTCCATCACTTCGCCCACCGATGGCGCAACTGGCACTGGCAACTCGCTCGTCGTTTCAGGCCGCGCCGCGCCCGGCGCGACGGTCAACGTAGCCGTCACAGCGAGCGGAACCCGCTTTTTCGTGTTGCAATACAACAACGATCTGGGCACATTCCAAACCCGCGCCGACGCCCAAGGCAACTGGAAAACCGCGCCCATCGCCATCGCCCGTCCCAAAAACGTGCAGGGCTTAAGTCTTTCGATTTCAGCGACCCAAACCGACGCCGCGAACCAAACCAGCGAACCGGTGACGATCACCGTCGCGCCGTAGTTCGGGCATTTCTCACAAAGAAACGAAGGTCGCACAAAGAACACAAAGAAGCTGTTGAAGTTCTCTTTGCATTCTTTGTGCGACCTTCGTTTCTTCGTGAGAAACAATTCATAAACTGGGCGCCTCATGCCCAACCCGAAACCGATTCGCGTGCGAATGGCCCCTTCGCCGACCGGATTTTTCCACGTCGGCTCTGCGCGCACCGCCCTCTTCAACTTTCTCTTCGCCCGCCACACCAGAGGCACCTTTGTGCTTCGCATCGAAGACACCGACCAGTCGCGCGGCTCGGATGAATTCGAACGTGTGATTTACGATGCTCTCGACTGGCTGGGGCTGTTCCCCGATGAAGGCCCGCGTCAAGGCGGTCATTTCGGGCCGTATCGTCAAAGCGAGCGATTCCAAACTTATGCGACTTTAGCTGGGCAATTATTGGAAGCGGGCCACGCCTATTACGCGTTCGAGACGAGCGAAGAACTCGCGCATATGCGCGCCGAGCAAGCGGCCAACAAGCAGGCGCCGCGCTACAACGGCGCGCACCGCGACTTGAGCGCGCAGCAAATCGAAGCGTTTCGATCAGAAGGCCGCAAACCCGTTTTGCGCTTGCGCGTGCCCGATGGCGAAACGCATTTTGAGGATGCGGTTTACGGCTCGATCACGTGGAAGAACGCCGAAATTGACGATTTCGTGATCGCCAAATCGGACGGTGGCCCGACTTACAACTTCGCCTGCGCGGTTGACGATCACCTGATGGAAATCTCGCACGTCATCCGGGGCGAAGACGGTTTGTCGAACACGCCGCGCCAGTTGCTCATTACCAAGCTGTTCGGTTGGGACGAGCCGACGTTCGCACATTTGCCGTTTTTGCTGGGCAAGGAGCGCAAGAAGCTATCAAAGCGAAGCGGCTCGGTGAATCTGCTCGATTTCGACGCGCGCGGGATTCTGCCCGACGCGATGTTCAACTTTCTGGCTCTGCTTGGCTGGAATCCTAAAAGCGGCGAAACGCAGGAAATTTTTTCGCGGCAAGAACTCATCGAGCGCTTTTCACTTGAAGGCGTGAACAAAGCCGGCGCGATTTTCGATGAAGAAAAATTGGCGTGGATGAACGCGGGTTATCTCAAAGCGATGCCGCTCGAAGAGTTTTTCAATTTGGTGCGCCCCTCTTTAGCTGGGTTCGACTTGAGCGACGAAGATTACACGCGCCGCGCGGTCGAGATGACCCGCGAGCGTTTGCACGGCTTGCCCGACATCGCAACTGGCGACGACGCGGCCAAATACTATGGCGTGAGCACCTTCGACAAAGGCGCGCGGTTCTTCTTTTCCGACGATTTCCCGCTCGACGCGCAAGGCGAGACGAAACATCTCACGCCGGAAAACCGCGCGCTTCTGGCGCTCTTAGTCGAAAAATTGGAAGCGCTCGAAACCTTCGATGCGGCCTCGATTGAAGCGGTGATTCGCGCGCAAAGCGCCGAGTCGAACGTGAAGGTTGCGCAGTTGGTGCATCCGACGCGCATGGCGGTGTCGGGCAAAACAGTTGGGCCAAGCTTGTGGGAATTGCTCGAAGCGTTGGGGCGCGAACGCGTCGTGCGGCGGCTGCGTAAAGTAGCCGGTTGAAAAAAGTGTGACAAGGGCGGGCAACGGCTCGACGTGGCGCCCGTCTAAAGCGCCACTGCTTTGTTGCGAAATTCTATGAATCATCTTTCACGGCGAGGCGCGTTTACTTTGATAGAACTGCTCACGGTCATCGCCATCATCGCCATTTTGGCGTCGATGCTGTTGCCCAGTTTATCGCGGGCGCGCGAGATGGCGCGGCGCACCAGTTGCTCGTCGAACCTGCGCCAGTTGAATTTGGGCATTCAGCAATACACGCAGGACTACGACGAGCGTTTGCCCACCGTCACGGATGGCCCGAACGGTGCTGGAAAGTTGGGTGGCTGGACGTATTACAACGCGTTCCCGGCAACTCAAGCAGCGCCGTTTGAACCAGCCAAGGGCGGAATTTTCCCGTATATCAAAAGCACGCAGATTTTCGTGTGTCCCGACGATACGAACGGCCAAAACAACGCGCAGTCGTATGCCATCAATTCCTGCACGATGAGCGACGCCAACGGAGCCGTCGCTCAAACGCCGGGCACTAATCCCAGCACCGAAACCGGTTCGCGCACCGGCAAAACGCTCGCGGCGTTCGATGAGGCGTCCAAATGGATGTTGCTGGGCGAAGAAGCCGGCGACACAACGGTCACAACCGATGACGGCTACCTCAGTCTTGGCGCCAACAACAAATTTTCCTCGCGCCACACCGATGGCTCGATCATCTCGTTTGTGGACGGCCACACCAAGTGGTATCGAACCGAAGCGATCACTTCCAACTACTTTCAAAGAGGCGGAGTCGCGCCCGACCCGACCAAGCCCACCAGCTGTCCCTGACACCACAAAAAGCCTCCGCAACACGCGGAGGCTTTTTCGTTTGAAACGCCTTTCAGTGGAAGTGCCTCCAGCGGGGCAAACACACTACAAAGTGGGAACTGTTATTCAACCAGAGAAGTGACAAATCTGCTTCATCCTGAGCTTGCGAAAGAGCTTAAGTTGCGCTTCTGGAAACCCCAAGAATTTCAAGTGACGCCTTCGGAGACTGCAACGCAGGATGCTTCGCGTTTTCAATGTCGCAGGAGTCGAAGAAATTGTGAGAAGAAGGCTCAAATTACAGTTCTCAGTTTGTAGTGCGTTTGCCCTGGGCGTCAGCCCCGCTGGAGGCACTTCCACTGAAATACGCTTTAGCGCACGACGAAATGCGCTGTTTTCCAGATGGTTTTCGCGCGGCTCGAACCCAAAAACGCCAGAAATTTCGCTGCTAAACCGCGGTTTCTCGAACCCGAAACAACTGCCGCCGGATAGCGAATCGGCGCGTGAAACGAGCGCGGCGCAATCGCGACAACTCGCACGCGATTCGTGGTTGCGGCATCCGTTGAATAAACCACACCCGCTTCGACGTTGCCTTGCTCGACCTGCGCCAAAACTTCGCGCACGTCTTTGCCGCGCACGCTTTTGGCTTCGATTTGCGGCCAGATGCTCAGCCGCTCGAACACTTCGCGCGCCCGCGCGCCTGCGGGAACCGACGGAGCGCCAATGGCCACGCGCGAAACATCGGGGCGCGTCAGGTCGCGGAAGCTGTGAATGTTTAGCCGCGAATCGAAGGGCACGACGAGCGCCAAACGGTTACCCGCCAACACCCGGCGCGAGAGGGTTTCAACCAAATGGCCACGTTCAAGCGCGTTCATGTTGGCATCGTCCGCCGCGATGAACACATCCACTGGCGCTCCCGCTTCGATTTGCGCGCGCAGCGTTCCCGACGAGCCGAAGTTGAACTTCAGTTGCGCGTTCGGATTGGTTTTTTGAAAATCGCGGCCCAGACGCGCGAGCACGTCTTTCAAACTCGCGGCGGCGGATACGATGAGGCTTTGGTCGGGTTGCGCGACAACGGGAACGCCCGCCAACGCGAGCACGAACAAAAAAAGGAATGGGCGAAACATGAATAAAGGTGCCGGGCGTTGGCCAAAAGTGGGACTTGCGTTCACTTCCGATCAGGGAAAAAGTTCATCGAAGTGAATGCAAGTTTCACTTTGCGTGAGGAAAGCAAGTGTGTCGCAACGCACGGCAAGCCCCGCTTGACGCTTCGCGGGGATGCTCTCCAACACCTGCCTCAACTGCCAAACGCTTCATCGTGGTGGCACGCGGCGCGTCCAAGTTTGAGCGACCAGCACAAACGCGAGATTAAGCGCGCCCAATACCGCGCAATAACGCGCAGCGAGCGGATAATCGCCGCTTTCGGCGGCCATGAAAATTGCGGTTGAAATCGTGGTGGTTTGTCCGGCGATGTTGCCCGCGACCAGAATCGTCGCGCCGAATTCGCCCAGCGCCCGCGCGAACGACAGCGCCAGACCCGCGCCGATGCCCGGTGCGGCGAGCGGAAGCGCTATCGTCCAAAACACGCGCGTGGGCGAGGCGCCCAGACTCGCCGCCGCGTCTTCCAACTCGAAATCCCTCTTGAAAAACGCGGCTTTGGCCGAAGCGAACATCAAGGGAAACGCCACGAGCGCACTCGCCAGAGTCGCCGCGAATGGGGTGAAGAGCAGTTGCAACCCGAAATGGTTCCACAACCACGCGCCAACGAAACCGCGTTTGCCCAGCAGCAAAAGCAGCACGAACCCGCTCACAACCGGAGGCAAAACGAGGGGCAGCAAAAACAACGCTTCGAGCCAACTCTGCCCGCGAAAACGGCGTATGGCGAAAAAGCGGCCCGCGCAAGTGCCCGCAACAGCCACGACCAACAACGCGCCCAGCGCGACGCGAAGCGACAGCCACACGGGTTGCAGGTCAAAGGGCGATGGGGGTGCAGGCAAAGCGCGGCAAAGGTTAACGAACTCCCGGCCTTCCTAAGCGTTGAACACAAGGCGCATCAACACGACATAGCGACAACTTGTAGGGACAGGGCTTGCCCTGTCCGCAAAACGTGATATGTCGCAGTGGACAGGGCAAGCCCTGTCCCTACAAGTTGTCGCTTTTAACCGCTTTCTGTTTGTCAGCTTTAACTTATTTCCATGTCTCTCGAAAAGATTTTATTAGTTCAGCCGCGCGGCTTTTGCGCCGGAGTGGTGCGCGCCGTGGCCATCGTTGAAGAAGCGCTTGAAGTCACCAAACCGATTTACGTGCGCAAAGAAATCGTCCACAACCTGACCGTTGTTCAAGACCTGCGCGAAAAAGGCGCCATCTTCGTGGATGATCTCGAAGAAATCCCCGACGGCGAACCGGGCAAACCCATCGTGTGCATTTTTTCGGCGCACGGCGTGTCGCCAATGGTTCGCCAGCGCGCCAAAGAGAAAAACCTCTTCGTCATCGACGCGACCTGCCCGCTCGTCACCAAAGTCCACTTCGAGGCCATTCGTTTCGCCAAAGAGGGTTACAAAATCATTCTGATTGGCCACAACGGACACGAGGAAGTCGAAGGCACGATGGGGCAGGCGCCCTTCGTTATCACCTTGGTTGAGTCGGTCGAAGATGTCGAGCGCTTGCAATTTTCGCCCGAAGACAAGCTGATTTACCTCACGCAAACAACGCTTTCGGTGGATGATACCAAAGCCATCGCAGTCGCGCTAAAGGAGAAATTCCCGCAACTGTCGCCGCCGCCCAAAGACGACATTTGCTATGCGACGACCAACCGCCAGCACGCCGTCAAGCAACTCGCGCCCAAGTGCGATTTGATTTTGGTGATCGGCGCCAAGAATTCGAGCAACTCGCAACGACTGCGCGAAGTCGCCGCCAATCTGGGCACCAAGTCGTTTTTGATCGACGACGAAACGCAACTGCGCGACGAATGGTTTGAAGGCGTGCGCACCGTCGGCATCACAGCGGGCGCCAGCGCGCCGGAAATCGTTGTATTTCGCGTGGTCGAAAACCTGCGCGCGCGCGGCGAAAACGTGGAAGTCGCGCCGCTCACCATCACCGAAGAAAACGTCGTTTTCAATTTGCCCAAAACCATTCAACAACTGCCCGTGTTGATGAATTGAGGTTTCACACAAAGCAACGAAGCTCGCACGAAGAACACAAAGAGAATCAAAAAACCTTTGTGTTCTTCGTGCGAGCTTCGTTGCTTTGTGTGAAATTAGAAAATTTACTCCCCCGAAACGCACGCGCAACTTGATCATTGAATAATGTTTCTCGGTTGAGCGCAAACGGCTCAGCGCACGTGTTGAACGTTGGTTTTCATGGTCGTTTCTTCGGTTTGATTCTCCTCTTGGCGCGCACGTGGCGCGAAGACGCAAAAGCCGCCCGATTCTCTTCGGGCGGTTTTTGTGGTTTTGCTCGATGTTCGCGGGCGAGCCGATGCCGCAAAATGGAATGCGTTTCATGCCGTTTTCCGTTTTCGTTTGGTGGCTGCTGTTGGTGTGGGGCGCCGGGTGGCTTGCATTTCCCCTTGCGGAGCGCCTTGTAGGTCATGCCCTGCCCGATGGAGGGCTGGCGCTTGGTCGCATCGCGTTTCTTGTGTCGTGGAGCGTGCTGGCGTTTTGGCTGGGTCGTGCGGGCGTGCCCGTCGCGGCGAGCGCGTGGCTTTACGGCGTTCTACTGGTCGCATCGCTCGCGCTGTGGTGGGGTGAGCGCAGGAATGGGCGAATCCAGTGGAAGTCGCAACGGCGCGCTTTAGTTGGGGTTGAAGCGGCGTTTTTGGCGACGTTTCTGGTGTTTTGGACGCTGCGCGGGTTTTGGAGCGACACGAGCGGCACCAACGGCGAAAAAGGCATGGACTCGGTGCTGGTCGCAACTCTTGCGCGCGCGCAGAAGTTGCCGCCGCCCAACCCGTATGCGGCGGGCGCGCGGCTGGAATCCTATTACGTTTTAGGCCATCTTGAAGCCGCGCTGTTGACACGCGCGACCGGCACGACGACGCGATGGAGCTACAACTTGATGTGCGCGACCTTGCCTGCGTTGTGCGTGTCAGCGCTGTTTTCTCTGGGCGCGGGTTTGACGCGAAAAATTGGTGGCGGTCTGTTTGTATCTTTCGCGGTTTTGGGATTGGGCACGTTGCAACCGCTGTTCGCTTGGGCGCATCCCGATGCGTGGTCGGCGACGCGCTTTTTGCGGCTCGATTTTTTTGCCGTGTCGCGCGTGCAACCTTACGCCATCAACGAGTTCCCGTGGTTCAGCTTCAATCAGGCCGATTTGCACGCGCATTACTTCGACTTCCCGCTTGAGATCGCGCTCATGGCGCTCGCGTGGGCGCTTTATCAGGCGCGCGGGGAACGGCGGCGATTGGGGTTGCTCGGCGCCTGCTCGTTTTTTCTGGGCGCGCAGATTCTGACCAACACGTGGGATTTTCCGGCCTTCGCGCTTTTAGTCGGGCTGGCTTTTGCACTCGCGCCGCGCGCACGAACCGCAGGAACGAGCACGCCAAGCGCAGGAACGAACGGACGAACCGAACTGGAATCGGCCAGTGCGCGAACCCAAAAGACGGGCGCGCGAACCAAGACACCAAGGTCTCAAGTTGAAGAGACGAGCGGGCGAACCGAAAACACAGGCGCACGAAAGAGGAAGACAAGCGCACGAACTCAAGTGACGAGCGAGGGAATCGAAGTGGTGGGCGCTCAGGGCGAAAAGGCGAACGCGCCAACTGAAGAGGCGCGTGACCAAAGCGAAAACACGAGAGTTCGAACTGACCGAATGAACTCGTGGCCGTGGCGCGTGCTCTGGTTTTGTCTGGCCATCGCCGGGGCCATCGGGTTGGCATTGCCCTATTTGCTGGGCATCAACACGGCGGCGCGCGGGCCGTCTTTGCTGACGCAACCGGCGTCGCCGCTCCGCGAATGGCTTTTGATGTGGGCGCCGTTTTTGGCGATGTGGTGGGCCTTTGGCGCAACGCACGTGTTCCGCTCGAATCGGCGCGCGTGGCTTGGGTTCGGGGCGTTGGGCGCGTTCGTGATTTTGGCGGCGTGCGTCGGGCAAACCAATTGGGGCTTCCCCGAAGGTTTGGAAAAGCAACCCGTTCCCACGCGCGAGGCGCTGAGCGTTTGGTTTGCGAGTCTCAATCCAGCGCGCTTGGTGATTCCGATGTTGGCCTTGTGCGCGTGGATCGCCGTGCGCGCTTTGCGACACGGACAAAGTGCGCTTCGCTTCGCCGCAATTCTGGCGCTCGCGGGATTGTTCGCGCTCGCGTGGAGCGAAACGACGTGGGCCGGGTTTCTGGGCGACCCGAATTTTCCCGCGCCGACCGACTTCAAGCGGCAGGACACGATTTTCAAGTTCGGCTTGCAAGCGTGGTTTTTGTGGGGCACAGCCGGAAGCGTTGGCGCTTATCTCACCTTCAAACGCTGGCCGCTCGCTTTGAAATTGGCCCTCGTGCCGTTTGTGCTGGTGATGGCGACTTCTTCCTTGGTGGACACGGTCGGGCGGGCGCGATGGTGGAAAGAAGATCGCGCGCGCCCGGGCTATTTCCATCTCGACTTCCTGTCGGATTGGCAGAACTGGGACGGCTGGGCGCATCTTTCGCCGGGCGAACAAGAAGCGGCGCGCTGGCTCGAAACGCACGCGTTGCCCGGTCAAAACATCCTCGAAGCCGAGCAAAAAGAAGGCGGCGATTTTTCGGTTTACACGCGCTTTACGCACACGACCGGCATCCCGACGATCATCGGGCCGCAGTCGCACACCTTCTACTGGAGCCCCTCGCCGCTTCGCCTCACGCGGCGAGCGGACGAAAGCGCCGACGAATTTTTAGGACGGCGCGCTGGAACTCAATACGAGGAAGTGTTCAAACGCAAAGCCGAGGCGCGAGCCGCCTTCACCACGCCCGACGCGGCCAAACGATTGGAAATCCTGCGGCGCTACGGCGTGCGCTACGTCGTGTGGGGCGACCTCGAACGCGCGCAATACGGACAAGCCAGCCGCGCGTTTTTAGAACGCGACTTGCGTTTGAGGGCGAGCTTTGGTTTTGAAGCGGGAGAGGATCCGTCCCATCGCGTTGAAATTTGGGAAGTGCCGTAAAGGGGCTTCATCTCGCTTCGGTTGAACACTGCTTGTGGCCTTGCAGGTGCGAGGCGCTATATCCTTTTGAAACGCCGTCCATGAGTTCTCCAAAGTCTCGCGCCAAAGGCCGCCACAAACAAAACAACTCGAAAAAAGCCGGAGCCAAACCGGCCAAAACCTCCGCGTCCGAATTCGTCGCGCCCCAGACAAAGGGCAACGCAGCCGAAGTTGTGGCTTCCTCGCCCGTTCAAAGCGCGCCTGTTGCCCTTACGGCGCCGGTCATCGAAAACCCGGCTTCGCTTGTCGAGCAAACATCTTCGCTCACTAAAAACGCGGCTCCGGTCGCGCCGAGTCCATCTCCAAGCGTTCGCAATCCGCCCGTCGAAACGGCGAGT
>JAABUM010007241.1_pt1 | contig 10330 bp, 11 predicted proteins | sample 5559161 | NCBI WGS metagenome assembly JAABUM01 (sample SAMN10711868, study PRJNA513369) | rock metagenome | isolation source: Antarctica rocks | place: Antarctica: Victoria Land, Siegfried Peak nord | reverse complement strand
AGCGAGCCCTGTTCCTGGCCGAGCGACTTGAGCAGGTCAAGCTGCGCCTCAAGCGCATCACCGAACAGATCGCCCCCGCCCTGACCAACCTCAAGGGCGTCGGTCCGGACGTCGCCTCGACGTTGCTGCTGGCCGCGGGCGACAACCCCCAGCGGCTAGTCAGCGAGCGCTCGTTCGCCTCGCTCTGCGGCGCCAGCCCGGTCCAAGCCAGCAGTGGCAAGACCCACCGGCACCGGCTCAACCGCGGGGGCGACCGGCAGGCGAACGCCGCCCTATGGCGCATCGCGCTCGTCCGGCTCAACTGTGACCAGCGCACCAAGGACTACCTCGCCAAACGCGTCAGCGACGGCAAGACCAAGACCGAAGCGATCCGCTGCCTCAAGCGCTACATCGCCCGCGAAGTCTTCAGCGCGCTACCCATACCCGCCAGGGCTTGACAGTAGGAGCATCCCGGTTCAGTGGCGGGCTGGTTGTCCCGGCGGCGGCTGCTGCTGGGGGTCGTGCAGACGGTAGTAGTCGGCTTCGTGCTCGACGGGTGGGACGTGGCCGATCGCGCTGTGCAGCCGGGTCTGGTTGAACCAGGCGACCCAGCTGCAGGTCGCGAGCTCGAGGTCGTTGACATCTCGGAAGGGGCTGTCACGGCGCACGCATTCGGTCTTGTAGAGCCCGATCAGGCTCTCGGCCTGGGCAGTCATAGCTGTCACCGACGGTCCCGATTGAGGCGACGGCGCCGGCGTCGGCGAGCCGGGCCGTGTAGCGAAGAGCTGAATATTGGGCGACCCGGCATCCGAGTGGTGCACCACGCCGGTGACGTCTTGCCCGGCCCCGGCCTCGGGTCCACAGCGCCATTTCCAGCGCGTCCAGCGGCAGGCTGGTCGGCATCGAGGCAGTGGTCCGCCAGCCCACGATCCGCCGGCTGTAGGCGTCGTGGACAAAGGCGGTGAACGCCGTCCCTGACCAGGTCACACGTAAGTGAAGTCGACCAGCCACAGCAGGTTGGGCCGGGCGGCGGAGGAGTCGCGGCCAACCAGGTCCGACGCCCGAGCACCGGTCTTGTCCGGCCGGGTGGTGACCAGCCGACGGCCGCGGCGGGCGCCTTGCGGGCAGGGGCTGCGCATCAACCGCTCGACCTGGCGCCGGGACACCGGCCGGCCCTGGACACCGCCCTCCCGGGCCAGCTGGGCGAAGACCTTGCGCACCCCGTAGACACCTCGGCCGTAGTTCTCGTGCCCGTGCACCCGGGTGATCTCGGTGAGCACCCGGGCGTCGCGCAGCCTGCACGCGCCTACCAGATCGGTCGGACCGGCGAGTCCTGGGTCGAGAGGGCTGGCCCTGTCCTTGCACACACCAAGATGTGGTGGTTCGGGCTGACCGCACCGGTGACCCCCTGATCGGCAGGAGCGATGTCAGCTCCGAGCAAAGACCGGGGCCCGGTGCGGTGAGCGGGAGTCACAGCACGACCAATCGGGTGTCGGGCCATGAGCCCTGCCATTAGCACGTCGGGTGGCTTCCACGTCAGCGCGAGCACCGCGTTCTGTCACTGGAGCAAGGAGGACAAGTGGAACTGTTCTGCGGGATCGACTGGGCCGAGCACCACCACGACGTCGCCCTCGTCGACGGCGAGGGCACGCTGCTGGCTCGCCGGCGCATCACCGACGACGCTGCGGGTTTCGCGGCGCTGCTGGAACTGCTCGGCGAGCACGGCGACGCCCCTGAGCACAAGACCCCTGTCGCGATCGAGACCGGTCGGGGTCTGCTGGTCGCGGCCCTGCGCAGCACAGGGCGGCCGGTCTACGTCATCAATCCGATGGCCGCCGCTCGCTACCGCGAGCGCTGGACGGTGGTGCGCTCGAAGTCCGACACCACCGACGCCCTCGTGCTGGCCAACGTGCTGCGCACCGACCGGGCGGCGCACTGTGCGCTGCCCGCCGACTCCGAGCTGGTCCGCGCCATCGGTGTGCTTGCACGCGCCGGGCAGGACGCGTCCTGGTCCACCCGGCAGATCTCCAACATCACTGCCTCGCCGAGCACGTCGCCTACGACGAGACTCCGGCATTCAAGCCACCGGAGCACGCTCTCGCTGCCTGAGCCGACCGGCGTGCCTCTTGCCCGTAGTTCGGATCGGGTGTTTCGACCCCGAAGCGGTCCCGGGCAGTGTCGATGAACTGGACCACCACGGCAGTCGCGGGCCGAGCTCCCTCACGAAAAACTCGACGCCGCCAGCAGGATTTCGTTGGCTCGCTTGAGCTCCCTGTTCTCCCGCTCGAGCGCTTTGGTCCGCCAAGCGTCGGCGGTCGTCGTCCCCGGCTGCTGACCGGCGTCGATCGCGGCTTGTTTGCACCAGCCGCGCAACGTGTCCGGGACGACCCCGACCCGCGGGCCTATCCGAGGACGGCGGCGTTCAACGTCAGGCCCGGCTCCTGGGCCCGGGCCTCCTGCACAAGTCGCTGCGCTCGATCACGCAGCTCGCTCGGGTACTTTCCTCGGTGCTGGCACTTGACCACCCTCTCGTGGCTTCGTGCCCGCTACCAGACCGGGGACGGTTCAGCGTCGAACAGCGAACAGCGTTCCGCCGAACAGCGAAATGGAGAACCGGCTGCGAAGGCCGGATCAGCACCCTCAGACGCCAATACGGATGGAACCGCCGCCGCCTCGCACACCCCGGAAGGGACCCGGATCTGGACCGGCCACGGCATCCTTGCCCACAACCCGATCAAGATCGCCGCACTCGCCGCCTGACCCGCGAACCGCAGCAACATCAAACCCGGAAGGAAATCCGGGCCCGCGGCCTCGGCGACCCCGAACCAGGTCAACTACCGGTATTCAGGTCGAAGTAGCTACCGTAGTACTTGATGCGGCCGATAGTCGCTGCGGCGTCCCGGGGACGGCGACTCCGTGAGTACGGTCCGTGCGCGAGAACTGAAGGAGGCGCGGTCGTGAACAATAACGCGAGTCGGCCGCCACAAAGCTCTGCAGACTCAGACAAGCGGCAAGACATCGTGACCGATGCACGGTTGCCGACCTACCGCGTCTGTGGCATACCCATCGCAGCAGCTACGCTGGCACAAGCGACTGAAGCGGTCGTTTCCGCTGCCTCTTCTCGACGCCAACTTCAAGTGCACCTTTGTAATGTTTTCACCCTCTCCTCGGTGGCTCAGGATCTGCGGCTCAGCCGCGCACTCAAGAGCGGAGACTTGAATCTTCCAGACGGAACGCCAGTAGCGTGGCTAGGAAAACGTCGTGGGATTCGCAAGCCAACTCGGGGACCGGAGTTGCTACCGGCCGTAATCAAGCTAGGCTCGCGCTTGAGACTACGACACTACTTTTACGGGGGGCATGAAGGAGTTGCTGACGAGCTCGCTTCCCGGATGGCTGTACTTGAGCCTGGACTAAGGGTGGCGGGGACACAGACGCCGCCCTTCCGCGACTTGGAGGACAAAGACGTCGAGGCTTTGGCTGAAGACGTCAGGGCGGCCGCCGCCGACGTCCTCTGGATTGGACTGGGGACTCCTCGCCAAGACTATCTGGTGCACGACCTGTCAGATCGGCTGTCCATTCCCGTAGTGCCGGTAGGGGCGGCCTTCGACTTCTTGACCGGCCGAGTCGCCGAAGCACCTAGTTGGCTCCACGGCAGTGGCCTCGAGTGGACTTATCGGCTATCGCGTGACCCCAAGAGACTGTGGCGACGGTATGTCTACGGCAATCCCCGATTCGTCGGACAGGTCGTTAGGGAGCGTTTGGCCCGTGAATCCTAATTGTCCGAGCGCCTTGGTGAGTGCCTACGCCTGTTACGCCGAACGAGGTAGCGGGTTCGGCTCAGGCTTTGCTCTAACATGTCGGCGGCGGCTTTCTGCGACTACTCCTCTCACGTTGGCCGAAGGGGCGGGTCGCGTCAGCCCATCTCTTTCGAGACGGGAATTGGCCGCCCACTTGGTGCGGTCATCGCCCCTGCAGCTGCCCCCGCGCTGGTCGGCCGTCCGCAGATCCGGACGCGGCGCGCGCAACACCCTCACTACTCATTCATTCGCCGGTCTTCGTTCACGAAGATCCCGCTCAGGACCCCGAGCACCTTTCAACAAGGCATCTTGTGGAGGAGATAGTTAATTATATATGCTATGGTGATCTGAAAGGGAATCTTTCGGTTAGTGAACTCACTGAGATCAAGCAGGACACGTACCGCGGTTATTTAAGGCTGTCAATGCCTCCCACCCCTTGCTGCAGGGATTTCGAGCTGACGGTGGCGCTAGTCGCCCGTGATCTCTACTTGGAGCTCTTCTTCACCGTGGACGATTGCAGGCGCTTTCTGGTGCGCCGTCCTGGTGCATTATGGTCAGGTCTACTCATTCCGACAGTGCATCCGCTGAACAAATCTCGCTTAGACGACAGTGACGTGGACACGCCACTAGGCCGCGGGCGCAATGACCTGAGCGCAGGTTACCTGGCCCTGTTCGGTGTCGCCAGCAGCGTCGAAAGCTCGGTAGGCAAAAGAAGGCAACTTGTTGACTGAAGGCCTGCGGCTCAGTGGCCCGGTGCTTCCGATGCGTACTCGAGAGGAGCCACGGCCCCCAGCGCCCCTTAGGCAGGGAACGTTCCCCTGCGCTAGGAACCTTCAGATCTAATGAATAGTCGAGCCAAGACCTTCTCGTGGGGAATAGTAGATCAAGGTTTGTGCAGTATTTCAAACCTACTCCTAGCTGTTGCAACGGCACGAAGTGTCGGGGTCCGCGACTTCGGTCTGTTTGGATTAGCCCTAGGCTTCTACCTTTCCGCCTTGGGAATCGCTCGTTCTCTGGTGGGCGTCCCACTAACCCTGACCCCGGAGGACAGCCGTGGCAGCTCAAAGTTGAGGGCTGCTCTAGGATCTGCCTTGCTAATCGGCGTTTGCGCGACCACGGTGATGGTCGTCACCGGCCTCGTGATGCGAGCGGACGAGGTATGGTACGTGATCGCACTTGGTCTGCCTGTCCTTTTAGTACAGGACACGCTGCGCTACGCCGCAATCGCGCGCCTAACCCCAAGGACCGCGGCTGTCAGCGATGGCATTTGGCTCGCGGTCCAGATGCTCATCCTCATCGCTCCTATCGCGGTTGGCGGGAAAGCGGTCGGTGTAAGTAGCTGGTTGATCGGGGCAGCCGTCTCCATAGTCGCCTTTGCCCACTATTGGCCGGGTGCCCCTCGTCCATCGGCTGGCGCAAGGAGCCTCCGGGAGACTTGGAGCGATCGAAAGTATCTCTTACTGGAGTTCATCATGAACATGGGCGTGCAACAAGCTGCTTTCGTTTTAGTCACCCTCTTCTGGGGTCTCCCCGTTGTAGCAGCGTTGCGCGGTGCGCAGATAATCCTTGGCCCAGCAAACGTATTCACGGCTGGCCTCTACCCAATTGTAACTCGTCACGTAGCCAGCGCAGAACGATGGCCTTCTCGCTGGAGGCTTCTCTACTTTTATACCGTTACTGGAGTCGTGGTGCCGTTAGCTACGGCATTAGCCGCCGTCTTATTGCCGGCCGAAATCGGCAGACGCCTCCTCGGTGAAACATGGCAGCCGGCCGTGATCGCGGCGGTGCCCTTAAGTCTAGCTGCTTGCGCGTATGTCGTAATCTCGGCAGGAGTTTTGTACCTAATTGGAACGCGTCAGTACCGTTCGGGCTTCCAGCTTCGCTTTAGGTCCGCATCACTTCTCTTGCTTTGCGTCATTGTCTTAGGTGCAACCGCCGGTCCGAGTTGGGCAGCTTGGGCGTGGTTTATGGGCTACCTACTTGGCATGCTTTTGCTTGTCCCGGTCTTCAGGGCTGCGTCGATAAATGAGAATAGGAGGCTCGCATAGGGCGGGGCGGTAGCGCCCCGTCTCCGTGGAAGGAGAGTCCCACTCCGAGAAATTGGCTCAGTCAGGTAGGCCTCTAGGGGTGAGGTGTGGGGACACGGGTGCGTCAAGAGACTGAAGACATGAACGTCTGGGTTGCGGCAAGCATGTGACCTTGGGAGTGCAACGTGAACCTACAGCATCCGTCGACTGGTGATCGCAACTACGGTGCCGGGAACGACGGGCGAGCAGCCATGGGAGTGTCGAGGGCTCACTTCGCTACACTTCCGCGTCGGCATCCCGGAAGGCGTGTGGGGTTGGAAAGGCAGGTTAACTATCTCGCTGCAGCTCATGGGCGACTGTAGCTTTGCAGGCGCAAGGAGACGCAGCTTTGCAGGCGCAAGGAGACGCTATGACCACTGAAGTACTCCTGGAGCGTGACACCAGGGCACGCCTACTCCCGGGATCGGCAGCCGTCGGCCTTCTGCTCGCACTAGGTCGGGGTGGCTCCTACATCGGCATCTCGAACCGATTGTTCTTGACGGATGCCCTCGTTGCCGCCGCGGTAGCGAGGTGGATCTTGCGGCCGGGGCCGCGTCGCCGAGTACCCAGTAGCACCCGGGGTATCGTGCTTGTGCTTCTAACGTGGTCACTTCTCCACATGGTGCCATCAGCGGCGCGGTCTGTTGTCGGGCTGCGGGACGCCGCGCCCTACGCCTACCTGATCCTGGCATTGGTCGCTTTCGACGGGATACGTTCTGCCACGGTCTTAGAGATCGAAAGGACAGCGCGCTTCCTCGAGATATGTCTATGTGTTCACCTAGTTTGGTCGCTTGTGGGGCTCCTAAGTCCTTCAGCTCTCCTGCGAACACCGCTTCTGGCCGCCTCTACGGAGGTCCACCTCCTCACGGAACGCAGCGACTTCGACTCGGCTTGCAACGCGATCCTGGCGGGCCTCGGTCTACAGCGCACTCTTTCAGGCAACACAAAAGTGTTGCAAAAGATTACTTTGTTGGCAGCGATCGGGGCAGTCGTCTTCGCGCACGCACGGTCCGGTCTGATAGCCCTCTTCGTCCTTTTCGCGTTAATACTTGTACGGTTCTTCTCCCGACGAAGTTTGCATGGGAACCGCAAACTGGCGACGGCGGCGGTACTACTGCTAGTTCTACCTTTAGGCGCCGCGAGTCTCCCCTTCACGTTGGCGGGTAAGCGCCTGCTGTCAAGCGTCGGCGTTGCGTCGTCGTCAGGAGTCTCATTGAGCACAGCCGAGAACGCGCAAGGCACGTCCACCGCACGGAGTAACGCATGGCGAACCTCTCTGCATTACTCAACGAGCAGCTTGAGCCGCTCTGCGATCGGAGTGGGATTCGGTCCTAACTTCCTACTCGAGTCAGGTGCACTCTTTGAACTGGTTGGGCAAACCGATGATGTCTCCACGAGGGCTCCCCATGACTATTATCTCGACGTCCTTGCCAGGCTGGGGCTGGTAGGTCTGATCCTCGTAGTCGCACTCCATGTAGTCGGATGGCGGAAGGCCCTGAACTTGCTCAGGGCTGAGCGTCGAGGCGACATGGCGATCTTGGTAGTGGGGATCGTTGTCGCGATTCCGACCGTCGCCGCCCTCGGGGTTGTTCTCGAAGGCCCCTTCGGGGCTGTGCCCTTTGCATGGGCGCTCGGCGCGGTAGATGCGCTAGACCATCCGGAAGGAGTTCAATAAGTGCGCGTTCTTGTCGTACACACGGAGTACCGGATCCGGGGAGGCGAAGACGAAGCCGTAAAACGAGAGGTGGAACTGCTGCAATCCAATGGCCATACCGTGCTGATGCTCCTGTTCGAGAACATTGGCAATGGGGCGGCTTCCACCGTAGCTTTAGTGCGCTCCTCCCACAATAGTGCTAGTGAGAAACGTCTAAGAGCGTCCATTCGTGAGTTCCAGCCAGACGTCGTGCACTTCCACAACCTATGGTTCGCAGGATCGTACAGTCTTCCTGCGGTGGCAAAGGGCTTGCGTATCCCGGTCATCAGCAGCTTGCATAATTATCGCCACATATGTGTTTCCGGCGACTTCTTCCGAAACGGGAAGATCTGTACTGACTGTTTGTCGGGATCGTTGGGAAATGCCGTGATGCATCGCTGTTATCGCAATTCAGTCGTTGCCTCAGCCGTTGGAGTGGTCAATGTCAAGAAGGGGCGGCGGGGTGCGGGAGTCGCCGATGTAAGCGAGAGAGTACTCGTCCTAAGCGCGACAGCCATGGCGCTTTACCTTCGCGCAGGTGTGCCGAGGGAGAAATTGGCTCGCGTCAATAACTTCGTCGAGGCGCCCCCTCCGCGGAAAGAAGTTCCATCGAAAAGTCGCTCTTTCCTGTTTGTCGGAAGAGACAGTCCCGAGAAAGGACTGGGCCTACTGCTGGAGGCTTGGGCGATCTTCCGTTCGTCATATCCGGACTTTGAGCTCCTGCTCGCGGGTGTCGACAGTAGGAAGCCGTTGCCAAGCGGCGTTCGAGGGCTTGGTGTCGTCTCGCACGAGATCGTGTCTCAGCTCATGAACGCGGCCCGTTCCCTGGTCTTCCCAAGCCTCTGCTTTGAGAATCAGCCTCTCGTGGTGATCGAGGCCTTCGCCGCGGGTCTTCCCGTCATCACTCTTGCTGGGAACAGCGCTGCTGAGCTGATGGGCTGCCCGGCAGCAGGAATCGTGGTTCCATCGGCAGTTCCTCTCGAGTTTTCTAAGGGACTGGTCAAACTTAGCCTAGACAAGGAGGTCGACGGCATGAGTCGGGAAAGCAGCAGGATCTATGCCTCGTGTCACACTCCGGAAGCGAAGATTCTTGAGATGGAGAGGATCTATCAAGGTGCCGTTGACGGAGGGGCCGCCTGAGGTGCATGCGTGTGCGAGGGTTCTCGAGCTGCGACCACTTCTTCTGGTCCGACCTCCGCTTCCAGGATGGGGTATCCAAGAGGCGCCCATAAGGCTCTTCGCGGTGAAAGGTGATTGATCTTGGTGGGCGTGTCGTAGCGGGCCCACCCTTCGCGGCCTCCTGTGGTTTGTGTCGAATCACCCAGCCCCGGAGGGCCGCGAGCATGGAGCAAGCAACGTGGTTGCTGTACGACCTGGAGGGATTCAAGGTCGCCAAGGTCACCGTCAACCCGTTGGGGATCCGGGTGCTGGTCCTGGAGTGCGTGCAGGCGCAGGGCTGCCCGGACTGCGGCCGGGAGCATGCCCTTCAGGCGGTTGTCCTCTCCGCAGATCGGCAACGCTCCGACGGAAAATCGCGCATCTTGCGAACGGCCTCGACCAAGGTCTCGTTCTCACCGACGCACTCAGCGCCGCCGGTCATGATGTCCCGCGCTGTCGCCATGATGCCCTCCTATGGGCCGAGCCCGGGCAGGATGTCCGGGCCACTGTCACCGGTACGGTCACCGTGCTCCCCCTCCTCCAGCGGCGCAGTAGCTCACGCCGAGCGCCGGGAGAAGCCCAGATCGTCGCTCTTGCGACCACACGGAACCGGCCACCGACGGTGACCACTTCGGCGCAGCTACACCCGCCTGGCTTGCGACGTGGTCCCTCCAAAGAGCGCCAGAACGGTCGGATTGCTGACACCGACGCGGTCAAGGTTCCCGGTCGGGGCAGCGACGTTTCTGCCCCGCCGCGGGCGATCCCATGGCGCAGGTCTGGCGGCCGCCTAGCCACGGCCGCCAATGAGTTGCCTCCGGGTCAACGTGTCTCGCGTCGCAGTGGGTGCTCCTCAGACACGTCAACCAGGACGATGCGCACGCCGTCCGGATCCTCGATCCACATCTCGATCAGGCCGCACGGCTCGCGTCTGGTCGGCTGCAGGATCCCGAACCCGAGAGATCCGAGCCACTCGTGTTTTTGGCGACGTGGCGGACCTGTAGCCACAACGACCCGCTTGAGGCACCCTCCCTTTCACGACCTCGAAGACCTCGTGGAAACCGCCGGTCAGGGAGAACACCACCGCATGATCGCAGGGTCCCGAACTCCCGCTACACCGCCAGCCCGAGGAGGTCCCGGTAGAACCGGCGCGAGCGGGCCAGGTCGGACGGCCGAAGCAGGACGCGGCCGCCGAGGACCTCCACGGCCGCGATCATCCTCGACGGCAACAGTCGGAGCCGGGTCCGTCACCCTAACGACGTAACCGATGGCTTGGAGATGCGGGCAGGGCTCCTGAATCGGGCTTGCAGCGATAACCTGCCAGCCCGGAGACACCGCCGGGTCACCGCCTGCCGAGGAACGCTTCCCCCGTTCGAAGAGCCCCTTTACGTCGAGAACGTGCGCAAGCCCTGGTCGCACCGCATGCGCCGAGCGCTGGCAGCCGACACAGCAGCATGGGCCAAGGCCGGACGACTCACCAGCAATATCCGGCTCTTCATACCTGTGGTGGGGGCGGGCGATGAGTGAGAGCGGTAGAGGGGTCGAGGCCCCGGAGGATCGGAAGCGACCAAGCAAACCGCTCCTGCGAGGACCTCGACCGTGGCCGACTCTATGGCCGGGTGCCCTACCGCGTGCCCGGG
>JAABUM010007240.1_pt1 | contig 10331 bp, 15 predicted proteins | sample 5559161 | NCBI WGS metagenome assembly JAABUM01 (sample SAMN10711868, study PRJNA513369) | rock metagenome | isolation source: Antarctica rocks | place: Antarctica: Victoria Land, Siegfried Peak nord | reverse complement strand
GAAATCTCGATTGGAAGAGGTCGTCAGACCCGCTACTTCGCGCCAAAGTGGGTCTGACGACCTCTTCCAATCAAAAAGCGCTGAGAAAAAGCCATTGAACGCCATTCAAGTCACTAACACCCTCTATATAAAAACCATTGGATTGGCCTGTTCAACATCCGTTTGGTGTCATTGCGGTAACTTCCTCTTCCTCTTGTTGATCTTTCATCATCTCGAAGTAGCCGATGCGCTCCAACAAGCGGCGGGTCGCTCCGGGATCCTGCTTCCTCTTTTCGCTGAACCCATCGGTGTAGGCGAACAGCCGTTCCAGTTCTTCGCGCTCACCGGAGTTGAGAAGGATGTTGCCCAAGTTCGGGCGAGTCATGTCGTTTGGCTCCTTGAGAGATGAAAGTTAATTTTCGCAAATCAAGCGTTCTTTTCACAGCCCCAAGGTCGCTTCATCTCTTTCTTTACCCACTACTTCTGCGCGTGCCATTTCAAGAACTCAAAGGGCGACAGGATGCGAAAGCGAAACAGCTTTTTGTGGTGGGGCGCGATGTCGAGCAAGTCGCGGTCGTTCGTGATGAGGAACTTCGCCCGTCCCGCTCTGGCGGCGGCCAGAACGTGGTTGTCATCCGGGTCGCGCCCGCCCAGCACTTCTTGTGGTGGACGCGGCCCCGGCGTTACGAGGGTAACGGTCGCTCTGGTGCGAAGGCGTTGCTCGAACTTGTCCACGAACTCGCTTTTGGCCCCTAAACGTTCGAGTAGCTCCAGGTATTCTTCCAGCACTTCCTCGGAAAGAATCATTTGGAGTTCGCGCTCGTCACGCCACATCCGCCAGACGCGGGCATTAGCCGAGTTTTTGGTGCGCGAGAGAAAGTAGCCCACCAGAACGTTGGTGTCGAAGACAACGCGAATGCGCTCTTTGAAGGGCGGCATCCTTAACGGCCCGCTTTAGCGGCGCGATGCTCACGCACGAGTTGCACGGCATCAGATTCCTTCAGGCCGCTTGTCTGCGCCTGAGCCGCGACCTGGACATCCTCATCAGCATCTTTCCACGACTCCAGGCACTCGTTCATGTAGTTCAACAACAGGCGACGCGGATCGCGGCGACGCCGCTTGGCCTCGGCCTCAAAAAGCGGCCACGCCGAAAAATTGGTGGGTTCGATAGCTTTCATATTGTGAGTTTGCTCTTTTTACAGCCCTAAGATCGCTTCATCTATTTCTTCTTCTCGAAACGACAGGTAACTCACCGTCGAGTTGATGTTTTTGTGACCGAGCGCCCTTTGCGTTTTGATCAGGTCGTGCCCCAGGCGGTCGTAAATCTTGTCGGCGAAGGTCTTTCGCATCGAGTGTGTGCCGAGCTTGCCCGACAACTCCGCCGCGTCGCACGCCTTCGACAAAATTCGGTAAGCCTGCACCCGCGAGATCGCGGCATTTGGCCCGGTGCGCGATTGAAAGACGAAGCACTCTGTCGTCATGTAGCCCAACTCGTAAAGCTGCACCATCCACATCGCCAGAGCTTCGCGCGCTTCGGGATGAATTAAGACTGTGCGCCCCTCGACCTTCTTCTTCATGTTCTTACGCGCGACCGACACGCGCTCGGCGATACCGCCGCGCGTCACGAGGTCACAGCGCCGAAGCGAGAGCAGTTCGGAAATGCGAAAGCCCGACCGCACGCCCAAGAGGAAGAGCGCCCGGTCGCGCAGAGCGTAGGGGCCAGAAAAATTTTCCAGGACAAGAGCGACTTCAGGGTCAGAAAAGGGGCGGCAGCCTTTCATAGATTTTTAAAACGTTACCTTCATGGCATCATCTACCGCCTTGGCCGCATTTTATTGATGGCGAGTCTACAGGAGTTGACTTTTGTCACATCCGGGCGTGTGGGTAACAATTGAAAAGAATGTTACCTTCATCTCCATCCAGAGGAGGCGAAAAATTATGATGGCCCTCACCCACGTTGCTGTCGGAACTCTGGGTTATGCGGGACTGGCCGCGCTTTTTGGCGGCGAAACCTCTGGCCCTGCCTTGGGCGCTGCGGCCCTCGGTTCTCTGTTGCCCGACGTGGACACGCCTTCGAGCCGCGCCGGGTTTTGCGTGTATCCCCTCGCGTTGTGGTTAGAACGTAGGTTCGGGCATCGAACGGTCACGCACTCGATCACGGGCATCGGGGTTTGTGCGTTGCTGTTTTCACCGCTCCTGTTTTTCGGCTGGGGCCACGTTCTTTTCATGGCGTTGATGTGTGGCTTTGCCTTTCATCTGGCAGGCGACGCTTGCACGAAGGCGGGCATCCCACTCATGTGGCCGAGGCGCGAGCGGTGGGTCTTTCCCAGCGATGCGAAGTTCCGCCTCAAGACCGGTTCGACCGCCGAGTGGATCGTGCTGGGCGTGGTGATGATGGTGGCGGCGATGGTGATGCCCGTCGCCCGCATGGGGCCGCGCCGGTGGCTTCATGTCGTGCGCGGCGACATCGGTTCGGCTGTGCGAGACCAGCAGGACTTCGCGGGCCGCTTTGCCACCGAAGCTGAAGTTGAAGGCTATGACGTTCTCACGCACAAGCTCGTGACCGGGCGCTTTCCGGTAGCCGGCCTGCAAAGCGATGACGGCTTGATGATCCAGCGCGAGGGCGCGCTGTGGATGGTGTCGAAGAGTGCAACGAGTGCCGATCCGTTTCGCATCGAGCCGCGCCATGTGCGGGTTTACGCAGTGCGACCTCTGGAAACGCGGCAGGAAACACTGCTCGCCTCGAACATCACGCTGTCCGCGTTGGCGGATCGCATCGTGTCGCCGGTCAATGCGATGCCGCCTCCCTGGGAGCGACCGGCGCACGAAGACTTCAGCGTGCCTGACATCCGCGTGTCGGGTGTGGCGCACTGCTTCCCGTTTCCCAAAGGCACCGACGCGCCGCGCGATCAGCCAAACAAACCCGGCATCAAGCGCGTGGAGTTTTCGAGCGGCGACCTGCTAACTTTGCGCGACGCGAGCGTGTTCGACTTGCGCTCCTGTGGCGGCGTGACGATCCACTCGGCGCAACTGTCGCTCACCCTCCCGAAGAAGATGCCGCTCCCGAAGCTGCTCTTCGAGGGGCAAACGCGCATGATCGAGGTGCTGCACCTGGCGCGTCACGCCGACCTAAAGGCGCAGGTCGGGCAAGTGGTGTGGAAGGATCAGGCGTTGGGGCAACCCTTCGCGCAGGCACTCAAGCACCAGCCAACGCCGGAAGAACTTCTTCAGGAAGCTGCTGCTAAAGCGGCTCAAAGGAAACTGGCGGGCTTGGAGGCCGAAGAAGGTGCGATGCGACACAGCGAGTTGTGGAGCCAGTTCGCGCCCTCATTCGCGCAACGTCGGGTCGCTTTGAAGAAGCAGGCGGGCTTCCGTATTCCCCAACTCAAAGCCCTTTCTGCGCTATCTGCGGTGAAGGCCCCCTTTTCGGCTGTCGTCGAAAGCATCGAGTGGGAGGCGCCCACCGTTCCAACGCTTCCGGGCGAAAAGCCCGAACACACGGCCCATGTTGTTCTCGCGGAGGTCGCCACAAGATGAGGAGCAACAAGAACAAGAAGAACAGCAGCGCATGGACAGTGGCGCAGGCCGCGCGTGTCTGGGGTATGAGCGAGGGCACGCTCCGGCGCCGCGTGCGAAGCGGGCACATCCAAGCGTCGGCTCAACCCGGTGGCGTGCTACTCATCGAAGCGGCGACTGTTCACGCGCTCCTGGCTGCTCGTTGGTGTTGCCGTCAAGACGGTGGGCGTAGCGCGCGAAAGGGGACGCGCCGATGACGCCGATTATGTCTCCACCGCGAAAGATCACCATCTTTCGTGGGCATAATTGTTGGCTGGCGAACATCCCGGACTGGAACGCTCAGGAGGTGCCGCTTCCCTTTCGGGAGTTCGCTTGCGCGTTGCAGGTGAAAGAACATCTGCAACGCCTTCATCCAGAGGCGCGCATCATCTTCGAGGAGGAACCGATTTGAAAGCCTTGCGAGTGGGAGAAGATTTTTATGTGAACGTCGAAAGCGTGGACGTGGTGCAACGCCCCGGCACGCGCCCCGGAATGCGGGAACTCAAGCGGGCCAGAGAAGCCGGGACGCTGCACAACGCCACGCGCGGCAAAGAAGCGCGTTCGGTCGTGACGCTGCGCTCTGGCTGGGTCGTGCTGTCGCCCAGCACGCCCGAAACGCTCGTCTCTCGTTCGCTTATCGTGCCCCCAACAAGGCCGAGCGCGCGTGTTGCGGGCAACGAAGACGAGAACAACTCGGAGGGGCTGAAATGACATCCCGAACACGGCCAATCCGTAACGAGCGGCAGAAGATTGTTCTTCTTCTGCTTCTTTGTCTCCTACCGCCTGGCGTGGCGGCGTTCATCGAGCGCCGAAACGCGCCGCTCGCCCGATACACCGGCGTCGTGCCTCCGGGCGGGAGCGGTTTTGTGCGGCTTCATGCCGGGAGCCAGGGATCTGGCCCCGACCGGTTCTGGAACATTGAGGTAACGGGGGTGCGGCCTCCTCTTCATATGCACGCCCAAGCGCCGGACGGCTGGCGCGTGGAGTTCGTCGAAGAACTGCCCCCGCACAATGGCGCTCCGTCTCTGGGAGTGAAGGTGACGGCGCCACACCACGCGCGCCAGACAGTAGGAGCCGATGCTTTCGTGTCATTGCGCCACGACCGCGACGGGGCGCCCTTGCTTTACACCAGCTCGTTTCGAGTCATCCCTTGCTCATGTCCAACTCCTCACGCCTGACCGTCGCTCAGGCCGCGCGCGCGCTGGGCATGAGCGAACGAACGCTGCGCCGCCGCGTGTCGGGTGGGAAGATCGAAGCCGTGAAGGACACGACGCCCGGAACCGGCACGGCGTGGTTCATCGAACAGGCGACGATAGACGCGCTCATGGCAGCGCCTCTCAAGGAAGTTGCTCCTCGAGAAGAACAAAAAGATGAAGTTGCACTCGCACGGTGCGCGCCAGAGAGTGCCGGGATCGCCCGACTGCGCGACGATGTGCAGCAAATCAAAGCCTTTTTGCTCGGCCAGGTGATAGCCGAAGGAGGCGCCGAACTGCCGCCGAATCTGGGAATCGTCATCGGCCAGGCGATGCGCGAAACGCTCGTGCCTTTAGTCGAGCGCATCGAAGAGCAAAGCGCCGAAAACGCGCTCCTCAAACAACAACTGGCACAGGCGCAACTTGAGCTTTCCGCTCAAGTTGCGCGCGAACAGGAGCGACAAAACGCCTCAGCACGGGGTTTGTGGTGGCCGTTCTCGAAGCGGCGCCGGTAGAAGAACAGAAACAAGAACAATGGCAACCTCTGTTTTCGTGGGCCGCTCGCGGCTTCTGGACAAAGCCCGTCAAGCCGTAGATGGCGGGCTTCATGTGCATCTGTGCGGTGAAGCGGGCACGGGCAAAACCACGCTCGCGCGCCGCGTCACGTCCGGTGCCGTGTTCGTGGAACATCCGGCGCCGCCTTCGGATGTGCTGGCTACCCTGCTGCTTCATGCCTACGCGAGCGGCTGGTGGACGCCGCCCCCGGCCTCATCACGCTCCTCGTCTTCTGACCCGGATGATGATGATTTAGATGAAGCGGCTCTGGTCAAAATCATCCGCAAGATGGGTCAGAAACCGGCAACCGAAGCGGCGGTCGCGGCCTTTCGCGTCGCCACGCCTAAAGCCGTAATCGTGTTCGACAACTTCGATGCGGCGCCCGCCGGAGTGGTGCGTTTGGTGCGCGCGCTGGCTGACACAGCGACCATCATCGTTGTTTCGAGCGAGACGCCCAAAGCACACCAAAAACCGTTTCTCTTTGGTTGCACGCGCATCGAAGTGAAGCGCCTCACGTCGCGTGAAACGCAGGAGTTAGTCGAGCGCCTCGTCGAGCCGCATCCTGTGCGTGCCAACGAGAAAGCGCGCCTGGTGCGGCATCTGGTGGAAGAGTCACAAGGTCTGCCCGCCGTCGTTCACGAACTCATCAAACGCGCCAAGGCCAGGGGTGATCTGTCGCTCGCCTCGCTGCGGCGGGAGCAGGACATCAACGGGTACAAAACGGTGGACATGACGCCGGGCTTCGCGTTGCTTCTGGCGCTGTTGATGATGGCGCGCGGCTTCTCTCGTGGCTGGGGCGACGCGGATTTGCGCGTCGCCTTCGCCGGGTTCGGCGGGTTGATGATGGTGGCGCGCTTCTTCGCTTTTCGTGCGACTGCCTCGCGCCGTCGCTGACCGGCCAACGTCCGGCCAAACCACTTCCGTCCGCATATACGAACAAATAATGCACTATGGCCGCAATGTCGGGCTAAAATGCGGCGAAAGCGCCCGAAAACCGCGTGTTTGCGCGCGAATGGACTTCCAAATGAACCCAAAACCCTTCTATAGCTTTTTCTCGCTCGCGTTTTTCTTGCTGGCCCCCACCCCTTTGGCTTTGTTCAGTTCAGGAGGGGGTGCCGCCTTCGCGCAATCGGCGGGTGCGGCCACGTCCAAAGCGGCGGCCACAACGTTCGGCCACATCCGGCGCCTCTCGCTCGAAGAAGTGCGCGCTCTCGCGCTCGAACGCGCGCCCGCCATTGCCCAGGCCAAAGCGAAAATCGAAGCGGCCAAAGCCGAAGAGCGCGAGTTGAAGAAGAGGATCGTGCCGAACTTTGGCGGTGGCATTGACCCGTTCTCCGGACAGGTGCGCTACTACATGAACCTCGACTTCCAGCGCCTCTTCCAACTCAACAAGGCCGAGCGCCAGAAGGCCCACCGCGCCGTTGAAGCCGAGCAGCAAGGCCAGACGCAAGCGCAATACGCGGCCATCGCCTCTATCACATCGGCGTGGTTTGGTTTGAAGCGCGCTGAAGCGGGGCACGCCACTGCACGGCGCAACCTCATTACCGCTAAAGCGATCTTCGTCTCAGCCGACGCGCGCTTTCGCGCGGGAACGGGCGAACTCGGTTCGGTGCTTTCAGCCCTCAACGGCAAAGCATCGGGCGAGGATGCCGTCACCTCAACGCGCCAAAGCCTGCTACTGGCGTGCCTCACGCTCGCGCAGGCGTGCGGCTACTCCACAGCCGAGGAGATGGAGGGCGCTTTAGGTGTGACCACATCGAGCGCGACAGCGCCCCGCTTTGGTTTGCTTTCCGGTAGCGAGATGATGCCGGATGTCATAGAAGAAGAGGACGAACAAGAAGAACCCGCGCCCCTTGCTCAAGATGGCGAGTGGCAATCCGGCGCGAACTCGACAGCCACGCCTGAAGACGCGCCAGCGACCGGTGACGAAGGCGACGAGTTCACGCTCTTCTAAGGCCAGCTTCTTCTTTGTGATGTTCTTCTACTTGGCGGGGAGCTGGCGGCGCCGTTGTAGTGTGAGATGGTGTCGGAGAGCGGGAGGGGATGCTCGAAGCGCAGAAGGAGCGGAGCGCGGCTCGGTCGCTCAATCCCGCTTTTTGACGTCCGCTCCCTCTGCGCTTCGAGCATCCCCTCCCGCTCTCCGACACCATCTCACACTGCAACGCCACCTTGGGTTTCAAGAAAGGGACAACGACGCGAACCCGACTTGAACACAAGGCGCGGCTCTTGTTGCGACCGGCGCGCGCCCACTTCCACCCACCCGCCACGCTGCGGGCGCGCACCTGTTTGGCGGGCACAAGCACAACTTGGTCGGTGCTGCTCTGCTTCATCGGACTGACGGAAGGCGGCTTCGTCCCGCGCGGAGCGCGTTCCAGCCCGCCTTCCTCTTTCGCGGGCGGCCTTGGCCCCGCTACGCGGCTGCCGCCTCGCCCTCTCCGGCTCCGATTACAACTCGGTCGTGACTGCGGCGTGGCGGCGCCAGCCCGTGCGCTCGCCCGGCGCTCGTTCCTCGCTGTTTCCGGGCGGCGCGCGGGCACCCAGGCGCCCGCTGTGCCTGGGGTTGGCGGCTGCGGTCGCAAGCGTCCTCGCCGCGCGGCGTGCGGGGCCGTGCGCGCAGTTGGGCTGAGCGCGTGTCGCGCCCGTCGCGGGGCGCAAGCGCCTTTGCGCGCCGTTCACGCCCCCCGCTCGGCGCAAGCGCCGCCAGCCCAGCGCGGCCCCTCGGCGGCTGTGCGCGCAAGCGTGCTCGCCGCCCGGCGCGGCCTGATGGCCGGTCGGTCGTCGCGGGCCTTGATTCGCAAGCGAAAGGCCCCGCGCCGCCCGTCCGTCCGGGCCGGGGGTTGGGGTCGGGTTGCTGCTCATGGTGCCTTCGCTCTTGCCTTCTTCTGTCGTTGCTGCTTTGTCGTCTTCGCCCGTCGTCGGGTTTTCCGGTTCGCGCTCCGTTGCGCCCGCTTCCCTGTCGGCGTGCTTGTCGGTTCTGGCTTCTTCTGCTTTCTCTTCTTCCGTGTTCGTCGGTTGCGCGTCCGGCGTGGATGCGGCTGTTCGCGCTGCCATCGCTCCGTCGCGGTTGCGCGTGTTTGCCGTCGCGTCGTTTGCCGGGCCGCGCGGCGTTTCGCGCGGCACTTTCGCCGCCCGTTCCGTCGCGTTCGTGCGCGCGGTTGCGGCGTCCGGCGCGCCGCTCTTCTCGTTTCCGTCGGGCGCGTGCCCCGTTGGTGTCGCGCCTTCTTCCTCTTCTTGTTTCTGTGGCGCGGGTTCCGGCTCTTGGGCCTCGCTTGCTTTTGCGGCGGGTTGCGGCGTGCCGTGTTTCGTCGCGCTCCCGTCCGGTCTGGCGGTTCCGTCCGGCTGGGGCTTTTCGTCGCTGGGCGCCTTTGGCGGTTCGGCCTGGTTTGGGTTTTCGCCGCCCGTTTCGCTTTCCCTGTTCTGATCGTCGCGCCCAGTTCGGCGGCGTGGGCGCGGCGCCTGCGGCGCCGCACCGCGCCCGCTTTACAGCAGAAAACACGACTAAAACTTCTAACTTTGTGGGAACTGAAAGAGCCTTTTTTCGTCTGTAAAAGGGCGGGCGCACAAGGGCGCCCGCCTCATCTACCAGATGAATTTCCAAGCACATGAGGATTTCGAGGACGAAGGTTTGGCCGCCTTCATCGAATCCGCGTCCGACGACCACATCGAGTTTTTCGATGCCGTCGAAGAGGACGAAATCACCGTTTCACGGCCCATGATCCTGCGCTTTGCTGCCGAAGATGCCGACCAGTTGGTTGTCAAAATCGCGCAAATGCGCCACTCCGCGCGCCTGTTCGCTGACGAAGCGCGCGCGGCTCTTTCTCCCCAGCTTTGCGGCCTCGCGCCCAAAGCGTCCGACCAACTGCGCGCCCGTCTTGTGGCCGCGCTCGATGCGTGCGACGTGTCGTTTAACCTCGCTGTGGCGCTTGAAAAAGCGGCGGTTTATGCGGTGCGCGAAGGCGTTGCGCCCGTTGAAGCTGGCGACGATAACCCCGACGAAGCCGAACTGGAAGCCAATCCGCCCGCAGTTGAAACCAAGTTCAAAATGTCGGCGGCGTGCCGCACGCTCCAGCGCCAGTTCTTCGCTAAAGCCGCTTTTCGCGGTTTGGTGACGCGGAAAGAAGTGCGCCCCGCGCGTCTGGCGGCTGTAGCCGCGTTCGTCGGGCACCCGCTCGATTCGCTGACGCAACTCATACAGGAAGAATGGAATTCGTGCGTGTATGCGGTTGAAGACGGGAGGATTCAGTGGTGAGAATCAGGGGCGGGCGCCGAAAAGTGCCCGCCCCGCTCCCACCAAATCATCATGCAAACCGAACTCAAACCGCGCGAGCAGTGGGACGAGGACGAGCAACACGACGGGCGCCCCAAAACCGCAGAAATCGACGTTCTGGTTTTTGCGCCGGGAATGCGTCCCGCGCTCATCACGATGCCGAACAGCCTGAGCGCCATGCAAGCGGTTGTCGGCGGGACGATCACTTGCTTTCAGACCGGAGTTGAGGGCACGATTGGCGTTTGTCACGACGAGGGCATTTTGTTGGGCTTCCAGCCGTGCCGTTATGTCGAAGCGACGGGCGCGCTCATCTTCGGGCCGTTCTTCATTGCAGGCGATGGCGTCAATATGCACAGCTTGCGACCGGAAGAAATCGCGGAAACGATGCGCGTGTTCGGGCCACCGCTCACGATGGCGCAGGTGTTCCGCGCGATGGAGCGCGAGCGCGAAACGATGCGCGAAATCGAGCAATGGAATCAAGAATGGGAGCGTGGCGAAAGCTGATTTTCCACGCGGCGCCCGCTTTCGTGGGCGCCGCGCTTCTTCCTGTTCCTGTTCTTCTTCCACGAGCGCGACGACACGAACGGGCGCAGGACTTCGGGCCGTTCTTTGGCGGGCACGACTACGGGGCGCGCGCCACCCGCCCACCCAACCCATCTGCCCGCCGCGCGCGCTTCGGAACTGTTTTGCTTGCAGGGGGCCGTGCTCGCGGGGGACAAGCCCCCGCTCCGCGCGGCCCCGGCGGGCGCCCACTGCGCGAACTGATACTTGGCGGACACGGT
>JAABUM010007239.1_pt1 | contig 10337 bp, 11 predicted proteins | sample 5559161 | NCBI WGS metagenome assembly JAABUM01 (sample SAMN10711868, study PRJNA513369) | rock metagenome | isolation source: Antarctica rocks | place: Antarctica: Victoria Land, Siegfried Peak nord | reverse complement strand
CCCCCAGGCAGGCCAGGCGTCAAGCTCGTTGTAGACGTCAGCGGGTGCGGTTGGTGTTTCGTGCGTGCGGTGGGTGGGTGTCGAGTGCGCGGGTGACGGTGGCGCCGAGCTGGTGCCAGCTGGCCTGGGCGTGATCCAGAGCCTGGTGCTGGAGCAGCCCACCGATGTGGTCCAGGTCGATCCCGGCGGCAGCGACTCCGGCGAGTTGCGCCCGGGCGCTGTCGTAGCTGACCCGGATCGGGGTGTGCGGCACGGCCCCGTGGTCGGCAAACGCCTGCAATGTGCGGCCGGTCATGCAGTGCACTGACCCGGTAGCCACAAGCCGGCTGACGTACATGGTGTCGGGGTAGGCGGGGTCCTGCACGTCAGTTGCCGCCCATAGCGGCCGCTGGGGGCGGCCGCCGACGGCGGCGAGGTGCTGCCAGCGGTCGCTGGTGATGACCTGCTCGTGGAGTTCGTAGGCGAGTTGGGCGTTCGCGATGGCTGCCTTGCCCTTCAGGACGAGCGCGCCGGGATTGTCGAGGGCGGTGAGTTGCGCATCGACTTCAGTGTCGACGTGGGCGATCAGCAACGACGCGACGGCGTGGATGCGGTCCAGGTCACGGCCGGCTGTGAGGGCCTGCTCCAGGCCGGTGAGGTAGGCATCCTGGACGTCGCGGTAGCGCTGCAACGAGCAGATGAGACTCGCGTTGACGCTGATGCCCGCGGCGACCGCTGCGGTGATCGCCTGCAAGCCCTGCTCGGTGGCGGCGATGGTCACCAGCAGGTTCGGTCGGTTCACCGCGGCCCACAGCTCTCGTGCCTGGGACAGTGTCGCGGCGCTGTCACCGGCCAGCCGCGGGTCGGCCTGGATCGAGACCTGCCCGTCCAGGGCGTCGGTGCTGTCGTATACCTCGCGCAGCAGGTCGCACGCGTTGCGCACGTCTGTGGCGGTCAGCGCGAGTACCGCGGCGTCCAGCCCGGCGCGGTCCGCGGCGAGCTGTTGGAGCTCAGCGCCGTACCAGTCACCATCCGCCAGCGCCGCCGCGAAGATCGTCGGGTTGGTGGTGACGCCCACGACCCGTCGGTCCCGGATCAGTGCCTGCAGCCGACCGCCGGCCAGCAACTCCCGGGACAATCCGTCCAGCCACACTGACACCCCCTGCGCGGACAGTTCGGTCAGCGGGGCCGGGCGCCCCGCCGATTCGGTCCTGGGTGTTGCGGTGCCGTCAGAGCCGGCGCTGGCGTGCGGGGTAGCGGTCATGTCGCCTCTGGCTGCTGGAGTGGGTGATGTCCGGCGTCAGGCGCTCTGGCGGGGCACCTGAGCGGGCGCAAGCCGGTGTGGGCTGAGATGGCGCCGGCCCGCAGGACCGGCCCAGGATGGGCCGCCAGGTGATCGTTGGCCCGTCGGGTGCTGGATTCACTGGTCGCGGCCGGTGCCGGGGCCTAGGCGGTCGATGAGGTTGTGCAGCGAGTCTTGGAACTCGCGCTCGAAATGGAACTCGGCCAGCAGGGGGGCGAGCTGCAGCAGCGTGGGGTAGTGCTGGACGGCGTCGCCCTGACCGGTGTCGGACTCGGGTTCATCGACCGGTCCGACGTCCACGCCGAGGGCGCTGACCTCCAGCAGCAGGTGCCCGAGCAGGAAGCTGGAGAACGCCCGGTAGGCGTAGACGGCGTCGAGCTCGCTGAAACCTTGCGACATCAGGCCAGTCAGCAAGGAGTCGACCCAACGCAGCGACCGCAGGGGCGGCCGCACCCACGGGGCGCTCGGCGGCCGGGTCGCCACCAGCGGGAACACCTGCGGGTGGCGCAGCGCCATGGCGCGGACGCCGTGCGCGAACCGCACCAGGTACTCCTGCCAGCTGCGTTCAGGCAGCCGCTGCACCTCCGGGTCGTCGTAGAGCTCATCCACGACGAAGTCCACCACCCCGTCGAGCAGGTCTTCCCGGCTGGGGACGTAGCGGTACACCGCCATCGCCTCTACCCCGAGCTGGCGCCCCAGCGCCCGCATCGACAGTTCCTGCAACCCGTGGACGTCGATGAACAACACCGCCGTAGCGATCACCCTGGCCCGGTTCAGCGGTTGGCGCACCGCACGACGCGGCGCGGCGTTCGCAGCCATGCCAACCCTTCCGCAGCCGAAGTTCCGCCGGCCACGCTCACCCACACCGTACGCCGGTGTTCCACGCCGATCTTTCGCCCTCTCGCCGAGACCACCCGGCCAGAGGTTACAGCGTAAACAGCCCGGGTATCCACCCGCTGCCCAGCCCTCCTATCCCGCCCCGTCCGCGCTAGCCCGCCACGACCCCCCTACCAAGGACTCGATCATGTCCCGACCGCTTGCCGCCGTGGACTTCGGCGGTGCCGTCACTGACGGTTTCCGTACGTTCGCGACGTTCATCCCCAAGCTGATCGGCTTCCTGCTGATTCTGATCATCGGCTACTTCATCGCGAAGTTCATCGCGAAGCTGGTCGACAAGCTGCTGCAGAAGGCCGGCTTCGACCGGGCGGTGGAGCGCGGCGGCATCAAAAAGGCGCTGGCCAAGAGCGACTACGACGCCAGCGACATCGTCGCCAAGATCGTGTTCTTCGCCATCTTCATCCCGGTGCTGTCGGCCGCCGTCGGCCAGCTCGGGATCGCCGCGCTGGAGGCGCCGCTGGCCGCCTTCATCCTGCTGATCCCGAAGATCCTTGTCGCCATCGTGCTGGTGGTCATCGGCGCGGCTATCGCCGGTGCGCTCAAGAAGCTCATCACCGATTCCCTCGGTGGCTTGTCCTACGGCAGCGCCCTCGGTACAGCGGCGTCCGCGCTGGTGCTGGTGCTGTTCGTCAAGGCGGCGCTCGATGAGGTCGGCATCGCCACGAACGTGACCAGCGCCGTGCTGTACACGGTGCTCGCGACGATCGCTGGGGTGACCATCGTCGGCGTGGGCGGCGGTCTGATCCGTCCGATGCAGTCCCGTTGGGAGCAGAACCTGTCCAAGGCCTCGCAGGAGAGCGACCGGGTCAAGCAGCAGGTCCAGAACAGCAAGCAGCAGGGCGGCCAGCAGCAGCAGGCCTACGACCAGAACCAGGCCGCGTCGGTGCGGACCACCCCCAGCCAACGCTGATCGCGCCGCTGTCCACCGCTGGCCACCACCTGCCTGGTGGTGCCGCGGCAGCACCACCCGGCGCTCGTTCCGCCAACAGCTGCGTCGGCGCTGGACCAGCGAAGCCCTCTTTCTAAAGGACCGTCATGCCTGAACCGACCCGAACCCCGAACCCGGCCACCGCCACCCGGCCGGAACGCAGCAGCGAACGCGTCGCCCATAAAAAGACGCCGCTGGCCTGGCTCCCCCTGGCTTTGCTGGCGCTGCTGGTGGGGTTGGCGCTGCTGATCTACCTGCTGGTGCGCGGGGCCAGCGGCAGTGATAACACCGCCAAGGCCGGGGCGGTCCCGGCATCGCCGCCCACGGCGCCCACGGCGCCCACGGCGCCGACCGCGCCCACCGCGCCCTCCGCGCCCGCTGCGGGTCCCGGCGCCGGCAGCGCCGGCGCCGAAACCCCCGGTGGCGGTGCCGGCGGGGCGGCCGCCGCCGGCGGCGCCGGAGCACCGATCAACACATCCGGTGCTTTGGTCGGCGGTGCCGGGCTCGCCCCGGCCGCCGCAACCAACATTGCCGGCAGCGGCGGCGGGGCGAAGGTGGCCGCGGCCGCCCCGGGCACCGCCGGCACGGTGCTGTTCGGTGAGGGCAAGGCCGGCATCGACGCCGACGGCCGCCAAGTGGTGACCACCGCCGCCAAGAACCTCACCGCCGGCGGCGCGAAGAACGTCCAGGTCATCGGCTACACCGACATGGTCGCTGGGACCCCGGTCAACGGGCCGCTGTCCCAGCAACGCGCCCAAGCCGTCGCCGCCGAACTCAAGGCGCTGCTACCCGCCGGCACCACCATCACCACCAGCGCCAAGGGCGAGGCCGACCCGGCCGCCAGCAACACCACCGCCGCCGGTCGGCAGCAGAACCGCCGGGTTGCCATCCTCGGCACCAGCTGACCCCAACCAGGAGACGACCGCACCGGCCCCACTGCACTATCCCAACAGATGCAACCCATACGGAAGGCACGACATGATCTCCAGCAACGACCTGGCACAACTGGCCGGCAAGACGATGCACAGTGCCGACGGCAGCAAGATCGGCAAGATTGTTGACGTGTACGAATCCACCCAGGCCGAGGACGGCACTTTCGTGACCGTCTCCACCGGCATGTTCGGCGGCAACGCCAGCTTCGTCCCGCTGGCCCAGGCCAGCATGCAGGGCTCGGACGTGGTGGTGCCCTATGACAAGGCCCTGGTCAAGGACGCCCCCCGGGTGGAGGCCGACCAGGACCTGACCTCGGTGGAGGAGGACCGGCTCTACCGGCATTACAACCTCACCGGCGGCACCACCGTCCCCCCGGCTGAGCCGGCCGGCGCCCCCGGCCGGAACGAAAAGGAAATCGCGATTCCGCGTGGCACCAAGCGCCAGGACAGCGACGGCGACGGGGTGTTCGACGACGTCAAGGACACCGCGGTCGGCCGGGACACCTCCGGGTTAACCACCGACGATGCGATGACCCGTTCGGAGGAGCGGCTGCAGGTCGGGACGCAGCAGGTGGAGACCGGCCGGGCCCGGCTGCGCAAACGGATCGTGACCGAGCAGGTCAGCACTACCGTTCCGGTCACCCGCGACGAGGTCGTGGTGGAACGCGAGCCGATCACCGAGGCGAACATGCCCAAGGCGATGGACGGACCGGCGCTGTCGGAGGAGGAGCACGAGGTCGTGTTGCACGCCGAGCAGCCGGTGGTGGCCAAGGAGACCGTTGCGGTCGAGCGGGTCAAGCTCGGGACGCAGACCGTCACCGAGCAGGCCACCGTCAACGAGACGGTCCGCAAGGAGCAGATCGAGACCGAGGACCCCACCGGCAAGGCCGGCAAGCCACGCCGCTGACCGACCGCACGACCGGTTCGTGCCCGCGCAGGCAGGTCACCCCTGTCTGCGCGGGCACGTGCCCGGCAATAGTCCGCCGGCGGACATGCCGCCGGACAGCTGCCTAGGAGAGCTATGACCATCACCCCGCCGTTTGGTTCCGTTGTCGAGGTCGAATTGCGTGAGCAGCGGCTGCAGGTCGCCACGGTCAGCGTTGCGGTGGAGCGGGTCGTGCTGCGCCGCCGGATCGTCACCGAGGTCCAGCAGGTGCAGGTGACCGTCCGCCGCGAGGAGCTGGAGATCGTCCGCGAACCGCTGTCCGGCCAGCCCACCGGGGCGCCCGGCGGAGCGCCGCCCCCGCTGCTGATCGTGCTCTCCTGCGAAGTGCCGGTGGTACAGCTCCAACGACACCCCTACGAGCAGGTGAGCGTGCAGGTCAGACGCGTCGAAGGCCAGCAGCAGATCAACGAGAGCGTGTCCAGGGAACAGGCAGAGCTCACCACCACCGGCTCCAGCGACGACCCGGGACCGGCCGGGCCGCACCGCTGAGCTGAGCCGACCTGGCCAGAACAACACCGCTAAGGAGCAGCACCGATGACGGCACCGGACGATGGTTCCCAACCAGTCACCGACTCGCCGCACGGCGGCGGCCGGGACGTCACCGCGGCCCGACCGGCCAAGACCAGCGCCGCGGCGGTGTTCGCCCTGGTCTTGGGTCTGGCGGCGCTGTTCTGCGCCCTGACCGCGATCTTGTCACCGGCCGCGGTTGTGTTCGCCGTCCTGGGCCTGATCCTGGCCGTCGCGGGTCTGAAGATGGCCAAGAAGCCGGGGGTGACCGGTAAGGGCGTCGCGATCGGCGGTCTGGTCACGGCGCTGCTCGGCCTCATCCTGGGCGGGGTGGTCATCGGCGGGCTGGCCGTGGTGGTCAATGACAAGACCCAACTCGACCGGATCCAGCACTACATCGACAACGCCCGGGCCAAGCTCCCCAGCACCCAGCAGGTACGCAGCCAACTCCCCGCCAAGTAGCCCGACCCGACCCGATCTGGTCCGCACAGCGCCGCTCCGGCGCGGCGTCCATCACACCCTGCTTGTGTCATTAGGAGGTCCTCATGCCCACCCATCCCGTGATCCGCAGCCTGCACGATCTGGGGTTAGCGGCGTGGACCGGCGGCTCCCTGATGGGAGCGGTCGGCCTGAACGCTGCGGCCTCGAGCCTGGACGACCCGAGGTTGCGGTCCCGGGCCGCGACGGCGGGGTGGAGTCGTTGGGCGCCGGTGAACGCCGCCGCGATCGGCGCGCACCTGGTCGGCGCGACCGGCCTGCTGGTCACCGACTGGCCAAGGGTGCGCTCCCAGCAAGGCGTGGCGCGCAGCAGCGCCATCAAGACAGCCACCACCGGCGTGGGGCTGGGTGTCGCGGTCTGGAGCGGGCTGCTGAACCGGAAGATGGACCAGGCCGGGGCCGTCCCGGTCACCGGCGCGACCCAAGCCGCGCCGGGTACACCCCCGGACGTGGCCCGCACGTTGCGCCAGCTCAAGGTGGTGCAGTGGCTCAACCCGGCGGTCGGCCTCGCCCTGATCGCCCTGGCTGACTGGCAGAGCCAGCAGCAACGCGCCAGCGAGGTGGCCAAGGGCCGAGTGCAGCGACTGCTGCCAGCAAGGCCAGCACCTGCCCCGGTGCTCGCCCTGGCAGCGACCGGCGCCGTGGCTGTGCTAGCAGCCCGGCGCCGCCGCCCCGCCGCGCAACCCGGTCCGGCGCCCCAACCGGCCGAGGTCACGGCCGGCGGCGCTCTTGGTGACACCCCCGACGTGCCGCCGATCGGTGGGAAGCAACGCGGGCAGGGACGAACGCGACCGGGCGCGGTCGGCCGGCGCCGGCTGCGCCGGCGCGCTGTGGTCGTTCCGCCCGCCGCGGCCGTCTCGGTGTCCCACGACGAGGCCATCGTGCAGCACGAGCCGGTCACCGACGCCAACCGCGCCCAGGCGCTGGACGGCCCGGAGCTGACCGAGGCTGTCCACGAGGTCACGCTGCACGCCGACAAGCCGGTCGTGACCAAGCCGACCGGGCCGGTCGAGCGGGTCGAGCCCGGTACCGGGCCAGCCACCGGGCAGCAGCCAGACAACCCGGCTCGCCGAGCTCAGCACCCCGACCCTGGACCGGAGTAGCACAGCCACGCAGCGGTCGGAGCGCAGTGTCCGTGCAAGCTGACCGAGACACCCGCCCGGGAACAGGCCGAGATCATCCAGGTCACCGGACGGTGCGCGCCGCCGGCGGACCTGGCGAGCCGTCTGTAGGAGGGGGATCATGGCCACTGACCGCCGGGCGCGGCAAGGGCGCGACGGCCCGGGCCGGCAGCGGGCTTGCGCCGGCGCGCCTGACTGTGCACAGGGTCGGGAACGGAGGTGGCCGCGGCTGCGCCTGTCGGCGTTGTACCTGACGGGCGTCGGCACGGTCCTGCCGATCCTGGTTGCGCTACCCGGCTGGCCGACGGTCGTGGCGGTGGTCCTGCTGCTCGCGGGGGCGGCAGCCATCGCGGCCGGGATCAAGGCCCGGCGCCGACGCCGGGCCCTGGCCGCCGCCGTGGAACGCGCCGCCCGGGGCCATGTCGAGCAGGCCCTGGTGCTGGTGTGGGAGGACTGGATCTGCGCCGAGGCGGCCCGCGGCCAGCGCCAACTCGAACGCTGGCGGGACACACACCGGCTGTGACCGGGCATTCCCGGGGGCGCTCGACGCCCGGGTCGGGCCCAGGGGTCGCGCTTGCGGCGAAGGCCCGGGCTGAGCGGCGAGCCGGTCGAGCAGCCCTCGGTGAACTCCCGCTCGGCGGCCCCGGCCAGTCGCGCAGCGGGGTGGGTTTCGAACCAGGCAGGTCCTATCGAGCTTCACCCGACACCTTGATGGGAGAGACCGCGATGATGAGAGCGACGCAGAGGTATGAGCAGGTCGTCATCAGTGGGCTGGCGCACGTCGATGCGCCGCAGGCCGTGACCTCGACCGAGATCGAGGACCAGATGGCGACGACGCTGGAGCGGCTCGGGGTGGAGCCAGGGCTGCTCGAGGGCCTGTCCGGGATCCGGGAGCGGCGGGTCTGGGGCGCGGGGACCCTGCCCAGCGAGGTTGCCGCTCAGGCCGGTGAGCTGGCCTTGGCCGACAGCGGAGTCGACCGTCATGACGTGGGCGCGTTGCTGAACACCTCGGTCTGCCGTGACTACCTGGAACCCTCGACCGCCAGCTTGGTGCATGGTCGGATGGAGCTCCCGACGGAGGCCGTCAACTTCGACGTCGGGAACGCCTGCCTGGGCTTTGTCAACGGTATGAACGTGGTGGCGTCGATGATCGAGCACGGCGAGATCGACCACGGCCTGGTCGTGGACGGTGAGACCAGCCGGTTCACCATGGAGGCCACCATCGAGCGGTTGGCCTCCCAGGCGTGTGACGAGGTGATGTTCCGCGAGCAGTTCGCCACGCTGACGCTGGGTTCGGGGGCCGTCGCGATGGTGCTGTCCCGGGCCGACTCGGCCGAGTCCGGCCGGCGCTTCCTGGGCGGGATGAGCCGGGCGAGTACGGCGCACGCGAACCTGTGCACGGGGCACGTGCACGAGATGCGCACCGACACCAAGGGGCTGCTGCTAGCCGGGCTGGAACTTGCTGCGCACACCTGGAAAGAGGCCGTGTCCAGCTTCGACTGGGATCCTCAGGCGGTGGACACCTACGTCGTGCATCAGGTGAGCAAGGTCCACACCCGCGCCGTCTGCGACACCCTCGGACTAGACATCGACCGGTTCCCGTTGATCTACCCGGAGTTCGGCAACATCGGGCCGGCCGGGGTCCCGACCGTACTGTCCCGCTCGGTCCAGGACGGCACGATCTCCAGCGGTGACCGGGTCATGCTCATGGGCGTCGGCAGCGGCATCAACGCGGCCGCCGCCGAGATCATCTGGTGACGGCGCTGGCCGGGTGGCCGTACGCCCAGCACAGCGCCGAGATCAACGGCCACACCATGGCCTACGTCGACGAGCGCGCCGGTCCGCCGGCGCTACTGGTCCACGGCAACCCGACCTGGTCGTTCTACTACCGCTCGCTGCTGGCCGCGCTGGGGCTAGGCGGCGCCGTTGTTGCGGTGACGACCCCGACAACCCCCTCGAGGACCGGTCCCGGGCCCGCGGTCAACTGGGAGAGCACAGGTGAGGGCTGGATGTCCTGCGCAGGCGTGCCCACGGGAGCCGGCAGTCCCAGGCCGAGCGCAACACGCTCGCACAGGCCCGGGTCGATCTCCGCCAGGTTCGTCAGCATCCACTCCTTGACGCTCTGTCCGTAGCACTTGCCGAGCTCGAAGGTGTAGGCGTCGACGATGTGGTCCTGCTCCAAAGGCATCAGACTCAGCCAGAACATGCGGGCCTGGGAGAAGTGGTCGTCGAAGGAGGCCGGTGAGACCCGCAGCTTCTCGCCGGACACCATGGTCGGCACAGTGACGTAGCCGCCTTCGGGCTCGGTCGCGCGCTGCGGCCGGTCACCGTCCAGGGCGTTCAGCAGGTGCGCCGTCACGCCCTGGTGGATCGCCATCTGCCCGAAGCCGTCTCGCAGCGCATCGTCGACGGGGACATGCGGCCGGTTGATCGGGAAGTCCGGGCCACCCAGCCGGGTCAGCTGGGTGTCTTGGTAGGAGAAGGAGCTGAGTGGCCCAATGAGTCTCTGACGCCCCTCCCCGTCCCGAAAAACGGCTCGTGCGTAGTTGGCGCCGTCATAGAGCGCCTTCTGTCCTAGGCTGCCCGCTGACCAGCACCGCGGCCCTGGACAATGTCGGGTTCGCGAGCAGCAGCACGGTGCCTCCAAGAAGATCCGCCAGTCGGCCAGCCACCGCCGACCGGCCTCGATGATGCACGCGAGGAGCCGACCCCGTCACGATCTGCCCGGCCCGAGCACGCAGCAGCGTCGCCGGCCGGGGCCATGGATGCGGCGTTCGGGTGGCCGCCGGAGTCTGAGTTCCGTCAGTGACCTGGAAGCCCGTGGTGTGGTGCGCAAAGCCGGCCACGCAGTCCTGATCATCATTGTGATCTTGATCGTGCTGGGTGTGCTGTTGGGCGTCGGGCTCACCGCGATGTTCCGCCGTCGTCGCTAGCGCTGGCTGGCTCTGGGAGTGCCTTAAGCTCCACAAAGCGCGACCTCGCCGCGGTGGCTTCGATTCCGGCAACTCGATCGGGGTCAAGCTCGCCTCGGGTAGCCGTGACTGGCGAACACCGGTAGCCATCTCTGAGCCCTTCCACCCGTCGCTTCGTTGTGGGACCCTGCGGCGGGCATCCGGGAAGTCTTGCTCAAACGCTGTTACCCAGCCCGGCAATCCGGGCGTGCTGGAGGTATGTAGTGGATCTTCTCCGCACCAAGACCGTCGAGCAGTCCATTGCTGACACCGAG
>JAABUM010007236.1_pt1 | contig 10344 bp, 11 predicted proteins | sample 5559161 | NCBI WGS metagenome assembly JAABUM01 (sample SAMN10711868, study PRJNA513369) | rock metagenome | isolation source: Antarctica rocks | place: Antarctica: Victoria Land, Siegfried Peak nord | reverse complement strand
TGGGGAAGGTGAGAAAATTACGCCTTTCTCTACTTTCAACTGGCCTACTTTTAGGGGAAGCTTACAAAAGCGGTTGGGGTTGGGTTGACGGTGATGGTGGCGCTACCGGAGAAAGTGCCTGAGCAGTTAGCATCCGCTACGGCAGTGACAGTGTAGGTTTTGGTGCTGGATGGGCTGACCGAGACTGTATAAGGCGAAGTAGTGATATTGTTGACAGTGACCGGCGTAGTAGCGTCGGTGTAGGTCAGGGTCCAGGGGCCTGTGCCGGTCAGCGCCACGCTCAGAGGAGAGCTGGCGCCGGCGCAGATGGTAGCCGTGCCACTAATCGTAGCTATTGTTAAGTTATTAAAGATGAGTACATTGGAATTAGGCAGCCCTGTTGCAGCAGGGTTGGACGCCGTTACTCTGATTAAATATCCTGACCCGGAGATATTTGCAGGAATGGTAGCAGAAATGAGAATGTTTGACCCTGCGCCTTGTTGTATTGTACCTATGCTGATGGGTGAGCCGAAGCCAGTGGTATTTGATATTTCAGCCGTAAAAACGTTCCTGCTGCTTTGGGTACCAATTGTAACATAAGAGCCTGTGTAAGCTTCCCCTAAAAGTAGGCCAGTGAAAAGTAGAGGCGGGCGGTATTTTCACCCCCCCCTTTTTTTTACAGCCTTATGAAAAAGAGTCGATTCAGTGAGGCCCAGATAGTGGGCATGTTGCGCCAGCAGGAGCAGGGGCAGACCGTGGCCCAGATTTGCCGCGAACACAGCCTCAGCGAGGCCACGTTCTACGCGTGGAAAAACAAGTTTGGTGGCATGAGCACCAGTGAATTACAGCGTCTCAAGCACCTGGAGGACGAAAACCGCCGCCTCAAACAACTCTACGCCGAGCTGAGTTTGGAAAATCAGATTATCAAGGAGGTATTGCGAAAAAAGTAACCACCCCCACGGCCCGGCGCGCGGTAGCCCACTCCGCCTGCGAGCGGGGGCTGAGCCAGCGCCAGGCCTGTACGCTCGTGGGCCTGGCCCGCGGCAGCTATGCGCCCCCACCCGGTGGGGGCCGTGGGGGACTCCAGCCCACCGACGCCGACCTGGTGAGCCGTTTGCGGGCCCTGGTCAAGCGCCACAGCGGCTGGGGCTTTTGGAAGTATTACTACCGGCTGCGTAAGCTGGGGGTGCTGGTTAATCACAAGCGGCTATGGCGTATCTATCAGGCCCTGAGCTTGCAACTGGGCAAGCGGCGCAAAAAGAAGCGGCTGCCCGAACGCGTCAAACGGCCGCTGGAAGTACCTGCCCGGCCCAATGTCTGCTGGTCGCTCGACTTTATGAGCGATGCCCTGACTGATGGCCGGCGCTTCCGCACCTTAAACGTGGTCGAGGACTGGAACCGGGAAGTGCTCGGCATCGAAGTCGATTTCTCGCTGCCCGCCACGCGGGTGGTGGCCTTGCTCACCAGTCTGGTCAGCCGCTATGGGCCGCCCGGCCGGATTCGGGTGGATAACGGCCCCGAGCTTATCAGCCAGGTGCTGCAGACCTGGTGCCAGGGCCAGCAAATCGAATTGCACTGGATTCAACCCGCCAGTCCAACCCAAAACGCCTATATTGAACGCTTTAACGGCTCGTTTCGCCGTGAACTGCTCAACGCCCACCTCTTTGCCAATCTGCGTCAGGTACGCGAGCAATGCCAGCAGTGGCAGTATGATTACAATCACCTGCGGCCGCATGAGGCCCTTAACTTCTTAACCCCCATCGAGTTTCGTCAAGCTGCCTAACCTCTACTTTTGACTGGCTCACTTACAGGGGGAGCTTACAGGATCCGAAACCCGTGGCGGCAACCAAAGTGCCCGGTAGGCACTGCGGGCGGCTTTTGGGCGCCCTCCTTCCAGTGCGCGGGCCAGCCGGGTAACCTTTGGACCAAACGTTTACCCCAGGCCCACGTCGGGGCGCCCCCGCGTTTGGGGCGCGGTTTTACCTTTCTTGTTTAGTACATTTGGGGCACCGAAAGCTATTTATACGCGGTGTGCGATGTTATTAACGGTATTATTCCCGGGTTTATCATTACTATTCAATCGCCGCCCCGGCCTGGGCGGCGTGTTCCTGGTGCTCCAGCCCACGCTGGTGGGCTGGGTGGTCGGGGCCGTGCTCGCCGGGCGCAACCTGCGCCGCCAGCGGCGGCGGCGGCGGCACAGCGGCGGGCGCGCCCGCGCGTGGTGGGCCGCGCACTTGGTGCGGTAGCGCGCCTGGCCGCCCCGCCCGGCCCCCGCCCGGGGCCGGTTCCTTTCCCCGCCCGCCGCCCGGCCCGTGCCCGGCCCCGCGCGTTCCCTCCCCGCCATGCCCCTTTCCCCGGCGTTGCCCCCGGCAACGGACGAAGCCGCCCTCGTGCTGCGCCTGCGCGCGCGCGACGAAGCCGCCTTCGCGCTCCTCCACCAGCGCTACGCCCCGGCCTGCGGGCCGTGGTCCGGCGCGTGCTGCCCGCCGACGAGGCGCTGGCGGCGGACGTGCTGCCAGAGGCCTGGCTCAAAATCTGGCAGGGCTTCGCCGGCTACGACGCCGGCCGGGGCCGCCTCTACCCCTGGCTGGCGCGCGTGTGCGCCCACCACGCCCTCGACGCCGTGCGCAGCGCCGGGCACCGCTTCCGCCGCGGCGCGCGCGCGCTGGACGGGCCCGCGGCCCAGCGCCTGCCGGCCCCCGTCACCTTTTGCCCCGAGCACCTGGGCCTGCGCGAACTCGCGCAGGGCCTGGTGCCCCGCCAGCGCGCGGTCATCGACCTGCTCTACTTCGGCGGCTACACCCAGGCCGAAACCGCCGCGCGGCTGGGCATTCCGCTGGGCACGGTCAAAACCCGCGCCCAAGCGGCCTTGCGGGTGCTGGCCGCCCGCACCCGCGAGCCCGGGCCCGGGCCACGCGTCCGCCGCCGGCCGGGCGGTGATCCCGATCAGTAAAAGGGGGCTGCTGGACACCGGGCGGCTTGGCCCGCGAAGCCCGCCAGCGCTTGCCTTCCAGGACGATGGCGGCCAGGGGTGTTGGTACCGTCGGCAAGGCGTTCCTGTTTCATAACCCGGAGAGCCCCCTTGCGGGCTGGGCAGCGCCCTTGTTACCGGCGGTGTAGCGCGCCCCTGGTTGCGAAAGGGCTGCGGGAAGCCTTTGCGGGTCAAGCCGCCCGGTTGTTAACAGAACCGCTCCCGCAACATACCTGCTGAACTCTCCAAAAAACGCTCGTTTTTTGGCGGGCAATCGGAGGGGCCCCAACGGCCCGGAAATGCAGATTTCCCGGGCCGTTTTTATAGACCGTTTCTTGGAGGGGGCTGAAGCGCAGACGCGCGTGGCGCAGCCACGCGGCTCACGCAGGCAATGGGCGGTGGGTCTACCCTAGGTCTTTGGTCGCGACACGGGCGTAGCTAGCCCTAGGCATTGCGCGCGACCGGGGGATAATAGCCGTGGCTTCAATTTCCACGAGCAGGTGCGGGTCGATGAGGGCCGCCACTTGCACCAGCGTCGATGCGGGTCGAATCGCCCGAAACACCTCCCCGTGGGCGCGCCCCACCGCCTCCCAGGCCGCGATGTTGGTCACAAAGATGCGGGTGCGCACCACGTCTGCCAGCTCGGCGCCGGCTTGCTGCAACGCCGCGCTGATTTTTTCCAGGATGCGCTTGGTTTGCGTGTATTCGTCGTGCCCGCTGATCGTCTCGCCATCCTGGGCCGTGGTGCCGGCCACCTCGACGAGTTGCCCGACGCGCACGGCGCGGGAATAACCAACCTGGGCCTCCCAGGGGGCCCCCGATGAGATAAGCTGTCGCATGCGTTGCTGCCGTCAGGGTTGCCGCCTATACCAGTAAGGGGCGTAGTATTCCAAAATTACTGGCTTTAACTGAATTTGCCCCCGCCGGCTACCTGGCTCAGAAAGGCGCACGCAAGCCCGAAGGACACTTCGCCTTTCGGAACCCACTTGTTCAGCCAGCACAGACGGCGTGTGTGACAGCTGTTCGCGGCTTATGAGCACGATGCAGCAAGGTGCACCTTCTTGATACCTATTGAGCACTGGCAGCCTGCTACCTTTAGCGCCAAACGTCTAGTGGGTAGCATCCTACCCTCTTCTCCGCCCTGTGATGAAAAACCACTTTGTCAGTCTGCTGCTAGCCCCCGGTCTAGCCCTGGCCCAAGCGCCCGTTCCAACCACCTATCCTTACGTGGTAAAAGGGAAGATTGGCCAGCTTAACGCGCCAGCCAAAATGTACCTGTTCACCGGCGTGCAGGCCACGGACTCGGTCACCCTCCGGCAGGGCCGGTTCGAGTTCAAAGGCACCACCCCGTTCCCCCATTCGACCATGCTCGTACTGGAGCGCCGGGGCCGGCTGCAATCCGGCTGGCAAGAAAAGATGTTTGGTGGACAGATGAAACGGGTGTACGTGGAGTCGCCCGACCGCCTCCGCCTGTTTCTGGAACCCGGTCCGGTGGTCGTCACCAGCGCCGACTCGCTGCGCACGGCCCACGTGGCGGGCGGGGCGCTTACGGCCGACTACCAGCGCTTCGATGAGGTCACCAAGCCCATAGGTAACCGATTCAAAACGGTCCATTCGCAAGCGCAATTCGACGCCGTTAACAAAGAGTATTGCCAGGCCGAGCTCGCCTTTGTGAAGGCCCACCCGGCCTCGTGGGTGAGCCTGGAGGCGTTGCAGCAGGCGCGCCAGATGGGCCCGCCCCAGTACGCCGAGGTGGCCCCCCTTTACGCCGCCCTGACGCCGGTCCAGCGCGCGAGCCCGCCCGGCCAGCAATACGGCGAGTTGCTGGCGGGCCTGAATGCCACGAACATCGGGGCCCAGGCCCCCGCCTTCACACTGCTCACCCCCAGCGGCAAGTCGGTGTCGCTGGCCGACTATCGAGGTAAGTACGTGCTGGTGGATTTCTGGGCCAGCTGGTGCGGGCCCTGCCGCCAGGAAAACCCCGCCGTGCTGAAAGCCTACGAGGCCTTTAAGGGGCACAACTTTGAGGTGCTGGGCGTGTCGCTGGACCAGGAAAAGACGCGCACCGCCTGGGTGAAAGCCATTGCCGACGACCGCATGCCGTGGACGCAGGTGTCGGACCTGCGCGGCTTTGCCAGCGAAACGGCGCATCGCTACGGCGTGCAGGCCATTCCGCAAAATTTCCTCGTCGATCCCAGTGGCAACATCGTGGCCAGCAACCTGCGCGGCGACGAGTTGGTGACGACCCTCGCCAAGTTTATCAAGTAAGGGCTAGTCGTTTTTACCCGCTGGTGAAAGCCAACGTTATTTGACCATCCTGTCACTGTTTATAGTCCTTCGTTTGTAAAATGTGACAACCGCTGCTGTCTTAAACGGAATCTTATCTTCGCTCACGGTCCGTGTTTAGTAGACCGCCCCACCACCCCACTTCTACCCCTTCGCGTCCGGCAGGGCCATGAAGCATCCGCTACTCTTTCCGTTATTGCTCTTCTTCGGGTCCCTTGGACTTGTCCGGGCGCAAGTGCCTTCTTCGGCGGCTTCCCTCACCGCCCTTCAGCAAGCTCCCCTGGTGTTTGAAGGGCATCTGGTCAAGGCGCTTGGGTATACTAACGCCGACAGCAGCCGGCTTTATACCGCCAGCATCGTCCAAGTCAGCAAAGTATTCCGGGGCCACGTGGCCTTCGGCCGCGTGTGGGTTATTAGCTCAGGACCCGCCGTGCAACCGATCCGGGACCCCAAAACCAGGGCTTTCCAAGGATTTCGCGAAACAACCGTCGACTTCGGGCACGGCGGGGCGGAAGTCGCCCACGGGCCCCGGTTTCCCGCCGGCGTGACGCTGCTCTTGTTCTGCCAGGCACCCGGCACGGCAACGGTGCTCCCGCGTCGCGGGACCGAGGCCGCCGACGCCAGTGCCCCGGCTGTCGAAGCCGTCGGCCAAGCGGCCTACCTCTACGGCGAACAGGCGCCGATTACCTCCTCTTTTGCGGGAGAATTTTCGGATAAACAGGCCTTGTACCGGTACTTGGCCGACCGGCTCCACGTGGCCATCCCCGGGGCCGAGCTGCGCCCGCCGCCGCGCACCCAAGGGGCAGCCCCTTGAACGACCCGGCCCGAAAAGTCAACCGGACCCAACGGGACTGGTGCCCACCCGCTGGGCCGCCGCCCGGGGGCGGCGCGCCAAGGCCAACCGCAGGGCCCCGGCTTGGAAGGCATCGCCGCACCTGCGCCGTTTGTCCGGCGTCTTTTTGCGCTTTTCTGCGCGCCTGACTCCGGAACTATCCGTCCTGCTTCTGTGCGCCAAGCCTGGACCACCTCCCTTTTCGCCGCGGAGTCGGGGGCTGCCTTGGACAAACGCCTAGGCCTTACTTCGGGTCGATGATGAAGGCATCGTCCACCTGCCGGGTAGGCTGATCGCCCAAGGCTTGCAAGTCCCGGTTGAGTTTTTGCAAATCGGCCACGTGCAGCGGCAGCGGGTGCTCGTCGGGCTGAAACGTGGTGCCGGTGGGATAGTCCACGCCGGGCGTACGGCTCATCTCAATGTGGTTGCCCACGACATAGGCCACTTTGTGGTGGGCGGCAAAGGTCACCAGCCGCTGGATGCTGGCCCGAAAAGCCGGCCAGTCCTGCACGTACAGCCGGCCCGGGTACACCGTATCCCCGGTAAAGAGCAGGCGCGTGGCCGCGTCGTACACGGCAATAGAAGCGGCCTGGTGGCCTGGAATGGGAATAATCTCCAGGGGCCGGCGACCTAACTCAAAAATCGCAGATTGCAAGGGCCACGCTTCGAGCCTAAAAAAGTGCTGCACGTCGTCGGCCTCCAGGCCCACGACGTGCACGTGTGGCCGGCCCCGAAACTGCGCATCGGCGGCCCGGTGGTCGCCGTGGTTGTGGGTGTGCGCGACGACCAACTCCAGCTGGCGGCCGTGTGCGGCTTCCCAGCCCTGGAGCAGGTGCCGAACCGTGCGGTACAGCGGAAAGGTGCTCGAATCAGGGGTGGCCCCCGTGTCCAGTAGCAACGCTTTTTGCTCGCCCACCAGCAGAAACAGGAAGGGCGCCTCGTAATTCAGGCATTTGTTTTGCCGCAATATCCAGGTTCGGTCGTTGTAGCGGATCACCTGAATGGCGGGGTCGGCATTGCGGGCGCAGTTGGCCGCGCCATGCTGCCACGCCACGCGCTCCAACGCGACCGCTGGCCGATTGCTGGTGGTCGTGCAGGCCCCGAGCGCGAGGACCAAAAAAGTGAGTCTGGGCAGTGATTGGCTTGGCGTAAGACGGTTGCTTGCCATAAAGTGGCCGGCCTTTGGTTGGACCTACTAGTGTTCTGACAACATAATTTACGCACTAATTTTAGGGCTTCTCCCTTTCATTTCAACTGGATGAGCCGCCCCGCAGCCCCCCTCACGTTACCATCTGCTGACCAGGTAACCTTACGCACCCTTCTCAAGAAAGGCACCCACAAAAGCCGCAAGCTCACACGCGCCAGAAGCTTGTTATTGATGGGGGCCGGCAACAGCCGCTTGGCCGTGCAAGCCGAAGCGGGGATTTCCGCGAATCAGTATTACCGTATCAAGCGACGCTACCTGGCCGGGGGACTGGCCGAGGCGTTGGAGGAACGCCCCCGCAGCGGCCAACCGCCCAAAGTGACGGCGGCCCTGGAGGCGCAGCTTACCAGCTTGGCGTGTAGCGATGCCCCGGAAGGGGCTGCTCGCTGGACGTTGTCCTTGCTTACGGAGCGGGTAGTGAAATTGCAGTACGTGGACACGATTTCGCGGGAAACGACGCGCAAAGTGTTAAAAAAAGCCAACTCAAACCCTGGCTAAGCCAGATGTGGTGCATCGGCACGATTACGGGGGAGTATCTGGCCAATCTGGAAGACGTACTAGACGTGTACCATCAGCCCGCCCAGGTCGAGGTGGTGCGCCTCTGCTTTGACGAGCGCCCCTGCCAACTGCTCGGCCAGGTGCTCACCCCGATTCCGGCCAAACCAAACGCCACCCAAAAGGAACACCAGGAATACCTGCGCAACGGCGTTTGCAACGTCTTGCTGGCCTACAACATCGATACGGGTCAGCGTCATGTGCAAGTGACGCCGACCAAAACCAAGGCCGATTATGCGCAGTTCATGGACTGGCTGGTGCGCGAACACTACCCGCAGGCGGCGACCATCCAATTGGTACAAGACAATTACAGTACCCACAGCTATGGAGCCTTTTATGAGCACTTGCCCCTCGACACCGCCCGCGCCCTGCGTCAAACGCTCGACTTTCATTACACGCCCAAACACGGCTCGTGGCTGAATATGGCCGAAATCGAATTCTCGGCCCTCTCCCGCCAGTGCCTGGACCGGCGCATTGGCAGCCAGCAAGTACTCGAACAAGAAGTCCTGCTGTGGGTCGCCAAACGCAATGCCGCAGCCGTCAAAGTGAATTGGTCCTTTACCACCGAAAAAGCCCGCGACAAACTCAAAAACAGGTACGCTGAACTCACCAAAAAAATGACTAAAACTAAGTTGTCAGAACACTAGATGCACAGGTCCAGGGGCGGGGCAAGGGTGAAGGTAACGGGATTTTCCGCCCCTGCGCGGGGCCGTGAGGCGCGTGGCGCGGGGGTACACGCTCGATGGCCGCCACGCCGCGCTGAATTCCCGCTCGCCCCATCCAGTTGAAAATGACCTGCTAAATCGCCTACCTTGGCTCCGGGTTCCCTGCGACTCGATCCCCTCTTCTTTCCCCTGTCATCCTATTGTAAGCTTCCCGTTTAAGTGAGCCAATAGGCGGTCGAGGTTATGCTCAGAAAGGCGCACCTTTCTGGCTCCAGTTAGGTCCTCAAGCTGTCCGCTTCCGTTCGACCACCTCATAAACAGGACTTTTCCCGCGCAAGGCGCTTACAGAAAGCCCTTCGCTCATCTGGTTTTCGTCCCTTAACATAAAAGTTCTTCTCGGACAACTCCCGGAATAAGGGCGGTTTTTGCTCTGCAATAACGGCTGGTTGAAATAATACTTTTCCGATAAAAAATTCCCCGCTACGTCCTCTTATCCTCCTGCCTGCTTTGCTCGCGGACCGGCTGCCAGGTACAAGTACGAGCGACCCGTCCACGCGCTTCTTTCTTCCCGGCGTGCTGACCGAGGGGCCGCGTGAGTCGCCCGCCACCTAGCTTCGCCTTTCCCATTTTTACCCCTGGTCCGCATGGCGCGTCTCCTACCACTCATTCCCATTCTTATTTGGCTGCTCTGGGCGGTTTCCGCCCGGGCCCAAACCCTGCATAAACACGTCCTGCCGCCGGCCGCCCCCGCCTCGGGACCAGCAGTTAAGGCGGGTAAACGGGTATTTTATCAACTCGACCCGTCCACCCCGACGGCCCGCGGGCTGCTGCCGGGCCTTGGGGAGCCGGCCCGCGACGTGTTGCGCGCCACCCACTTGGCGCAAGAGGCCGCCCACCGCGGCTTTGTGGTGCTGCTGCCGGAGCTTCACGACCGCCTGAGCCTGGACGCCGCCAGTGCCCGATTTTTGGACGACGCGATTGCCGCCGCCGTGCGGCAACGCCCGGTCGTAGCCCACCAGTTGGTCCTGGGGGGCTTTTCGGCGGGGGGGCAACTCGCCTTTGCGTACGCGGAAGGGTTGGTCCGGGATAGCGCGCAACGGCCCTGGCGCGTGCGGGCGGTCCTGGGCGTCGACCCGCCGTTGGAGTTGAGTACGCACTGGCAACGGGCGCAGTTCCACGTGGACCAACGGGACTGCGCGCCCTACGAGGTGTACGACCACCAGACCCTGGACCGGTTGACCCACGAGCTGGGCGGGTCGCCGGCGCAGTTCCCCGCACGCTACCGGGCGGTTTCCGCGTTTACGCGCAGCGACCCGGCGGGGGGCAACGCGCAGTGGCTGCGCGGCGTGCCCGTGCGGTTGTACAGCGAACCCGATTTGGCCTTTTGGCAAGCCACTTGTCCGGTCTACCAACCGGAAGACCTGAACGCCGACGGGGCAACCGCCTTGGTGGCGTGCTTGCAACGCCTCGGCAATCGGCGGGCCTGCTACCTGCCCACCACGGGCAAAGGTTTTGTGGGCAAGCACCGCATGCCCCATTCGTGGAGCATCGTGGATGCTGGCGAGTGCGCGCAGTGGCTGCAACACTGTCTCGACTAGGCCTAACGCAGAATAGGCGAATCGTTTACATCTTGTAAACGGGTGAATTGCAACACGTAAAGCCTCCAAATGTGACCTTTGGACCAACCTTTTAACCAAGGCAAGTCCTATAATACATGGCCGTTTATTAGGTAACCGGGTGTTCAACCAACACGCACACCTTGGCCAGCTTACGAGCTAGTGTTCTGACAACTTAGTTTTAGTCATTTTTTTGGTGAGTTCAGCGTACCTGTTTTTGAGTTTGTCGCGGGCTT
>JAABUM010007235.1_pt1 | contig 10345 bp, 16 predicted proteins | sample 5559161 | NCBI WGS metagenome assembly JAABUM01 (sample SAMN10711868, study PRJNA513369) | rock metagenome | isolation source: Antarctica rocks | place: Antarctica: Victoria Land, Siegfried Peak nord | reverse complement strand
CTGAAGGAAACGCACGAGTTCATGGGCCGGCTGGGCCGTGGCGGCACCGGCGAGATCTGCCAGTTCAGGGACAAAGCAACCGGCAGACAGGTGGGCGGCGGCGACGCTTTTGGCGGGACTAACAAGCTGCAGGCCAGCTGCAGGCTGATTGCATATTGACGCCACCTTTTTCGCCACTCGTTCGCCTAGGTGGTGCATTGTGTACTATCGCAGGTGGCCATCAAACTGATCCGGCGGCCGGTGCCGCGGATCGTTGCCAACAATCTGCTGCGCGAGATCCTGGTCAGCCCCTTGCCGCTGCTGCTCGATCTCCTTCTCCTTTCTCCTTTCAAGAACGTACTGCATGTTTGCCTTACAACAAGGGGCCATCATACTCTGGCGCGGTCCACAACGGGCAGCCGTTGCTGAGCATGACCTGGCATCACAGCGGATGGCACACGGCATGGGTCGACGATTTGCGGCACAGTCTGATGCAGGGTGGCTGACGCGGGGAGTCGGATGCATGCAGATCCAGGCAGAGCTGGGTGAGGGACATGCCAACATCATCGATGCATACGAGGTGGGGATGGTTCATCTCGGTTCCGTGGCGAGCTTGCAGCTCAACAGCCGCAACAGCGATAGCAGCGGCGGCAGCAGCGGCCGCGGCGGCGGCGGCGCGGCAACAACGGCGATGACTTTCACTGTGGCAGCGCTGGCAGCGACAGCGGTGGCTGCGGAGACGTCCTGGATATGGACAGCAGCAGAAGCGGTGGCCGCGACGGCAGTGACGGCCGCGTCGATGGCAGTGCCAGCAGCAGCTCTTGTAGTGGAGCGGCCGGGGAGGCAGCAAGCGTGCGGGCCCGCAGTGGGGGAGCAGCAGCATCTGTCCGACTCGTGGAGCTGGCCGCCGGCGGCAGCCTGCGGCGATTGACACAACCCTGATACCGACATGCTGAGCCAGATCCGCTGCTGCAAGCACTGAACCTTCCAGCGTCAGAAGTGATTAGCCTGCCACGCAGGTGATGCTGACGGCACACCACCTGTGCCTGGTCATGGAGCTGGCCGCGGGCGGGACTCTCACGCAGTATGTGGCGGAGCGGCAAGCTCGCGTCCGCACAACCGCGGCTGCACACCTCTCCGAGGATGAGGCCCGATACTACTTCAGGGTGCGATGTTTATCAGAGTTCCGGAATTGAACCCTTGGTCCTGATGGCTGCCATCGCTGTTTGTTGCTCATCCATTGGCACACAGAACCGAGAGCTGAGAGTGGTTACAACTCCAAGCATGCGTGCACCGATGCTTCTGCGGCAACACGGATTGTGCAGCGTCTTTGACCGCCTGCACCTTCCACGCAGAAGCACCACACCACAGCGCTGAGCTCGTTTGCTGTGCTGTGTTCATCTGCCGGCGATGTTGCCAGACACTCGCAAGCAGTCAGTCTTGCTGACGTGTGCTGCTGCCTGTGCTGCAGCAATTCATCGCCGCAGTCAGCTACTGCCACGCCAACAACGTCGCACACAGGTCTGTCGCCTCCCGCCCTCCGCAATGCACTCAGAAGCTTGCGTCCAAACTGGACCTGAAGCTGGGCAGCACGCTGCTGGACATATGACAGCCGCCGTGCTTGAAGTCGGCACTTGATTTGTGGGCTTTTGTCATCAACTCCCGTGGACCTCCTGTCCTGATTAAGCACTGTCATGGCATCGCGGGGGGACTTGAAGCTGGACGACATGGGGATGGCTCACAGCCGCTGCGCATGCAAAGCACTGCAGAGCGCTGGATCCCTTGTCCTCTATGCTGTCGTATAACCTCTTCAATCACGCGTCTGCAGGGACTTGAAGCTGGACAACACGCTGCTGGACACATCCAAGCCGCCGCACGTAAAGATCTGCGACTTCGGCTTCGCCAAGGGCTTCCAGCCGGGGGAGGCCATGCTGACCAACCTGGGGTGAGCTGGAAAACTAGGACAGGCGGGCAGAGGTAGCATTGAGCAGATGTACCTTCCAGAGGAGCGGACACAAGTGCCTACCTCGTGATAGAAGCTGCGCCCGCGGCTCAATAGGGAGGGCAGTAGTCCACGGAGCGCGTCCCTTCTTCATCATCACAATTCAAGCATGTACTGAACCTCATGCTCTTGCGCTTTCTGCAGGACGCCCACCCGCATGTCGCCGGCGCAGCTGCACCGGCGGCCCGGCAAGGAGGGCTACAGCGCACATGCAAATATCTGGTCCATCAAGACAGTCCAGTACCAAAAACCTCATTTTAAAGAAACCAAGCTAAACATCCTGCTAGACCTTTGTGTGTCTCCCCTTGCGCAGCCCGCCCACCTACGTCTCGCCGGCGCAGCTGCACTGCCGGCCCAACAAGGGGGGCTACAGCCACCCACCTTCACATAAGGAGCAGTGCAGGAAAGCACTGAGATTTCCTCTCTTTCGCCTTATGCAGGACACCCACCTACATGTCACCAGCGCAGCTGCACCGGCGGCCCAACAAGGAGGGCTACAGCGGCACGGCGGTGGATGTGTGGGCTGCCGGCGTGCTGCTCACCGTCATGCTGCTGGGTGCGTCCCTCGACTTGGCAAAAGCAAGGCTGGGTCAAAACTGGGAGAAGCGCTCCCTGGGAAACACATAAGCGGCCGCCGGCGTGCCCCTCACCGTCCTGATCCTGGGTGAGCCTTCTTGACTTTATGACTTGTACTTTATACATCGTGCCAACTAGCGGAATTATTCCCAGTCCAGGTATGGGCCGCCGGCGTGATGCTCACCGTCATGCTCCTCGGTGCGCGCACCTGCAGATATGCGAGGCGTCGCGTGTTCTGTTGTCTTTCCTGTAAGGCATTTCCTTCTGCAGGGCAGGCACAGCTCAGCCCAGCCTGCGGATTCCTGCAAAGTCCAACCTCCGCTGCATCGTTCCTCTCACAGTAAGGGCTGGCGGCTTACTGTCGATCGGCCTATCTGGCTTCCTGCGATGCCCTCTTCTTACACTGCCAAGTCCCTGCTGCATTCTCGCAGGCCGGTTCCCTTTTGACCATGTGGACCACCCAGACCCCAACACGCGCAGCGCGCAGATGGAGGTCTGGGCGCAGCAGATGCAGAACCGCTGGAACGACGTCCCTGCCATGGCCAGCCTGGTGGAACGGGTGCGCAGCTCTCCGGAAACGTCCTGAACACGTCAAAGTCCTGAACGGGTTCGCTCGAATGAAACCCCAAACCCTTGAATAACCACAGTCCTGATGTACCCCGCTCCTGAACACCGTCGCGTTACTTCCCTTGTGTAGGGTTAATAGAGTTAGTTGCGCTTCCCCCAACACACACATGGTCCTGAACACACCCCATCGTTCCTCTCCGACGCCATCGAACCTGTGTTCCTGCCATCTGCAGCTGTCGTCCAGCGCGGTGGACCTGCTCAACCGCATATTTGTGGTCGATGAAGATCACCGCATCACCATCGAGCGGGTGCACGCATTGCCTTTCTGCCTGTTTTATGCAATGTTCCATGAAAGCGAAGTGCAGGATGCTCGATATCACCAGACTTGTCTACGGGTATCCTCCTTCGACGCAGTTTCTTGTTTCCGCTGATACCACATGTTTGGGCATGGTGTCCTCCGAAGCGGCTGTGGGGCATTCGCCCATGCAATGACTGGTCTCAGCTGCGTTCCGACTTTTCACTGCCCTGCCTATGCAATGATTGTTTTGTGCTGCAATTCGACCGTTCTCCGCCGCCCTGCAGATCCGGGATCACCCCTGGTACAACCAGCCGCCCGCGCCGGCCTTCTCGGCGGCGGTCGTGCAGCTGGGTTTGGAGCAGCAGCGGCGCAACGCCTACATGACCAGCCGCAGGATTGACGAGGTACTTGAGTCAGAGGTTTCAGCACTGTTTCGCTTTCACCACCTGGTTATCCTGTGCAAAGGCCGCCAAAGCGTGAAGCTCGCAAGGTGGCGCACGCATGAGAGTCAGACTCGTGAACACTCAGTGCATCGTTGATGATGGGATGTATGACCTGTATGACATCGCCTTTGCGCAGGCCAGGATACCGGAGGGCAACGCGCGTTTCAGGACCTGTCTGCGACAGTGTCGCTAACAGCTAATCGCGTACAGCTAATCGCCGCTTCAGGGCCACCAGCACCCCAGCGCGACCCTGAACACCTGAAGTGTCGGTTTGCAGGCTGCAAAGGCGGAGCGGGCAGCGCCCATACAGGACCTGATGTCGGCGCATGCAAGTTGAACTGACTCTGGGCCACAGGCGTCCAGCGCATGCATCCAAAACCCTGAAACTTTTGTTTGCAGGCTGCAAAGGCGGAGCGCGCAGCGCGCATCGAGGACCTGATAGCGATGGCGGGGCTGCGGCCGCCACGCGGCGGCGACTGCCCCACCCGCCCCTCGGTGAGCCGCGTATAGTGTTGTACAACAGTGCAACATTGTACAACGTCTTGATTCTGACGCCAGGCTGTGCCAATGGTTAACCACGAGGCCTGATGCTGGGACGAGGACAAAAGTTCGTCAGCGCGCGCACCTCCAGGCACTGGCTGATATTTATATTTTGTGAATTATATAAAAAAATTTAGTAATATTTAAATTTTTACACCACTCTATTACAGAGTATTATTGCTTGCTTCCATGGTGTCTGGGGTTGACTCCGTGTGTCTAGTGCATGAGGCATCACCCACCAATCCGAAGGCGATTCGCCTCATGTTCAAGCGCTGGTCGCTGCATGGTTTGGGCTCTATCCCTATTTCACCCCTCATCTCGTCAATCCTGAACTCACGCCCGGAAACCTCTCCTGGTGGCAGTGTTCCAGAAGCTGATCTGTTGTCGCCCTGCAGATGCGGATCGACCTGCGGGACGCCGCCATTCTTGAGGGCGCGGTCAACGGGGACGCCGCATACGTCTGCATCGCGAAGACGCAGTCTGCGAGCGGTCTGGCGGCCGCCCTGACATCCCTCGAGCAGGTGATGGGTCACCCGCACCCTCAGCAGCTGCCCTTTTGCACGTCTGCCGACGCCGTTCGCCCGCGTGCGGGTGCACACGCTCTGTCCGCTGCAGTTGATGCACTGACGCAGCAGAAGTCCACCGAGCGCCCTCTGCAGCGGACACTGCAATTCAGTGGAGCTCCCAGTCCCGTGGATCCAGTGTCCCTGAACCTTGACGCCTGCACCACAGGTTGAGGCGCAGCAGGCAGAGGAGCGACGGCAGCGGGAAGCAGTAGCGGCGAAGGGCGACGGTACCAGCATGCCGGACATGGACGCAGCCACCACCAGCAGCACGGCGGACGGCGCCTCTCCAACCGAGTGGTCGGCCGCAGCGGGCGGCGGCGCCGCAGCGGGCGGCGGCGCCGCAGCGGGCGGCGGCACCGCAGCGACGGACTCGGTCCAATGGGATCAGTCCATGGACTCGGCCGACGGCACCAGCGAGGCGACGGCGGTGGCGCCAGCCACGACGGGCACGGGTAGGTGTGTCAGCGTCGGCTCACCCGCTCGGCAAGTGGCGGCCACGTCGCCGACCACACTGGTGGCGGTGCCAGCACGTGAGCCTCAGTAATGGGCAGGAGCTAAGACTTCTGGCGATGCTTCGCAGCGTCTGCAATTATCTGTAGGTGTCAAATGTGAGTGAAATCGATGGTTGTTTGACCAGGTCGATGTGTGGGTTCGGCGTTGCGCCTCGGGCAAATGAGTGGATGCTCAGGGATGGGGGGAGGCGCTCAGGTCTGCCTGTGCGTGGGTTGTTCGCTTGGTTCTGGAAGGCCAGTTGTGACAGTGTTGCATCAGTACACACACCCAGAGCACCGTGCCGTGGCACAGAACGGTTGCGCGCCGTTGCTTGACACGGCTCCTGCTGGTAGCCGCCATGGTCAGGCGACGGACCTCTTCGTTATGTTGCAGCTGGAGGAGCTGTGGTACGAGGAGAAATATAGGCAAGATATCCAGATTCACACTCGTACTGCATCTGATTTGCCGATGATTTGCTGCTCGGGATGCACATGCAAGAGTGGGGAACGAAACCACAGATTGACAGGTGGAAGAAGCCGGTTGGTCGACCAAATCAGCGTCATCCGGCAAACGCTGCCTTGCAAAGGCACCAACACACAGCCATCGGCTCTCAGCCTCACCGTAGGCTTTCCCTGCGGCTTCGCTGATTGCACACCGCCCCATTGGCACTCGCGACAATCCAGCTTGACAGCACGCACCTCGTCAGGCGGACACTGTCGGCGTCCCTGCTGCTCTCGCCGCCTCGTTTCGGAGACGAAAGATTGCATGAGCGGCAAGACGGCTCTGTTCAAACATTCTACGCCCTACGTAAGTTGATTTCAGAGTGCGGTGACAAGGCTCGCGGCGCAACCTTGTCACTCCGGGCACTTCCTACTAGTGGCAGCAAATCGTAGACAGCCACGGCAAAGCGCCGGCCAGTGCTGAACAACATAAAACACCAGCTGTTGGAAGTCATGAGGGCGAAGCCTTGGCCCCGGGGGATGTTTGCTCCCAGGGTGGGCCACTTGCCGGAGAGGTGATTTGACCCGCCGTTTTATTATCACGCGGCATCGGCGCAGCCTGCGCACGGCCCGCTGTGCCGCTTCCGCTTGGCGACGCAATGATCCGCCAGCAGGACGGTGGCGTCGCGGCATCGATCGAGGTGAGCTGACCTTTCCTATGGCCTTGACCAAGTCCCAGAGCGTTTAGTGAACCTGACGAGAGCTTGGCGAAGAGGCTAATTCCAAACGCCGGCGCACCGGATGCAGCAGCGGAGGTTCAGGTCGAGCAATGGATCGGGAAGTTTGCTGCTTGAGCGCCGGCTATCAGACCCGATCTTGGGGCTAATCCAACGTGCGGCTCACCGACCACCGTCGGTCGGTGGAGCCCAGGGCGAATGCCTTCCATGCGCAGTCCCGTTTGCCTGGCCGCCACAGCGAATCTGATCGGGGAATCGTGCATGCGAAGCCCGCAAGAGGTACGGCAGTTTGCCGGATGCCAGATTCGCAGGCAGGCTTCCTGGGCAGTGATCGTCGTTTCGGCCAGTTTGAGCGGGACGGGATGCTCTGCGGTTGATACTGCAACTGATTTATTGTGCAGAGTTTGCATAAAATGGTAGCCTTTGGTTGTGTATGTTTCAAGCAGGCAGGTGCGGGCGCGCCTGATGCCAGCCTGAAGGCGTCCGATACACCTTTTCACACCTCAATCTTCGTTCTCAAATCCTTCGTGCTGTACGAGATCTGCCGGCCCGCCTGCAGGAGCCCATCCCCCAGTTTGCGCACTGCTATCTGCGACGGTCGGCGCTGCGGGCGGCGCTCGATGCCGAGCCGGCGCCCGCGCCGGGGCTGCCGGTGCGCCCGACGCTTCGTCACTTTGTGGCGGCGGCATCCGCGGTGTCGTCCGACAACGTGCTTGTGCCGGGCACCGTCGCCCATGACCCTTCCAAGTGAGTTGCATGCAGCGGCTGCGGCAGGCATTGGCGATGTCAGAGCTTGGTTTTGAGTGTTGCTCCTTGGGGCAACCTATAGACAGAGGGCAGAACCCCGCTGTTTGACCCGCCCTTTGCATTGCAATCGGCGCCATTCCCATCCAACCGCACCTGCAGCTGTGCGTGGGTTGATGCTCTCATCTGTTCCCGTTTGCCGAGCGTCGTGCTCATTCCGTCGTGATGTCATCGCACTTCACCCTGCAGGAACGGGCACAGCAAGCTGGGGGGCGTGAAGGCGGCCGCCGGCGCCGCCGCCCGCCACGGCAGCGGCTCCGCATTCATCGACGCCCTGGACGCCGAGCTGGGTCGCGTGCGCCGCTTCGTGACCGCACGCTCCGAGGAGCTGTGGGGCCGCCTGCTGGCCGTTATGCAGGTTTGTGTTCCTTTGAGAACCTTGCCGGACTTCGCGCAGGTCTGCAATACTTTCTGCAGGGATTTCAAGTCCTGCCAGCCGTGGTAAGCATTGCTGTAAACTAAGCGTTGCCGCATGTTCTGAGAGCTGCGGGGCAGCCTGCTGGCTGTTATGGCAGGTCTGCGATGCTGCTGCAATAGTCAGCTGGGCTGGATGCACCCTCGAGCTTGCGTGCTGCTCAGTGGCCGTGGCAGTATATAATGCCATTGTATCACACTGCATCGCCTGCATTCTACCTGCTGTCAGTGTACCACTCTGCGTTCTCAGCGCTGCAGGTGATGCTGCGTTCAGGTGCTGCATGTTTTGAATGCAGATGGATGTGCTGTACATAAGTGTGTCCATGATGCTGACTCGTTGACGTCATTCGTCAGGCGCTTCCGCCGCTGCCGGGGCCGGACGGCAGCATCGCGCCCGAGGCGCAGCAGCAGGCTGTGGCCATTTTGGCGGGATGTGACATTCTGGGTGTGATCCAGCAACTCTGCAGTATTGGACAGCCTGCCTTGCCTCCTTGCCCACCCCGCCTCCACTGCGGGGCATGTATTCCTGAACCCCTTGTCGTGCAAGTTGATGTGCAAGTTGAGCGCACCATACAGCACTGTCATTCTGCAGCAGCCGCAGCCTCGGACATGCATATTGTGTGCGGCGGTTGCAGAGTGCGGCACCAACATTGACCAGGCATGAATGCACTGCCTCTCACAACATGCAGGTGCGGACTCAGCGCTGTTAGAGCGCTTCATACTCCAGAACGAGGACATCGCCACCGAGCTGGCGCTGGCCAAGGACGCCCGCCGCGCCGCTTCCCCTGCTTCCTCCGCTGCCAGCGGCTCATGTGCTTCCAACACCTCCTCTGCTTCCAGCAGCAGCGGCGGCGGCGGCGGCGGTGCGGCGGCCCGGCAGCAGGCGGCGGAGGACGCGACGCTGCGGCACATCTATGCGGCGTGCGTGAGGGAGTGCCTCACGGGCCATGCCAATCGGGACGCCATCCTGGTGCGGCAACCTGTAGCGCTGAGTAAAAACACCAGATTCATCACTGGCTCTGCGGAGGAGTCGAGATTGATGGCAGTGGTACATGCAGAAGCACAAACATCATTATGGCAGCTTGGCGCTGGTGGCTGCCATGTCACGCATATGATGCGTGATCCTCTACGGATCCGTATGCCCCTCTTGCTGCTGCCTGCAGAGCACATCGAGAAATCTCCGCAACAGCCGCCTTTGCCGTTTGCACTGGACTTCCAGAGCATCTTCCTATCCTCACAGGCTCGCATGCACAGCTGCGAGCTGAATCTACAAGGCATGCATCTGCCGCCATCTGCAGGTGGGCCTGAGCGACGTGTACGAGCACCTGCGCCAGATCGTGCCGGACCCGGAGGCATTCTGTACCACCTGCAGCAACGCCGGCAGCGTAGTCGACGGCGGCAGCCCGCCGGCGGGGGGCGGCCCGGGTTCTGCCGCCCGTCCGCCGCCGCCGCAGTCGCCGCAAGGTGCACAGAAGCTTCAGGAAGACGGTTCTTGGTATTGCTGGCTGCGCAAGCAACTTGCTGACACGGTCCGACGTGCATATTTGTGCATCACCAGCAGCTGGGCTTTCGTTTTGCTTTCCGCACTGTCAGGAGTGCCCTGCCATGCAACGGCCCTGCTTCCCCTGGATCCGCGTAGGGGTGCCTGCGATTGAGCCGGCGACGGCGCTGCCGGACTGCGGAGCGGCGGCGTTCGCGGCAGACGGGGCATGGGTGCCGCCGGACACCTTCGAGCGCAAGAGCACCAAGTTCTGGGCACACGAGTCCGTCATCCCGGCCCTGCAGGTGCTGGGGCTTACAGAGCCCTAGAGTAAACCTTCTGCAGACCTCGTGGCAGCCCAGCGCCTGAGCTCTGGTTTCAAAAGGCTGCTGTCTCATCTGCAGCTGGCCTGATCTGCTGCTGCAGCAATCTGCAAAGCGGTGCCATGTAGTGACCCCAAGAGGACTGGCGCACTCTCGGAGATGGACTGGCCCCAAGCTTCAGGTGTTGCTTTGTTTGCTGCAGACGGAGGTCATCCGACACCTGCCGATCTTGGTCTTTGGCCGCCGCCGTAGCGATCGCCTGACAGCCGGTGAGCGCCTCTGTGCGATACTAGAACCCATGCCTCCAGCCAGCAGCAGCGTTCTGCAGTGCCAGCTGCGGTGAGCAGCGCTCAACAGGCGACATGTTGTGTGTGAGATTGTGTCTGTGCCTCGGGTTGCTGTTGCACCAAGGACGAGGGCTTGATGGTCTGCCAGGCTGAACCCCGCGCATTGACAGTGAGGTACCGCAGGTCCCAGTAGAGATTGCGACTGCTCCACTGTGCAGGCGACGCCGCCGCGCGGGCGCTGCAGCCGCTGGCGCAGCAGCACGTCACCGCCGGCAGCTGCCTGTCCTCCGTCTACTACGACAACCCCGCCACCTTCAGGCGCGATCTGCTGCCTGCCACTGACGAGATGCGAGGAGCCCTGGATATTGTTTCAGAAACTCCCTGTCCTCCGGCTACT